>Ga0209062_1006675_pt1 | contig 10395 bp, 7 predicted proteins | sample Coa_R2_2_FD_187158 | JGI IMG/M metagenome (GOLD analysis project Ga0209062, IMG submission 187158) | Surface soil microbial communities from Centralia Pennsylvania, which are recovering from an underground coalmine fire - Coalmine... | ecosystem: Environmental > Terrestrial > Soil > Unclassified ...
GGCACGATCATGACGTGGCCGCTGGTATACGGGAAGCGGTTCAGAATGACGAACGCCTCCGCGCTGCGATGGACGATGAGGTTGGCGCGGTCGTCGTCCGATGCCGCGGCGGCGCAGAAGACACACCCGGAGGGCTGGCCCGCCGATGTCACATACTGATATCGCCAGGGCGTCCAGAGGTAATCCATCGCGGGATCAGGCGTTGGGGACCGGCTCGGGCGTGCTGTCAGGGCCGGGGACGGGAGGCTCCGGCGTGGCGGCCGAACTGTTCACCACGTCCTTGAGCTCTTTGCTCGGCTTGAAGTACGGAATCTTCTTGGCGGGAACTTCGACCCGCGCGCCGGTCTTGGGGTTCCGGCCAATGCGGGGTTGGCGCTGGCGGGTGCGGAAACTGCCGAAGCCGCGGATCTCGATTTTGTCTCCGCCGCGCAGCGACCGGACGATGCTGTCGAAAATCGCCTCCACGATGACCTCGGATTCCTTCCGCGTCATCTCCACCACGCGGGAGACTTCTTCAATCAGGTCGGCCTTCGTCATCGCACTCTCCTACAATGGGTTAGAAACCGCAGTATCTCGTGAAATCAAAGAATTTGCAAGTTTACTCGAGGTTGCGGTCCTTGAGACTCATGACCTCTTCGATGGTGGTGGTGGCTGCTGCCGCCTGGCGCTGGTAGTCTTCGAGGCGGGTTTTCTCCTCATCATCGGCCACGGCGCGCAGGCTGAGGCCGATTTTCTTTTCCGCCTCACTCATTTTGATAATTTTGAAGTCGAATTCTTCGCCCACACCGATGGGCGGCTCTTCGGAGCCGCGCCGGCCGGAATAGCCCGGCACCTCGGAGAAATGGCAAAGGCCTTCGACTCCCTCCGCCAACTCGACAAATGCGCCGAAGCTGGCCAGGCGGCACACGCGGCCGTGCACGGTATCGCCGACCTGATGGTTCTGGAAATACGTCTCCCAGGCATCCGGCTGGAGCTGTTTGATGCCGAGCGAAAGGCGGTGGGCGGCGGAATCGATGTTGAGAATCACCGCCTGTACGACCTGTCCCTTCTTGAGGACCTCCGAGGGGTGCTTCACGCGCTTGGTCCAGGAGAGATCGGAAACGTGCACCAGACCGTCGATGCCCTCCTCGATTTCGATGAACGCGCCGAAGTCCGTCATGTTGCGCACCCTGCCCTCGACGACCGAGCCGACGCTATACCGGCTATCGATCGTGGTCCACGGATTGGGCTCGAGCTGCTTGAGGCCGAGTGAGATCCGGCGTTCCTTGGGATGAACCTCCAGGATGACGGCCTCCACCTGATCGCCCGGTTTCACCACCTTCGAGGGGTGCTTCATGCGACGCGACCACGTCATTTCGCTGATGTGGATGAGGCCTTCGACGCCAGGCTCGAGCTCGACGAAAGCGCCGTAATCGGTGACATTGACGACCCGGCCGATGACCCGGCCGTTCACTGGATAGCGCTCGGCCACGGTGTCCCATGGGTCCGGCTCGAGCTGCTTCATGCCGAGCGAGACGCGCTCCTTGGCGCGGTCGAACTTCAGCACCTTGACGGTCACCTCGTCGCCCACATGCAGCATCTCCGAGGGATGGGCGATGCGGCCGTAGGACATGTCCGTGACGTGCAGCAGGCCGTCGATGCCGCCGAGGTCGATGAAGGCGCCGTAGTCAGTGAGGTTCTTGACGACGCCCGTCACTGCTGAGCCTTCCGCCAAGTGTTCCAGCGTGGCGCTTTTGCGCGCGTTGATCTCCTCCTCCACCGCCACCTTGCGCGAAACCACCACGTTGCCGCGGCGGCGGTTGAGTTTGATGATCTTGACCGGAATATCCTGCCCGATCAGGGAATCGAGGTTGTGCACCGGCCGCGGATCGGCCTGCGAGCCGGGCATAAAGGCCTTAATGCCGACGTCCACCGCGAGGCCGCCCTTCACGCGTCCGAGCACGTGCCCGGAGATGACGAGCTGCTCCTGATAGGCCTTGTCGAGGTTGTCCCAGATGCGCAGGCGGGCGGCGCGCGTATGGGAGAGCAGGACGTACCCCTCCGGCTGCTCGCCGTGCTCGATCATCACATCGACCACGTCGCCGGGTTGCACCGTGACCTGCCCGTTCGGACCCTGAAACTGCTCCAGGGGAACGATGCCTTCGGACTTATAACCGAAATCGATGATGACGTCTTTAGCGGTAATGCTGAGAACGGTACCCTGTAAAACTTCGTCGGCGGCCGGGGGTGCGAAGTGGCTGTAGTCCTCGAGTAGATCCTCGTAGTTTTCGAGCTGCCCGTTGTTGTGGTCCACGGCCATCACGCCTCCGCCGATACCGAACTCGCGAGCGCCCGCCGGAAGGTACTACGCCTATCCCCTTAAATCCACTGGTGAAGTTCGGGAGACCATGCGTGAAAATCCAGCAAGCGCTGACAGATCAGTATGTTAGCAAATATACGCGGTTCATTGTAGCTTGTCAACGGGCGACAGGACGCGGAATTGTTGCTTTGCGATCATGTTGCGGCGCCTCCGCGCAGGGCGCCGATGCGACCTCCCATACACTCCCGTGGCCCCTAAGCGAAAACGTGCAATTGAATTTCCCTTGGCGGGGCAGCCGATCGGATCTAAAATCGGGGTGAGCCGTATTCCGAAGTTTTTGGCAAAGGAGGTCCCATGTTCGAAAGCCTCGCGGATCGGATCAGGGAAGACGAGCAACGGGAAATCAACCGCACCGAGCGGATCGTGCGCTGGGTGGTCATCGCCGGCATTTCGATCGTGCTATTCGGCGGCCTCTATTTCGGCATCCGAATGTTGGGGGCTTAAGTTACTCCTCGAGCGCGATCTGCTGCATGACTCCCTTGACCTTGAGTGCGTAGTCGGGGTCGGGATTATAGGTCGCCAGGAGTCCGTCCAGATTTTTGTGTTTGTATAGGCTGGAATGGGTCAGCCGGTAGCCGATCTCGTAGATGGCGGCAACCGGAGAAGGGAACTGCGCGCGTCCGGAATCCCACCCGAACAGATTATTGTTGCGGGCCGCTTTACCGCCGGTGGACTCGACGTACGCCAGACTCGGCAGTAACCGCCAGTCGAGCGCGTACCGGTCCGCCGCTTCGAGGAACTCCTTTACATAGTGCCGGGCCGGACAATCCTGTTTTTCGAAGAACGATTTCAATGCTGAGACGCGGGGATCCTGGCGGTAATCCGCCGGGGGATCGGCCAAGTGGTGCTGGGGGGCGAAAGCAACCGGGACGGACACCATTCCCGCAAACAACAAACCGCCGGAAAAGAACCTGAGCATACGGGAAACTCCTTAATGAAAGTTAGGGCCAACCTTTCGGCCGGGCCCGGGCGGTTGCCGGAGGTGCCGGGCAACCGAGATCCGGAACGGGAGCGGGGCTCCCGCGGTTTGTAGGATTACAAGGGCGGCATAAATTGGGATTATATCACTCTCGGCGGTCCGGGTTTCAAGCCACCTCGCGGGCGGGGTGGTTCCCCATCGTACGAGATTCGTTCAGGGGTTCCCCTTAGAACCCTCCGTACCTCGGCACGCGGTACTCTCCCCAAAGTCCGATTGACCCGGCCGGGTTCTCTGCGGCACACTGCGAACGAATGCACAATCGCAAGGAGTTGCGCGGGCGGTCGAGGTGTGTGGGAGCGCTCGACGGAGCGCGGGCTTGGCGCGGGTTGGCGAGGTACCTGGCGATGGGTGCTGCGGCGGTGGCGTGCCTGGTCGTTGGCAGAATGCGGGCATTGCGCAGGCCGGCGAGGTATGTGGGAGCGCCCGACCGGCGCGGGCATCTGTGGGGCGGGCGAGATGAGCCGTGGTGGGTGCTGCGCCGGTGGGGCGGTGTGCGTGATGGCTGCGGTCGGGCAAGCCGTGTGAGAGCGCTTGCGGTGGCGGAGGTATGGCGGGCATGGGCGCGGTGTGCGGCGGTGCTTGTCGCGGGAGTCGTGTGTCAAGCGGGGCACGCTTCGACCATGATCGTAACGGCGGCCGGACAGGGGTGGATGACGAGCGGGTTCAGCAACGGGAATAATCCATCGAACAGCTATCTCGCCGGGAATTGCGGCGCGGGCGACTGTTATACGGGCGAGTTCCGCAACTTCTTTCAATTTGCGATCCCGAAGCTCGACGAGCCGGTGATTTCGGCATCACTGGTCCTGGATACGAGCTACCTCGCGCTGGATCAGGCCTCCTATGCCCAATATCAGGTGACTTCGCTGCCGGATATTTTCGGCTTTGACGACCTGGGCACCGGGACGGTCTATGGCAGCCAGACCTACACGGCGTCCAACCAGAATATGGGCGAATCGATTGCGCTAGACAGCGCGGCGCTGGCGGCCATCCAGGCCGCGGCGGGCGGGGTTTTTCAATTGGGCGGACGGGTGAGCTCGCCGGTGAATTTCGGAGGCGATCAGGCCGATGAGCTGGTCTTCGGGCGGACCGATGCGCCGCAGGAGCTCGAGATTGTGACAGGGAGCGACACGCTTACGGTCGCGCCGCTCTCCGGCACAAACCTGGGCGGTCCGAACTTGAGCGGTCCCAACCTGACGCTGGGTCCGCTGGGTGACGATCCAGCCACGCCCGAACCGGCGCCGGTGTTGCTGGTGGGGTCGGCGCTGTTGCTGGCGGCCGCGGCGCTGCGGCGGACCGAATAGACGGTACGGAACTTCACGGGCCGGTTGGGGGTTATACTACGGTAATTCCCATGCCAGTCCTCCGGGCCCTTCTCCTCTTTGCCCTTGCGCTCGCACCCTCGGCGGCCGCCACGTTCGGTACGGTCGTGCCGCACGAATCGGCGCTCGCCGATCTCGTTCTGGACGAGAAGAGCAACCGCCTGTACGTGGTCAATACGAGCGCCAACACGGTCGAGGTCTACCGGACGAACACGAACCCGCCGAGCCAGTTGACCTCGGTGAAGACGGACGCGACGCCGCTGGCGATCGCCTTTTCGCCCGGCCGCCATTCGCTGTACGTGGCGTGTTACGGCGCCTCGGCGATCGACGTAATCGATACGGCCACCTTGCAGAGGCAGTCGATCGCGCTCTCGGCCGCGCCGGAGGCGGTGGCCGTCGGGTTTAACGAGCAGGTTCTGGTGAGCACGGTCGGCACGGGAACCGGGCAAAGCGTGCTGGTGATCTACGATCCTACGGTGGCGGCCTCGCTAGCGCTGCAATCGGTCGCGGTGGCGCCGCCCGCGCCCGCGGCCCCGGTGCTTTCGCCATCCAATATGGCGCAGGCCGCGCGCGCCAGGCTGCAGGCTTCGGCGGACGGAAAGACGATCATCGGGGTCCACGAACAGGCGAGCAACCGGTATGTCTTCGTGTACGACGTGGCTTCCGCGAAAGTGCTCGGCAGCCGGAATCTGAGCGGGATCTCGCCGGTGCTGGCGGTCTCGCCGGATGGCTCGCAGTTCCTTTCCGGGGCGATGCTGTTCGACAGCGCGTCGCTGCTGCTCCTGGGACAGCAGAACGCGGCCAATTCGCCTTATGTGTTCCCCGCGACCGCGAATTTCAACGATTCGGCGGGCACGCAGGGGGGCGCCATTTACGCGCAGACGCCGCTCGGAGCGGCGCTGCTCACGGCCTATAACATCGCTCCGCAATTGAACCCCGCGCCCAACGCCAACACCTCGCAATTGCTGATCAACACGCCGGACAACCTGCTGATCGAGTACGGCATCATGCTGCCGGAGAAACTGCAGGGCAAAATCGCGATTACCTCGGACAGCAAGACGGCGTATGCGATTTCGCAGTCCGGGTTCACGGTACTGCCGGTTTCGACGTTGGGGCAGCCGGCCATTCCGTGCGTGAATAATGGTATTCCGACGACGTGCTCGATCGGCGTGCCGGATTCCAATGTGGCGCTGCTGGTTTCGGACCAGTGCGGGGTTACTGCCGCGCAGAGCTCGGGGGCGATTCCGGTGCGCAGCGTGGGCGGCGGGAAAATCACCCCGACGGTGCAGATTCTGAGCGCGCAGACCACATCCCCGACGGTGCGGGTGAATCTCAAATCGTACGGCGGCGACGCGGTGGCGGCGTTCAGCGCGACGGCCGCCCGAACGATCGGCACGGCGGCGCCGGACCAGTTGCTGATTCAGGCGCCGGAAGCGGTCAACATTCTGCCCAACGTGCGGGTGTTCCAGAATAACCGCAATGCCGAAGCGCGGGGCACGATCCTGCCGGCCGATATTGGCGCGACCACTATCGGCCTTACCGATCTGGTAGCGGACAACACACGGCAACGGCTCTATATTGCCAACCCGGCGCTCAACCGCATCGAAGTTTTCGACATGCAGAAGCAGCAGTTCCTGACGCCGATCCGCGTGGGGCAGTTGCCGCGCGCGATGGCGATCGGGGCGGACGGGAACACGCTGTACGTGGCCAATAGCGGCAGCGAGATGATGAGTGTCGTGGACCTGGCGAAAGGGGCGGTGAGCGGCCGGATTCCGCTGCCGCCGATACCGTTCAACGGCTCGTTCGGCATCATTACGCCGCAGCTGGTGGCCAGTACGGAGCGGGGAATCCAGGTGCTGATGTCGGACGGGAGCATGTGGATGGTGGTGAACGGCGTGCTCGCGCCGCGCGCCCTGAACCCCACGATTTTCGGCGGCGCGCGCACGGTCCCCGGACCGCAGAGCCTGGCGGCGAGCCCGGAGGGGCAATACATGGTGCTGCTGGCGGGCAACGGCACCGCGTATCTGTACGATTCCTCGGTCGACGATTTCGTGCGGGCGGCTGCGGTGATTCCCGCGCCGATCACGGGCTATTACGGCCCGATCGGGGCGGGGCCGGGCGGCCAGTATTTCCTCACGAATAATCTGCTTCTGAATTCGGCGCTGACCCCGCAGAACAGCACGGCCACGGGACCGACGAGCGGCGGCGGGCTGCCTTCGCCCACCCCGGCACGGCCCGTTTCGGCGGTCGCGGCGGCCGGTGGGCAGAGCTATGCGCGGTTTTCGACGGCGCCGCGGGCGAGCGCTTCCACACCGCCGACCGATGCCGGGCTGGTCGAGATCGTGGACGTTACCAGCGGGCGCACCCTCGCCAGCGCGAACGCTCTTGAGGGGCCGCTCACGGCGGCGATCGGGACCGCCAGAGCCAACGTTGCCGGCCGGACTATGGCCATCGACCCATCGGGCTCGAACGCTTATGTGCTGACGGAGAGCGGCCTGAGCATCATTCCCCTCACCGCACCGGCGCAGCCTGCACCGTCGGTAAGCGCCGGGGGCGTCGTGAACACCGCAAATTACACCGCGGCAGTGGCGCCCGGCGGACTGATTTCGGTCTTCGGCAAGAACCTGGCGGCGAGCGCCGTGACTCCCGGCACGCCGCTGCCTGGCGTGCTGGGCGGGACGTGCGTGACGCTGAACAACGCGCCGCTACCGCTGATCGCAACATCCGACGGGCAGATCAATGCGCAGATTCCGCCCACGCTGGCCGCCGGGCGGTACCCGCTGGTGGTGCATTCGATCGGCGCTCAGGCGGCGTCGGCAGCCATCGCTGTTACGGTGGCGAAGTATGCGCCAGCGATATTTATGGATGCGAACGGCGCGTACATCTTCCACCAGGATGGCACGCGGGTGGATCAGAACCACCCCGCCACCCGCGACGAGCCGCTGACGGTTTACGCGACCGGCCTTGGCGTGACCACCGGCGGCCGGGTAACGGCCGGGATGCCGGCGCCCTCGAGTCCGCTGGCGGTCACGGCACCGGTACAACTGTTCTTCGGGAATCCGACGATCAAACAGGCGGCGGTGATTGTTGACTGGAGCGGGCTGATGCCCGGCTACATCGGCGTGTACCAGATCAACGCACGGATTCCGGGATTCCACCTGAATGGGAACGGGCTTCCGGTCACTCTGCGGATCGGCGGCGTGAACAGCGCGACCAGCGGCCCGAGCGCGGCGCTCGTGTGGGTGGATTAACGGGAAACACTCAATACTAGTACTGCTCCTGCGGGTCATAGCCCCCGTTTGGGGACTCGGGGTTATAGCGCACAATTTATAAATAGCGTAAAGTGAATAAGTTGACTGTTTGAGGCTTGCCCCATGCGTGTGAACCGATTTTTTGCCGCCCTCCTGTTGTGTTTTCTGGCGCTTGCCGGCGCCTGCAACCGCGATCCGAAAGTGGCTCGCAAGCGCTATCTCGATAGCGGCAATCGCTACTTCGATAAAGGGAAATACAAAGAGGCGCGGATCATGTACATGGACGCGCTGCAGAAGGACATGCGCTATGGACCGGCCTATTACAAGCTGGGCCTGACGGCGCTCAAGATCGGTCCGGTGCAGGAGGCGGTTTCCGCGCTGCGCAAGGCGATCGAGCTGCTGCCGCAGGAAGACGCGGACCATTGGGATGCGATGGTCAAGCTGACGGATCTGTATCTGCTGGTGGCGCGCGAACAGAAGCAGTTCATGGACGAGGCGCAGGATTACGTTACGAAGATCCTGAAGCACGATCCAAACTCGTTCGACGGCCACCGGCTGGCCGGCGACCTAAACTTCGCCAACTCGATCGCGGCTTATAAGAGGGCGGAGAAGGATACCGCTACCAACCTGCTGCACCAGGCGATCGACGAATACACCAAAGCCAACTCGATCAAATCCAACCAGCAGGGCGTGCTGATGCAGTTGGCGCGGGCGCACACGGCGCTCAACGACCTGCCGCAGGCCGAAGCACTCTACAAGCAGATCATTGAAAAAGATAAGACATTTCAGTACGCCTACTCGGAGCTGTACAAGCTGTACATCTACGAGCGCAAGCTGGCGGACGGCGAGCAGATCCTCAAGGATGCCTACAAGAACAACCCGAAGCAGTACGGCTATCTGACGACGCTGGCGCTGCACTATTCGCTCCAGGGGCGGCGCGACGATATGGTGAGCGTGCTGCAGCAGATCAAGTCCAAGGCCAATGAGTTCGACCAGGCATATATGGTGGTCGGGGACTTTTATCTACGCGTGGGCGATGGCGACACGGCGATCCGGGAATACAAGGAGGGGATGGCCAAGGACGCCAAGCGCAAGACCATCTACATGAAGAAGATGATCGAGGTCTATATGCGGCAGGGCAAGAAGGGCGATGCCGCCGACCTCAACGCGCAGATTCTCAAGGCCAATCCGAACGATAACGACGCCAAAGGCCTGGCGGCGACCTTCCTGCTCGATAAGGGCGACGTATACCGCGCCATCACGGAGCTGCAAGCGGTGGTGACGCGGAGTCCGGATAACCCGGTAGCGCACTATAACCTGGGCCGCGCGCACGCGGCTGCCGGCCAGTGGGAGCAGGCCCGGCAGCAGTTCGCCAAGGCCATCGAGCTACGTCCGGATTACATCATGGCGCGACTCGCGCTGGCGCAGTTGCAGGTGATGCGCGGCGAGTATGACGCGGCTCTGAAGACGGCCGAGGATGTGCTGAAGATCGACCGCGGGAGTGTCAACGCGCGGCTGGTGGAATCGGCGGCGCTGATGGGGATGCGCAAATTCGGCGACTCCCGCAGCATGCTGGACAACATGCTCAAGGCCAATCCGAATTCGCCCGACGTCGAGTTCCAGTTGGGGTTGGTGAACCTGGCGGAGAACAAGTACAAGGATGCCGAGGATGCGTTCCGGAAGACGTACCAGCTCAATCCGGCGAATCCGCGCGGTCTGATGGGCCTGGTCGAGACCGCCATGGCCCAGAACAAGCCGGACGAGGCGCTGGCGTTGCTGCGGGCGGAAGCGGACAAGAATCCGAACAACCTCGATATGCGGCTGGCGCTTGGCAATATCGCGGTCCGGGCGGGCAAGTACGACGTGGCGCTCGACGAATTCAACCGGGTGCTCGGCGCGCTCGATAAGAACTCGAAACAGCGTGGCGATGTCTACTTGCGCATCGGCGAGACCTGCCGCCGGAAGGGCGATGATGCGGGCGCGGTGCAGGCGCTGCAGAAGGCGCGCGAATTGCGGCCCGACGACATCATGGTGATCAGCACGCTGGCGCTGACGCTCGACCACAGCGGACGCTGGAACGAGGCGCGGCAGATGTACGAAGCGGCGCTGAAGCTGGATCCGGACAACGGAATCGCCATGAACAACCTGGCGTTCCTGATGGCGGAGCACAATGGCGATCTCGATGATGCGCTCACCAAGGGCACGCGGGCGAAGCAATTGCTCCCCAACACGCCGGAGGTCGCGGACACGCTCGGCTGGATCTACCTGAAGAAGAACCTGGCCGATAACGCCATCGAGATTTTCCGCGACCTGGTGCAGAGGGCGCCGAACCAATCGACCTTTCGCTATCACCTCGGCATGGCGCTTTCGCAGAAGGGCGACAAACCGAAGGCGATCAAGGAGCTGAACGACGCGCTGAAGTACAACCCGCCGAAGGAAGAGCGGGAGAAGATCCAGTCGCTGCTCAACCGGCTGCAGGGCGTGTAG
>Ga0209062_1006678_pt1 | contig 10387 bp, 8 predicted proteins | sample Coa_R2_2_FD_187158 | JGI IMG/M metagenome (GOLD analysis project Ga0209062, IMG submission 187158) | Surface soil microbial communities from Centralia Pennsylvania, which are recovering from an underground coalmine fire - Coalmine... | ecosystem: Environmental > Terrestrial > Soil > Unclassified ...
CTGGCGTCCCATGGTGTCGGTGACGGTAATCGGGTTGTTGTGAGCGTCGTACTGGAAACTGGTTGTTGCGCCGGTAGGGTCTGTGACGGTGAGAGGCAGCCCCATGGTATTAAACGTGGAGGCGGTCGTATTGTTATCCCCGTCGGTCGAGGTTCCAGGTGCAAAGTTCTGGTCGGGCTGTTCCTGTTCCCTTACTATCCCGCTGCCGCTGCCGGTCAAGGCAATGTCGCCCGTCGCGACGTTGCGCAAGGGATCGTAGAGAATCTGCTCGACCTGGGACGTCCCGTCGGTCCCGGTCGTGGTGATCGTGGTTGTGTCCGCCGTGTAGTTGACAAGGATCTGACTGCCGTCCTGAACCGTCTGGGAGATCACGCGTCCGGCGGCGGTGTAGGCGTCGTAGGACGTGCTCATGACCGTCTGGCCCAGTGGATTGGTGATGCCGGTGAGTAGGTGGTTGGTATAGGCGTAAGAGGTAGTCCGGTTCAGGACGTCGGTTGAGGCCGTCAGATCGCCGCCGGTGTAAGCGTACTGCACCGTGCGGCCACTCCCGTCGGCAACGCTGGTAATGTAGGCGCCCGTTTGTGTCGCGCAGGATCCATCCGGCTGCGGAAGCACGTCCACCATGGGCCGTGTGTTCTCGTTCACACCCGTGGAGTTGGTGCAGGAAACCTGTGCAGAGGAAGGAGGATTGAAGTCAATGTCCGTGAATTGTTGCGTGAACAACGGTGTGGCAGTGGAAGCGATATCGAAGGTGCCATTACTATAGCCGGAGTTGGCGAAGAAACGTCCCTGGACTGTCCCCATGCTCACGAGGGGCGGAGGCTGAGGAGTTGCCGGCCGTATGCGAGAGCCCTTGCGGAGGCCACCGGCTAGGCGATTATGCATGCTCGCGTGCGAACTCAGGAGGCTTGCTGGGGAAATCGCCATTGAAGCGAGCCGGACCGGCGCCGGAACAAACCCACGAGGCGGCAGCCCGGTCACGCGTGGGCGGGCAACCGGCGCGGCCGCTGACATGCGATCGCCCGAGCCTGGCGCAGCCACGGTGGCGCTGGCAGTGGGAAGCGTCGTGGTTGCGCCAGTCGTGGCGAGCAAGGGGATCGTCAGGATGTGGGCGAGGCGCACGCGCAGACGCATGGGGACTATCCTCCTAAGCTATGCCTGAGGCCGGTTTGAAGTAGTTGACGGCTGATGGGTTGATTGTGCCGCCCCGGGCGCTCTGTTGTCTGCGAGAAATCTCACATAGCGCCCATTACGTCACTTTTTTGCAAGACCGGCGGGATCGAGAATCTTGACGCCGCGGCGGGGGTGATATGCGATCATATGTGACGCCTGGAACTGCTGAAGCGCGCGACCTACCCCCTCGCGGCTGGCGCCAATCCATGCCGCGAGCTCCTCCTGTGTCGCCCTTATTGTGCGCTCCTCGTCGGTGCCCAGGCGGATCAGAGTGCGCGCCAGGCGTATCTTGACTGGGTAGCAGCTCAGGTCCTCGACGCGCTCGTACACATGCTCAAGACGCCGCCAGAATTGTGCAAAGGCATGCTTGGCGACTGAAAGATGAGTCGAGATCAGGTCGAGCACGGGCTTGCGTGGCAGGCTCCAGATGACGGTACCGTCGACCAGGATCCTAGCGGTGCTCTCAACTGGCTCCCGATCAGATAGCACAAGCCCGAACAGGTCACCGGCAACCAGCAGTTCAAGAGCAGCCGCTCGTCCGTTCTGTCCCCAGCGCAGGAGTTGAGCCTTCCCGACATCGATGAAATAGGCATAGCCGGAAGGGTCGGCGGAAACCCACAAGTAGTCGTCCCGAGCGTAGGTTTGGCGTCGCGCGAGGTCGGCCAGCGGGGCGACATCCTTCGGGGACAGCCCAGACAAGGGCGGCAAGTGCCGCAAGGCGTCGAGCCCACTCCGCGCCGCCGCGCCTCGACGCGCACCCGCCACCCGAAGTCCTCGGTCCCCGCGCCATAGCTGGCGTGCCCCCAGGCCAGGTGGGTGCGCCCGCTCTGGGGGGCGGCCTGCCGCCCCGGCCCCAAGGGCGCCAGGGTCGCCACCTCCATCTCGGGCCCGTCCGCGCTGCGGTGCACGCGCCCCCCATCGACGCCCCCCCGCCAGCGTCGTGGTGCCCTCCGCCACCGCCCGCTCCTCGGGCGCCCAGCCCTCCGGCCCCTGCCCCGCCCGCGCGATGGCCGCCTGGGCCTGCGCCTCGGCCACCGCCCCCCGCCCCTCGGTCGCCCGTCGCGCCACCTCCGCATCCCCCGCTACGCCCAGCGCTTCGGGCCCGGTGTCTACCGCCTGCGCGAAGGGCGCCGCGACCGCCGCCCGCGCCACCACGCGCGCCCGCCCCGGCGCGCGTCCCCCCGCCCCAACTCCGCGTCCAGCGGCACCGCGCTATGCCCGCACGCGCCACAGCAATAGTACGTCCGCTCCCGCCGATCGTCGCCGACCAAGCCTCGCAACTGGCGCGGGCGGGCCCGCTCCCGCCGGGCCACCGCCGCCGCGATCCGGCGCCCCGCCTCCTGCGCCCGCTGCTCCAGCGTGGCCAGGTCCCCCGCCGGCAACGTCGGCACCGCTTGCTCCGGCGTCGCGTGGACCACCGCTTCCCTCTCCGCTATGAGGGCCAAGGACCGCTCATTGCTGTCCACCGATCCCCTCCGGCGGGCCCGCTTCGAGGTGTATCCGCACCTCGGCCCTCCTGGAGGGTATCGCCTTCTCCCTCCCCTTGACCTCTTCTGAGGCAGACCCGCGCGCTATCGCCGGCCTTGACAACAGGCGCCGGTTTGCTATGATGGAGGGGATCACGATATATCGTGACATGTCGCGACATATTGAGAGGAGATGTCCATGGACACGGAAGAAGCGCCGGGGTGGCGTGAATCGATCCGCCATCGTGTACGTGACTTCCGAGAGGGAGTGGGCGGCAAGTACGTACGCGGTGCCCGCTTCTGGAGCGGCCCCCTTGATAGCCCATTCGGGCCGTTCGGGCCGTTCGGTCCCTTTGGCCCGTTCAGCCCCTTTCGGCGGCGCGGATCGTGGAAATACATGGTCGCGGCCACGCTGGCGCGGGCGGCGGCCGACCAAGCCGCCCGGCGCATCGTACGGGGACGGCGCCGCAAGCGTCGGGAGCCGGAAGCGGCCGAGAGTTGGTGGAAGGTGCGGACGCCGAATCTGAGTGGCTGGCGCGGCCTGCGCCGGCCGCGGCCGGAGGCCAGCAATGGGACCGAACCGGCCGCGCAATTGCATGCTAATCACAGGATAGAGGAGGACAGTGGAATGCCTCGATTTGGGCGTGGATTCCCCGGATTTGACGAGCCCGGCTTTCGCTCGGGACGCGGTGACGTGAAATATGTGTTGCTGGACCTGTTGCGCGAGGGCCCGCGCCACGGCTACGACATGATCAAGGAGATCGAGCGCCGATCGGGCGGCATGTACACGCCCAGCCCCGGTTCGGTCTATCCGACGCTGCAGATGCTTGAGGATCAGGGCCTGGTCACCTCGACCACCGTGGACGGCAAGCGCACCTTTCGCCTGACCGATGCCGGCTATGCCTTCATCGAGGAGCGCTCGGATCGCACCGACGATGCCCGTGGCCGCGCCTGGGCGGAGCGGACGCACCTGCGCGAAGAGGTGCGGTCGGTAGGGCGTGAGGCCGGCGAGCTGGCCCGCTCGGTGCGGGACGCGGTGCGCGCCTATACACCCGACTCGCGCCAGATGAACGAGATTCGCGACGTCATCGGCGAGACGCGCAAGCGCATCGAAGCCATCCTGGCCGAGCGCCGCGAAGCGGCAACGCGCGACGACGCCGATCGCGATAAGCCGACCGTGGTCTAAAGAGCGCCTGACGTGGCCGGTGACCCTGCGTCAGCCGGCGTACTGTTGAGTTGCCGCTGGGAGGTATCTGGAGCAATTCTCCCGACTCTTCCAGCGGCAACCTATCCCCTGATTGCTGCTTGGGACGCATGGCAATGATGTCACACGCCGCAGCCACATCGCGGGTACCGGTGGACTCACCACAGCCTCCAGACACGAATACGGCGGAACCTCGCCCGAGCAGGGATAAGTCGTAGCTGTCCCTCAGATGATGTGTATAACTACGGTAGACTCGCACATCCCACAGGAAAGAGTGTGATGAAGAAGACACCAACGCGCGATCACGTCGGCATGCTCGAACCGCTCTTCCCAGAGATGATTAACCAGAAGGCTGTCATCAGGGATGTTCGCAACTACCTTGCCGGCCAAGTCATTGGGATCACCCGTGACGAGGGTCTGCTAGAGGAGGTTCTTAAGTGCACCTTTTGTCACGTCCAGATCCAGCGACAGAGGAAGGTCCTGCACGATGCATCGCGTCACGCCGCTGAACAGATCGCGCACCTCTATCGAGAGGCGTTTCGGGCAATATGTAGTGAATTCCCCGACCTCTTTGGCGGTGACCAAGACATACGACTTGAGCCTGACCACATACTCTATATCCACCGTTCTCTATCGTCACTGGACCTCCTCGATCCATCTCGTGATCTGATCGGCGATATATACGAAGCGTTTATTGGGTCGGGCTACCGTGGCCAGGAGGGCCAGTTCTTTACGCCCAAGAACGCAGTGAAGGCGTTAGTTGCGCTCGTCGCACCGTCCGGCACCGATACGGTGATCGACCCAGCATGTGGCGCTGGCGGATTCTTGCTGGAGGCGGCACGCTCCATGGGTGCCGCGCCCGCAGAACTTGCGCAGCGCATCTTCGGCATTGATAAGGATGACTATCTCGCTCGGCTCGCGCGTCTCCATTTGGCCATCCAGTTCGGGATGCGGTTCCCCATTGAGTGCGCGGACAGCCTGGCCTGGAGTGGCAATGGGTTCGATCGGTCAGCCATCAGGGATATGCGTGGTACCTTCTCCGTGGTCTTGACGAATCCTCCGTTTGGGGCGCGGATAGTGGCGCTCGTGGGTGATGGGCGCCGCGAGTTCAGCTTGGCAAGGAAGTGGGTATTACCCCGCAACCAGCAACGGTATCTCCCGACGGCACAGTTTGTGAACAACCCGCCACCGCAAGTACTCTTCGTTGAGCGTTGCATCTCGCTCTTGGCTGAAAACGGACGCTTAGGTATCGTAATCCCTGAAAGCGTGCTTTCCAACATGAGCCATCGCCATGTTGTACAGTACATCCTTGACCATGCAACACCCATTGCCGTCATCGGCATGCCGGAATCTCTGTTCAAAACAAGTGGCAAAGGCGGAACACATACCAAGGTCTGCCTTCTCGTGCTCGAAAAGAGGCGCCCCGCCGCAGGTCATCAGATATTCATGGCCGAAGCAAAGTGGTGTGGGCATGATAGTCGTGGACAGGACATACCGAAGGACGATCTGCCAGCCATCGTAGCGAAGTACTTTGCTGTACAACGCGGCGAGCAGATCGAGCCCGACTATACCGGATTTCTTGTACCGATGGAGGCCGTGAAAGACCTTGTTCTTGCGCCCCGCTTCTACAACCCAGAGCCCATGCAGGTCATGAACGACCTGAGGCAGACGCATGACTTCTACCGAATCGGCGACCTCTTGCGCGATGGCTATCTTACGATTACAACCGGCGACGAGCTGGGCAAGCTGGCATATGGCAGCGGTGATATTCCCTTCGTGCGTACCTCGGACATTTCTAATTGGGAAATCAAGGTAGATCCCAAGCATTGCGTGTCTGAAGATACATATAGGCGGTACGCGAAGAAACAGGATGTGCGCGACGGTGACATCTTGATGGTACGCGACGGCACCTATCTCATTGGCACTTGCGCCATGGTCTCTCGCTACGATACCCGTATCATCTTCCAGAGCCACATCTACAAGATCCGAGTGAATCCCTCGGCACCTTTCGACAACTATCTCCTACTCGCGGCCCTATCGAGTGCACCAGTTGTCGGGCAGATTCGTGCCATGTCATTCACACAGGACATTATCGACAGCTTGGGTGACCGGATCAAGGACATCATTGTGCCTATTCCGAAAGAAAAGGAGACTAAAGAACGCATCTCACGTATGGTCAAACAGGTTGTGGATGATCGGATTGAGGCGCGCGAGCTGGCGCGACGTGCCAGGTTAGAGATCGTCGGAGCCTACAACGATCCCAAGCCGAACCAGTGGCGCGCCTCATAGCGTTGCGCCATCTCAAATAACATGCGCCGTGTGTCAGCCACGGATAGATTTCCTTGAATGCGATTGCCATTCTCGGATATCCAGGCGATGTTGTGGGCGGTATGTCCAACATTGGGGTCATCGCTCACGGCCTTTAAGGGGTTGAGGTGGCCCACGTGAAACGACGACTTCCCATGTTCGCTTGCCAGCAACTCCTTCTTTAGGTGGCCGTATTGAAGGGGGGCAAGTGTCACAGGGCAAACGCTAGTCTCACGCCAACTAATGACACCCTCGCTGCGTAAGACTTCCTGAATCTCCTGTGGGAAGCCTTCGAAGTAGCAAACCTGTTCAATCAGTTCGCGTTCTATCCCCAAGCACAAGGCACGGGTAGCGAACTGGACCGAGGCCGGATGTGCTTCCCAACGCTTTTCGCGGTTGGTCTTATGTGCCCCTGTCAAGGCGCGGTCGGTGAGGTAGGTCTTTACCCGTACTTTATCCAGTACTCTCTCAAATATCGCAGCCTCTGCAGCCACTATTCCTTCGCCTCGGACGGCTCTCCGCAGTGCTATCGTCCTCACGATAGCCGGATCATTCCACAGCCAAACGACGTTATCAGGGGTGTGGATGGGTGCTGTCAGCCGGCGTTGCTGATAGTCAACAGGTATTTCATAGGGTAGAACGCTAAACTGCTTGAAGGTTTCTAGGATGTTCCATTCTTGCGATCCGCGAGAGGCAACCATCAAGCCCTCCAGCAGGTTGTTGAAGATGGCTAAGCAGGTCTCGAATGACGCGTAGCGTGGATCGGAAGGTGGTAGGCGTGCGGCCCACCGTACTTCAAACTTGGTGGTCTCGATCTTTGGATGCTTGACCAGTTCGATCAGAAACGCCGACCGCACGAGAGAGGTAAGGACATGGCCGGCGAGATCAGAACCAAGCACCTCCGTGACGTACGGCGTCAAAGGCGTACGGCTGTCGCTCATGAATACGGGAAGCAGGGCGGCACGCAGCGTTGGCCCCGAAAAACGGGGTTGCGCGATGGCCTGCTCAAACAGTTGCTGAATCGGCATCGGAGCCGCGCTTCCTGCTCTGGAACACGTCAGCCGTAAACAGGTCTGCCACCGGCAAATCAAGGGCAGCAGCGAGGCGCACGATATTGGTCAGCGCGATGTTGCGCGCCCCGCGTTCAAGATCGCTGATGTAGGTGCGGTGTAAGCCGGCGCGATGGGCCAGTTCTTCTTGCGAGATGCCCAACTCGTCACGGCGTGCCCGCACTGCACGGGCAAAGGCGCGGAGGACATCATCGGCATTGACGCCGCTGGTAGGCTCGTGGCTCATCTGCACGAATACTGTACGATGATGTAGGATCGGAGTCTACAGAATCCGAGTGACGTAGGGGAGAGGGAAGCGGGCTAAGGCAGCCGATGAGTATGATGCTCGAAGTTGGCATGCCGTGCTAGGCTGAAGGTGCAGCGAAAGGAGCATGCAGGCCATGACGACCCAACTCGCACCACCACGCCCACTCTACGGCTGGGCACAACCCACGGAGGCGGCCGACTGGACCGTGGATATGCTTGAACGCCTGACGGACGACGGCTGGCTCTACGAGCTCGTGGAAGGGAGAGTTGTGCGCATGCCCCCGCCCGGACCGAACCACGGGTTCTATGAATCCAGGATTGACCGTCGGCTCGGTGCGTACGTCGAAGAGCACAACCTGGGCGAGACCTACGTCGGTGAAACGGGCTGGGATCTCACCCGCCGCGGCGAACGCAAGGGTACTGTCCTGGCGAGCGATGTGGCCGTGGTGCGCGCCGAACGCCTGCCGCTACCACCGCCGCGGCGCGGTAAGACCTATCCGCCGATCGCGCCCGATCTCGTGGTTGAGATAGCCTCGCCGACGCAATCTCGCGCCGATATGAGCGCCAAGGCGCAGCTCTGGCTCGACCGTGGTGTCCGCCTGGTCTGGGTGGTCCTGCCCGATGAGGCGGAGATCGATGTCTGGACACATGGTGCCACGGAGCCACGCACCCTCAGCGGCGACGACGAACTCGACGCGGGCGATGTCGTTCCTGGTTTCCGCATGCCGGTACGGGAGATGTGTTGAGGGCAGATCCCTGGAGCACAGGGCCGCGTAGAGAGCGGAGTGCTATAGTGGAGGAAACAACGCGTTCCCCGTTCTGCCGTCCCGCGTGCTGCCATGAACAGAATCTCCGCCCTCGTCGCCATCGCGCTCGTGTCCCTGCTCGGACTGCCCGCGCCGTCGGGCCACGGCAGCCTGCCACCTGTCCTTGCGCGCCGCGCTGCGCCGGTTGAAAGCGCTCCCGGACTGCTCTGGCGCTTTGCCACCGGCGGCCACCAGATTATCAGCGCGCCGGCCGTGGGGCCGGATGGTACGCTGTATGCCGCCTCCAATGACGGCGTGCTCTACGCCGTGTCGCCGGATGGCCGGCGACTGTGGAGCCTGCGCACGGGTGTGACGGCCGGCACCATGCCTCCGGCACGCTCCGCGGTCGATCGTCAGGGCAACAGCTACTGGAACATCCATGGCTCCGTGGCGGCGATCGACCGGCACGGGCGCCTGCGCTGGCTATTCCTGGCGGCGGGCGGCGGGTCGCCGGTGCTAGCGGGTAAGTACGTGCTCTTCGCCGCCGGGCCCTATCTGTACGCCATCGACACGCAGGGGCAGGCGGCCTGGAGGGCGGCTATCGGCGCCGCGGGGCCGGCAACCGGCGCCCCCACGCCGGCCGTCGGACCCGACGGCACGGCCTACGTCGCTACCCCCGATGGCTCCCTCTACGCTATCGCCGCCAACGGATTGCGTCGCTGGGTCTATCGCGTGGCCGAGGCCGGGCGCGCCGTTCTGTACAGCCCGGCCGTCGCCGGCGACGGAACGGTGTACCTGGATGCCTTCTCGGCGGGGCGCGGCACCCTCTACGCGCTGTCGCCGGGGGGCGGCGTGCGCTGGCGCGTGACGATTCCCGCGGGCAGCGACCTGACCCGCGGTGCGGATGGTACGGTCTACGCGGCGACGCACCTGGCGGTGGCGGTGTCGTCGCACGGACGCCTGCTGTGGCAGCGTACCGTCGATGCCTCGGCGCCGCCATTGGCGTTGTCGGCAGGCCTGATCGTCATACCGACCCTCTCGCCCCCTTCCCTGCTGGCGCTCGACGCTCAGGGCCGCCTGCGCTGGCGCCTGCCCCTGGCCGCGACGCCGGTGGGGTCACCGGCGGGGGTCTCGCCGGATCGCCTCTACCTCGGCGACTACACGGGCGCGCTCGTCGCCCTGGCAGCGGGCGCGAAGGGTAGCGGTCGCGCGATCAACGGCGCGCCGCCCGCCGGTGCGCCGTTGGATCTCGGCGCCGCCAATCCGCCGTTCATCGTACAGAGCGGTCGCATAACCTGGCGCGTGACCATCGACCAGCGGGTCGAGCGTAGCCTTGACGGCAAGCGGTGGGACACCGTCCTGACGCCCGGCGTCTCCACCTTCGACCGGCAGCGCAATGCCTACCGCAACGCGCGCTATGCTTCCGTCTCATTCCTGGCCGTCAGCCCCCATGACCGCCGCGGACTCTATGTCGGCACCATCGGCGCCCTCGGAGACTATCTCACGGCCGGTGCGGGCGGCGCCGACGGCGGCCTCTACTACAGCGCCGACGGCGCGAGCCGCTGGGTCGCGCTGAGCGGCGGCCTGTCCTTCACCTATGAGCCACGTCTGCACGTACCGACCTTCGGGCTGGATTCGCTGGTCTTTGATCCGGCGCAGCGCGGGCGCATGTATGCGCAGACGCTGTCCGCCTTCGGCACACCCGGCCACGACGCCGGCCTGTATCGCAGCACCGATGGCGGGCGACACTGGCGCCTGGCCGTCGACGGCCTGCAGGCCATATCGCAGGGCAACCCCCTGATCGGTTCCTACAACGCTTACCCGCCGGGCGCTCTGCTGGTCGACCGCAACCGAACCGACGTGCTATTCCTCATCACCGCGACCGGCTTCTATCGCAGCGCCGACGCGGCGGGCCACTGGACGCTGGTCTCGGGTGTGCGCTACACCGACCCGGCCTCGGTGGCCGTGCGCATCGGGGCGCGCGGCGCCGTGCGCGTCTACGCCGACCGCGGCACCTATGCCAGCGACGATTACGGCGCTCACTGGCGCGCCGTGCCGCGCTAAGGGTGAATTGGCGTGAGTGGAGGGGATGGAGAAGGAACGGGGTCGGTGGGTCTGCGTCGGGCGGCTGCGGGAGTATCCCCAGACCATTGGCGACCTGGAGGATTTGCTCGG
>Ga0209062_1006681_pt1 | contig 10383 bp, 7 predicted proteins | sample Coa_R2_2_FD_187158 | JGI IMG/M metagenome (GOLD analysis project Ga0209062, IMG submission 187158) | Surface soil microbial communities from Centralia Pennsylvania, which are recovering from an underground coalmine fire - Coalmine... | ecosystem: Environmental > Terrestrial > Soil > Unclassified ...
CGCCTCCATCAGAAACTGCGTCAACACATTGGCGGGGGTGGCGCCAATAGCCATGCGGATGCCGATTTCGCGCGTCCGCTCCGTCACCGACACCAGCATGATGTTCATGATGCCGATGCCCCCGACTACCAGCGAAATGCCGGCTACAATACCCACTAGCAACTGCAGTACCGTGGTCACGATCCGCGCCAGATTGGCGATTTCGTAGACGCTGCTGACGTCGAACGTCTCGTTGCCGGGTTTGAGGTGTCGTCGCTGGCGCAGCAGCTGCGTGATGTCTTCCTTCGCTTTCTCAATCTCGGCTTGCGTGCGCGTGCTGGTGAGAATCAGACTGAGCCGCTCCTCACCAGCTAGCTTGCGCTGAAATGTCGTAAGCGGCATGAATACTTGATCATCTTGATCGGCGCCGACGGGAGAATGGCCCTTGGATTCCATAACGCCGATGACGCGGAGGTTCAGCGAGCCGATACGCAGAGTTTGCCCCAAGACATTGTCTTGATGAGGAAACAGCCTGGCTTTGACTGTGGTGCCAAGGGCGCAGACATCGGCCATCTTCTTGACATCAGCACTGGAGATAAAACGCCCATTCTGCATTTTCCAGCCGCGCACGAGCAGCAGTTCGTGCGTGACGCCAACGATGGAAGTTCCGTGATGGGCCGTGGGCGTGGAGACCAGGCGCTGGGCCATTTGTGTCTCAGCGACGGCGGTCAGTTCATGGCCCAGCCGGTCGCGGATGGCACGGGCATCAGCGCCCGTCAGCGGCGCGAAGTCAGCCACCATGCCCTGCTGGGAACGAGTGCCCGCTCGCACCAGAATGAGGTTCGTGCCGAGACTGGATAGCCGGTCCTCCAGCAGCAGCCGCGCCCCCTCACCGGCCGAGACCATCGCGATGACGGCGCTGATGCCGATGACAATGCCCAGACTCGTGAGGATGGAACGTCCCTTATGGATGAACAGCGCGTCCAAGGCGACACGGATGGCGGAAAGAAAAGTCATGATGTATCCTCCCGGTGATTGCCGAGCCGCGAGCGTAAGAGAGCGGCATTCTCCGCCGCTTCCTTACGCTCGCGGCTCAACTATGCGGCCTTGCCGGGAACATCACCGGCGATCGCGCCGTCGCGCACGGTCACAACGCGCCGCGCCCAGCGCCCGATAGTGGGATCGTGGGTCACGAGAATGAGCGTCTGTTTCATCTGCTGATTGAGCCTCTGGAACTCGGTCAGAATCTCTTCGCCCGTCCGCGAGTCCAGGTTGCCCGTCGGTTCGTCCGCCAAAAGCACTTGCGGTCGATTCACTAGCGCGCGGGCGATGGCGACGCGCTGCTGCTGACCGCCCGATAGCTCGTTCGGCAGGTGATGGACGCGCTCTCCCAGGCCTACACGTTGCAGCATTTCCAAAGCCCGGCTCCGTCGCTGGCCGGCCGGAACGCCGGCATAGAGCAGCGCCAGTTCAACGTTCTCGATCGCGCTGTGGCGCTTGAGAAGGTTGAATCCCTGGAAGACAAACCCCAACTTGCGATTGCGCAGCTGAGCTAATTCCGTGCGATTGAGCCGACTCACGTCCCGCCCGTCGAAGCGATAAACGCCGGAAGTCGGGCGATCCAAACATCCAAGAATATTCATCAGCGTCGATTTGCCCGAACCGCTGGCGCCGACGATCGCCACGAACTCGCCCGCTTCGATCGTCAGCGACACGCCGCGCAAGGCAGCAACCTGCACCGGACCTGTCTGGTAGATTTTGTCGATGTTCTCAAGCTCGATAATAGGACGGATCATGGCATTACTGTTTTGCGAAAGGACAAAAAAGACCAAAGCGACGAAAAGAATGATCGGATTGTTATCCGTGTTATCCGGGGTTCGATTTCCTTAATACTTGATCCTCGGGATGCTGAATAAGCTCTGCGGCGGCGGACCAGCAGTGATAACATGGAACGCGGGGGGGGAATACGGATCGGGCGGAGGCGTCCGTTCGGGATCCCACTCGAGTATCTCCGTGAATCGTCCATCCTGAATGCCGGTCTCGCCGTGGTCGTTGGTGCCGCCGGTGCGGACAAAAATCGGCAAGGGTTTGCCATCCGTGCCGAGGGTCCAAACGGTCTGCCATTGCTCGGGACGTTTGAGCTCATGCCTCCGCGCTAGCTTGGCGCGGGCGGATTCGGTTTGTTGATCCGCGGTCGGCTCGAATTGCAACGCCTCGGTGGGGAGCCTCCAGACAGAACGATGGCTCTTGCGAACAATGTCCACCGAAGCCGTCTGCCCCGGCCGCAGCTTCCAATCGCCGCTCTCCGGATCGCGTTCATTGGCAACCGAAATGAGCACCTTATAGAAGACGGCTCCATGTTCGTTGGCCGGCACCAGGTGAATGTCCTCGACGGTGCCGTTGTAGCAATGGCTATCGTCGTCAGCCCCGGCGACTGTTATGCGCGCCGCCATGCCGCGCCGCACCTTGTCAATGTCACCCTCGCCGACTTGAGTCGCCACGCGCATGTACTGGAGATCGGAGGCCAAAGTGAACAAGTGCCCTTGCGTCGGAGGACCAATCTGCTGGTTTACCGATACTTTGCGTTCCAAAACAACAAACGAATGCCGGAGGCGCGCTGGCGGAGCCTCGTCGGATACCTCCCCAGTACCCGGATGCTTCACCGACGATAGGATCGGCGTTGCTCTTTCGAGGAGAATAGGTGCCCGCACGACCGTTCGTCGTAACCCAAGCTCGGCTTGCCGCCGGGCATTCTCCGCTTCCTCTTCTTTGAGGCGCGCCGTCTCCACCGCGGATTCGGCCGCATGGAGCTTGCCTTCAGCTACGTCCAAATCCGTCTTGCCGCGCAACGAGTCGGGCAACTCGCGCAGGCGCTGAATCGCCTTTGACGCGATGTCGCGTTCGATCTCCGCTCGCTTAGCCGCCGACTGAGCCAATTTCACGGCGATTTCCGCCTGTTGCAGACGCATTTTGGCAAGGCCGTCGTCCAAACGAAGAAGCACTTCGCCTTCCTGGACGACCTGATTGAAATCGGCCAGCACCGCGGCTACTTTGCCGGCCAACTCCGAGCCGACCACGAACACTTCCTGTGGCTGGACTAAGCCAGTGGCGCTGATTACTTCGTCAATTGAGCCGAATTCCGCTGACGCGACAGTGTACGCTACAGCTTGCTTGTCGCGTCTCCAAGAGCGCCATCCATACACTCCCCCGGCCAATGCCAAACCCATCAGAATCAGGATGAGCAATAGCTTCTTCACGATAATTCACCATCGAAGTGCTTTTCCACCCTCGCTCCCTGCGACAATTCATTCACCCTTTTAGATTTTCCAAATTAAATAAATTTCCCAAACTAACAAAGACCTTCAGAGTCGAAATCGCTTTTCTCTTCTGTGGTTTGAGGGGGGACGGAGTGGTTTTACCGAAGATCCGGGGCGTCATCGAAAGCCGGCACACCGGAGCCTTTGCGCTACGGATGGGCTGTGGGCAGCACGTTAGAAGTCTGCCGAACTTAACGTCACAGAAAGAAATGGATTTCTTCTGATGTTTCCAAAAGCATACAAAATGTAAAGTCCCAGGGGTTTACATTCGTAAACTTTTGGAGGCGCCGCCCTGCATGTTGCTCTCCGCCCGCCACAGATCATCGCCGGGAAGACTGTTCGCAAGCCGTGAGCCATCAAAACTTTAGAATAAAGCAGACTCGTTTGATCCGCTATTATCGGGATAGACGATTACTTCGGCAGCGGAATTGCACCTTACTCTTTCGTAAGGTTCCGTCTCGCCCTCATTAGTCTTAACGGCTAATCAGCTCAATCAGACGGCGCAATGGCGCGACCGTTCACCTACCCGATGATCGGCCCTCGACGCCTTCGGTCTCCATACCAAGGATGGCGCCCAAGCAGTAACGGTTCACCGCACCGGCAAAAGCGGTTCTGCCAGCTTTGTACGGATAGGAGGGGCTGTTTCTCAGGACGATCCGCTGGCCAAGAAGCGACTCGCATTGGCCAGATTCGGATCACACGCTGACTGTGCTCCGAGAGAGCGTCCGGCTCGGATCTGTTGCGCTCTCCCAGAGCACCCATTTCCGGTAATGCTAGAGATCGAGGTACCGCACAACCCGTTGGCCAAAGACGGCCCGTGTACGGACAGAGAAGCAGCCCTGTTTGGTGGCGAAACGGAGTAGAGGGTTCGTTCGATTCCCCGGATTTCATCTTCACTCGCGCACCGAGAGAATCCCCTCTTCGAGAAGATGAAATCCTTTTGGCCCCTGTTGAAGGCCATTCCCGACAGTGCCGTCGGGAATCCGGCTGGAGTTCGGGATGTTTACTAACTTCTTGAGGAAATTCTCACAGTCACAATCGCGGAAACATCGGCGTATGGAAAAGCGGCCACGCCGCCGCCTCTATCTGGAACAACTCGAAGACCGAGTGGTGCCGAGTGGGAACAATCCCCTTCCTGGAGCGATTTTCACCTCGACCGCCAGCGGCGCGACCGTCAACGGCAATATCTACACAGCCCCGCAGGACGTCTACCTCAACGGTGGGCCGCAGAATACGAAAGGGGCAGGACTGCCGGATGGAGATTACTACTTCCAGGTCACTGACCCGAGCGGTCAAACTTTACTTTCCACCGACGACATTTCCCACCGCGAGCTCGTAGTTTCTGGCGGGCGAGTCTATGGAGTTCCCGACCCAGCCGGAACCCCAGACGCGCCTTACAATGCCGCCAAATTTCACGCCACCGGAGATCTAAACAGCTCGAACAATTCCATTCCCGTGCAGCTGTTCCCCTTCAGCCCCACGCCCAATCCGGGCGGCGAATACAAGGCCTGGCTCACGCCCGTAGGCGCTTACGATGCCGCCAACGCCAATAACCCGGCCGACAACTTCGGCTTCGAGAACCCCGAAGCCAAGACCGATAACTTCAAGATCCGGCCACAGATCACCGGAGGACTCCAGACGTTCGCCGGCGCCGACATCACGCTGGGCGACTTCGCTACCCCGCCGTCTTTAACCGATCAGGCCGTGCTCTCCGGCTTCACGAATCCGACAGGCACGATCACCTTCACCCTGTATCTCAACGGTCAACTGGTGCAAGGATTCTCTGTCAGCGACCCGGTTAATGGCAACGGCACCTACGACGCCAGCTATCAGCTGCCCACTACGGGCAGCGTGACCGGTACCTACCTGTGGGTGGCCAACTTCACCGGCACCGCGAACGGTACCCCTGTCAACATCACCGATACCGATCCCCAGAATGAAACGCAGACGGTCAACCCGGCCCAGCCGATCCTCACCACGACCGCCAGCGAGACTGGCCTCAACAGCGATGGCTCGTTGGGCACTTCGCCGGTGGTTCTCAATGACTCGGCCGATCTGGAAGGCGCCTACTACCCTGGCGGCAACCTCGTCTTCAATCTGACGCTTAACGGCAACATCGTCTACACGGACACCGTCGGTGTCAGCGGCAACGGAACCTACGACACCAGCGAAGGCAGCGACCCCGGCGGCTACACACTGCCCACCAGCGGTGCCGTGACCGGAACCTACATCTGGATGGTCAGCTACTCAGGCGATCCCAACAACAATCCGGCCAACGACCAGGGCGGCAGCGCCGAACAAACTGTGGTTAACCCGGCCAACCCATCGATCGTCACCACCGCCAGCGCGACGGGCCTAAATAGCGATGGCTCTCTGGGCACGACGCCGCCGACCCTCAACGATTCGGCCGTACTATCGGGGGGATACAACGAGACGGGCAACCTCGTCTTTAACCTGACCTATAACGGCAACATCGTCTACACGGACACCGTCGGTGTCACCGGCAACGGCACTTATGACACCAGCGAAGGCAATAACCCCGGCGGCTACACGCTGCCTACCGCGGGTACGGTGACCGGCACCTACACGTGGACGGTCACCTATGCAGGCGACGGCAACAACAATCCGGCCAACGACCAAGGCGGCAGCGCCGAGCAGACCGTAGTCAACCCGGCCAACCCAACGATCGTCACTACCGCCAGCGCTACAGGACTGCAGTTGAGTAATAATCTGGGAACCACGCCGCCGACTCTCAGCGATTCGGCGGTGATAGCGGGCGGTTACAACGAGACAGGCAACCTCGTCTTCAAGCTGACCTATAACGGCAACGTTGTGTATACGGATACCGTCGGTGTCACCGGCAACGGCACTTATGACACCAGCGAAGGCAATAACCCCGGCGGCTACACACTTCCCACCAGCGGTACGGTGACCGGCACCTACACCTGGACGGTCACCTATGCAGGCGACGGCAACAACACTCCAGCCAACGACCAGGGCGGCAGCGCTGAGCAGACCGTGATTAATCCGGTCCCACCGGGGGACGAGATATTCTTCACAACACCGAGTGTGACTAGTGTCACCTTGGGCACCGGTACAGTCACATTGAATGATACGGTCACGATGGGCGGCTTCTATTATCCGACCGGCACTGTCACCTTCACCCTGTACGATCCTCATGGTACCCTGGTGTACACGGATACCATTACCCTCACCGGTGTTTCCAATGCTAGTTCGCTGATCTTCAACACTGCCACGGCTGGTAACAATCCCGGCGGCTACACACTGCCGACCACTGGCGTCAAAGTCACAGGCACCTATCAGTGGGATGCCAACTACGTCTCCGGCGATGGCAACAACACGAACACCGGCGAAAACGACAATGTAAACGAGCAAGTGAGCGTCACGCCGGCCTCACCGATGGTCATCACGACCGCGAATCCGACGGGGACCATCTTCGCGGGTACCTCGGCCCCGACTCTGTCCGATTCGGCCGCTTTGTCTGGCGGTTATTTCGAGACGGGCAGCATCACTTTCACGCTGACCGGCCCAGGCGGCTTCTCCTATACCAAGACGGTCACGGTAAACGGCAACGGTACGTACACCGCCAGTACGAACAGCGAAACCGCCCTCGGCACTTACACTTGGACGGCCGTCTACAGCGGCGATGGCAACAACTACACGGCCCATGATCAGGGAGGCACGGCGGAGCAGGTGACCATCTCGAGCGGAGTGGCCAAGAATGAGGCGGCGACGATGGGCTTCTGGGCCAATAAGAACGGCCAGGCCCTTCTCTCAACCTACGGCGCCGCACTTGGGAATTGGCTGGCTTCGACCTACCCCAACCTGTTCGGGAATCTAAATGGTGCAACGGGTAGCCAGGTCGCTTCCTACTTCACTTTGGTGAAAAACAATGCGGGCGGCCTGATTGGCAATACCTACGCCCAGGCGATGACGACCGCACTGAACACCTGGGTGACGACTACGGGGCTCGGCTGGAACACCAACTCGAACGGCCCGACGAAGTACGGCTTCCAGCAGGGCTTCGGCGGCGTGGGTCTCGGCAGCGACTTTTACAACGTGGGCAGCTACGGAGCCTCCTTCGGCGTACCCAACAACACCTACTTGACCGTCAACCAGATCCTGAGCTACCTCAACAGCAAGACCTTTGTAACGAAGCCAGGATCTTATACAACGCTGCCGGTGGTGTACTTCTACAATCCCAAGGACACCACGTTAACGAACGGTGCCAACTCGGTGCTCAACGGCATCAACAACGCGGGTGATATCGTTTAACCGAGTTGGCCGAGAAGTCGTGCCCGGTAGCGCTAAACCGTTAAAAACCGACGGGCGGGGACTTCGGTTCCCGCCCGTTGTCGCGCACACGCTCTCTCCACTGCGATTACATGCGCTTCGCCCCACGCCTTTGTTGTGCTTGATGTTGACAAGGTGACTCAACCTACTAGGATACAAACGGAATTGATGACGGGGCGTAGCTCAGCTTGGCTAGAGCGCATGGTTCGGGACCATGAGGTCGGAGGTTCAAGTCCTCTCGCCCCGATTGACGTAAATACAAGTCCGAACGAAACTTAGGCGTACTTTTCAGCCCTTCCCGCCGTGGTCGAGGAGACGCTGCCTCGTCTCCCGCCGGTTGTGCGGGCGATGGTCGAGGTCCAACGCTGGACCGGCATGCGCCCGCAAGAGTCATACGGCATGCGCCCGGTGGTCATCGATACTACCGGCACCATCTGGGAGTATCGGCCCGCCCGGTACAAGCGGCGGCCGGCGCGAACCCGCTCAAAGTCGTTGCTTTGACGAACTGCCTACAGCGGAGGCTTCGCCGGAACGGTCTTTGCACTCTTCTCAGAATGACGATAGTCTTAGTGTAAGTGAATTGATCACGGCACCAGAATTTGAAGAGTGCAACCATGAGAATACCCGCTCCTGTTTGGCAAGGGCAGGCAGCCGCGTTCCTTGCCGTCGTTCTGTCCGCCGACACCGTTCAGGCCCAAGCCCCCGTCGCCCCCAGCGGCCCCGAGGCCACGGTTATGCGCAACCTGTCACTGACGCAAACCCCCAGCGCCGCGGGTGCCCCCGGCGCACCGGGCAGCACGAGGTACCCCTACTGGGGCACAGCGCCGCAGAGCTTTGCCCCTTCGCGAGTCACCGTTCCAGCGCCGGGGTTGTCTCCCTTCACCATCTCGAACGCTACCAGGTCGGCGCCAACTCAAACCAGTGTGGGGGCTGGAGTCGGCGGCGGATTCATACTGCCGTTCATGACGGTAAGAGACGCGACTCTTGACAGCAAAGCCCATATTTGGCTCCGCGTCCCCGAAAGCGCTGAGATCTGGGTCAACAACGTCAAGACCAAGCAGACCGGCGAATTGCGCCACTTCTTCTCGCCACCCTTGACACTAGGCAAAAAGTACACTTATCAGGTGCGCCTCCGTTGGATGAAGGACGGCAAGCCGGTGGAAGAAACGCAACGCATTCTCGTTCGACCCGGCCTAACGATCCGCCGCGATTTCACCCAATCGCGTTGATTTATGGTTTCTCCAGACGATAAATCGAAGGGAACAGCACGTCAGAGCTGATGCGGCGCGGGTTTTTGCCTGGCTCGGCGTTGGTAACGGCGGCACTGATTTCCGCAAGGCAAGCGATCTCAGGGGTAATGAAGTTAGGATGCACTCCTCGTTTTGCATGATCCGCGTGCTCCCCTCGATCGCCGATCGACCATCCGGCACGCTGAAGACGAGCGAAGGATTCGTCAACGCTGGGATAGTAGCGTGGTGTCATGGTCATTCATCGAGTTCGATGTCCGCGGCGGTGAACACGATGGACGTAGCGCCTGGACCGTCTTTATCCATCGTGACGACGTAGGACTTCTCAGCGGCGCCGGCGTAGGTGGTCGGTCCATCCAGGACAGTCCCCTTATCGCCTACTTGATATTCCCGGATAGGACGACGGATGCGAACCCGATCTCCCATCTTCAACTCACGGCTCATACGCGCTCTCTTTCCGGTATGGAAACGGATACAGTCAACTGGCCGTCAATTGTAGCCGCGAAGACCAATTCATCGGAATGGCACTTCCTTGTCCGTTGTTGCGGATCGGATAGAATCCCTCGAACAGGTCCAAGCTGCTTGGAGGCAGTTTACCAGGACCACTTCATCCTCTAGGGAGTCTGGCAATGGGATACAATCGAGGAGGCACTCGAAGAAGCGCTCGTTTGAAGCGCCGTAAGCGGTTGCAGAAAAGACTGGCTCAGAAAGCGGCGTCCGCGCAGGTTCCTGCCCAGAAAAAGCAGACGGTCTAGGTCAAGTGACCGGAGAAGCCGAGGTTCCCGTCTCTTCCCGGCGCCGCATGCAATCGAGGACGGCCCGGCGCTGCGAAGGCGTGAAAAGGATTCGTCAACGCTCAAGATAAGTCATCGGCGTCTTTCCATTAAGTACGGGAATAGGCGGGTTCCGGCTCGATCATTGCAACACACCCGGGCTAATGTGTGGGGATGGGCAGTGTCAGAAGTTGCACAAAGCACTTCCGTCTTGCGTTCCTTTTCCTTCGCATTTAATCCCTGAACCGAATTTCGCCGAAAACGTGTCCGTCTTTTCGTGCAGGCCACAAGACCCAGGAAAGAGCGGCCTGGGAAAGATCGGTTTAGACGAGGAGAACTGCCATGATGAGATGTTTACTATGTTTGGCAATTGGCATCGCCCTGGGCGCGGCGGGGCTGGCGTTAGCTCAACCGACTCCCAAGGAAAAGGCGGCGGGCAGCGCCAAATTCCAGCCAGTGCTGGAGCAAGAGTTGAAAGAACTCGATAGGCAGATCCGTGAGGCTCGTCGCTCGGCACAGATCGCCCCGGTTCTAGCGGACAAATTGTCGATTCAGAAACAAATTCGGGAGCTTGAGGCTGCACGAACCCGCAAGCGCCGGGAACTATTCGATGCGCAGGACAGAATCGACAAGCAACGGCAAGACTTGATCGAGACAATAGAGAAGAAGCTTCAGCAGGATTGCAACGTGACCCCGGTTTTTACCGTCCGTTGGTCGCTGATTTAGGGGTTGAATGGAAGGCACGGGTAAAGC
>Ga0209062_1006683_pt1 | contig 10378 bp, 7 predicted proteins | sample Coa_R2_2_FD_187158 | JGI IMG/M metagenome (GOLD analysis project Ga0209062, IMG submission 187158) | Surface soil microbial communities from Centralia Pennsylvania, which are recovering from an underground coalmine fire - Coalmine... | ecosystem: Environmental > Terrestrial > Soil > Unclassified ...
TTTGGCGAAACGCTGGTCGAGCTGGCCGACCTGTACCCCGACCTGCTGGTCCTGGACGGCGACCTAGCCAATTCCACGCGCACCGATATCCTGAACAAGGCGCGGCCGGATCGCTTCCTGGAGATGGGCATCGCCGAGCAGAACCTGGTTGGCGTGGCGGCCGGACTGGCCACGCTGGGCTTTGTGCCGTGGGTCAGCTCTTTCGCCGCTTTCATCGCCTCGCGCGACCTCGACCAGATTCGCGTCGTGGTGGCGCAGCCCCACCTCAACGTCAAGTTTGCCGGCGGCTACAGCGGCCTGCTGACCGGCGCCACGGGCAAGACACACCAGAGCGTGGACGATATCGCCATCTTCCGCGCCATGCCCCATATGACGGTGATCGCGCCCGGTGATGGGCCGGAAGTGCGCAACGCCATGCACGCCATGATGGAGCACGTGGGGCCAACCTATTTACGCCTGACGCGCGACCCCAGCCCCTCGATCACGCCGCGCGAGCGGCCCTTTACCATCGGCGCCGCCTACGTGCTGCGTGAGGGTAGCGATATCACCTTGATCTCTACCGGCGTCCAGACCTCGCGGGCACTCGAGGCGGCGGAGATATTGTCCGGGGAGGGCATCTCGGCCCACGTCCTGCACGTGCCGACCATCAAGCCGCTCGACGTCGACGCCATCGTGGCCGCCGCCCGCACCGGACGCGTGGTGACCGCCGAGGACCACACTATCATCGGCGGGCTGGGCGGGGCGGTGGCCGAGGTGCTGGGCGAGCACCGGCCCACGCCGATGGTCCGCGTCGGGCTGCGCGATGTCTTCGGCGAGAGCGCACCGAACGGCCCCCTACTTGAGAAATATGGCCTGACCCCGGCGCACGTCGCGCAGGCCGCCCGCGACCTGCTGGCCCGCACCGCCGCCACATAACGAAGGGAGTCTATCCTATGTCCGGACAACCGTTTCGCGTCGCGGGCATCGACCACGTCGAGATCTTCGTGCCCGAGCAATACGAGGCCGCGCGCTGGTACAGAGAGGTGCTGGGCCTGGAGATACTGCCGGCGTTCGAGCACTGGGCGGCCGGAGGGCCGCTGATGATCTCCAGCGACGGCGGAACGACCATGCTGGCCCTTTTCAACGGGGAGCCGCTGGGTGGACGCCAGCCGGCCGGCCTGCGCCGCGTCGCATTCCGCGTCGACGGCGCCACCTTCGCCGCGTTCAGCGCTCGGCTGGCCGCGGTGCCGGTTTACGACGATGGCGGGAAGCGCGTCACCGCCGCCGATGTGGTGGACCACCAGGGCTCGTTTTCGTTCTACTTCAACGATCCCTACGGCACCCCGCTGGAGGTCACCACGTATGATTGCGACACGGTCAAAAATCTGCTCGGCCTGCCGGCCGGCCTTTGAGCGGCGCGGTATACTGCGAGGAGGATGGGCGTTCGTGGCCTCAGGCGCCCGCGCGGTAGTGGCGACTAGATGACGGAGGGGGCAATCTCCATGCAGCGCCTGCTCTCATGGCTTGGGGTCGTGACGGCCTGCGGCATGTTCCTGGTGCTGGTGATGGGCGCGCGCGTCACCAACACGGGGTCCGCGATGGGCTGCGGCGGCCAGTGGCCGCTCTGCCACGGCAAATTCATCCCCGAGCTGGCCGGCGCCACCTTCATTGAGTTCAGCCACCGGGCGGTGACCGCCGCCGAGACGGTGCTGGTCTTCGCCTTTGGTGCCGGCATCCTGCTGCTGTATCGCCGTCGCCGCGAGGCGCAGGTGCTCGTCCCGCTAATGATCGCCTTCTTGCTCTTGCAGGCGATCATGGGCGGTCTGGCCGTCGTCTACCCCGAAAGCCCGCCGATCTTGGCATTGCACTTCGGCATCTCGCTGATCTCGTTCGCCTCGGTGGTGCTGGCCGCCCTCTTCGTGCTCGGTCTGCGCGGCGGCGACGCGGTGCGCGACCGGCCGGTCCCGCGCAGCCTCGGCCGCTGGGTCTGGGGGACGCTGCTCTTCACCTACGTCGTGGTCTACATGGGCGCTTACGTGCGGCACGACAATGCCATGGGCGCTTGTGGCCTGCAGTGGCCGGCCTGCAACGGGTCGCTGATCCCATCGATGAGCGGCCTTGCCGGCGTGCATTTTGCCCATCGCCTCGCCTCCGGCCTGCTGGTCCTGGTCATCCTGGCCCTCTGGCGGCAGACCTGGCGCCTGCGCGCCGGCCGGCCGGATCTCTTCCGCGGCGCCACGGCGGCGCTGATCTCCGTGCTCCTGCAGTCGGCCAGTGGGGCGCAGGCCGTTCTGACCGGCTTCGGCCTCTACTCGCTGCTGGCCCACGCCGCCCTGGTGGCCTTGCTGTTTGCCAGCCTGTGTTACGTGGCCTATCAGCTCGTGCCGCGCCGGGTGTGCCTGCCCCGCGAACTGCAACCCTCTACCCCGTCGCCCGCCACGGTGGGCGCCCATACGCGCTAGCCCTGCCCTGACGGCGAGCCGGCGCCACACGGATAGCACAGATGTCCACTGATTCCGGCGCAGACTCCGCTGCCCGAGCCAAGCGACTCATCGCCCTGAGCTCGGTCGCGGCAGGAATCGGCCTCACCCTCTTCAAGGTCGCGATTGGCCTGGCCACCGGCTCGCTGGGCATACTGGCGGAGGCCGCTCATTCCGGCCTGGACCTGGTGGCCGCGCTAATGACCTTCCTGGCGGTGCGCCTGGCCGATCGCCCGCCCGACCCGTCACACCCCTACGGCCACGGCAAGGTCGAGAATCTCTCCGCCTTTCTCGAGGCCGGCTTGCTGCTCGTGACGGCGGCCTGGATTGGCTTCGAGGCCGTGCAACGCCTGGTGGTACACCAGATCCATGTCCAGGCCAGCGCGTGGGCATTTCTGGTCATGGGCGTCTCGATCGTCGTCGACGTGAGCCGCTCGCGCGCCCTGCGCCGCGCCGCACACAAGTACGGCAGCCAGGCCCTCGAGGCCGATGCCCTGCACTTCAGCACCGATATCTGGAGCTCGGCGGTGGTCGTGATGGGACTCGCCGCGATCAAGGTCGGCGACATGACGGGCTGGCCGGGGCCATGGGAGCAGGCGGATGCCCTGGCCGCGCTGGGCGTCTGCGCCGTCGTCGCCTACGTCGGCGGGCGCCTGGTCAAAGAGACGATCGATGCCCTGCTCGACCGCGCTCCCGAGGCCCTGGCCGGCCAGATCGTCGAGGCCGTGCGGCGGGTGCCGGCTGTGCTGGACTGCGACCCGCCCCGCTTGCGCCGCGTCGGCAACAAGCTGTTTGCCGATATGGTGGTCCGCATCCCGCGAACCGCCACCTTTCAGCAAGCGCATGCGATAACCGAGAGCATAGAAAGGGCCGTACACGATGCGCTGCCGCGGGTCGAGCTCGACTTGATGCTGCACATGGAGCCGGCCATGTCGCCGGGAGAGACGGCGGACGATACGATTCGCCACCTGGCCCGCGAGGTGGGCCTGCGCGTGCACGATGTCCATGTGACGCGCGCGGCGCAGACGGACAGCCCAGCGGGGGAACAGAACCTGGAGGCCGATGTGCACGTGGAGGTCGATCCCGCCCTGACGCTGGCCGTCACGCACGATCTGGCCGACCGCCTGGAGCGGGCTGTGCGGCGGGCCGTGCCGGGCATGCGCGCCGTCAACACGCACCTGGAGGTGCTGGCGCCCCCGCTGCAACAGCGCGCGGAGGTAACGGACCGCGAGCCGGAGTTGGTGGCTCGCGTGCGGGAGATTACGGAGTCCTTAGCCGGACCAGGTTCGTGCCACGAGATCCGCGTCTACCATCCCCTCAGCCCCGGCAACGCAGACAGGGCCGCGGGCGATGTAGAGGAACACGACCTGGTCATCCATCTGACCATGCAGGGCAACCTGGGCATCCCACAGGTCCACGCGCGCTCGGAGGACATCGAGCGGGCCCTGCGCGCCGCCATCCCCGGCCTGGCACGGGTGCTCATCCACGCCGAGCCGCCGGAGTAGGCTGACGACACCTATCCGGTGGGCAAGCCCAGTTCCGCCGACAATTCCTCGGGCGTGGTCACCGGACGGCGGCAGGCGAAGCGCCGGCAGACATAGGCCGCCGGCCGCCCATCCACAGGGGTGCGCCCATCTAGCAAGGCGATACCGGCCTCGAGCGCGCCCGGCCGCGTCACCGCGGTAACGACGGTGGGCAGGTATGCCCCCGATACAACCCGAAGCAAAGCCTGTGTCTGCGCCGCGTTCAAGTCGCCGGCGATGGCGACCTCGGTCGGCGTGGCCAGCTCTAGCTCCAGGGCGGACAGCAGGCGGCCGAATGCGCCCGGTGCACGGGCCATCACCCCCGACAGCTGGTGCAGCGTCCGCTCGGCATAGCCGGCATACTCCTGGTTACCCGAAAGCGCGGACAGCAACAGCAGGGCTTCCACGGCCATGGAGTTGCCCGAGGGCACGGCGTTGTCGAAGAGATCCTTGGGCCGGCTGATCAGCGTCTCGTGGTCGTCGCTGGTGGTGAAGAAGCCGCCGTCCTGGGTGTCCCAGAAATGCCGCACCATGGCCTCGGCCAGCTCACGCGAGGCGGCGAACCAGCGCGGTTCGAAGGTAAGCTGGTACAGGGAAAGCAGGCCGAGGGCCAGCGATGCGTAGTCCTCCAGGTAGCCGTTGAGCTTGGCCGAGCCGTCTTTATAGGTGCGCAGCAGTCGCCCGTCGCGCGACATCCGATCCAGCAGGAACGCGGCGTTGCGCTCGGCAACGGCGCGGTAGTCGGCGCGGCCGAGGGCGCGGGCGGCCTCGGCAAAGGCGCGCAGCATCAGGCCGTTCCAGGCCGTCAGCACCTTATCGTCGCGACCGGGCTTTATGCGCCCCTCGCGCGCGGACAGCAGCGCCGGCCGCGCCCGCGCCACGATCTCGCGCACCGCGTCGGCCGAGATGCCGTGCCGGGCGGCGACCTCTTCCGCCGAACGCGCCAGGTGCAGGATGTTGGCGCCCTCGAAGTTGCCCCCTTCGGTCATGCCGTAATATGCACAGACGATGCGCGCGTCGTCCGCGCCAAGTATCTCCTCGATCTGCCGCGGTGTCCAGATGAAGTACTTGCCCTCGTGGCCCTCGCTGTCGGCATCCTGGGCGGAGTAGAAGCCGCCTTCCGGCGCGGTCATCTCGCGCAGCACGTAGTCGAGCGTCTCCTCCACCACGCGGCGGTAGGCAGGATTGCCGGTCATCTGGAAGGCTTCCAGGTAGACGCGGGCCAGCAGCGCGTTGTCGTAGAGCATCTTCTCGAAGTGCGGCACCAGCCAGATCTCATCGGTCGCGTAGCGGTGGAAGCCGCCGCCCAGTTGGTCGTAGATGCCACCTTCCAGCATGCGGTCGAGCGTGATGCCGGCCATCTGCAGCGCCTGGGCGTCGCCCGTGCGCCTGGCGTACCGCAGCAAGAACTCCAGGTTCATCGGCTGCGGGAACTTGGGTGCGCCGCCGAAGCCGCCGTGGCGCGCGTCGAAGGTGGCAGCCAGCCCTTGCACGGCGGCGACGGCTATCGAGTTGTCCAGCGTGCCGGCGTCGTGGCCCATGATCGAGCGGCCCAGGTGGGCGCGCAGGTTCTCGGCCGATTGCAGGATGCGGTCGTGCGAGTTGCGGTAAGCGTCGTGGACGGAGAGCAAGACGCGCGCGAAGCCGGGCATGCCGTGGCGATCGGTGGGCGGAAAGTAGGTACCGCCGTAGAAGGGCAGGCCGTCCGGCGTGAGGAAGACGGTCATCGGCCAGCCGCCCTGCCCGGTCATGGCCTGCACGGCTTCCATGTAGATGGCATCCAGGTCCGGGCGCTCCTCGCGGTCCACTTTGATATTGACGTAGAGATCGTTCATCAATTGGGCGATCTGCGGGTTCTCAAACGACTCGCGCTCCATCACATGGCACCAGTGGCAGGCCGAGTAGCCGATGCTCAACAGAATGGGCTTGTTCTCGTCCCGCGCGCGCCGCAGCGCCTCGTCGCCCCAGGGATACCAATCCACGGGATTGTGGGCATGTTGTAGCAGATACGGACTTGTCTCGTCCTTGAGTCGGTTAGCCATGGCATCAGCCTTTCAGTGCCGGAGTCGATAGCCTGTCTTCACCATAGCACCTTTGGTGCAACCTTCAGGGCACGTGTTGGGCCGTCAGCCGCTCATACGCCGCTACACCGCCGGCGAAGACAGGGGATGGCCGCCGAACAGAGTGTGGGAAAAGTGGTTCGTCTCAGGCCCGGGGCTGGGCAAACACCCGTGCGACTGGGCACGAGAAACCGGGGATGACGTCCTCGCCATCAAGCGTATCGGCCACGCCCCGCAGCGTCGATGGTTGTGCGTCACCTCGACGCCAGACATCGATGTGCTTACTCTGCGGCCACACGACCCAGACAAGGCGCGTCCCGCCGTGGAAGTAGAGGCGTACCTTGGCGGCCATATCGTCGGCATCCTGCGAAGGTGAGACAACTTCAACGGCAAGATCTGGGGCAAAGGGGATGGGCTTGTTGTCATCCGATTCGGGGATGGTGGCATCGCGCTCGGCCGTGTAGAAGCCAACATCTGGAATCAGACCCGTTTCGGCGCTGGGAAACTTGTAGACGCCATCGGCTCCCGTGACAATGCCGAGGCCGTGTTCCTCGACATAGGTGATCAGAGCTGCACCAAGGCGCAAGCCGATGCGTGTCGCAGCCTTTCCACTTCCGGCCATCCGGACTAAGACTCCATCGACCACTTCATAGACGTACCCATCGTCCGGAATCGTCAGGAGGATATCGACTGTGACAGGGCCCATGCCGGGCACAATCTCAGCCCAGGGCGCCGGGGTGGGAGGCACAGCCGATGCGTAGTTTGTCATGTCCGCGTCTCCCCAAATGAATGCATACGAATGGACCGGAGATCGTTCCTCTTCAATTGTAGCGGCTCGTTGCAGCGAAGCGAAGCCTCCTACAATCAGGGCCTTTCTGGACGTGGCACCGGACGGTAGTCTATACTCTGCTCACGGTGAGTTGCATGCCAATAGCAGGGAGCATAGAACATGGGCGCGCTTCGTCGAATCGGCTTGGTAGCGAGTTTGGTCCTGGCCATCTGCCTGGCGGCAAGTCCGGCCCACGCCGTGCGGGCGCAGATAACGCCCGGACAGTGCGTGGACGGCACGCTGCCCTCGGGCGCACTCTCCATGATCTGTATCCCATCGTCAGGCTGGAACGGCGATCTGGTCCTCTGGGCGCACGGCTATACCGCCTACAATCAGCCGCTGGACTTTCAGAATCTGAACTTCGACGGCGTCTACCTGCCGACCTTGGTGCAGAACCTGGGCTACGCCTTTGCCACCACCAGCTATCGCAAGAACGGCCTGGCCATCCTGGAAGGCGTCGACGATATGGTGCAGTTGGTGAACGCGTTCACCAGTACAGTAGGCCATCCCGCCGGCCATACCTATCTTACCGGCGCCTCCGAGGGCGGCATCGTCACGGCGCTGTCCATCGAGCGCCATCCCGAGCTGTACAGCGGTGGGTTGGCCGCCTGCGGCCCGATCGGCGATTTCCAGAAGCAACTCGACTACTGGGGCGACTATCGCACGCTTTTCAACTACTTCTTCCCCAACGTCATTCCCCAGATCCCCGGCGATCCCGTCCATATCCCGCAGACGGTAATCGACAACTGGAACAATCAATATCAGCCCGCTGTGCAGAGCGCCGTGTCCACGAACCCAACCCTGACACAGCAATTGATCCGCACGGGGAAGGCATCCATCGACCCGGCAAACCCCGCGACGACCGCCGTCTCGACCACGCTCGATCTGATGTGGTACAACGTCTTCGCGACCAACGACGGCATCCAGGAGCTTGGCGGCAACCCCTACGACAACCTGCACCGTTGGTATAGCGGGTCGAGCAACGACCTGCGCCTCAACCTGAGCGTGACGCGCATCGCCGCCGACCCGGCCGCCATCAACGCCGTCAACAGTTACCAGACTTCGGGCAACCTGACCAGGCCACTGGTGACGCTGCACACGACCGGCGACGACGTCATCCCCTTCTGGAACGAACTGCTGTACAAGGCCAAAGCTCACCCGACCGGTACGGGCAGCCTGACGCAACTGACGGTCCCGGCCTATGGCCACTGCAACTTCACGGTCAACCAGGTCCTGGGAGCCTTTGCCATCTTGGTCTCCAAGGTAACGGGCACCACTGCCGCGGGCCTCGCGCTCCCGGACGTGCGCAACGGGTACCTGCCCGCGCTAGCAGGCCGTCGCTGCGCGTCAGTGTGGATCAGCTAGACCGTGCAGTGACAAATCGGACTCGGGGCATGCATGACTTATTGCTATTTCAGAGGGCATAGTTTGAAGCGGGGCGTGCGTCCTGGCGGCGACCTGCGGGCCGGCGGCGTCGGCATCCCTGCCGGCAGACGCGGGCCGGCAGGGATGCCGGCGGTCCCAGGGGGCCATTCAAACTCCAACCTCTGATCCTGCATTATGCAAGGCCGCCCTCGATGGACGATGCCTCGCGCCGCAATTGGGTGGGATTGAAGATGGCACAGAGCCCCTGTGCCGATATCTCCGTGCCGGCCGGGACCAACCCGGCGCTGGACGCCAGCAACCCGACGGCGCGGGCGGGCGTGTAGCCCGCCTCGCGCAGTGGCCCCAGGCCCACGGCGCCGTGTCGCTTGGCCAGGCGTTGTCCTGCGGCATCCACCGCCAGGGGGACGTGCAGGAAGCGCGGCGTGGGGTAGCCCAGGGCGCGGTACAGGGCGATCTGGCGTGCCGTGCTGCCCAGTAGATCGGCGCCGCGCACCACATCCGTGATCCCCATCAGCGCGTCGTCGACCACCACGGCCAGGTGGTATGCCGGCACGCCATCCGCACGCTGCACCACGATATCGCCGACGGCCTGGGCCACGTTCTGCTCGACGTGGCCGAACAGGCCGTCCTCGAAGCCGATGGTCGCATCGGGCACGCGGAAGCGCAGGGCGGGCGGACGGTTCCCAGCCCTGCGCCGCTGGGCTTCTCGCCGCTCGGGATCGCGGCAGGTGCCGGGATAGCGCGGGCCCTCGTCAGCCTCGCCGTGCGGAGCGCTGGCCGCGCGGGCGATGTCCGTCCGGCTGCAATAGCACGGATAGAGCAGCCCGGCCTTATGGAGACGTTGCAGATGCTGCCCGTAGATATCATGCCGCTCGCTCTGGGAGTATGGCGCATACGGTCCGCCGACGTCTGGCCCTTCGTCCCAGTCCAGACCAAGCCAGCGCAGGTCATCCAGTGCCGCCTGGGCCGCGCCCGCGCGCACGCGCGGCCTGTCCAGGTCCTCCATGCGCAACACGAATGTTCCTCCGGCCCGGTGCGCCAGCAGCCAGGCCAGCAGGGCGGTGCGCAGGTTACCCAGGTGCAGCGGGCCGCTTGGGGTCGGCGCATAGCGGCCCCGATACGCGGCAAGGGCCGCTACAGGTATTTGTTTTTGCCCTCACTCTTCAAGTGTTCCACGATCTTCTTCACGTCCTGAGCGCGATCGATCGGGGCCACCAAAAGGGCATCCGGCGTGTCGACGATGATCAGACTATCCAGCCCAATGGTGGCAATCAACCGGCTGCCGGCGCTGTAGATGAGGCTGCCGCGCGTATCGATGCCGATGTGCTCGGCCAGCACGACGTTGTCGCCCCTGTTCTCGCGCAACTCTTCATAGAGGACATCCCAGGCACCAACATCGGCCCAACCAATGTCCGCGGGAATGACCAGCATCTCGCCCTGCTGGATATGCGAGAAGACCCCGTAGTCGACGCTCGTGCGGGGGATTATCGCGTACTGCTCCTCCGTCACACGCGCTTCATCGGGGGTGTCCAGCGCCGACATGATGCGCTCCAAGGGCGCATAGGCGTCGGGCGCGTACGTGCGGTACAGGTCGAGGACGCGCGCGCTGCTCCAGACGAAGTATCCCGTGTTCCAGAGGTGCTGCCGGCGCTCGAGGTAATGCCGGGCGGTGCGCAGGTCGGGCTTCTCCGTGAAACGCACAAACTCGTAGGCCTCGAAGCCGTCGATGTCGGTCACCCGCCTGCCGATCTGCACGTAGCCGAGCTGCGTGCTGGGCGAGGTTGGCCACACGTCCACTTTGACGATGGTGTCGCGCTCGGCGGCAAGTTTGTGCGCCGCCCTCATGGCGGCTATGAAGGTATCCTCCTCCCGGATAATGTGATCCGCGCCCCATAGGGTAGCCAGGCGCGTACCGGGGTAGCGGTGCTCGATCACGGCGGCGGCGTAGCCGACTGCCGCCAGCGTATCGCGCATCTCCGGCTCGGCGATGATATGGTCGGGCGATACGTCCGGCACTTGTTGGCGTATTGCCTCGACGTAATTGCGACCGGTGACCACGAACAGGTTGTCCAGGCCAAAGCCGCGCTCAAGGATGCGGACGATCTGCTGGAACAGCGATTC
>Ga0209062_1006688_pt1 | contig 10367 bp, 7 predicted proteins | sample Coa_R2_2_FD_187158 | JGI IMG/M metagenome (GOLD analysis project Ga0209062, IMG submission 187158) | Surface soil microbial communities from Centralia Pennsylvania, which are recovering from an underground coalmine fire - Coalmine... | ecosystem: Environmental > Terrestrial > Soil > Unclassified ...
AACGAAAGCCTGCTCTCGGTCGGCGGCTTTCCCACCGCCACGGCCACCGGCAGCGACCTCGCCGCCCTGGCCCGCGCCGCCGGCATCCCGCGCGTGGAGGCGGTAGACGCCATCGACGAGTTCGCGGCGGCCTTCCGGGAGGCGCTCACCGCACGCGAGTTGACCACGATCGTGGCCAAGGTCGAAGCCAGGGGGCCGGCCGTCTTCCTGACCGACCTGCCGCTGCTGGAAAACCGCTTCCAGTTCCAGCGTTATCTGCGCACCGTGGGGGAACAGGGATCGACGGCGCCCTGACGCGCCGCGACAAGGAGGGCCACATGTCCGGGGTGTTAATGCAACTTGTGGAGGATCTGGCATCGGGCCGGCTGAGAGTAGTGGACCTGACGCAGCCGCTGGGGCCGCAGACGCCGGTGATCGAGCTGCCCCCGATCTTCGCCGCCTCGCCCGGCCTCTCCATCGAGGTCATCTCGCGTTACGACGACAGAGGACCGGCCTGGTACTGGAACACGCTCCATCTCGGCGAGCACACCGGGACGCACTTCGACGCCCCGATCCACTGGATCACGGGCAAGGATCTGCCGGATAACGCCTGCGACACCATCCCCGCGCGGCGCTTCGTCGGGCCGGCCTGCGTCATCGACGTGAGCCGGGAGTCGGCCGCCGATGCCGATTTCCTGCTGACGCCCGACCACATCCTGGCCTGGGAGGGACGACACGGGCGCATCCCGGCAGGCGCATGGGTATTACTGCGCACCGATTGGAGCAAGCGCACCAACGTGCAGGATTTCGTCAACGCGGACGAGAGGGGCCCTCACACCCCCGGCTTCCACGAATCCGCCTCGCGCTTTCTGGCCTACGAGCGCGACGTGCTGGGTGTGGGCGTGGAGACGATAGGGACCGATGCCGGGCAGGCCGGAACTTTCAACCCGCCGTTCCCTAACCATGCCACCATGCACGGCGCGGGCAAGTTTGGCCTGGCCAGCCTCTGCAACCTGGACCAGCTCCCGCCCACCGGCGCCGTGCTCATCGCCGCGCCGCTGAAGATCGTGCAGGGCAGCGGCAGCCCGGTGCGCGTGCTGGCCATAGCCCCCGCCTGAGCGGGCGGGCGTCGGCTATCTGGCGGACCGCCTCGATTTGAGCAGGATAGGTCAACATGAGGAGCGAGTCGCACCCGAACGGCGAGCAGGTGTCTGCTCGGCCCCACCGGGCCGCCAACCTCACACGGGGGTCCAATGCAGCGACACGAGAGGGGCAACCGGAACCGCCGGTACAGCGGCCGGTGCCGCTCCTCCAGATAGACCTCCTCGGGGAGGGTCGTGTCGTCTACGATGGGGCGCCGGTGCAGGCCGCCAATACCGCGCGTCTGCACGCATTGCTGGCCTTTCTGCTCTTGCATCGTGGTGTTCCGCAAGCACGCCACCGCCTGGCCTACCTGTTCTGGCCCGACGCGACGGAGGAGAATGCGCGTAACAACCTGCGCCAGTTGTTGCACCAGTTGCGCCGCGCCCTGCCCGACCCCGACCGCTTTCTGTCAGCCGATGCCGCTACCCTGTCCTGGCGTGATGACGCCCCGTGCGGCGTCGACATCGCCGACTTCGAGCGCCTGCTGGTGCAGGCCGAGGCGGCGGAGCAGCGGCAGGACCGGGCCGCCCAGCGCGACGCGCTGGTGGAAGCCGTCGATCTCTACCGTGCCGACCTGCTCCCCGGTTGCTACGACGACTGGATTGTGCCGGAACGGGAGCGCCTGCGCCAGCGCTACCTGCAGGCGCTCGCCGCGCTGGTGCAATGCCTGGAAGCGCAGCGGGACTACGGCGCGGCGATTCGATACGCGCAGGACTGGGTGCGTTACGACCCCTTGGCCGAAGATGCCTACCGCGCGCTGATGCGTCTGCTCGCGCTGGGCGACGACCGGGCCGGCGCCTTGCGCGTGTACCATACCTGCGTGACGGCCCTGCGGCGCGAGCTGGGCGTGGATCCCAGCCCGGCCACGCGTGACGTCTACGAGCGTCTGCTCCACCTGGACGCGCAGACTCCGCCCGAGCAGCCCGCGACCCCGTCCGTGCGGCCGGCTGCCGCCTCACCGGCCTTCGTCGGCCGCGGGCAGGAATGGGCGCAACTGCAGGCGGCCTGGCAGCGTGCCTGTGCCGGCACGCCCTGCTTCGTGCTGATAAGCGGCGAGGCGGGCATCGGCAAATCGCGGCTGACCGAGGAGCTGGTGGCCTGGGCCGGCTGGCAGGGGGTGGTGGCCAGGGCGCGCTCCTATCCGGCCGAGGGCCAACTGTCGCTGGCGCCCATCACCGACTGGCTGCGCAGTGACGGCCTGCGCCCCCATCTCGCGCGGCTCGACCCGGTGTGGCTGAGCGAGGTCTCGCGCATCCTGCCGGAGCTCCTGACCGAGCACCGCGCCCTGCCGCGACCGGAGCCGATCACGGAGTACGGCCAGCGCCAGCGCTTCTTCGATGCGCTGGCGCGCGCGATCCTGGCCGCGCCTCAGCCGCTGTTGCTGGTGATCGACGACTTACAGTGGTGCGACCAGGAAACCCTGGAGTGGCTGCACTTCTTCTTGCGCACCGACCCGACGGCACGCCTGCTCGTGGTCGGGTGCGTTCGCACCGAGGAGCTTCCGCCCGATCACCAATTGCACACCTTCCTGTACCATGCCGGGGTCGGGGCGGAGGTGCTGGAGATTGCGCTCCAGCCGCTGGGCGCCGTGGAAACCGCGCAGCTCGCCGCCCAGGTGGTCGGGCGCAGTCTGGACGACGACGCGGCGCGACTCCTGTATCAGGAGACGGAAGGGATTCCGCTCTTCGTGGTCGAGACGGCGCGTTCCGGCATCGTCGCGGCACCCGACCGCCCGCTCGCCGCCCAGAACACGTCCCTGCGCGATGCGTCGGCGGCGGACACGCGGCCGGCCCTCCCGTCGCGGGTGTATGCCGTCATCGCCGGGCGCCTGCGAAACCTGTCGACGCCGGCCCGTACGCTGATGGGACTCGCCGCCGTGATCGGCCGCGCGTTCACGCTCGATGACCTGCTAGCCGCCGGCAATAGCGACGAGGAGAGCGCCGTGAAGGCCCTGGATGAGCTCTGGGCCAAGCGCATCATCCGCGAACAGGACGTGAACCGCTTCGACTTCACCCACGACAAGCTGCGCGAGGTCGCCTACGCGGAGATCAGCCCCCCGCAGCGTCGCCTGCTGCACCGGCGCATCGCGCAGTCCTTCGAGGCGGCCCACGCCGGCGACCTCGACGCCGTGAGCGGCCAGATCGCCTCCCACTATGAGCACGCGGGCCTGGACGGGCAGGCGGTCGCCTACTATCAGCGGGCGGCGGCCGTGGCCCAGCGCGTCTACGCGAACGACGACGCCATCAACCTGCTCTCGCGCGGGCTGGCGCTGCTCGACCGCCTGCCGGCCGGCCTGACGCGCGACCGCCAGGCGCTGAGCCTGCTCCTGGCGCTGGCGCCGATCTTGCGCGTGGCCAAGGGGTGGGCGGCGCCGGAACTGGAGCGCGTGCTCGACCGGGCCCAGGCGTTGTGCGAGAATATCGGCGATGACGCCCAGCGCACGCAGGTGCTCTACGGGCTGCAATCGCTCTCCGTGGTGCAGGCCAGGCTCGAACGGGTCCAGTACATCTCCGACGAGCTCGACACGTTGTACCGGCGCTCGCACGGTACGGCGCCGCCCCGCTTTGCCGGGGTCATGCTCACCGGTGCACACCTGCACCTGGGCCGCCTGAGGGAAGCCAACGAGCAATTCGAGGCCATCACCGCCAGCCACGACCCCGATCAACTGCGGCGGCTGGAGGAGGCGCAGGGCGTCAACTATCTGGTGCTCGCGCAGGCCTGGCAGGCGCACGCGCTGTGGTGCCTGGGCTACCCCCGGTCGGCGCTGAGCCGCGGCCACGACGCCGTCCAGCTCGCCCGCGACCTCGCGCAGCCGTTCAACCAAGCGCTGGCCGCGGCGTATCTCGCCATGCTGGCGCAGTTCTGCACGGACACCTCCACGGCGCGGGCACGGGCGGAGGAGGCGCTGGAGCTCGCCGAGGCCTGCAAAGCGCCGTATTACCGCGCCTGGTCGGCTATCCTGGTCGCCTATGCCCGGGCCTGGGAACAGCCGGATGCGGAGCACATCGCGCGGCTGCGCGACGCCATCGCCGCCTTCACCGCGGCCGGCGCCCGCCTACGTCTGCCCTACTACCTGGCCCTGCTTGCCCAGGTCTACGGGAAGGCCGGGCGAGCGGAGGAGGGACTCGCAGCCCTCGACGAGGCGCAGGCGGCCGCCCGTACCCACAACGAGCGTTGGTGGGATGCGGAGCTGCAGCGGTTGCGCGGCGAGCTGTTGCTCGCCCGCGGCGCGGAGGCTGCCGCGGCCGAGACTGCGATGCTCCGCGCGCTCGAGATCGCGCGGGCACAAGGAGCGCGCTCACTGGAATTGCGCGCCGCGACAAGCGTGGCACAGGTCTGGAGTTCCCAAGGGCGCGCTGTCGAGGGCCGCGCCCTGCTGGCGGACCTCTGCGCCTGGTTCAGCGAAGGGCACGAAACGCCGGACTTGCAAGCCGCCAGGCTCAAGTCCGGTGATCCTTCGTCGTTGTAGTTCAGGCTGCCAAGGATCTTCTCCCAACTGTCTTCCCCTCCCGTGTCACAGACGGCCGGGTCCGTCTCGTCTTAGGGTTGAGAGTCAATTCTAGGATCAGGGAGGTGATGGTTATGCGAGTGTTCGTGGCAGGCGGGACCGGGGTCATAGGGCGGCGGCTGGTGCCGCACCTCGTGGCCCGTGGCCACCAGGTGACGGCGACGACGACGGACCCGGGCAAGTTGGGCTTGCTGGAGCAACTGGGCGCGGATGCCGTCGTGATGGACGGGCTGGATGCGGAGTCGGTCGGAAAGGCGGTGGCCGCGGCTCGGCCGGACGCGATCGTGCACCAGATGACCGCAATTTCCGTGGCGCACGCCGGCAAGCCCGATATGAAGCACATGGATCGGTGGTTCGCCACCACCAACCGGCTGCGCACCGAGGGGACGGATCATCTGCTGGCCGTGGCCGAGGCGTCCGGCGTTTCCAACGTCGTCGCCCAAAGCTACGCCGGCTGGAACGGAATCCGTAAGGGCGGATGGGTCAAGACCGAGGAGGATCCGCTGGACCTGCACGCGGGGACGGCGGCGCACGCGGGGATGGAGGCGATCCGCCACCTCGAGGACGTGGTCCTCAAGGCTGGTGGCGCAGTCCTGCGATACGGCTGGCTCTACGGGCCGGGCGCCGCCGACGACTTGGTCGAGCTCGTGCGCAAGCGGCAGCTCCCGCTCGTGGGGGGCGGCACCGGCTACACCTCGTGGGTACATGTCGACGACGCGGCGAGCGCCACTGTCCTGGCCGTGGAGCAGCAGGCGAAGGGCGTGTTCAACATCGTCGACGACGAGCCTGCCCCGGCCAGCGAGTGGCTGCCGTATCTTGCTGCGTGCGCGGGCGCAAAGCCACCGCTGCGGGTCCCCAAGTGGCTGGCCCGGCTGCTGGCCGGGGACGTGGCGGTGGCGATGATGACCGAGGGGCGAGGCTTCTGCAACGCCAAGGCCAAGCGGGAGCTGGGCTGGGAGCTGCGCTACCCCTCGTGGCGCAAGGGCTTCAAGGACGGGCTGGCGTGACCCGCGTTACTGCCGCGCCGCCAGTGCGCTGCTGGCTCACCTGACGTCATGTTGCTTCAGAGGGATTGCTTCGCGGCGGGGCGCCGCTCCTGGCGGCGGCCTGCGGGCCGCCGCCGCCGGCATCCCTGCCGGCCCCCGGCTTGCCGGCAAGGCGGGGGCCCGCGGGCTGACGCCCGCAAGCGGGTACCCTGGCGGTCCCGGGGTAGCCCGGCCTGTGATCCTGCGCTAACCGGGGTGGCCGGCCGTCCCGCCTAACAGCCAACTAACGGCCGTCCGCTTGGCGCTAACGCCGGGCGGATCAAACGCGACCGTTTGCCCGCCCTCACCCAACAAGCCGCTAACACCGCCTCTATTAATGTGCAATCAGCCCTCTGACGGACGGCACCCCTGAGAGGTTGCTGCCGATTAGGGAGCAGAGGGCACATAGGAGGTATGGCAATGGCAACGGCAACCAAGACCTACGACCTGGACGGCACGCTCCTGGAGGCCTGCTCGTGCGCGGGCCCCTGCCCCTGCTGGGTCGGCGATGACCCGGACGGCGGGCGCTGTGAGGCGTTCATCGCCTATCACATCGACCGCGGACAGGTCAAGGACGTGGATGTCTCGGGTCTATCGCTGGTGGTCGTGTCGCAGATCCCCGGCAATGTGCTGGCCGGCAACTGGCGCGTCGTCATCTACGTCGACGACAAGGCTACGCCGGCCCAGAGCGAGGCCATCCTCAACGCCTTCGGCGGCGCCCTGGGCGGGCCGCTGGCCGACCTGGCGCAGTTGGTCGGCGAGCGCGTGGCCATCCACGTGGCCCCGATCGATCACCGCGTCGAGGACGGCAAGGGCACCATCCGCGTCGGCAATGTGCTCGACGCCGCGATGGCGCCCTACGTGGATGCCAAGGGCAACCCCACCACGCTGCACGATACCGTCTTCAGCACCATCCCCGGCTCCCCGGCCTACGTCGCCAAGGCCTCCCACCACCGCGTCAACATCCCCGAGCACGGCATGGTCTGGGAGTTCAACGGCCTCAACGCCGTTCAGGGCGATTTCCACTTCGAGGCCTGAGATAAGGAGGCGCCCCCAATGGGAATCGTAAGCGTCGCGCTGGGCACCCGACCTGGGCACTTGGGAGCGGGAGAGAGGAAGCGCCCCCAATGGGAATCGTGAGCGTCGCGCTGGGCACTCGACCGGGCACGTCGGGGCGTGAGAAAGGAGGCGCCCGATGAGCACTTTGAGCGTCACCCAGAGCGCCCGATCTGATCGTCGGGCGCCCATCCTCTGGCCCTGGGTCGTGGTGGCCCTGGCCTGGGGGCTGACCATCCTGGCCGTCTTGACCGGCAGGGGCTACCTGGTCGACCACCATCAACTGCTGGACGGGCACGAGATGTACATGGGCGGCCACTACATGCGCATGGGCGGGCTGCACCTGCCCTGGCTCGCCGCCCTGGGCGTCTTCCTGGCCTCCTGGCAGGTGATGACGGTGGCCATGATGCTGCCCTCCAGCCTGCCCATGATCTACATGATGATCCACGCCAGCCGGCAGCAAGACCGGCCACGGCTGACGCTGGCCGCCTTCCTGGCCGGCTACGCCGCGGTCTGGAGCGCCTTCGCGCTGGTCGCTTTCCTCGGGGACGACCTGGTGCACCGGCTCACCGACTCCTGGCCGTGGTTGGGCGACCATCCCTGGTTGGTGGGCGCCGCCACCCTGGCCGTGGCCGGAGCGTTCCAGTTCAGCGCGCTCAAGGAGCGCTGCCTGAAGCAGTGCCGCACGCCGTTCGGCTTCTTCGTGCGCTACTACCGGCGCGGCGTGGGCGGGGCGGGGCGGCTGGGGTTGCGGCACGGGGTCTTCTGCCTGGGCTGCTGCTGGGCGCTGATGCTGATCATGTTCGGCGTCGGCGTGGGTGCCCTGGCCGTGATGGGGCTGCTGGCGGGCGTGATGCTGCTCGAGAAGGCGGTCCCCGGCGGCCATCGTCTGGGCCCGGCGATCGGGGTGGCGCTGCTGCTCCTGGCCGTGCTGTGGGCCGTCCATCCCGCCGGGCTACCGGTATGAGGCGAGCGCGGACTCGTGCCCCGCGCGGGGCACGAGTCCGCGGACATGCGCACACAGGCGCCGGCACCCGGCCATCTTTCGCCAATGGGACTAGGCAAACTTCGAGTTATGCGGTGCCTGACACTAAAGTGTCATGGCAGGATACGGGCACTAAAGTGCCACCTGATGCGGCGTGGCCCGACTTTAGTCGGCTCGTCCCTGCCAGGCGACTTCAGTCGCCGGTTCCTGCCCACTCCAATTCACCATGGCTTCAGGCCTGGAGCACCGGCACGGTCCATCCCTGGGGGAAGATCACATAGGTGGTGCCGTCCGAGCCGGCGAGCCAGGCGCGTTCCAGGGCCGCACGCGGGTAGACGTGGCGCACGGTGGCATCGGTGGGTGCGGCCGGGTCGTCCACGATGGGGTTGCCGTGGCGATCGAAGCCCCGCAGCACGATCAGATGACCGGCCGACCAGGAGATCGGCGCGCCGGGCAACTCACCCGCGCCGAAAGCGATGCTCAGCGCCAGCGGCACGCGGGCCGCGATCCAGGGTTCCAGCGCGCTCAGCGAGGTGAAGCGGGCCACGTAGCCATCCATGCCGGCAAAGGAGGTGGCGTAGGCCACGTTGAAGGGCCAGTTTCCCGTCCCGCGGTAGGTCCAGTCGTAGGCGCCGCCGGCCACCAGCGGCACGCTCTGGTTGAGGTCCGCCCGGCCCAACATGTGCGCCCAGTAGGCCAGGATCATGGATGTGGTGGTCGGGCTGCACCAGACCTCGCCGCCCCCGCCGTAGGCGCTGCCGCGGTAGCTCGCCAGCATCTGCGAGCGTCCCGGCACCGACAGGTCGTTGCCCCAGGCAGCCGATGCCGGGGGTGGCGGATCGCCCACGCCGGTTGCCGTGCGCGAGGTTGTCAGCGTGAGGCGGCGCAGCGCTGGGCTGGCGGCGCCCTCTGTGAAGAGCGTGGCCGCGAGTTGATAGGCCGTGGTCGTGCGGCCGGGATGTAGCACCAGCGTATCGGTCGCCACCGTCGCCACGCCGCTTTGCCCGGCCACGGAGTGGCGCCGTACCGCATCGCTGCCCGAGGCCCAGATCGGCAGATCGTACCAGCGCGTCCAGCCCCCCGTCTCCAGGCGAACGCGCAGATGTAGCTCCAGCCAGGTGCCGGGCGGCGTGGCGGCCACCCAGGAGGCGATGGCCTGATCGAACGGGGCGGCGGACATCGGCGGCGAGAGCAGAGTCCCGTAGTGGAATCGCGCACCGTTATAGTAGTTACGTCCGCCGTAGCTGCCCGCAGCATAGGGGTCGCGGCCGGCGCACAGACCGGCGGCGGGATCGTACGAGGCGATGCCGCCGTCGATGTCGGCGCTCGCACAGGCCAGCGGCGCCGTGGACGGAGCGAGATGCAACCGGCCGCCGGGTCCGGCTGCCAGGCCACGCAAGGTCCAACCGGCCGCCGGGGTCATGGCCGGCGCCAGCGTCGTCCAGAGCGCCGGCTGGGATAGTGGCCGCGCATGCACGCGCCCGACCGGCACCAGCGCGAGCGCGGCCAGGGCGATAGCTGCCGGGCGCAAGGGTATGCTGCCCCCTGACGTCAGGGCAATGAGAACGGGGTTTCGCATGGTCTGCCTTTCATCTCCAACCCAACGGGGACGCGGCAGGGGAGCGTGACTATGGTAGCACAGTTCATGGTGCAGAGGTAGCGGACGGAGTGTGAGGAGTGATGTAACCGTGCGTATACTGGAGGTATGATTGTAGGAGGGCCACCAACCAATGAGCACTGCACCCGCATTCCCCTCCAATCCCGCCCCCTGGGCCGAGGTTGTTCCCGGCATGGGACCGGTGACCGTCGATCTTTTGCTAGAGTTGCCCGACGATGGCTATATCTACGAGGTGGTCGAGGGAGTCTTGGTCCGCGTGGCCGGTAGCGGATTCGACGCCACGACGATTGCTGTCGAACTGGCATCCGAGCTGCGCAACTATGCACGGCCACGTCGTCTGGGGCGAGTGACGGGCGCGGACGGGGTGTACAGGTTTCCCGGCGCAGAAACGGGCCTGCTCCCTGACGTCGGGTTCGTCGGGGTGGATAAGGTCGCACTGATCACTGATCGCTCCAAGCTACTACCCTTTGCCCCTGATCTTGCCGTTGAAGTTGCCTCTCCCTCGCAAGGCCCGAACGAGATGGCCGCCAAGGCACGGACGTACCTTGTTGGGGGCACGCGTTTGGTGTGGGTCGTATGGCCGACCAGTGGACATATCGATGTCTGGCACCCCGACCACGTTGCGGGACCGGCGCGCACGCTAAATATGAGTGAGATGCTCGACGGTGAGGACGTGATCCCGGGTTTCGCGTACCCGGTGGCCAGCGTCTTTGCTGATCCGCTTGCCTGATCGGCACCTGTCGCATCTCGCCTCTTCCTACCGCATCTCGGCGCAAACGAGACAATACCGCGAGCCATCTTCCGGGGAACGCTTGCTCGCCCGCGCTGCGTTTCTGCGAACTCTCGTGCGAACCGGCGTAGCAGCAACGTTGTACACTGTGCTCTGGATGGCGGCCGTCGCCGGCGAGCACGTTTCTTTCTCCATGGAGATCGTCAACGCGCGGTGGCCCGCCGGGTGGACGACGATGCGGGAGGACAGTGATGGACGCGTATAGCCCTATCGATCTTGCGGAGTTCAGCAACGCGGGACTTGCCCTACTTGGAGAACAGAAT
>Ga0209062_1006689_pt1 | contig 10367 bp, 9 predicted proteins | sample Coa_R2_2_FD_187158 | JGI IMG/M metagenome (GOLD analysis project Ga0209062, IMG submission 187158) | Surface soil microbial communities from Centralia Pennsylvania, which are recovering from an underground coalmine fire - Coalmine... | ecosystem: Environmental > Terrestrial > Soil > Unclassified ...
AAGGCGGCAAGCTGCAGATCGAGATGCGGGTGAAGAACGGACGCGGGTACGTGGCGGCGGACCGCAACTACGACGAGGACCTGCCCATCGGGTACATTCCGGTGGACAGCGTGCACTCGCCGGTGCGGAAGGTGAACTACTCGGTGGAGGCCGCGCGTCTCGGACAGATGACCGACTACGAGAAGCTGATGATCGAAGTGTGGACCAACGGCGCGCTGACGCCGCAGGACGCTATCGGGCTGGCGGCGAAGCTGGTGAAGGATCACATGAGCATCTTCATCAACTTCGAGGAGCCGGTGGACACGGTGGAGGCGCCGGTGGACACGTCGCACGATCCGCGGCTGGAGCACCTTGACCGTTCCGTGGAAGAGCTGGAGCTTTCGGTGCGCTCGTACAACTGCCTGAAGAACGCGAATATCCAGACGATTCGCGAACTGGTGCAGAAGAGCGAGAACGAAATGCTGAAGACGAAGAATTTCGGGCGCAAGTCGCTGAACGAGATTAAAGACATTCTCGTGAAGATGGGCTTGAGCCTGGGGATGAAGTTCGACGAGCACGGCCGGATTATCTGGCCGCCGCTGCCGAGCCAGACGGCGCCGCCTGCGGCGGAAGACACGGTCGGGCTGTAAAGCGGCTCACACGGACAAGGACACTGGACGATGCGACATTTGAAATCAGGATCGAAGCTGGGACGGAATCCGTGGCACCGCCGCGCGACATTACGTAACCTGGTGACCAATCTTTTCGAGCACGGGCGGATCACGACGACGCTGACGCGCGCGAAGGCGGCGCGGCCGGTGGCGGAAAAAATGATCACGCTCGGCAAGCGAGATACGCTGCATGCGCGGCGGCAGGCTGCGGCGTACATCATGACCGCCGGCGTGACGCAAAAGCTCTTCAGCGAGATCGCGCCGAAATTCGCGGACCGCGCCGGAGGATATACGCGTATCATACCGGCGGGCGTGCGCGCCGGCGACGGGGCCAAGGTGGCCATCCTCGAGCTCGTGAACTACGAGTTCAAGAAAAAGGAAAAGAAGGAACGCGCGAAAAAGGAAGAGCCGGCGGAAGCCGCGAGCTGAAGCTCGAGCGCCGGCAAACTGCGGCGCCAACCTGCACAACCTGGCACTTTCCCGCCCGCTTTGGCCGCGCCAAAGCGGGCAGCGCTTTTTCAGAAGATTTTTACGCCGGTCCAAAGGCGGGAGTCTTGCGGGGGCGGCCTTTGCGAGGGAAAGGGTTGGCAGGACCGCCGGGCGGAGGCGAAACGAGTTGCGTTGGAAATTCAGGCAAGGAAAACGAAGTGCCGCGGAGCCGCTTGCGAGAGGCGGGGTGAATCCCGGCAGGCTTGGAGGGAACCGCTGCGGGGAGGGCGCTAGCTTCGAGCGAAGCGGCTAGAAGAGGGCGAAGTTTGCCAGCGGCGAGATCATCGAGGGCGCGGAGGCGGCCGGCAAGTTCAGCGGTGGTGAGGCGCTGCTCGCGGTAAAGCCAGCGGAGGAAATCGCGAGCGAGCCGTTCGCTTTTTTGCGAGTTGCATTCGACACAGCAGGAAACCAGGTTGCGGTAGGAATTGCGGCCGAACTGGACCCGCGGCACGACGTGATCGAGGCACCGCCGCGACGGGGTAGTGCGGCGGAGGCAGTAGAAGCAGAGACCCCGCTCGCGGGAGTGGATGGACTGGCGGAGCGCGCGAGTTTGCAGGAAGTCTGCACGCTCGAGATCGAAGGGCGGCGTCGGAGCGGCCGGGACGCGAGAGGCGCGGCGGGCGGAGACAGAGGCGCGGCACGCAGCGGGGACCTCGCCCGGCAAGCGGATCTCGACGAGATGGCCGGCTTTGGTGCGTTCCACGAGGCGCAAAACGCCGAGCGCCGCGAGACGGCGGACGGCTTCGCGGACGGGTCCTCCGGAGACGCGGACGGCGCGGGCGAGCCACTGAATGGAGAAGCGAAGGCGCGGCTTTCCTTCGAGGCGGCTATGGCGCAAAAGATGGGAATAGATGGACCGGTCGAGGACGGAAAGGCGCAACCTGGGAACCAGAACATCCTCCATTTGCTTCCAGATTTGCACGGCGTTGATCGTTTCAAGTTTCATGTGATTTTCCAGAAGGGAAAAGCAGCCGGCCTGGCGGCCCCGCAAGAAGCTGGGGCACACCCGGACAAACGAGGCCGAGCGCAATTCCAGCGAGAGGACGCGGCCGCCCAGGACAGGGGATTTGGGAGGCCGAGCAGAGAAATTCAGAAACCTCTTCGGGAAGTTCCGCGGGATGCCGGCACCGGCAAGAGCCGCGAAGCGAGAACGAGCTGCCGGGCCCAGCCGGGAGGTGACCGCAGAGCGAAGAAGCAGACGTTTTCAGATGGAGGGTCTGCCCCAAAAAAAAAGAGAACCGCGTCAAGACGCAGTTCTCAACAATTTGGAGCATACACCTCTCTGGCAGTTAAGTCAAGAGACAAATTGGGGACGGGAGGCAGGGCACTGGGGTCGAAACGAGGGGAGGGTCACTGGCAGGATGGCGGAGCGTCCATCGAGGGCGGGAGGCGGGCGAGCCTTTTGAAGGCTGATGAGGGGAAGCCGCCGAGGGGGTGCTCGAGGAGATGAAGGCGGGAAGGAGCCGGGGCGAAGAATGTCGCGGCGGTTGACATACTAAACTGAACCGTTTAGTATGCAGAGCACTTTTTTAGCGTGAGGGGTCCAGGGGCGCGTTTTTTGCAAGGCAGTCTTGGAGGGGCGATGATTCGAGTGGAAAGCCTGGTGAAGAAGTTCGGGGACTTCACGGCGGTGGATAACATTTCGTTCGAGGTACGAAAGGGCGAGATTTTCGCGTTTTTGGGTCCGAACGGCGCGGGCAAGACGACGACGATCAAGATTCTGACCACGCTGATGAAGGCGACGAGCGGCAAGGTGGAAGTGGACGGACTCGATCCGGTGAAGCGCGAGCATGAAGTGAGGCAGCGCTTTGGGATCGTGTTTCAGGATCCCAGCCTGGATCAGGACCTGACGGCGTGGGAAAACATGGAGCTGCATGGCGTGCTCTATCACGTGCCGGGCAGAGTGCGGCGAGAACGCAGCGAGATGCTGCTGAAGCTGTTTGAGCTATGGGACAAGCGCGACGCGCTGGTGAAGACGTTTTCCGGGGGAATGCGGCGGCGGCTGGAAATCGCGCGCGGGTTTCTGCACACGCCGAAGATTCTATTCCTGGACGAGCCGACGCTGGGGCTGGACCCGCAGAGCCGGAACCAGCTCTGGACTCATGTCAAGAAGCAGAACGAAGCGGATGGCGTGACCGTTTTCCTGACGACGCACTACATGGACGAAGCCGACCGCGTGGCGGACCGCATCGCCGTAATCGATCACGGAAAGATCGTAGCGATCGGGACGGCGAGCGAGCTGAAGCGACAGACAGAAACGGAATCGCTGGAAGAAGCGTTTTTGGCGCTGACGGGCTCGACGATTCGCGAGGAGGCCGCGAGTTCGGCGGACCAGATGCGGCAGTTTGCGAGGATGTGGAGGGGAGGAGGGCGGCGATGAACGCGATCTATATTTTGTGGCTGCGGGAAGTGAAGAAGTACACGCGATCGCGGGTGCAGATCGTCGCCTCGCTGGGGCAGCCGTTGCTTTATTTGCTGGTGCTGGGATTCGGTTTGGGGCCGGTGTTCCAGAAAGCAGGGCGAGGGAGCTATTTGCAGTTCATGGCGCCGGGAATCATCGGGATGGCGGTGCTGTTCACATCGGTCTTTTCGGGGATCGCGCTGTTGTGGGACCGGCAATTTGGTTTTTTGAAGGAGACGCTGGTGGCGCCGGTGCCGCGGATACAAGTGATGATCGGGCGAACGCTTGGCGGGGCGACCGTGGCGATGCTGCAAGGACTGCTGATCGTTGTGGTTTGCCTCGTCGCGGGATTCCGGCCGGTGAGTTTGCTGATGATTCCGATTGGCATCGTGTTCATGGCCATGATCGCGGTTCTTTTCGGCGCGCTGGGCACCGCCATTGGCTCAAGCCTGCAAGACATGCAGGGCTTTCAGCTCATCATGAATTTTCTGGTGCTGCCGATTTTCTTTTTGTCGGGAGCGCTTTTTCCGCTGAACAATCTGCCAAAAGCGCTGGCCATTGTGACGAGCCTTGACCCGCTTTCGTATGGCGTGGACGGGCTCCGGGGCGCACTCATCGGCGCCGCGCATTTTGGCATGAGCATTGACGCGGTTGTGCTGGCGGTGGTCGCGATCGCGCTTCTGTGCGTGGGCGCATGGCGCTTCTCGAAAATCGAGATTTGAGCGATGCCGCGAGGACTGAGCGAGCGAGCGCACGGCAGGGTGCTGGAGGCCGCGACGCAGCTTTTCGCGCAGCGCGGGATCGACGGCACAAGCGTGGACGCCATCGCCGCGGCCTCCGGGGTGAGCAAAGCGACAATCTACAAGCATTGGGCGGATAAAGACGCGCTCTGCCTGGCGGTGATGGAGTACGTGCATCACCTGGATGCGGGACCGCCGGAGCTGGATTCCGGCGATCTGCGGGCGGATTTGAAAGCGTTCCTGAAATATGAGCCTTCGAGCAAGAAGGCGGAGGTTCTACAGCGGCTGATGCCGCACCTGATCGCGTATTCCGCGCGCAATCTCAATTTTGGGCGCGCCTGGAAAACGCGAGTGATGGACCGGGCGCGGATGCAATTGAAGAAACTGATACGGCGCGGAGTGGACCAGGGAATTTTTCCGGCGACGATCGATGAAGAGCTGGGCGTCGCGCTGCTGCTCGGGCCCCTGATGTACCGGCAGATCTTCGGTTCGAGCGTGAGCCTGGAATGGCTGGCGGAAGGAGCGGTGGACGCATTCTGGCGGGCGCACGCGCGGGGCGCGCGGGAGAGGCACTATCGAATGGCTTCGAGAAGCGGCGGGGATTTGGCGCGGCGAAAGCGGAAGTAGAGATAGAGCGCCAGGATCGCGAAGAGAGCGCCGACGGAATCCAGCAAGGAGTCGTAAGGGGAAGCGGTGCGGCTGCGGACGAAGGCCTGATGAATTTCGTCCAGCGATGCGTAGAGCGCGGCGGAGAACCAGGCCGCAAGCGCCCAGGTCCAGCGCCAGCCCTTTTGGCCGGCGCGAAATCCGCGATAGAGAAACAAGCCGAAGACGAAATACTCGGAGAAGTGCGCGGCCTTGCGAACGACGTGATTGATTTCGCGGAGCTGATGCGGGGAAAGCGAAGGGATCAGCCAGTGAGAAATGCGCGTGATGACGGCGGCGGTGTGGTCCGAGGAGAACGTGTCCGTGGACATGAAGAAAATCACCACGGCCCAGACGATGGCCGGCCACCAGGAGCGGAGGAAATCTTTCATGAAGAACCGGGCTACTCCATGCGATAGTTCGGGGCTTCGCGGGTGATGATGACGTCGTGCACGTGGCTCTCGCGGAGCCCGGCGGCGGTGATGCGCACGAAGCGGCTGCGCTCGGAGAGTTCGCGAAGGTTGGATGCGCCGACGTAACCCATGCCGCTCTTGAGTCCGCCGACGAGCTGGTCGGTAAGGGCGGCGAGCGGCCCTTTGAAGGGCACGCGTCCTTCAACGCCCTCGGGGACGGACTTGCCGCGCTCGGAGGAATCCTGCACGACGGAGTAGCGATCGGAGCCGGCTTCCATGGCGGCGGTGGAACCCATGCCGCGATAGGACTTGAAAGTACGGCCCTGGTAGAGAATGGTTTCGCCGGGCGATTCCTCGGTGCCGGCAAAGAGGCTTCCGATCATGACGCAGGAGGCGCCGGCGGCAATGGCTTTGGTGATGTCGCCGGAATACTTAATGCCGCCATCGGCAATGATGGGAACGCCGGAGCCTTTGGCCGCCCGCGCGGCTTCCATAATGGCGGTGAGCTGGGGAACGCCGGCGCCGGTGACGACGCGGGTGGTGCAGATGGAGCCGGGGCCAATGCCGACTTTCAGGCCGTCAATGCCGAGGGAGATGAGGTCGCGCGCGCCGTCAAAAGTGGCAACGTTGCCGGCGACGATTTGCATTTCCGGCAAACGGTGGCGGATAGCCTTGATGGCGGACATGACGGTGTCCGTGTGGCCGTGGGCGGTATCGACGGCGAGGACATCGGCTTTGCACTTGGACATTTCGACGGCGCGCTCGAGAAAATCGCCGGTTGCGCCAACGGCCGCGCCGACACGCAAGCGGCCTTGCTCATCCTTGGCGGCGCGCGGATATTCAAGCTTTTTCTGAATGTCCTTGACGGTGATGAGGCCCTTGAGGTTGAAGTCCTGGTCGACGACGAGAAGCTTTTCAATGCGGTGCTTTTGCAGGATGCGCTCGGCTTCTTCGAGTGTGGTGCCGACCGGGACGGTGACGAGATTGTCCTTGGTCATGACCTGGCCGACAAGGAGAGAATGATTTTTTTCAAAGCGCAGATCGCGATTGGTAAGAATGCCTGTAAGACGAGTGCCGCGGGTGACGGGAAGGCCAGAGATGCGGTACTTGGTCATGATTTCGAGGGCTTGGCGGAGGGTGATATCGGGCGAGATGGTGACGGGGTCGACGATCATGCCGCTTTCCGAGCGCTTGACGCGGTCGACTTCCTCGGCCTGGCGGTCGATGGGCATGTTGCGGTGGACGACGCCGATGCCGCCTTGGCGGGCGATGGCGATAGCGAGGCGGGATTCGGTGACGGTATCCATGGCGGCGGAGGCGAGAGGGATATTGAGAGCGAGGCGCTTGGTGAAGCAGGTGCGCGTATCCACCTGATTGGGCAGGACGCTAGACTTGCCCGGAGCGAGCAAGACGTCGTCAAAGGTAAGACCTTCGGGTATCGAGCCTTCGATCATTCCATCCTCACGTGCGACGAAGAAATCCGCGAGCAGCCGCGCTAAAACAGCGCAGCCCAGCGGGTGGCCGCTGGGCCGTCAAATGCATTCACCAAATCGAAACAATGCAGCACGGGAAGCCTCTATTGTAGGGGCGGGGCGGAAGCGGGTCAAGCTGAAGCGCGGTTTGAAGCGCGGTTGTGCAGCTATTGAATTTCTTTGGCGGACCGCAGACAACGCCGGAACCGCGGGTGCTCCAGCAACTGCGCCTGTTTCGCTCACCTACGGAACAAGCGCTTCTCAGTTCAACAACGGTCGCCTCATCACCATGACAGACGGCGTCGGCTCCGAAAACTATTCCTACAACAATCTCGGCCAGCTTACGCAGTTGCAAAAGGTCATCGGCGAACTTGTCGCCGGTTTAGTTGAAAGCAGCGGCTCTCGACTTGGCTCCCGTTCCAACTTATCAATACGATCTTGCCGGAAACATGACCACGTACGTCAACGGCGCGGGCGTCTGGTTCACACAGACCTTCGACTCCGCCGGAAGGCCCACGGGCCTGACCAGCAGTCTTTCCGACGCGCAGCATCCGGGCACGCTGGCCACCGTGGACCCAACCCACGGCTATTTCCCTAACGGGACCCTCCACACCTGGAAAACCGGCAACGGTCTCACGCAAACGGCGGCGCTAAACTCCCGCTTGCAACCATGCCGCATTAACGTGAACTACGGTAGCGTCAGCCTGAACGCCTGCACGGATCCCGTTCCCTCGACCAACGTTCAGGACCTGGCCTACGGATTCAATTCCGGCGCGAACAATGGCAATATTGCTTCGTGGAGCGGCTCACCCTGGCTTAATTTCAATCGCAGCTACACGTACGATTCGCTCAATCGCCTGAGCGCGATGTCTTCTCCATCCGATCCCGGCGGCTGCACCGGCCTGTCCTGGACCTACGACGCCTGGGGCAACCGCACCGACCAGACCACCACGGGCGGCTCCTGCGGCCAGTTCCATGCCAGCGTGAACGCAAAAAATCAGTTGCTTGATCCGGTCAACAACAGCTATCAATACGACGCGGCAGGCAACGTCATCTTCGATGGCTCCCATCACTATCTCTATGACGCCGAGAACCGCTTGATCCAGGTCGATCCCCATTCGGGCTACTGCTCGTCGCAAGGCAACACCTCCACGGCCGCTGCCTGCTACGTCTACGACGCTCTGGGCCGCCGTGTCGCCAAGATTCCGGCCTCCGGCGTGTGGACGCAGTATGCCTACGATCTGAGCGGCAATGTCATCTCCGAATACGGAGAAGGCTGCGGTCCCACCTGCTGGGCGCGCGGCTACGTCTATTTCAACGGCCAGCGCATCGCGGAATACGCCAACTCCACCACCTACTTCGCCCACAACGACCATCTCGGCTCGCCGCGCCTCTTCACCGACGTGACCGCCGCCTACGCCACCGACTGCTACGACTTCCTCCCGTTCGGCGAACGCAACCTCCCCACAAGCCCTTGCAGCAGCCCCTCCCCGCCTGCCCCGCCCCCCGTCAACACCTCCCACCTCTTCACCGGCAAAGAACGCGACCCCGAATCCGGCCTCGACAACTTCGGGGCTCGATATGACAGCTCTTCGCTCGGTAGGTTCATGTCTCCGAATCCCATCGGGGGGAGACCGGCATTCCCGCAATCTTGGAACGGCTACTCCTACGTCCTGAACAATCCTCTCAACGCGGTCGATCCGCTAGGCCTCGACTGCGTATATCTAAACAACGCCGGAAACGGAATTGAATCGGTAGACCAGCAAAGCAACGCGGGCGAGTGCGCGCAAAATGGAGGGGCCTGGGCGAACGGTACAGTCAACAACGTCCAATTCGATCCCAATAGCAACGGGGTCTTGTTGGGCTATTGGACTGGAAATGTCGATTCCAGCGGCAACATCAGCAACCTGCAAAACAATCAGGTCACTGCCACGCCGGGCCAACTCGGTCCGGGTGACCAAATCTATGCGTTTGCTGCCGACCTCAACCAGTGGAACGTTATAAATAACACTTTCAAGATTTACGGCGCAGGTGCCGCCATAGGGGCAACAGGTGGCGCGGCCTGCTACTATCTCTGTCCCGCGGCGAGTATAACTACAATCGGCGCGACGGTCGGCGGAACGGCGGGACCCCTGGTCACCGATCCCCGTCTCCAAAACATAGTGAACAGCCTCTTCCAGACAACGGACAAACTGCCGGGAGGAACCGCAGGTGCCGTAACGTACGAACTGAAAATGGGTGACCTTCTGTCCCAAGCGGGTCACGCTGAAAAGGCGGCGAACACAATCACGGCGCTGACCAATCTTTTGAAGAGCGGCACGCTAAGTGTGAACGATCAAGTTGCAGCGAGGCAGATGATTCAACAACTCAGCGATGCCCTTGCCACCAAGCCATTCGGACAGAACCCATGAGGAATCTCACCTACGACTGTGTAGAGCAGGCGATGAAGGACGCAGTTCCCGAAGTACAAGACAAGTACGCGGAACTCCTTCGTTGGCACACCGATCCCCCAGGGCCATACACGCTCTTTGCTCAGGTGTTGAAGCCCGTCCTGTTACCTGCCCTCAGTTCGGGCAGTGATCCGGCTCTTCTCAAGCGCATTTTTGATTTTTTCGAGGCGATGGCCGGTTCTTCCGACGTGCAGGTGCGCAATCTGCTTCAGGTCGAAATCGTTGAGAAACTAGTGAACGACAAAACGAAGCTGTCCTCGGCATGGCCGCATATGGGGGAGGCCACCAGGAAGATCACTCAGGAGACTGCTCGCATCTGGCGTTGCGAAGAAAATCTGCCAGAAGAGTAGCGCCTCAACGTGATAGATTTTCATGAGCGGGAGGAGCAAATGTCGAAGCGGAAGCCGAGCTTGTTCGCTAGGGTGCTGTGTGTGAGCGCTCGCTCTGGGATCGTCGCAGCCCTATATCTCGCGGCGTTCCTGAGCGCGCTTGGACTAGCAGCCGTTCTGCCGGAGTCTTGGTCTGCCGTGGGGATAACAGCGCTTGTCCTAGTCGCGGGACTGGCCTTTCGCGGAAAGTGGCCTGGGCGTGAATTCCGCCTTGAGTCAGTTGGGCTTGGATACCAACCAGACGGAAAGCCGAATCCTCAACCAGCCGCGCCAGCCTTGCCGAAGGACGTGCCAGCGCGATCCCGGCCAGCTTTAGATGCGGTCTTGGACTCTCGCTGAGCCTGTCCCATACCTGGTTAACGTGGAGCGCCGAAGGAGCGGTGCCTTTGGCACCGGGAGGGGTATGACACGTCACCCCAAGTTGGGCGCTGCGGAGCGCCGGGCGGCGCTCGTGGTGAACCATCGAGAAATCAGGAACTTAGAAAAACTGCGGCGCTCCAGAGCGCTCCAGGGCGCTGTCCGTTAACTTGTTGATTTTCCTACCCGCCTAGCAAACCATCCTGTTGAGGAAAACATCCTGTTGAGGAAATCGTGAGCGGTACGTGAAGGGCATCTTGTTGCGGCTGGGGGAAGTGTAACACTGTGGCCTGTGCGCTTGCGGTGAGCGAGCAGAGAGGAGGCACAGTGACGCAGCGAGAACGGAGCAGGAAGGCGCGAG
>Ga0209062_1006690_pt1 | contig 10367 bp, 7 predicted proteins | sample Coa_R2_2_FD_187158 | JGI IMG/M metagenome (GOLD analysis project Ga0209062, IMG submission 187158) | Surface soil microbial communities from Centralia Pennsylvania, which are recovering from an underground coalmine fire - Coalmine... | ecosystem: Environmental > Terrestrial > Soil > Unclassified ...
ACTGCTGACAGGAGATAGTCGGCGGCTTCAAACGGCGTCATTTTACTCGTGAGGAGACCCTCGAGACGGAGTCTGACGTAGCTCGCGGGTCAGCCATTGCGGTCGGATCGAGCGTATTCACCTTCAGTGCGTTGCCCATTGATAAGTTCGAAATACTGGATGCTGGAAACCATACTGTTGTTCACAATTAACTGTTCGATTTTTGCACATGTGGCAGGAAGGATGAAAGAAAGAGCTCTCACTTCGTTTGAAGGTTCTCTGCACAAACAGATTTCGATCTTCGATGCAAAACGAGGCTCTCTTGTCGAGAATCTGCTGAGGATCGTTTACAGATTTCAGCCACCTTTCGCGCGTGAGTATGTAGACCGCCAGGCAGTCATCCAACCCTCAGGTATTGTGCTTCGCAATGTCACCACGCGACAAGCCATAGAAGCTCTGGTGCAACGGCTGCCGATAAATCCAATCTGTTGGATATTGTGGTTCCCCGCCTCGACGTACCACACATGGATGCTGCCATAGCCAGCGAGATGGTGCTCGACGCTCTTGCAGTCGCCGTGGGCTCTAAGGTATCCATCTTTCATGGGGTCGCTGGAGCAGGTAGAAAGCCGGTTACTATCAGTGTGCGTCAGACGAAGGTTTACGAGATTTTGAATAACATCGTCAGTACGCAGGGAAAATGCATCTGGGTTGCCAGTGCCCCTCCGAGGGAACTATCAAAGCTCCAAGGCAACCTGTGGCATCTTTATAGTCTCGAACCTGAGTATGAGTCCATCGTAATGGGTGTCCTTGGCGAGATCTTCCCCAGGTAGCAAGTACCCAAGAACTTACCGGTCTGGAAACTCCGCTGCTTGCAACTATTAGAGTGAACCAAGCTCGACAGTTACGATTTCGGGCCACCCGGCTCACGGTTACAACTATAGCTCAGAAGATTTTTCATTTGCTCCGACACCCAATCAGCTTCCATTACCTTTTCCCCTCGATTCAGTAACCCGCCGACTGAGAGTGAAAAAGTATCTCCATCACCCAGGGTTGTCTATAAGATTCAAAAAGTTTTTTATTGGGATTTGCTCATCACCTGCCGTTGCACTTTACGAAATCGAGAGGTAAGATTTTGTGCGATCCGGAGTAAAGTATGGCAGCCTCCCGCCGTCGTAGAGTCCGCTGTTCTGGTGAGCCAGACAATTCGATTGGATGTTGCATGTGGCCCGAAATCAAACGAAATTGGGACGATGCTTACGCTGTCATCAACCCCCAGATTACCGCAGACGGTAACCACCAATGGCCTTTTGACCCATCCTTCCCAATCGATGTGCGCTTTTTCAGGTTCGGAGGGCGGAACCGCATTCGCATGAACCGCCACGACTATGCGGAATTGCTCTTCCTTTACTCCGGCGAGCTCACGTGGCAAATTCAGGAGCGTCAGATCAAGCAGAAAGAAGGCGAACTGATCGTGATTGGCAGCACTCTCTATCATCGCCCCTGGGGTTCGCAGACTGGCCGGGAAAACGCTGTCGTCCTCTACTTCCTGCCGGAGTTGATCCAGCACGGCGACGTCACGGGAGAAGCCGCAGAATATCTCATGCCTTTTCACATCCAGGACGCCACGTTTCCGCATGTCATCCCCGCCCGGACGCGGCTTCCATCCGAGATTCTGAACCTGATGAAACGCATCTACGCCGAGCTTCCCGCCTTCACGAATCATTCCCGATTGTCCGTGAAAACTTACTTGAAGATGATCCTGATTTCTCTCGTGAACTATTACTCCAACTATCAGAGCACTCAGCAAGTCTTTGCGCGTCGACAAATGTGGATTCAACGGCTTCAGCCCTTATTCCAACTGCTCGAGACGCATTTTCATGAAAGCATCTCCATTCAGGACGCGGCCGATACTGTAGGAATGAGCTCGTCACACTTTCGGCGGCTCTTCAAGCAGGTGACCGGACAACCCTTCACTGCCTATTTGAATCATTTTCGAATCGCGAAGGCGCAACAATTGCTGACCTCAACCGATAAATCCATTCTCGACATCAGCCAGGAAACCGGTTTCTGCGATCAGAGTTATTTCGGCCTGGTCTTTCGGCAGCTCGTTCATATGACGCCCCTTCAGTATCGGAAAACATTCCGTGGCTCCGTGAACGTCCCTTTTTATCAAAACGGCCAGCAACAACGACCTCCGATAGCCCGAAGATCGGTTGACCTGACCCGCAGCGCAAGGTGGCCCGGAAAACATCCGACCGGCTCGCTGAAAGAGGGTCTGTCCGCCGTGAGCGGATTCTTATAAACTAAACCTCCGACGAATTTCTACCCGGACGTAACGGAGATGGTCTACACTGAGCAGTCGTGCCGGCAGAATGGGCGATCGAGCGCGAGAGCAAAGTCAGTCGGCGTGCAGGACGGAACGTCTTTGCGGAAGCAACAAAATGCCAAATGACATATTACGACGCAATTTCCTGTTCAGCGCCGGAGCTTTTGGCTTAATCACCGGTCTCCACCCTTCGGTCCGGCCGGAGACAAAAAGCCCAGGAACGGTCTGGCACAGTGTTCGGGAATTTGGCGCCGTCGGCGACGGCAAGCGGTCGGATACTCAAAGCATCCTGGCAGCAATCAAGTTCTGCGCCAGCCAGGGAGGCGGGACAGTCTATTTCCCTCCTGGAAAATATCTGACGGGAGCCCTCAAACTCGAAAGTAACATCCGTCTTCACCTGGATTCAGGTGCAATCGTTCTGGGCAGCCAGGACCCAAAAGATTATCCTGTCTACCCAAATCCCTGGCCAGACGGAACCCGACAGATTTCCTCCTTGATTTACGGAGAAGACCTAGTTAACGTCAGCCTCTCAGGCCAAGGTGTCATCGACGGACAAGGCCGCGCCTGGTGGGTGCGGGAATGGCTTCGGTCGGCAAAAAAGCGAGTCCCGGTGCCCGGCCTTACGGAAAGCCAGCGCCGCGAGGAGATTGCAAAGCTCCAATTCGGGCGTCCGCGACTCATCCGACTGGTACGATGCCGGAACGTGCGGCTGGAAGGAGTCACTCTCACCAACTCCCCAGAGTGGACTGTCAATCCGGTTTTCTGTGAGTATGTCACGATCGACGGCGTCACCATTCTAAATCCTGTTCCCTCACCCAACACGGACGGGATTGATCCGGAATCCTGCCGCAATGTTCACATTTCCAACTGTCACATCGACGTAGGCGACGATTGCATCGCTATCAAGTCAGGCAAAGACGAGGTGGGCCGCCGCGTGGGAAGGCCTTGTGAAAACATCACGATTACGAACCTCACCACTGCTCACGGCCACGGCGGAGTTTCAATCGGCAGCGAAATGTCAGGCGGAGTGCGCAATGTTGCCATCTCAAATTGCGCGTTCCTCGGGACACAGCGCGGCATCCGCATCAAGACCCAACGAGGGCGAGGCGGCGAAGTGGAGGGAATCGTCGCGGCGAATATCACCATGCAGGATGTGCCGGAAGCGTTCACCCTTACGATGTTTTATACACAGGGCGATGTGGAGTCCAAACACCTGGTGGGCGAAGGCACTCCGCGATTTCGAAATTTCCATTTCAGCAATATGACAGCGCAGGGATCCAGGTCAGCAGGCCAGATCACCGGATTGCGGGAAATGCCGATATCCAGTGTTGTTCTGAACAATATTCGAGTGGATGCCGCGAGAGGTTTTTCCTGCCATAATGCGCGGGAACTCAGGCTTCACGATGTTCGCATTGAGAGCTCGGAAGGTCCGGCCTTGAGTGCAAAGAATGTCGCGAGCCTTGAGATTAACGGTTTCTACTCCAGTTCGCCCCATACGGGGACTGCTGTGATTGAACTGGACCAGGTTGAAGATGTGTTCGTGCATGGTTGTTACGCATCTCGAGGAACTTCCAGGTTTCTCAAGGTGAGCGGAAACAGAAGTTCCAACATCATGCTGCGGGCAAATAACTTAGGCCATGTGCCACAAAGAGTTGTTCTCGCGGAGGGTTTGAATCCTGCGATTTTGTCAGAAAAGTGAAATTTACCAGATTGCTGAAAGTCTTGGCCGCCTGTCATTCCGAGCAGCCTAGAAAACACGGTGATTCCTGATGAGTGAAGCGCAGAGATCGCTTTTGACGATTTGACTGCCTTTTCTTGTTTTTCCGTCCCCCGTTATTTTTCACTCATCATTGCCTTCAGGATGCTTCGCAGAATATCCGAAACACCGGGATTCTTCCGCCTCGCGGAGTTTACCCTGAAGGAAACCGAAAGGCTCGGCATCAGAATGACAGGAAGGGGGATGGGTTGTCATTGTAATTTGCCGTCATGAATCTTTTGAGAGCGTCAATGAAAATAGAAACCCTTCTGACCATTTTATTGTTACTGAGCGCAGCCCCGTCGCAGGCTCAGACGGATCCAGCAGAGGTCAAGGCTATTTTGAGTCAGTCGCTCGAGCCGCGAGATGTCGTCACATTTCAGTTGCAGCAGTTTCTTTTGAAGCGGGTTCCAAAGCTGCCTGCGCCTGCGAGCGCCGCCGAATGGAACATGCAGGAGCAGCGCCTTCGCAATCACCTGCTGCGCGACGTCATTTTTCACGGGTGGCCGGAGGCATGGGTTCATTCAGCGCCACAATTTCAGGACGTGGGATTGATCCCCGGCGGCAAAGGATACCAGTTGCATAAACTTCGCTACGAAATTGTGCCCGGCTTTTATGCAACAGCCCTGCTGTATGAGCCGGAACGCCTGAGTGGAAAACTGCCGGCAATTTTAGACGTCATGGGACACTTCCCTGCCGGCGGCAAGGCGATGGAGTTTGAGCAGAAGCAGTGCATTAATCAGGCGCTCGAAGGCATGATTGCGCTCAACCTGGAGTGGATCAATATGGGCGAGCTTCACGCCGAAGGAAACGACCACTGGTTTGCGGCAGACCTCGACCTGGTGGGCGCGAATGGCGTGGGACTCTTTTATCTTGCCATGCGTCGAGGGCTTGATTATCTCTGGGATAACCCGCACGTGGATCGAAAACGAATTGGCATGACGGGCCTTTCGGGCGGAGGGTGGCAGACGATCGTCTTGAGCAGCCTTGATCCCAGAGTGAAGGCGGCCATTCCCGTCGCGGGCTTTGCGTCACTGGAAGGAAGGGCCGAGCGCCTGCCCGGGGAGCCGGGCGATCTCGAGCAGAACGCGACCGATTTTCTGGCGGGCCAGGATTACCCCGAACTCGTCGCGATCCGAGCGCCGCGACCCACATTGATCCTTGACAATACCGACGATAACTGCTGCTTCCGAGCACCGCTGGTGAAGCCGTTTGTTTACGACGCGGTGAAGCCCTTCTTCCGGCTCTACGGCAAGGAAAGCTCCTTTGAGTTCCATGCGGACACCAGCATTGCGGCTCACAACGAAGGGTTGGATAACCGCGAGCAGATCTATCACTTCTTTGCAAAAGCTTTTGGGATTCCTATTCTCCAGAAGGAAATCCCCGTGGGCGAAGCGGTGAAGAGTTACGACGATCTCAGGGTGGGCGTTCCCGGTGACAATCTCACGATTCTCGGACTGGCCCGAAGGATGGCGGACGAAATCAAACGGCGGACCATTCCTTCGGGCTCGTCCCAAAGAGCCCAGTGGAGCGCCGAGGAGCGGAATCAACTCCGGCAGGTTGTGCGCTACCATGCCGTCGAAGTCGCACGGGCTTGGCCGGAATTTAACACTTACCATAATCAGGTGGAATCCATCTCCTATCGATTTGAAATGGATAATGGGTTAAGTGCTACCGGAACCTGGATCAAAGACGTTCCGACTCCGGCGAATGCCGCGATGACGGTCTTCCTGAACGATCAGGGCAGGAAGGGCGCAGGGGCAGAAATCTGGGACAGATTCCCGGCGGTGGCAGCCCGTCTGGAACGTGGCGAACAGGCGCTGGTGCTCGAACTGCTTTTCACCGGAGAAGGCGCACCCTCCAAACATGCGGAGCTTCTGGCGGAAATGCTGGCTGCCACGGGAGAGCGCCCATTGGGAATGGAAGCGGCACAATTGATCGGCATCACGCATTGGGCGCGGCAGACTTGGGCACCGCAACGCGTACGCTTGGAAAGCGATGGCGTCCGCAGCCAGATGGTTTCTCTTATCGCGGCAGCCTTGGAACCAAAACTCTTTTCGACGGTCGAGGTTCATCAAGGCATGCGCAGCCTGAGCTACCTTCTGGAAAAACCTGTGCGTTACCAGGACGCACCCGACCTCTTCTGCCTGGACCTCTATAAAGATTTTGATATCAAAACACTCGAAGCGCTGACGGTACCGACTAAGGTGACTGAGAACTATCTAAAATAGCGCCGCCCGGAATGCGATCCCCACCTTTGCAATAAGTCCTGAATGAAAGCTAGCGGCTGCGTGTTCGATCCGGCTGTGGCGGAGCGTCTCAATCGTAACAAGCTCGGTACGAATGGAAGATTGAAGATATGCGCGCCAGGCCTCACGTGGCCGAGCGGATAGGTCTTCATCAGCCAAAGATCGAGCAGATCGAGGCTGAAAGCCCCTGCACCTTCGATCTTTAGTTGAAATTTCTCACGGTCGCCAAGCTCCGTAAAATAGCAGAGATAAAGTTCTCCTTTTTTTCCCAGAACCGTTCCCCGCTTCACCGCATCAGGTAGCGGCTGAAGTTCCTGGTACGGCGTCTCACTCAGAATCTGTTTCAGGAACCTCAGCCGCGCCGGACTCTCACCCACGAGATCCCCTCCCACGGCCCACCATAAAATATCTCGAGGATGGACATACGTCTCGCCATGAGAGGCATATCCACCCGCCATCGTCACACCCCAATGCCGGCCCACTTCCTCCCGAGCGGACAGGCTACCCCAGGGCATCATGTTGTTCCCCTCGTAGCCGTATTCATCCACCAGCACGGGCTTGCCGTATTTCAGTCGCGCGCCGAGTGCCGTGACGTAGGTGTCTTCGCCTTGCAGTTGGATGTCGCAATGCGTTACCCAGGGCTTGCTGTGGTCATACCAGAAGCGCCCATTGTGGATGCCGCGGAGGTGTCCATAGGGGTCTGCCTTTTCGACAGTTTGAAAAATATGGTCCCAGTCTTTGGCAGGCTTGATAAAGTCAAATTCGTTCGCCATCGTCCACCACACATTGCGAAAAGGCGCCAAACGCGCGACGAGATAATGAAGATATGCGTCATCCTGCGCCGGACTCATTTTGGAAAATCCCCACTTGTCATAAGGATGAAACAGGATAAGATCGGCCTGAATCCCGAGCGCTTCCAAATCTCTAAGGCGTTGTTCGATGTGGCGAAAATAAGCAGGATTGAACCGCTCAAAGTCAAACTGATTATCGCCGGTTTTGACATAAGGATAGAGAGGCGGCTCAACCCGATTGTAGGGATACCATTTGGGGAAAATGCAAAACCGGGCCTTGTTGAACGGGCTCTGTTTCAGTGTTTCCAGGGTGCGCTGCTGCAAAGCCTCCTCACGGTGAATCCAGTTGTAAAGCGTGGTGCCCAACACGAAGAGCGGCGTTCCGTCGGCATAGCCGAAATGATATAGGTTTTGAACTCGAACCGGACCGTGATTGCCCGGGCGGGGTGGCGAGCACAGAAATGATCCTGCCTTGCCGTTCAGATCAGAATCGTTCGAGGATGTTTTAAAAGACCACTCGCCCTCTACGGTAGGCATCAGACGAACCTTCCATTGGTTATCGCCGTCATAAAAACCTTCGGCTTCCACTTCGTGGCTCCCGGAGCTGAAGCGACATTCAAGCCGGACTTCCTGAAACGGATTAGAGTAGCTCTTGGAGCTTGGCAGCACGATTTCCTGAACGCCCCATTTTTCAACTCGGGGATTAAAGTCACCGCCCGCTGGGTTTGTAACCTGAGTGGATCCCGCGGCACCTCGAAAGCTGGGCGCCAGCGCCGAGGCCGTTATCAGTTTCATGAAGTCACGCCGGTTAGCAGGGTTTCTCATTTGATAGTCTTCCTTTTATTGCCCTCAACGCTTATGAACAGGGGAGCTTGAGCATCGTATAGTTTATGATCGTGATTTGATTGTCAAGATGACCTCATCTTCCCAAGGGGTATTGCTCGTGTTGAAAAGGCTTCTTCGTGTTGTGATTTTTATGCTGATGCCATGGATGCTTCACGCCCAGCAGGCCATTACAATTCGCGTGAATGTGGCTGAAGTTCAAGGAGCATTCAAACCAGTCTGGGCTTATTTCGGCCATGATGAGCCAAACTACACTTATAGCCCTGAAGGGCGAGAGCTCCTTGCGAAACTTGCCTCACTTAGTCCTTATCCTGTTCACGACCGCACACACAATTTGCTGACCACGGGTAACGGCACTCCCGCACTGAAGTGGGGATCGACGAATGTTTTGACCTTGGATGGTTCCAGCCACCCGGTTTACGACTGGACCATTCTGGACAAGATCTTCGACACATATCGTGAGTCAGGCATTATTCCCTATGTTGAAATTGGCTTTATGCCGGAAGTGCTCTCCACTCACCCTGAGCCTTACCAGCATCATTATCCGAACGGGCCGCTTTTCACCGGCTGGTCATACCCACCAAAGAATTATCCGCAATGGGCTGAGTTGATCTACCGCTGGGTACGGCATTCGGTGGAACGCTACGGAGACAAGGAAGTGGAAGGATGGGATTGGGAGGTGTGGAACGAGCCGAACATTGGCTACTGGCATGGGACGCTCGCGGAATATTGCAAGCTCTATGACTACACCGCAGACGCCGTAAAGCGCGCACTGCCTTCCGCGCGTGTCGGCGGACCAGCCACCACCGGACCGGCGAGCCCGCAAGCCGCTGCATTTCTTCAGGGTTTTCTCGAACATTGCGTGAGCGGGAAGAACGATGCCACAGGAAAGACCGGAGCGCCGATTGACTTTATTTCATTCCACGCCAAAGGCAGGACGCGTATTGTGGATGGCCATCTGCAGATGGATATCGGTCAGAATCTCAAGGATATTGACCGTGGATTTGCCATCATTGCCAGCTTTCCGAAACTCCGCAGCCTGCCGGTGGTCATTAGCGAATCGGACCCTGAAGGCTGCGCCGCCTGTGCCGCCAGGACGCATCCGCAGAATGGCTACCGCAACACTTCGCAGTATGCCAGCTACGAAGCCGAGCTTCTCAGCGGCACCCTGGCGCTTGCCAAACGTTATCACATCAACCTGCAGGGTGCAGTCACCTGGGCCTTCACCTTTCCGGGCCAGCCCTACTTCGTCGGCTTTCGCTCGCTTGCCACCCACGGCATCGACAAACCGTTGATGAACCTTTTCCGCATGCTGGGCCTGATGGGGAATGTACATGTTGCCGCCGCAAGCAGCGGTGCCCTGTATCTGGATGATGTGTTGCGATCGAGCGTGCGCGCCAGGCCGGACATCAATGTGATGGGAACGCGCCAAGGGAACGAAGTGTGCGTGCTGATATGGAACTACGATGATGACGAGTTGGCAGGCTCACCTGCACAAGTCCGCCTGACCATCGATGGACTTCCGCAGAGGGCTGATCGAGTTTTGCTCGAGCATTTCCGCGTCGATCGAAAAACCAGCAATTCCTTTACGGCCTGGCAAGCGATGGACTCGCCGCAGGATCCATCCCCTCAGCAATATGCCGCGCTAAAGGCTGCTGGGCAGTTGCACTTGCTGACATCCCCTCGCTGGTTAAAATCCAAGAATGGCAGAATCAGGCTCAGTTTTATGCTTCCCCGGCAAGGCGTCTCGTTATTGCGCTTTTCCTTAAGGTAATTGTGCTGGCCACCAAACGATTTTAAACGCGGAAAGAATTCACCACAGAGGACACAAAAGGCTCAAGGATCATGGATAAAGAGCTTTGCGCCCTCCATGGCTTTTGTTTGCCTCTGTAGTGAAAACAGTATTCAGAGTGCGCGGCGGGGGGGCAGTTGAAGGAAAGCCGTCTTGGCGATGATTTAAACTGAAAAGGAGCCCTATCCGCGAAAAAGGGCTGAGCGTGGCGACAGGCGTTCTTATTAGCGCATTAGCCCTAGGGTCATACGCTCATGCCCAGAGCCAGACCCCAGTCGCCAGAGAGAGACGCTATAGACACTAAGCTGGCAAAGCGAATCAGCGTTTTTGATACCCAAGGGCAGACCTTCCTTGATAGCTTCTTGCGCCTGGTGTGGACCTATCGACTGCCGACAGGATCAAGTATATCGATCAAGGCACAGCTACTCAGCCCTTGCACTTGCGGCTCTCAAACGTCTCAGTCCGAAAGACACTGGCATCCTTGGTGGCGCAGCTTCCGGAATGCCGCATCGATTTCTCCCAAGGCGTGGTGGACCTTTACTCTCCTTCAGCACGTGCAAACCCTTCGAACGTACTCAACACCAAACTCCACGAGTTTAGCGTGACGAACGAGACTGCAAAGGGATCCCTC
>Ga0209062_1006694_pt1 | contig 10362 bp, 11 predicted proteins | sample Coa_R2_2_FD_187158 | JGI IMG/M metagenome (GOLD analysis project Ga0209062, IMG submission 187158) | Surface soil microbial communities from Centralia Pennsylvania, which are recovering from an underground coalmine fire - Coalmine... | ecosystem: Environmental > Terrestrial > Soil > Unclassified...
ATTTTCATGGAATTGCTGTGTTAGGCTGGCAGAAAAGGCCAGTCCAGCACCACTATATCATGTCGCTTTTGGCTTATCTCGCACAAATTCTGGAGCGCCAGTCCCTTTCCGCCGCCGAGGCCGAGGCCGCTATGGGGGTGATTCTCCGCGGGGAGGCCACGCACCCCCAGATCGCTGCGTTTCTCACGGCGCTCCGCATGAAAGGCGAGACGGTGGACGAACTGGCCGGCTTCGCCCGTGCCATGCGTGCCATGGCCGCGCCGGTCGAAGTGGGCATCGATGGCGCGCCGCTCCTCGACACCTGCGGCACGGGCGGCGATCGCAGTGATACGTTCAATATTTCGACCATCGCCGCCTTCGTGGCGGCCGGAGCGGGAGTGCGCGTCGCCAAGCACGGCAATCGCTCGATTACGAGCCGCTGCGGCAGCGCGGACCTGCTCGAAAGCATGGGCATCCGCCTGGAAATCCCGCCCGAACAATCGGCGCGCGCCATCCGCGAGATCGGCATCGGCTTTCTCTTCGCGCCCGCCGTGCACAGCGCCATGCGGCACGCGCAGCCGGTCCGCGTCGATCTCAAGATCCGCACCGCGTTCAACCTGCTCGGACCGCTGACCAATCCCGCCGGCGCCAACGCCCAGCTTGCCGGAGCGCCTTCGGAACGCGCGGCGGAGCTCATGGCCGGCGCGCTGGCCTCGCTCGGCCTGCGCCGCGGCTTCGTCGTGCACGGCAGCGATGGCCTGGACGAGATCACCACCACCGGACCGACGTTCGCGTGGGAGATCCGCGACGGCGCGATCGAGCGCCGCACGCTGAAGCCGGGCGATTTCGGACTCGAACCCGTCCTGCCCGCAGCGCTCAAAGGCGGCGACCGCGACCGCAACCGCGAGATCGCCGAAGCCGTCCTCGCGGGCGTGCCCGGTCCGCAGCGCGATGTGGTGCTGGCGAACGCCTCAGCCGCGCTCGTAGCCGCCGGCAGAGCCGCAAGCTTCCGCGAAGGCGTTGCCATCGCCGCGTGCGCCATCGATACGGGCGCCGCCCGGCGCATCGCGTCCGCGCTGGCCGAGTTCACGCAGAGCTGTTAGCCTTCTCGGCGTCATCCCGTAGCGCCGATGTAAACTAGTCTCTTCATGTCTCCCAAGGGCTCCGCCGCCGTCGAAGGCAAATACGCCTGGTATCGCGATCTCAACGGCTATCACTGGTTCGTCCTCTGCGTTGCGAGCATGGGCTGGATGTTCGACACCATGGCCCAGCAGCTCTTCAACCTGGCGCGCAAGCCGGCGCTGCAGGAGCTGCTCGGCGGCCACGCGGCGGGCACTCTGGTTGACCGCCAGGCCGGCATCGCCACCGCCGTGTTCATGATCGGCTGGGCGAGCGGCGGGATGATTTTCGGCATGCTCGGCGACCGCATCGGCCGCGCCCGCACGATGCTGATCACCATCCTCTCCTATACGATCTTCACCGGCCTCAGCGTGCTTTCGAAGAGCGTCCTCGACTTCAACATCTACCGCTTCCTTTGCGGGCTCGGCGTGGGCGGGCAGTTCGGCATAGGCGTTGCGCTGGTCGCGGAAGTTGTGCCGGCGCGCGCCCGGCCGTATGCGCTGGGCGTGGTGCAGGCTTCTTCGGCCATCGGCAACATGATCGCCGCCGGCATCGGCATTTTCCTCGGGCAACTCGAAATGACCGGGTCGATCACCGGCGCCTGGCGCTGGGAGTTCCTCGCCGGCGCCATCCCCGCGCCGCTGGCGCTCGTCGTGTTCAAGAAGTTGAAGGAGCCGGAGCAGTGGGTCAAGGCCAAGGCCGAAAAGAAGCAGCTCGGCTCCTACCGCGAGCTCTTCTCCGATCCCCGCTGGCGCCGCAACTCGATCGTCGGCTTTCTGATCGGCTTCGCCGGCATCGTGGGACTCTGGGGGATCGGCTTCTTCAGCTACGACCTGCTCCGCCCCGTCCTGCGCCAGACCTTTGAAGCCCAGGGCCTTTCCGGCGCCGCGCTCGCCGGCAAAATCACCACGTGGATCGGCATCACGAGCCTGCTGCAAAACCTCGGTGGCTTCTTCGGCGTTTACGCCTACACCCATCTCACGAATTACATGGGCCGCCGGAACGCCTTCGCCATCAGCTTCCTCGCCGCGATGGGGATGACCGCCTACACCTTCTGGAACCTGCGCGAAATCAGCCAGATCTTCTGGATGATCCCGCTGATGGGCTTCGCGCAGCTCTCGCTTTTTGGCGGCTACGCGATCTATTTCGCCGAGCTCTTCCCGACGCGCCTGCGCTCGACCGGCACCAGCTTCTGCTACAACGTGGGCCGCTTCGCCGCCGCGGCCGGGCCGTTCACGCTCGGCTATCTCACGAGCGGCGTCTTCGCCGGCAGGCCCGAGCCCATGCGCTACGCCGGCGTCACGGTCTGCCTCGTGTTCCTGGTGGGACTTGCCGCCCTCCCGCTCGCGCCCGAAACCAAGGGCCGCCCGCTGCCGGAATAGCGTATCCTCAGGGGATGCAGAACCGCTCCGTCCCTTGCGATACCGTGCTGCCCCACGTCGTCTACGAAGACGTCGATGCCGCGATCGACTGGCTCACCCACACCCTCGGCTTCCGCGAGCACTTCCGCTACGGCGAGCCGACGCAGGGCGCGCAGTTGCTGCTCGGCCGCGCGTGCATCATGGTGCGAAGCGCCCGCGCAGATAGCGCCAGCCCCGGCGCGCTCGGCAAATGGACGCAATCGGTCACGATTTACCTCGATGACGTCGACGCCCACTGCGCCGCTGCCCGCGCCGCCGGAGCCGCCATCGAGCGCGAGCCCTGGGAGACGGAATACGGCGAGCGCGTGTACCACGTGAAAGACCCCTTCGGCCACTCCTGGGAGTTCTCGCAGCATGTCCGCGATGTCGCGCCGCAGGAGTGGGGCGCGAAGGTGAAGGTCACCCGGTGATCGGGCTACACGATACGCTCGTCACCCGTGAATTTTCGCCGACCTCCGGATCGGCTGTCAATTTTCAATGGGGTCGCTATCTGCATGATCCACAATCAGGAGCCTGACCGGGAGGGCCTTCGCGTCCAGCCTGAGTCCTACTCTCTTGATCGAGGTGAAAATTGAAACGGGTGGATTGTCAGCGGTCGATTGGCTATCGAACAGCACTCGTTGGGGCCCTGGGACGTCGTCCGGGGAAACCTCTAGCGATATGTCAAATTCTCCTTGGAGGCCGGTCCTGTCGATGACTGGCCTGCCAAGGACCATCGAAAGAGCGTTAGCAAAGGCCTCCATTGTGATTTGGCCAGCCTCAAGCCGGCCCGGCGACATCCTCAACCCCTTGATGATTTTTCCTGACTTCACGGCGGCCCTGAGAGCGTCCTCGGCTAATGTTCCATCGGCGTTGTGCCGAGGATCAACAGCGGCCGAAGGCTGGAGTCGCGGGCCGCCCCGGTCGTTTGTGAGCGCGTAGGCGGCTGTGAGAGAATCCTCGAAGTGAACTTGTAGCCGAAATCTCTCCTTCAGCAAGTTCTGTAGCATTATCGGTAGTTGTTCCTGAGCAAATCTGTCTGGCAACTTGCCGACAATGTTGTAGTATTCTGTCTCGAGCCAAGCTGGGCCCTTCACCTGGTACTGCCTGACTCCCCAAGCCTGCATCAGGAGGTATCGCATATTCACGTGCCGATAGCTCACTTGCTGAGGATCGAGGCGCCGGAATACGATTCCGCCAGACTCGACCGGCGCTGCGTGCTTTACCGTGGCAACTTCAAACGTCAGGACCGGCGTTTCCTGTGCCGGAGCAACCGCAAACACACCGACGGCGGCCAAGATGATGGGAGGGCGCAATTTCTGGACAGCCGGTATGTTCATTTCCGTGGGACGTCCAACTGCGGTATCTCAGGAAGGTGCACGGCTAATGCGCTCTCAATCTGCGTCTTTATATTGCCACCATAAGCGCCAATCCATGAGTTCTCGACTCTGCCTTCGCGTGAGATCAGAAGCGTCTCTGGTGTCGCGGAAACCGTCAGCTTCCTGCCGTCAGGTTCGGCCGCATTTGTGTAAACTGGAAATACGAAATTATTCGCTCGAACGTAGTCCGCCAGTCCAGTCTCAGACAGCGAGATGCCGATGACTCGAAACTCCTTGCCTCGTTCCGCAGCTATTGTCCGAATACCTGCCACATTACGGGCGCACCACGCACAGGCAGGCGTAAATATGTAGAGAAGAGTCGGCCGGGAATCCGCTGCCCATTCAATCGTCGCTACGCCTTCCCCGAACCGTGTCGCACGTAGTACGGGCATCAGTCGCCCTTTTGGGTACGGGTTAGGGATTTCTGAAAGCCGCGTGATCGTTACGTGTTGGCGGGTGGCGGCAAGGTACACATTCAGGCTGAGCGAGGTGCCGAGACACGCGAGAACCACCCAGGGAGACCTTGCCGCCATAAGCATTGACTTCCTGTCCATCGCGGCTTTACTGGCAAACGCAGCAGAAGCTGCAGCCGCTGTAAGGTCCTGAGCCGCAGCCGAGATAACAGCTGCCAGACTGCCCGAAAACGCTGCATGCGTTCTGACAGTTATAACTCACGACGGGGTCGCACGGCCCCTGACAGGAGAACGAGCTACCAGCACGCAGCATGGTGTACGCGCCAACGGAAAGAGCAACCATGCCGAGCGCCACGAACGACCGCCACCGCGAGCCGAAATCTGTAGCTTTTTGTAACATCTAAATGCTCCTTTATCTCTCGAATTACCGGGGAGCTGCAATATTACTTGCAACCACGAACAAAAGGTTATTCTAGATCCGAATCGCTGTCAATGTCCGAAGGTGCTGCCCTTTTGGGAAGCCCGGGGGGGGGCACCTTGGGTCCGCGGCAGTATATGCAGCGAGCTCCTGAGATCCTGCCAGGGCGAGAGCCGTTCTATTTGAAACTCCGAAGATTAGGAAGAGCTGGCTGATGTAACTCTTAATAGAGCGCTCGGAAAGCCGTAGCTCATCGGCAATTTCAGATGTACGGAGCCCCCTGCAGACTAGGCGAAGTACCTCACTTTGGCGAGAATTGAGACGAACTATGCGTTGCATAGCAATTATATGGTTCGAATGGGCAGTCGCGACTCGGGTCAACGGTTACTTTGGAGAATTGTACTGCTGGCAGGTGCCAAGGTCAATTCTCATTTGACTTATGCGTCATTGAGGCGTTCGGATTGATAGCCGGTATGGGAACTCTTTGTGAGCCCAAAGCATCCTATGCTGTCCCTGTGCATTTGCCGATCAGGCCCTTGCGTCGATATTCAATTTGATATATCGTACGATACATCATGAGCAAGTACCGCTGGTGGGAATCCCAAGGCCCCTTCCCTTTTACCGGCTTCCCCTGGACCGGCTTCTCCGCCTTCGGCCGCCACCGCTTCTTCGAAAACGGTGAAATCCGCCTAGCCATCCTCTCGCTCCTCGCCGACGGTCCCAAGCACGGCTATCAGCTCATGAAGGAAATGCAGGAGCGCTCCGGCGGCATGTACCGCGCCAGCGCCGGCAGCATCTATCCCACCCTGCAACAACTCGAAGACGAAGGCCTCGTCGAGGCCGAAACCGCCGGCGGCCGCCGCGTCTACCATCTGACCGGCCAAGGCCGCCGCGAGCTCGACGCCGACCCCGACGCCGTGCGCGGCATCTGGGAGCGCGCCGAGCAGTGCGAAAACTTTGGGAAGTTTCTGCGGCCCGAAACCATCGCCATCCTGCCCTGGGTTTCGGCATTGGTTAAAGCCGCGATGCAGGCCGCCTTGCGCGGCGATCCCGAGCGCGTGCGCAAAATTCTCGACCGTGCCAAGGATGAACTCGAGATGATTTGAGGAGGAGTAATGGGGATCGGCATTCGCATCGAAGATCTGCGGAAAGTCTACGACTCGCCGCCGCCCGCCGCGGCCCGCACCGGCTTCGGCATGGCCCAGCCACGCGGTGGACCGAAAGAGAAAAAGAAATTCCAGGTGGTCGCACTGGATGGCATTTCGCTCGAAATCCACGCCGGCGAGCTGTTCGGTCTGCTCGGACCGAACGGCGCCGGTAAGTCCACCACCATCGGCATACTCACCACCCGCATCCGCCCCACCAGCGGCCGCGCCTTCATCGGCGAGCACGACGCGTGGCAGGAGCAGGTGGCCGCCAAGCGACTCATCGGCGTCGTGCCCCAGCGCCCCAACCTCGATTTCGCCCTCACCGCGCGCGAAATTCTCGTCTTTCACGGCGCCTATTTCGGCCAATCCGCCAAAGTGCGCCAGGCCAAAGCCGACGAGCTGCTGGAACGCTTCAAGCTCACCGAGCGCGCCGACCAGATGGTGCGCGGCTTCTCCGGCGGCATGATGCAGCGCCTCTCCATCGCCCGCGCCATGATGCACGATCCCGAGGTCCTGTTCCTCGACGAGCCCTCGGCCGGCCTCGATCCGCAAACGCGCCTGCTGCTCTGGGATCTCGTCAAGGATTACAACCGCCAGGGCAAGACCATCGTCCTCACCACGCACTACATGGAAGAGGCCGATTCGCTCTGCAACCGCCTCGCCATCATCGACCACGGCCGCATCATCTCGCAGGGTACGCCCGCCGAGCTGAAATCGTCGATCCCCGGCGGGTACCTGCTGCGCACGAAATTCAGCGGCGTGCCCGAGCCGCTGCTCGCCGGACTGCGCGCGCTGCCCGGCGTCACCGAAGTCCGCGCGTCCGACGGCATCGGCGCCGATATCTACGCCGATCGCGGCGGCCCGCTCATTCCCGCGATCGTCAGCGCTGCGCAATCCGCCGGCGCCGAGCTCTGCGATGTCCACATCCAGGAGCCCAGCCTGGAAACCCTGTTCCTGCATCACACCGGAAGGAGCCTCCGAGATTGAACTGGAAAACTTTGTTCGCCCTGCTTTCGCGCGACGGCCATGTGGCCCGCCGCAATCTGGTCTTCACGCTGGTGCAGAACCTGCTGCAGCCGCTGCTGCTCACGTTCGTGTTCGGCCGCATTCTCACCTCCAGCGGCATGATGTCGACCGCGTACAAGAACGTGCTGCTGCCCGGCATCATCGGCACCAGCATGGTCATGTCCGGCGTGTGGGCGGTCGCCATGCCGCTGATCGCCGAATTCCAATGGACCAAGGAGATTGAGGACCGCCTGCTCGCGCCGATCGAGATCGGCTGGCTCGCGGTCGAAAAGGTGATCGCCGGCATGATCCAGGCGCTGGTCGCCGGATTGGTGGTGATCCCCTCGGCCTGGCTGGTCATGGGCTCGGGCGTCAACATCAGCTTCCAGAGCCCGTTCCTGTTCCTGCTCATCTGCTTCCTGGTCGCGCTGTTCGCCGCCGCCGGAGGCCTGGCGCTCGGCTGCTCGATCGGCCAGGCGCAGGTCGGTCTGATGTTCAGCCTCGTGATCGCGCCCATGATCATGTTCGGCTGCGCGTATTATCCTTGGGCCGCGCTGAAAAACTTTCCTGGCCTGCAATACGCTGTGCTAATCAACCCGCTGGTCTACGCCAGCGAAGGGCTGCGCGGCGCGCTGGTCCCCGGCATTCCGCACATTTCGCTTTTGGCCGTGGTCGGCGCGTTGGTGCTGATCAACGTGATCCTGCTGGCGGTCGGCATGAAGCAGTTCTACGCGAAGTCGATCGGCTGACCGAATCCCGCGCCGAATCCCCCCGGCATCGGCGCGGGATTCGCCCCGATCCGGTCAAATCCCGGCGGAACTCTTCAACAGCAGGCGGACCAACTCGCTCTGCCGCCTCGCTCCGGTTTTCGAATAGATCCGCTTCACGTACGTGCGTGCTGTGTGCGCGCTGATGGCAGCTTGTTCCGCATATTCCTCCACGCTCTTCCCATCGACCAGGGCGGTGCAAAGCTGAATCTCTGCCGGCGTTAACCCGAACAGTTGGTGCAATGCCCGGCCATCGAGGGTCGCCGCCTCCTCCGGGTCGGTCACGAAGAGCACCGCGGCGGCGCCCTCTCCGCTGAGAAAACTGTGCCGCGGCAACGGGGAAACCAGGACCTCCAAGGGTCTTGCGCCCGATGGGCGGTGAATCGGTATTACCGTTTCGGGCAGACTCCCGGATTCCAGTGGCATGCAGACGGCCGCAATCACCCTGCGCAGCTTTACGGTTTCCGGGCGGCTGGCGGCCTGGAGTCCGTCTCCCGAGATCAGACCATCCCCGCGTTTGAGAATCGCCTCCGTGGCGCGGTTGGTGAAAATGACTCTTGCATCGGAGTTGACGGCGATGATGCCGGTCGCGAGGCGATCGAGGGCTCCTGTCGCGGCGTGGAGGCCGGACTCGAGTCCTGCGATGCGGTTGTGTATGCGCGCGGCGCACTGCAGATGCGGCGCCAGATAACGGAATAGAGCGACCTCGCTCGCAGTGAAGCCTCCGGCGCGCCGCGAGCGGATCGCGGTAATTTCGGATGTCATCCACTGGTCCTGCGCGATCAGCACGCCGCAAGAGTAGAACCAATCCTGCGGCCGAAGAAAGTCGTTGTAGAATTCGGTCCGCAGCAGTTCCCGGTCCGTCAGGATTTGCTCCCCGAGTGCGATCGGCGCGCGCCGGAAGGGACGGGCCGCCAGCCAAGGATTGATCGTGACGAAATATTCCTGGTAGGACTGGATCCATTCCGCTTCGACACCGATTACCCCGGAAGCGTTGGCCTTCCGATGAGCGCTGTCGTGGATCAGGAATACGGCGCTCCGAGCGTGGACCGCCTCGCTGAAACGCATGAGGAAATCGCTCCACCCCGGCGGGTCCGCTGCTGCTTCATACGCGGATCGGATGAGTTCCTCAATATGCGGATTGGAGGGCATGAAAAACCTGGGGGCGAAAAACCTGGGGAATAGTGGCCTTTCACACAGGCTACCACACAGTTCCACTTTGGTTGTCCCCAATTTGAGTGACAGCATTCGGCAGGCGTTCGCTGTAATCTGCCTTTAGCATTCCGCTATGGCATCGAACCTCGTTTCGTGCTCCTCAATTTCAGCGCCCTTCATGCATCGGATCAGCCTTCCCCTGATCCGGCGTCGCAATTTTCCTTCCTGCGTGGCACGGCAGCAGATATAGGCGTACAGCCGTCCAAGTCGGGCAGAGTTTGAGGCACGAACGGGATGAAACAGGATGGGAAAGTCGGAAAATGGGCGCAGCGCATCTCTCCGAACACGAATACAAGACCCTGGTAGAGCAGTCGCCGTTAATGATCTGGCGTTCCAATACTACCGCCGGGTGCGACTACTTCAACGACCGCTGGCTCCGTTTCCGGGGGCGCGCGATGGAGCAGGAGACTGGAAATCAATGGGCGGCAGGAGTTCATCCCGAGGATCTCCAGCAACGTCTTTCCACGTATCTGGAGGCGTTCGGTAACCGGCAGCAGTTTGAGATCGAGTATCGCCTCAGGCGTCACGATGGCGAGTATCGGTGGATCTTCGACAAGGGCGCACCATTTTTCGATGAGAACAATGAGTTCCGAGGCTACATCGGAAGCTGCATCGACGTGACGGACCGGATCGAGGCTCAGTGCGCGCTGGACGAGGCACGGAAGAGGGAGTTGGCGAATCTCGGCGGGATACTGCCAATCTGCATGCAGTGCAGAAAAACCCGGAGCGCGGACGGGCGCTGGTTTCACCTCGAGGATTACATTCGCAAGCACTCGCGCATCGACTTTACCCATGGGGTATGTCCCGAGTGTTACCAGGTCTATTCCAAGTACCTTTCGGAACGGCAGCCAAGGGGGCGCTACTTGAAAACGAAGGATTCGGCTACGGATGGAAAATCCTAGCGCCCCGCTACGCGACGGCCAAACCACCATTCTGATACTCGACGATGAGCGGATGGTGCTGGAGGTTTCCAGACTCGCCTTGACCAGGGCCGGGTACACGGTCCTGACCACCGCTGACCCGGATGAGGCGATCGCGGTAGCAGATTCCTATCGGGGGGAGATTGCCCTCTTCATCACGAATTGCCGTCTGCCCGATGGCAGAAGCGGGCGGGAAATTGCGGAGCAGCTCCTCCAAAGCAATCCGGGGTTGCCGGTGCTGCACATCTCCGGTTACCCCGAGGTTCAGTTGCGGCAGGAGCATACCATGACGCGTGGCGGCTTCTACCTGGCAAAACCGTTCACGCCTTTCCAACTGGTGTCCAAGGTGAGGGAGATTCTGGCTCGTTCGAGGTAGCCCTGCCCGCCGTACAATCGAAGCAGCGGTGCATTCCCCGTGAAAACTTACTTCCACGTCGATATGGACGCCTTCTTCGTCTCCGTGGAAGAGCTCTACGACCCCTCGCTCCGCGGCAAGCCCGTCGTGGTCGGCGGCCGCCCCAACGAGCGCGGCGTCGTCTCCGCCGCTTCTTACGCCGCCCGCAAGTTCGGCGTCCATTCCGCCATGCCGCTGCGCACAG
>Ga0209062_1006698_pt1 | contig 10358 bp, 9 predicted proteins | sample Coa_R2_2_FD_187158 | JGI IMG/M metagenome (GOLD analysis project Ga0209062, IMG submission 187158) | Surface soil microbial communities from Centralia Pennsylvania, which are recovering from an underground coalmine fire - Coalmine... | ecosystem: Environmental > Terrestrial > Soil > Unclassified ...
ACAGACATGGGAGCGCCTCCGTCCTGTAGATAACATCACCCGGACAACCGGACAAGATGTAAGTTACAGGGATAGGTACCGAGGATAGCTAACCTTGGGCATGTTACTGGCGCTAACCGGCCGGCCGCCGGCCTGCCGTCCCAGGCTCGCGGCGCTGCCGCCGCCCGGCGCGGGGCATATGATGGATGGGTGCTGCACTGGAGCCGATCGGGAATGGCGCGGGGCGTCCTCCTGTTGCCGGCGCTGGCGGTTTTTGCCGCTTACCCGGACGGCGAAGCGCCGTTGCACCTCACGCTGCGCAGCCGCGTTGAGATCGACCGGGCCGGCGGGGAGTGGCGCGCGGCAACCGCCGACGAGCCGTTCTCGCCCTCATCGAGCGCCCTCATCCTCTGCGATTTATGGGACCACCACTGGTGCCAGGGAGCGGCCGAACGCGTCGAGATTCTGGCGGGCAGGATCGCCCCGGTCGTCCATCTCGCGCGGTCCCGGGGATTTCTCATCATCCACGCGCCTTCGGAAACGATGGCGTATTATAAGGATGCGCCGCAGCGACGGAGCATCCTCGCGATTCCACCCGCCGCGCCTCCGGTTCCGCGCGAGATCGCCGCCCCGGGCCTGCCCATCGACGATTCCGATGGCGGCTGCGACACCCCGGACAATCCGCTCCCGGTCAACTATCGCAATTGGACCAGAGAAAACGCCGCGATCCAAATTCGGCCGGGCGACCTGATCTCGGACAGCGGACGCGAGATTTATTCGGCGGTGCGGTCCCGCGGCATCCGGACGCTGTTTTACGCCGGCGTTCACGCGAATCTGTGCATCCTGAACCGCTCGTTTGCGATCCGGCAGATGACGAAGTGGGGCGAGCGGTGCATTCTGATTCGCGATTTGACCGACGCCATGTACAATCCCGCGCGGCGCCCGTTCGTGAGCCACCAGCGCGGAACGGAGCTCGTGATCGAATACATCGAGAAATACTGGGCGCCCACGGTCACATCGGATCAAATCGTCCGCGCGCTGAGGGGACACTAAGGGAAAGGCTATGCGATCGAACAGGCGGATATTTCTACTCAATGCGGCGGGCGCGATGGCGGCCCACGCGGCGGCGCCGGCGGACCAGGTGGTTCTCGGGGTGATCGGAAGCGGCAGCCGCGGGACGTTCGTGATGACGGTGTTCCAGAAGGACCCGGCCGTCCGCATCGGCGCGATTTGCGACGTGTACGAGCCGAACCTGGAGAAGGCCATTTCGACCGCGTCGCGCATTCCCGGCTCCAAGCCGAAAGCGTACCGGAATTACAACGATCTGCTGGCCGATCCAGACATCGATGCGGTGCTGATCGCCACGCCGGAACACTGGCATGCGCGGATGGTGTTGGACGCGCTGGCCGCGGGCAAGGACATCTACGTGGAAAAGCCGCTGTGCCATACGCCGGAGGAGGGCGTCCGGCTGGTCGAGGCGGAGCGCCAGACCAGGAGCATCGTGCAGGTCGGAATGCAGCGCCGCAGCTACGATCTGTATCAGCGGGGCAGGGAACTGGTGGCGGCGCGACAATTGGGCGCGGTGCGGATGGTCCGCGCGTGGTGGCTCAACAACTACCTGGGCGGCGGCGTCGCGCAGAAGCTCGATGGGCCGCTCGATTGGGAACAGTGGCAGGGCCCCGCGCCGCGGCGTCCGTTCGACGCGAATCGCTTCCGGCAGTGGCGGTTCTATTCGGATTACGCCGGCGGCATCGTCGCGGATCAGGGCGCTCATGTGTTCGACGGCATCCACATGCTGATGGGCGCGGGCCTGCCCGCCGCGGTCAACGCCTCGGCGGGAAAGCCGCACAAGCCGGGCGTGGATCAGCCGGAATCCGTGGTGGCGATTGCCGAGTATCCCGAGGATTTTATCGCCGTTTTTTCCATTAATTACGCGGCGATGCAGTACCAACTGCGCAACGATCAGTTGAACCAGTTGGACGGCAGCCAGGCACGGATGGATATCGGGCGCGAAGAGCTCAAGGTGTACGCCAAAGGCAGCGAGGACGCGCCTTCGATGCAGTTCCAATCGGAGCGCGGCTTCGGCTACGCCACCGATCTGCACGTGCAGAACTTCCTCGATTGCGTGCGCACCCGCAAGACTCCCACCGCGCCGATGCGCGTGGCGTTTCAGGCTGCGCTGGTGGTGCAGATGGCAAATCTCTCGTTGAAACAGGGCCGCCGCCTGCGGTGGAACGCGGCGGCGGCGAAGGTCGAGGGTTAAAGCGCGGCTCCTACCGGGCCTGCTGCGGCCCGGCGGGCGGCACGGCTACCTGATCGCGGGTGACGGAAACGCCGTGCGCGCGCGTCCTGCCGTTCTCCAGCAGCGATTTCAGCCGCACCAGATCGGCATCCATTTCGCTCTTCGGGTCGGCGCCGAACAGCCAGGCGGCTGCGTGTCCGAACAGGCCCGCGGGCGGACAGTACGACATGCGGATCTGAATCCGCGTGCGGCCGTCGGGCTCGGCATCGAACCGCACGACGCCGGCGGTGCGCACCAAAGATCCGGGCACGCTCGTCCAGGCCAGCAGCCGGTTGGTCTGCTGCTCCGTGATTTCGGCGTCCCAGGGAATGGAGATGCCGGCGGGACCGGCCGCCACCCAGTGCGACCGGCGATCGCTCAAGCGGCGGACTTCCTTGAGATGCGTCATGAATCTCGGGAAATTCTCGAGGTTCGCCCAGAAGGAATAGACCACCTCCAGAGGGGCGTCGATGTGAATGGTCTTTTCGAAATGGACCGTGCCCGGGCCGTCCGCGGTCCCGAGAATCTGCCCGAAAGGCCGGTTGGCAATCGCCCGCGCCAGAAACAGGATGCCGGAGGCGGTCGCGATCCAGCGGGCGGGGCCGCTGGCGCGGGCGCTGCCGGCGAGCATCGCGGCGCCTAACGTCGCCGATCCCACTCGCAGGGCGGGTGTCCAGCTCTGTTGCGCGAGCTCCGAGCGCTGGCGCCGCGGCGCGCCGCCCTGCAGGCTGGGAGTCTCGCTGGCGTCGGCGTGCAGCTCGAGCCGGTTGACGACCTCGCGCACGCCGGGGACATGGCGGACGCACTTCAACAGATCATCGGCTTCGTGCCGGAGCACCGGGCCTTCGAGCACAATTCGCCCGTTCCCCTCGGACCGCACCCAGATCGCATGGGGATGGCTGGTCGCACGGCCGATCGCACTTCTTACACGCTCCAAAAGCACCGGCGCGCCGTTCTCGCTTTTCCTCCACAGAGACGAAACCGAGGCGCCGAATCCGCGGGAACGGTTCTGGACGTCGCGCCCGGCCTTCTCGAACTCGTTGGTCACATCATGCCAGCCGGCGACGACACGGTCGCGAACGGCGGCACGGCGGCGTCTTCCGCGGTCCCGATCGGCAAAATACATGGCCCCGGCGCCGGCCAGACAGGCGATGGCGTATTTCTTCATAGCTGCTCCGACACGGTAGCAGCGTGCAAGAAGGTGGCCAATGGATCGGGTAAAGCTAAGCCGACGTCGCAGCCGGGAAGAAAGCCGGCAGGCTGAATGCGGTCAGGAACTGCTTCGCGTGATACGCCGGGTATCGGGCGAGGATGTACTGCTCCGCAGCTTTGGCATTTCCGGTCTTGAGGGCCTCGGAAAAATCGTTCAAATAAGCGCGGGTCTGCGAGATGAGAGACAGGTCCCCAGCTTCGCCGTGACCGGGATAAATCGTCGAGATGCGGCCGCTGGCAAACGCTTCGAGCTCATCGAGACGCTCCAGCCAGCTCTTGATGTGCCGTTCGGCGAGATAGAGGTGTGCGCCATGGTACACCAGGTCCGCGGAAAGAAGCGCCTGCAGGGCCGGGATATGAAGCGAAGCGATATGCTTGCTCTCGCATTCGCCGAATTCGATGACGGGCAGTTCGTGCCCACCGACTCTCAGCGCTGGTTCATCCAGCGGCTCGGGAATGACCAGCCGGTGAGGCCCTTGCGCGCCCAGCTTGTCCCTCAGCAGGGAAAAGATACCCGGTCCGTCCTGCCGGATGTCCTCTGCCACTTTTGCGGTGCTCAAAACGCGAACGGCCGGAAACTGTTCCGTGATGGCGTCGAGGCCCATGAAGTGGTCCGGATGAGCATGGGAGATCATCACCGCCTGGAGCCTCTTGCCGGAGTTTGCGATTCGGTTGGCGAGTTCGGCGGCTTCCGCGCGAAGCATGAACACGTCGAACAGAATGGCGTCGGAAGCGCCGCTGATCAGGTACGAATTCGACCACGCCCCGGCCTCACTCGAGGTGAACCGTTGAATGGTGAGTGTTTCAATCGGCATTCTTTTCTCCCCCGTCTGGCGCCGCCGGGATGCTCCGTTGCGCGCCGTCCGTCTCAATCCACCACGAGCCGCCGGTCCGGAAAGCCGCCGCGACATCGAAGGTGTTCTCCAGAAAGTGATATTTGACGATCAGGCCGTCTCGTAGCTCGAAATAAATCGAGCAGGAGATATCGGCGGTGCGCCCGGTCGAGCGGGAGCGCAGGCGGAACGATCCGAATGCGGCCGCTTTATTGCCTTGCGAGATCACTTCGCGCGCCTCGAAAGCGGTCACTTCGAGATTGCGATGCATGTGATCGAGGAAGTTTCTGACCGCCTCCTTTCCCCGATGGAGACCCAGCCAGGGAAGGGCGTCGCGGCACTCCGCCGAGATGGGCGGCAGCCCATTCGCGGAAGGCTCGACCGTTCCGTTCACCAGATACTCGACTTCGGGATCGAAGAAGCGATCGACCGCCGAGGTATCTCTGCGGATTACGGCATCCAGATACGCACGAATGAGCTCCGAGCTGGACTTCGCCGGTGCGTTCACGATAGCCTCCTGATCCCGTTCACACCGATTTCCCTGCGGCCGCAGGCGTCCACGCGGTTCCCTCCGCGGGCGGTGTGACGGTCGCCCAGCGTTCCGCGATCCTGCTACCTTCAAACCGCCACATGACAAAGCCGTGGAACTGCATCTTCCGGCCCGAGCTTGCGTCGGTCCACCGCCAGATGTTGCGGCAGACGACCTTGTCGCCTTCGGCAACCATGTCCTCAATGGTGATGGCGAGATCGGGCATCGATTGATACATGGCAAGCATCATCTTTTCGTCGCCCTCGACGCCGGTGGGCTTGCCGCCCGGCCCGTCGTGATCGTAGAAATCGGGAGTCATATTCTGGCGGATGACCGCAGCGTTTCGTTTGTTCACGAAGTCTTCAAAATGATTGGCTACGAATTGCTTCATTTGTTGGGGTGTAAGAGTGGTTGGCATGATCGCCTTTCGAACCTCCTTGCTGGCTCAGAGGAATTCTCGCATCGGAAATTCGACCGGGCAATGACAAAGTGCGCGCAGTTTCTGCCACCGTGGGTTTGGCCTTGACCCGTACGCGTTCCGAAGGCAAGCTGTAACGGCTGGAGGACACCGGCCGTCGAGTGGAGGGCGTTGCCGCCGCCGTCGGTTTCGGACGGCGAGCGCCAGGCGTCACGCGTTTCTGCGCGTGCTGGACATCAGTGCGGCCGGTTATTGTGCGCGAGTCCGGGCAGGGCGGCGGGTATTCAGCCGGCGATAAGCTGGCGGAGAGAGAGGGATTCGAACCCTCGATAGAGTTTCCCCTATACACGCTTTCCAAGCGTGCGCCTTCAACCACTCGGCCATCTCTCCGACGGAACGCTGCGGCTGTTTTTTCAGAATAGCATGCGCTTCGGCTAACGCTCCAGCACGCGGAAGCTCAGCCGGCTGCCGTCGCGGCCTCCGGTGTAAACCCGCTCGGTCGCCTTCACGAAATCCGACGACAGCGCTTTCGGAATTTCCATGAACTTCTGCGGATTGCGGTCCGTCAGCGGGAACCAGGAGCTCTGCACCTGCACCATGATGCGGTGGCCGGGGCGGAAGGTGTGCGCGATATCCGGCAACTGGAACGCGATGCGGTCGGGCACGTTGGGCTCGAACGGTACGGGTTTCTCGAAGCTCTTGCGGAATTTGCCGCGGAAGGGCTCGCCGCGGATGAGCTGCTGGTAGCCGCCCATTGGCGTCGCGCCGGGCGCTGCCACGTTGGGGCCGCGTCCGCCGGCCGGCGCGGGCTCGGCGTTGTAATCGGGCGCGTCGTTCGGGTAGACGTCGATGAGCTTGACGTCGAAATCCGAATCGGTGCCGCTGGTTGAAACCTTGAGGTCCACGGAGATCGGCCCGACGATCGTCACGTCATGGTCGAGCACCTCGCTTTTGTACACGAGCACGTCCGGACGGGTCGCGGCGAAGCGCTGGTCTTCCGTCATGTAGGTGTTCAGCACGCCGAGCTGGACGCGGCCGACGTACGGGACGGGGCGGTTGGGGTCGGAGAGATATTCGTCATAGTGGGACTCCTCCGGCTGCCGCCAGGAAAGCGCGCCTTTGGCATCGAGGTAGACCGTCGATGCGGTGGTCTCGGCCGGCGGCCACCGGTCGAATTTGCGCCACTGGTTCACGCCCGTCTGGAATACCCACGCTTTGGGGAATTTGCCGTCGCCGCGGCCCTTGAGGAAGTACAAAAAGAACGGAAATTCGATGTTTTGACGGTAATATTCCGCGGTATTCGAGCCAAAATTGACGTTGCCCAGGCGGTCGCCCGTGCCGCGCGAGAAGCCGCCATGGTTCCACGGCCCCATCACCAGCATGTCGACGGCGGGCGGCGTGTTGCGCTCCATGAAATCGTGCTGGCGAAGCAGGCCCTGCGGATCTTCGGTGTCGTACCAGCCGCCGACCAGCATTACGGCCGGCTTGATGCCTTTCAGGTACTTCCAGATGGCGCGGCTCTGCCAGACTTCATCGTAGGTAGTGTGGTCGACGTTCAGGTTCCAGAACGGCTGCTTGCGCTGGAAGTACTTCTCGTCAGCGTTGGCCAGCGAGCCGAGCTGCAGGTAAAAATCGTACCCGTCCGGCGTGCCGAAATCGAAGCGCGTCGCGGGCTTGGGTGGCTCCGGGCCGCCTTCGCGGTCGTGGAATCCCATGTAGAAGCTGAAGCGGTGCGCCAGCATGAAGGCGCCGTTGTGGTAGGAATCGTCGCCCATGTAGTAATCGGTCACGGGCGCCTGCGGTGACACCGCGACCAGCGCAGGGTGGGCGTCGATCATGCCGGCGGTCGCGTAAAATCCGGGCTGCGAAATGCCCCACATCCCGACCTTGCCCGTATTGCCGGGCAGATGGTGGATGAGCCACTCGATGGTGTCGTAGGTGTCGGAATTCTCGTCGATGTCCTTGGGTCCCTTGTGCGGATTATGCGGGCGGATCAGCACGTACTTGCCCTCGCTCATGTACCGGCCGCGGATGTCCTGATAGACAAAGATGAATTTCTCGCGCGCGAACAGCTCGGAAGGGCCCAGATTGGCGCGGTACTGGTCGATGCCGTAAGGCGGCACGCCGTAGCCGGTGCGCTGCATCATGATCGGGTACGAGCGGCCGTCGGTGAACACGTCTTTGGGGATGTAGACCGAGGTGAACAGCCGGACGCCATCGCGCATCGGCACCATGTATTCGAATTTGGTGTAGTTGGCGCGGACGTCGGCGGCGGTGTAGGTTGCCGCGGATGGCGCGCCCCCGCCCGCCGCGCCGGAGCGGCCGCCGGTGCGCGGCTGCTGCGCCACCAGGCTGAGGACACACGCGAAGAGGCAAAGCGAGAGCGCGGTACGCATGGCGAATCATTGTATCGCGCGGCGGAATGAGCCTTAGAACGGAAACGTGAGCGTCATTTTCGACGGCACCGGCCGCCCGTTCGCAATCGCGGGCCGGAAACGCCACTGCCGCGCCGCGTTCAGCGCGGCGAGCCGGATATACGGGCCGTTGAAGCTCGGTTCGCCGGTCGAGCTTTCGACCTGCGCGTCATCGACGGAGCCCGAAGGGCCGATCGAGACCAGCACCGAAACGGTCACCTTACCCGTGGCAGCGCGGAGTTCTCTCAGCACCTCCGGGCGAAGCTCGGGGCTCGCGCGGCGGATCGGGACGGCTTCGAGGCGGCCGGTCCGCTCGATTTGTGCGGCGCGGGCGGGCCGCACCTCGGCGCGGGTGTCCTGGCGGGTGGCGCGCGCGAGGGTTACGGTGGCGCGGGGCGGCTCCTCATCGCGAGCGTCCTCCGCATCTGCAAGCTGGGGCGCGGTTCGCGAGGCGCTGCCCGGCTGCGGCATCGCCGGCGGCGCCGGCGCTAAGGGATCCGTCACCGCGCCGGGCGGGTCCAAGGCCAACATCTGCAGCGATTCGGCCTGGCTTTTCCCGCTGACGTCCAGCACTTCGAGGCGAACCTCGGTGTCGACTCCCGGAAGCGGGTGATAGACGACCCTTCCTTCGCGCAACTGCGCCGGCCGCAGGGCGAGGATGCGGGTGGCCGTGCCATTGCGGATGGTGAGAGTGCCGGCGCGAGCCTGGCGGATGGCGTCCGCGTCGTGATTCCACGAGATGTCGAGTTCCCCCGGCGCTTGTGACACCCGCAGCGCCACCGGCTGCGCCGCGCTGTTGGTATGCGCCGGCCTCTCCGCGGGCGCGGCAGGGGTCCAGTGGAACGGAAGCCAGCGCCAGGCTACTGCCCCACAGCCCGCCAGCAGCAGGAGCGCCAGGATGGTCCAGCGGCCGCCGTGCCGGCGCTTCGGCCGGGCGGCCGGCTGCGGACGCGGTGGCGGCGGGGGCGGAGGCGCGAGGTCCAGCAACCAGCCCTTGCGGAGCACGTATTCGTCCCACGCGAACTCCCCCAGCACCAGCTCGGGCGCGCCGGCCTCGGCACGGACCACGAACAGCGTCGCCGGCCACGGCCGCTGCACGAGGGTGCGCAGCACCAGCACGATGCCTTCCGCGATGCCGGCGGCACGTAGCGCGTTTCGGTCCTGCTCTTCGACCGTGGCCCAGCCGCCCGGCTGCGCGCGGAAGATGCCGATAGCATCCACCGCCGCGGGCCCTTCGGCGCAGCGTTCCAGCGTGATGGCGTCCGCGCCGTAACGCCCGCAGAGCACACCGCTGCGCGGCGCATCCGGGCGGGCCAGCAGTCCGGCGACTTCGCGAATCAGAGGATACCGCACGGTGACCGCGACCGAACGGCCATCGCGCTGCGCTTCGAGCACGATGGACTCGGTATCCGGCGCCACCGGGGATGGGGGTTCTGCCGTGCTCACGCCGCTACTATAAGCCGCCCGAGCGCGCGATGACAATGTACACCTTCGGGTGGTTGCCGACGTTCGGCGGGAATCCGTGTGCGATCGTGCTCTGTTGCGAAAAGAAGTGTCGGCAAACGCCCAGGGCATCCGGAGGGAGCGGCTTCGGTGCGGCGCGGTACAATCCGGCTGTGCGACGTTTTCTTCCCCTTCCACTGGCGGCGATCGCCCTGTTGCTGAATGCCCAGACCGCTAGGAAATTCGCGCTGACGATCGACAACATCATGCGCGGCCCGAATCTCGTCGGCTACGAGCCGGCGCAGGTGCGCTGGTCCGGCGACAGCCGGCAGATCTATTTCGAATGGAAACAGGCCTCGCAGAAAGAGGACGAGCCGATGGATACGTATGCCGTCAACCGCGACGGCACGGGCCTCCACAAGCTCTCCGAGGAAGAGGCGAAAGCCGCGCCTCCGGCGGCCGGCGATGTTTCGCCCGACCGCGGCCGCATCGTGTATGCGCGCCAGGGCGATGTTTTCCTGTACGACAATACCAGCGGCCAGACGCGGCAGCTCACGCGCACAACGGAAGTGGAGTCGAACCCGCGTTTTCTGCGGGACGGCAAGCGTATCGCCCTCACGCGGGGGAATAACCTTTACGTGCTGTCGCTCGAAGACGGCTCGCTCGTGCAGATGACCGACATTCGGAGCGAAGGCGCGCCAGCGGCCGGGGCGCCGGCGGGAGGAGGCCGGGGCGGCCGCGGCGGCGCGCCATCGCCCACCGGACAGGCGCAGCCCGGCACGCCCAGCCAGGAATTCCTGAAGAAGGAAGAGAAGGAACTGCTGGAGGTAATTCGCGAGCGCGCCGCCCGTCGCGAAGAGGAGGAGGCCCGGCGCAAGAAGGAAAACCCGCGCCAGCCGTTCACGCTGGCCGCCCGCGAATCCGTCGCCTCCCTGGAGCTTTCGCCGGATGAAACATTCGTCACGGCCGCCGTCACGGATGCGCCCGCCAACGCCAAGAACACCATCGTGCCGAATTACGTCACGGAATCCGCCTATACGGAGGACATTCCGGGACGCAGCAACGTCGGCGACGCGCAGCCTCGCGTGAGGCTGGCGATCATCGACGTGGCCACCGGAGAGGAGCATATTCTCATCGAAGGATGAGCCTGAACCGAAGGCAGGTGGCCGGCAGCGGGAAGCTCCTTTCGGTTTTGGTTTTTGGTTTTGGATTTTGAGAGGGAGGACCAGCTGTCGGCGCGGTGGGAATG
>Ga0209062_1006700_pt1 | contig 10356 bp, 12 predicted proteins | sample Coa_R2_2_FD_187158 | JGI IMG/M metagenome (GOLD analysis project Ga0209062, IMG submission 187158) | Surface soil microbial communities from Centralia Pennsylvania, which are recovering from an underground coalmine fire - Coalmine... | ecosystem: Environmental > Terrestrial > Soil > Unclassified...
CACCTCGATTTACGGGCCACCGGGCGGCGGCAAGACCGGTCCATCCCCGCGCGCATGGACGCACCACCGGTGTTGCGGGCGTCAGCGTCGGCATGTTCGGTCCATCCCCGCGCGCATGGACGCACCACCGGTGTTGCGGGCGTCAGCGTCGGCATGTTCGGTCCATCCCCGCGCGCATGGACGCACCTCTTCCGAGGTAATCCTGTCGCATCCGAGGTTTAGCGTCTCAACCAGATGGCACCGCCTCCAACGGACGATCCGAGCGCGTAGGATGAAGCCCCGAAGGGCGCCGTCCAGTCTGGGCCGATAGCCCAGCCGTGTTTACCGGGCAAACGGGACTGTTGCCCCGCTTAGCGCCCGCGGGGACCGGCCCGCCCCCGTACAGCGCGCGGATCAGGATAACCCGCGCGGCGTTGTGCTTCCGCTTTGCGGCATACCCGCAATAGGGGCAATGATGCCACTCGGCGGACAATTCTTTGCTTACCGTCTGCCAGCAATATGGGAACACCGGATCGTCGATAGGACCGGAACAGATATGCGTTGAACTGCGCTGGTCATAGTCCGGTGCTCCGCCCATCCCATGGTTGGCCCCGTAAAGCGTGGCCTTATAGGCGATCATCTGCCGCAGCATGTAAGGGGCGGCGTCTAGCGCCTCCCGGTTGCGCCGCCTGGCCCGCAAGGGCTCTTGTTCCGTGCCTTGGGCCATCATGGCTTTTACCGAAAACTCTTCGGTTGCCACCGTGCGGAATTGCGTGGCGAGGCGTTTCGAGAGTTTGTTCAACGTGTTTTTGCGGCGGTTGCGGATTTTGCGCTCGATTGCTTGCTTATGCCGGCGCGCTTTCAATCGTCTTTTGGAGCCTCTCTTTTTGCGCGCTATCGCGCGCTCTTCGATGCGCAGGCGATCGGCAAGCGCCTCGCGGTGCCTGGGATTTTGGATAACCTCTCCGCTTGACAGCACCGCCAGCGCCGAGGTTCCCCAATCAAGGCCGATGTCCTTTCCGGCCTGGCGCGGAGCGGCGCATTCGCGCTCCACCTGAAATCCCACATACCAGCGCCGCCCCTCGCGCTTGAACCACACTTTTTTTGGATCGCCCGGCAGTTCGCGGTCCAAGAACACGCGCAAGCCTCCAGGCATCCCGGCAAAACGCAGGCGCGGATAGGAGCCGCGCCGCTGTTTTTGTTCGCTCCCCTCATCAGGGAGCGGTTGGCGATTTTTTTGGGGAATGAGAGTAATCTGCTGAAAAGCGTCGAATTCAAATCCATCGAAAAATTCGCGGCCCTTATATTTGGGGTAGCCGGGCGTCTCGCCAGCTTTGGCGCGGCGGAAAAATGCCGCGAATGCCCGTTCGACGCGTTTTAACGTGGCGCGCTGGATACGCCGCTGCACCTGCGCCCAGGCCGGATCGGCGGCTCTGATTTGGGTTAGGGCACGCGATTGGCTCAATTCGTTGGGTCCCTGCGGCATGGCAGGTTTATGCCGCCGGAACAGGCGATATTCGTGAAACAGACGAATGGCGGCATCGCGATGATTTTCCTGTCCACTGCGCCTGGCGGTGGTGATCCAGGCGCGAATGCGTTTTTTATAAAGCGTCAATTGTTCCCGGTAGACGCGGGCGTTGAGGAATGCCTCGCGGTGGGTGCGATAGAAATCGTCGCGTTCCTGGAGCGCCGCGTTGAAGAGTTGCCGCTGCTGTTCTAAAATCTCATTGAGCGCCGCGTGCTGGGACCGCCGGGGGTTCAGCCGGTATTTATAGGTCAGGACTTGGCTGATGCTATCCATTTTGAGTCTCAGGCGGTAGTGGCAGGACGGAAGTCCTACCGGTTTGACCATTTTAATGAATTCCGAGATATTTCCGCGCTTGCGCTTCCCATGCCGCCTCTTTTATTCCGCTGACATAGGCGTCAGTGAGTGCATCATTGATGCTGCGCTCGTCAATTTCCGCATGGTCAGCCCTGATGCGCATAGCGATAGCGTTAGCGGCGTTTAGTTCGGATTGGGTGTAACCCTCAGTGTTGTCCATTGTCCACATAGTTCAGTCTCCGTTGTTAATCCTGTTTGCTCCACTGTACCAGTCCAGAGGTAAATGCGTCGAATTCACGTTCCGTCATATCGGTGCTGCGCCTGATATCGGTATCCGGGCGCATCCAGCCGTCAGCACGGGAAGCCGAGACTGGGCAACCGCCCAGTCTCATAATTTCAGTGACCTCAGTTCTGGTTAATTCTAGCGTGAGTCGAATGCGTTTGAACCAGATTTTGAATTGCGATTTGGGAGGGGCATTCCCGCGAACACGTCCTCGATCGAGCATCGTAACTCCCTGAAAAACGATTCGACGTAAATGCGGCGCCGGAGTGTTTCGCGGATCCAGGATAGCGCCTCGGCGCCAGGGGTGGAATGGGTGAAATAGCAGCCGCGCGGCAGCGGCAGACTGACGCCCGGTTCATTTTCGACTAAACACCAACCGTCTTTTTCCCGGACTGCATCACATTGCACGGCTAGGTGACAGCCGTCACGGTCTCCTAGCCGCTCGCGTAACTTGACCTCGAAATCTGTTGCGCCATGAGAGTCGAAAAACGCAAATGGCTGACGCGCGCGAGGGGAGTCCAGCATAGCGAATTTCATTTTTATCTCCGTTAGTTCTATGCTGCTGTTAACTAACATGGAGCGGATTCCTCCGCTCCTCACGTATACAGGAGTTCTACGCCAGCAATCTGCCGTAAAATTCCCAAGCGGCGTCTAATTTGCCGGGCGTGCCGTCCGGATACCGGCCGTACAGATTCGGCGGGTATTTTTCGTGGTAGGAGGTGTCGAGGATCAGATGAGCCGCACGCTCATAGCCGTATTTTACGAATGCAGCTGCAAATGCGGCCATGGTTGTGCTTTGCAGATAGTCCAGCACCTCGGCTGCGTTGTTCAATCGCTCTACATTTTTTCGTAGAGTCCGCCAAAACTCCCGGCGCTCAGCAATCTCGCCCCGAATCCGATAATCCTCATCGGTTTGGGGGTTGCGTGTCCAACTGTCGGGATCGTGATATTTAATCTCACTATCGATCCAACGGATCACGCGCTCCATAACCGCGAGAGCGTAGTCGATTTGTTTTTGGGATTTGCCCTGCATTGTCAATGTCTCCGTGTGTACAGTAATTATTAACAGCCGCAGCCTAGCAGGATGGATTATGCCTGTCAAGCGCTAAATTACGTTTGGCAGTGGGCCAGTTTAATTGCGGCGAGCAGGCATTGTAACAGAAATTTGCCCTTTGGCTTGGATCGCAATTTCGACTTGTGTTTTAAGCCATTGGTAATGGCGGACACGGTAGGATTCGAACCTGCACCCCACCCAAGGCCTGCAAAGCAACGGCTGGGGTAACCCGATTACTATTCGGGGCCGTTTAAGGATTATACAGGATGAAGTTAACCCACGTCGTTACAAAAGAGCCTGTATCTAAGAGAGAGTTGCTGGCATATAGTGCTGAGCTGAAAGGAGAGATATTCCGTCAAATTAGAGAGCGGCTGAACTGGCTTGAGGAGTGCGGATCTGGGTATCTGATATGGCGAGAGGACTAGATTGTAAGCTAGAAGTCTCCCTAGTTCCAATTAGACAGATTAACCAGCGAAAACTCCGCGATGGTTGCGGGGAAACTGGCCAATTCGCTGTCCGCTCAGTCCGGTAGCACTGCCGGGTGGGTTTTGGTTGACTGCGCCGCTGGGGTCTCTGCTGAATGGTTTGGTCATCGGTTCGCCGCTTTCCAAGCCCTCTCCACTAATCGCCGCAGCATCTCCGTGCGCGTCGGTAGCGGACCAGGCTCCCGGCGCTAACTAAACAAACTATCTGATGACGAAGTTGCTTTGAATCTCGGGTCAATCCACGACTCAATTCCGAGAAGGATATTGAACACGAGGGTCTCTCATAGCGGCCCAAGAGACGGCATAAAGCGCATCACTTAGGCCTAGCAGAAACTCTAAACGCCGCCAAGAGGCGGCGTTTTTCCTCGTCCCTCCTTTTGAATGGCACCCGTTCTTCCGGTTACGCACTGCCACCAAGGTTTATAGCAAGTGCTCTCTCACCCATTCGGGGAGCGCCACGAGCATCGTGAACATAGGAGATTCGTAGGCGCTGTGCAAGACAAAAAGAACAAATCGTGAATCAATCAGATTTGCGCCGCCCTATCAGAACCTCCGTATGTTAATCTCTTTCCTTTGAAGCTAACGGCAATCGGTAAGGAGAGTGATTTGCCGTTATAGGACGCATTCAAAGAAGGGCCTGGTTTTCGATATACGAGCCCCAACCGATCCTTCAGGAGATAGCAGCTAACGCCGAGGCAGCAGAAACCCTCTTCTGTCTCAAGCGCTTCGCGTGTTTGTTGGAAGGAGCCGCTCTCGAGCGCTTTGCACCACTTTTCGATAAACATATCGAGCTCTTCTTTGCTGAATGGTTTGGTCATCTTCCTCTTTCCCCAGCTAAGTTGGTGATGACTTTCCACGGTTCGCCGCTTTCCAAGCCCTCTCCACTAATCGCCGCAGCATCTCCGTGCGCGTCGGTAGCGGACCAGGCTCCCGGCGCCGCAGATCGTCAAGATGTTCGACGAATTGCGGCGTTATTCGCATATTGAATTGCACGGTCTTTGACGGCATTAGCTTAGCCGGGCGTTCATATTTATGTCTCCCCGGCTTTTGCGCGATCCGCAGCCATGATCTGTGCGGCCGATCCGTGCCTCTTCTGCCCGTGAATAATGGCCGTTAATCTCTTAATGACACCGCCAGCGTCTTTCTTACGCAGTTTTTCCATTTCCTGAAGGGCGGCAAGACAGCTTTCACGTGTTGCATAATGTGAAATCGCTGTCATGTCATTGGCAAATACCACCTCAATGCCATGCCGTGAGGTGCCGAGCATTTCAGCCTCCTTTGCTCCGTTAACCGTTGTATATTGTGTGTAGCATAGCTATACGACGATTGTAAGGAAAAAGTGAGGTTTCCTCCGCCTTTTCCTCCGCCCTAACTTTCTAATTTCCTCGAAAAACCCAGTAAGCCATTGATTTAACTGATTGTGTGGCCAGGATTCGACACTGTGATCATCGTGCCGTTGACACGATGCACGAATCGCGCATCATTGATTTTATTGCGAAATTTAACCATAAACAGGTGACATTTTCGCTATTTGTTCACGGTTTCGCTAGGAGTTTCGTGCGCATAACGTGCGCCTAACCCGTTTTGTTCGCCAGCCGCTTTGGCGCCACAGAGTTGGCTGCTGCGGATTGATAATCGGCGCTATGATGGCCATAATGCTTCTCGACCATTTGGACGCTCATGCCAACATACCCAGCCACCTCCCACACAGGAACGCCGGCGTTCAAAAGCTGAGTAACGCATGTGTGCCTGAATGTGTGCTGCACAATGTGCTTTCCGAGGGCAGCATCGTGTCGAACTCCCTCCCAGGCGGAGCGGATTTTATCTATGGAGTGCCCTTTATAGTGGATGACGTGAGTGATCCCGTTAACGGAATCCATGGCGTGCCACCGCTTTAATTTTGGTAGCAGCTTTCTGTGTATGCGAACAGGCGGCCGTCGTTTGTTTGTCTCGCGCTGACCGTATCCCTTTCGATAAAGCAGACCTCTTTCCAGATCTACCCAGCCACTGTCTATCGAGCGGCACCAGCGCAAATCCATCACATCATTGCTCCTGGAGCCTGTGTAGAAAGCTATCAGGATAAAACGTGCAACATGCGGTACACGCCGTAATCGGCAGATCCGGAGAAGGTGAGCAACTTCCTCGCGCTCTAGGTACTCGTCGCGCCGAGGCGCCGGCGGCGGCATTTGTACGACAGGCTTGGAGGTGAGGGTAAACTCTGCGTGATAGAAGCCAATCGCCGCGCTTAGCGTCTCAAGGTCGCGCCTCGCATATGCTTCTTTCACGGGGCGCCTGGCCTCGTTCTTGACACGTGCGTCAGGAAACTGTGTCCGCCATCTAACGTACTCCCGGCAGTTGACGCCTTTCACCTGTGAAAGCGCGCACTGGCCCCAAAACTCCCGCAAGAAGCGAATGTGGCGCTCGATATCTATCGGCCGGACCAATTCCGGCACCCGCTCGCGCTCGTAAAAATCTAGGACTTCGGCGATGGTGACTTTAGCTGGATCACTTTCGCCGCTAACGGTGGCCTTTTCTTTTTCGCGAATGTACGCTGCAAGCACGCTGGCAGCGGCGTCTCGATCCTTTTCGGGTATTCCGGTCCTGATTGTTGTGCCGGCATCGACGACGGTCCAGACCGCGCTGCGGCCTTTGCGCCTTTCAAGTCGCAGCCTTGGCGGTTTCGCGGGCCTTGGCATTTTCTCACCATCTCCTTGATCGCCTGTTCCGTGACGTATTCACCGCACCCTATGCGCGTTATTTCGAGGCGTCCGGCCTTTTCCTCCTTCCGCAGGACACGCTCGTTAATGCGGGTGCCATGGAAAAACTTTCTGCAGGCCCCGGTCAGGGTATATAACAGCGGCAGCTCGTGCTTGGATTCGTCCATGGACCACACGTCCCATTTGTATAGCATTACTATACGGCGATCAAGTGAGATGTTTTATGGCGGTTACGCCGATGCGGCCTGCGCCTGCAGCGCGTCTGCGGCCTCGGTGCTGGGCGCGGTCTGCAGAGCCTCGTTAACCGCATTGGTGCCGGGATAAGGCTCGAAACGGCTCAGGTGCTCCAAGATTTCGACCGCAGCACATTCGCCGTCATCCGACTGCATAAGTACTAGCAGGGTGCAGTTGAAAAATGTGCCATTATGCGGGTGTCCGCAGCCAAGCCCTTGGCACTGCATTTCCCGGAAAATGCGCGTTATAATGGCCGGAGTGCTATCATCCATCGATCTACGTATATTCATTGCTGGTTTATGGCGCACGAGGTCGCCGACCCTAAACGGGTATGTGCGTTTAAGGTCGGCATAATGATCTTTCAGGCGCGTCGCGACAATATCTGGCGGAAGCCGCCTTATCCCGTCACCGTTGCTTTTCTTAGCTGCGTCCAAAAGCTCTCGGAGCTGTATTGAGATTCCGTTCATTGGCGTGGCCCTAAAGGTTTTCCCTGATAAATGTCACGTCCTTGCGAATGCGCCCTATATCGGCGTGCACATCATGGCCGTTAATCACCTTCCGGAAGGCGCGGCCTAGCGCTTCGTCGTCGTTTACGGCTGTCTCCTTCTTCTGTGCGATAAGCGCTGCGTGGGGCGCTATGCTGCGCACGGCAAGCAACAGATCGCGCTCGCGCAGCGAATTTGCCCCGCGCGTAATCATGGACAGCTTGGACCGCTCAACGATCTCCCGGATCACGGCCGGGATATACCCGGCAATCTCTTTACCAAGGGCGTCTAGCGGCTCATCGCGGGACAATAGCGAACCGGCATACATACGCACGAGCCGCTGCGCTGCCTCGCTGTCCGGCGCCGCAATTTGAATGACAGCATCGATACGGCCTGGCCGCAGCATGGCTTTTTGCAATTTATCCAGGTGATTGGTTGTGAGCACCGTCATCACGTTGGAGTCTTTCGCAAGGATACCGTCGATCGTGTTCAACAGATCATTAGCTGCGTCATCACGGTGCTCTGCAATCCGATCAATATCCTCCGCAAACACAACCGATGGCTCGAATTGGCGTGCAAATTCAAGCGCAGCCGCGAGGGCTTGTACCTTATCGACCATCACAAACGTCCACCCGTTATCGACGCACAGTCTAGCGGCGCTGTACGCACACAGCGTTTTGCCTGTACCGTATGGCCCGGACAACGCCACTGTGCGTTTGAGCGGCACCTTGTGCGCCATGCACTCTTTTGTGTGTGTGATCGGAGTAAAGAGCGCTATGTCGACCAGCTCTTGCGTATCGCGCGATAATATGAGGCTCGATGGATCGATTTTATCCGTATCCATAAATTCAGGCGCGAAGTCTTCTTTCAGACCGTTATCACTATCTGCACGCAGGAGCAATGCTTTACCCTTGTAAATAGAATTGGTGCGTAATTCTTCTCTAGTTGCCGCAACCAATTGTTTGATGACGTCGCGGTCCTTTGCTTTGAGCCTCGCCATTATGGCAAGACCCAATCTGTTATTAATGCCTCGTTCGAAGCATGTACGAATCTCATCGTCGAATCCCGGCAAGGTAAAGGCGCCATGGGGCACCTGCAGCAAGTCCGCTGGTTTAGGCCCAGTCCGGATGTTCAACAGTGACGGGTTGATTTTTTTGCTTCCGAAGACTGTCTGCAGATCGGTGCTGCTGGCACAGACAAATCCGTAGCGGCGTTGTAATACGCGATAGAATGCAGCAGCGGCAGCAAGAGGAAACCCCTCAATGAACTCGCGGACCTCAAATGTCTGCTCCGCTGCTTGCTTGCGTATGGCCAAAAGCGCTATTGCCTTATCGATCGACATCTTCTCCGGCTCTGCCGGCAGGATTATTTTGCTGCCGCTATGCTCAACGGCCGTTTCCGCTTCCGCCTTTTGTTTGGCCGCTAGATTAGCTATAGCGGCCGCGAACCCATCCTCGCCGAGTAAGTTTTTGAGATGTTCTAAGTCTTCACTGTTAGCCGGCGTCTTTTTTGTTTGCACTTCTTACCTCACCTTCTTCTGGTTGCACATTTTGTACATTTCCTTTCGCCAGGCTAAGCAGATGCATAAAACGCGCCATAGTGAGTACCACCAGCGTCTCCATCCGGTCCGCCTTTACAAAAAGTCCATCGTGGCCGCCAAGCCATCGGCGCAATGTAGCGAACCCGCTCGCCCGCACCTTGGCCTCGAACCTCATTCCCTCCAAAATAATGTCGCCGGTAAATTGACCGCCTGCAGCACCGCTTAACGGCACGCGCTCGGCCTCGAAACCGTGAGCACGCAACTCATTTACCAGGTTGCGCTCGTTGCGCGCGCCTTTATCGCGAGATGCTTTGCCCACGGCACACCTCGATATAGAGTGGCCCGTTGCCGAGGGCGTCCCAGTTTAGCGCTGCTGCCAGCGCAAGCAAAAAACCGGCAGTGATAAAGACTGCCGCGAGATGGCCGCCGCCGTTCATTCCTGCCTGCCTCGGCTTTTAGCGGCATGCCACCCCTTGCGCCATTCGGCAACAAGCTCTGGGTTTTCACGATATTCCCCAGGTACGGCGCGCTCGCGGAAACCGTTGTTAAAGTCGTGCACGCCGCGCTCATAGGCGGCTTTTAGCGGATCGGTGCCGGAGGAGGATTGTGGCGAGGGCTTGTGATCCTCCTCCGGCTCGCCTTCAACCTCCGGCGGCTCAAGACCGGAGGGAGGCGTCGTGGGCCGTGGAGACTCCGGCCCACTCTCGGCCGCCTTTGGCGGCGGCTGAGTTGAGAAATCTGGAATTTCGTCATCGAGCAGCGCGTCAACATCCGCCGCATAGCGGGACGGCGCACCTTCGAGGTCACGGTGCAAACTATCGTAACCGCTCTGTATATCAGCGAGCGGCATGAGCTTCTCGATCTCAGCCCAGGTTGCCTTGAAGTGCTTCCGCAGGAGAAGTTCTTTGCGGCGCTGTTCCTCGGCGGTTCGCCCAGGTATATGGATGGTGAAAAGAGATCTAATCTGATCCAGCACAATCTCGCGCTGTGTGCTGCGGTCCTCGCGTTTTTCCTTCGGAAACAAGCTCTCGCTGGTGCGGCTATCGTCAAAACCGCCATGCGCGCCGCCTATGTTGAGCGCGTTTATGTGCGGTAAGAAATTCTCGAAGGTCGGATCAATGAACACCATGCCGTCCAATTTGCGGGAGCGGTCCTTCAGCACGGTGGCCTGGCGCACAACATTTTTACGCCGTTGACGCGCATCGCGGACTTGCTGCGCCGTCATTTCTACAAGCAAACTTGGCTCGTACCCCAAGCCCTTTTCCGCAGCCATCTTGGTGCCAATCGTCACCATTTCCAGCTTGTTGGTCTCATCGTTTGACTGGAACTCATAGATCGATCCGGATCGGCCGCATAGAATGATGTGCGCATTCGAGTTGAGGTAGAGCGATGTGAATTCGCCCCAGATCGGCTTGATCACATTCCAGTCAGGCAGTTCAAGCCTGGCATTGGGATTGGCTAGCCGTTTTCGCTTTGCGGCCAAAAACGACTGCCGCAGTTCCTCCCAGAAATGGGTGATGCTATCGACAATGAGTACGGCATTAGCGCGCTCGGTTTCAGTAACGGCCTGCTTTAAATCCTTAAAGGCGCGCGTCCTTGCCGTGAATAACTCGATCCCAGCTTTGTCAAAGACCGGCTTTATCCAGTTCGAGCCGGTTTCGGTATCGAGGAACATTACGGGGGGCTTTTTTCCGGTCCGCTCTTTGACGAGCAGCGCAAGCCCGCTAGCGATGAGACTGGCCGTGTATGTTTTGCCG
>Ga0209062_1006704_pt1 | contig 10355 bp, 9 predicted proteins | sample Coa_R2_2_FD_187158 | JGI IMG/M metagenome (GOLD analysis project Ga0209062, IMG submission 187158) | Surface soil microbial communities from Centralia Pennsylvania, which are recovering from an underground coalmine fire - Coalmine... | ecosystem: Environmental > Terrestrial > Soil > Unclassified ...
GAGCGCGGTGAGCCCCAGCCCTGCGGCCGGCACGCCGAGCCGCGGATCGATGCCGAGCTTACCGAGGACGAGGGCGATCGCGGCAAACTCGGTCACCAGTGTAAGGAAGTTCAGAAGCAACAGATCCGCGAGTGAAAAGCGGCCCCACCACTTTCCGAACCGGCGATAGATCATCGCTGCGTGGCCCTGCCCGGTAGCGATTCCGAGCCGGACCACCATTTCCTGGACGAAGTAGCAGATCGGCAACAGGAGCAGCAGCAACCACAAAAGGTGCGTGCCGTACTGCGCGCCCGCCTGGACGTAGGTCGAGACCGCACCCGCATCGTTGTCCGCCTCCATGACGATGAGGCCGGGTCCGAAGACCATCAGGAACGTGAGCGCGTGCGCTGCCCACTTATTCGAGACCTGGATCGGCTGGATTGGATTGGCGACAAGCGTGTTCTTGGTGGCCGGATGATTCATTGTCATCGCGTGGTTCCCGGTCGTACGGCGGCAAACGAGTACCCGAAGCCGCGGCGCGCGTCGGCCTGCACACAACGTCCTCCGGGCAGAGTGGTACCGGCTATTGAAGATAAGAGCGCGGAAAGCCTGCGCTATCGAATCAGAGGCGGGAACCCGTCAGAGAGGGAGGCTCGGCTGATTCGGTATCGATCTGCTGTTCGCGCAAGCGACTATGACCGCCGTCAGACAAGGTGGGCCTCCTTTCTCGCGAGATATAGGCTCGACCGGTCCGGTCTGCCCATAGACAGGGTATACCCGCCGGGGTATCCTTGTAAAGTCTTTCCGCCAATTATTTTTGTAAAGATTGTTGCTATGGCGCACACCATCGAGGAGAAGAAGAAGCTGCTGAACCGCGTCCGCCGGATCATGGGACAGGTCGCGGCGATCGAGAAGTCGCTGGACCAGGAGAGCGCGGACTGCTCCGATATCCTCCACAACATCTCGGCCTGCCGCGGTGCAATGGACGCCCTGATGGCCGAGGTGATCGAGGGCCATATTCGCTATCACATCCTCCCCAGGAACGGGTCGGCAACCGATGAACAGGCCCGCGCGGCCGATGATCTCGTCAGCGCCTTGCGCGCCTATCTCAAGTAGCCGCGCCGCATGCGGCCGGATCACAGGTCCGTGCCGAAGCCGTAGTGGTCGAGGATCGCCCCCAGGAGCGCCGGTTGTTCGGACCAGCTTGTCCCGCGATCGAGAATCTTCAGGTGCCGGGCGCAGGTGTCGAAGAGGGCGCACGCCGTCCTCGCCGGATCGTAGCGGGAACGGTAGTAGATCCCGTCCGGCTTCGCCGGATGCGACCGCAGCGCGTGAGACCACCTCTGCGGGTTCCGATACCCGCGGCCGCTTGCGATACTGCCCTCGGCTCCGACCCGCGTGAGCCCGCCGGAATCGGCCAAATCGATCAGCCGCAGGTCCCGCGAAAACCGAACTCGGCACAGCCGCCCCTGCTTGAGTTGGATCGCCGGGATGAATCGGGTCCGCAGCGCGCCGCGTCCGATCGATTCCATGAACGCGCCGTATTCGTCCACTGCCAGATAGAGGACTCCGTATTCTCCGCCGGGCGCATCCCACCGGTTCGCGCCGGTCCTGCCGAAGAAAACGGGATCGCATCCGGTTCGATAGCTGCGGAACCAGGCATCATGCCTGGAAGCGGTATAGATCAGCGGTTCCCGGTCATGAAGATCGGCCGGCGGCGGTTGGAACACTTACCCGCCCTGTTCGCCGTAAGCGGAAGCCGCGCGCACCACATCGCCCATCGTGCGCTTGCCCTCCTGCAGGACTTCGAGCGGCGTCCGATCCTCCAGCAGCGGGCTGGGATTGAGGAAAAACGTGATCTGCTCCCAACTGTCCCGGCCGCGCAAAGCCGCCAGCACCGGCTCGAAATTCGACAGCCCGAACTGCCAGGCCGGATAGCGAAAGCCCTTGCGCCCGAGTTCGACACCGAGCAGTTTTCCTTCCTTGCGCCGCTTATCGATCGCCTGGCGCGTGATCCGCAGCAGCTTGGCGGCTTCCGCCGAAGTAAGCGCGCCCCCTTCGGCCTCGAGGAGCCTGCGCTTGGCCTCGATGCCTCGCAGGCGGGCGCCCGCCAGCGGATCGGTCGCGCGCAGGCTCGCCAGCGCTTCCTCGTTTTTCAGTGCGGAGAGCAATACGCTGCAATCGGTCGGAGCCTGCACGGCTTCGGCGAGCTTGCTTTCCTCGAGTCCCTGGAGTTGCTCGATCGCCCGCAGAGACCGCTGCAGGAAAATCTTGCGCACGGGATTCGCCTTCTCCGCAGCCGACGGCCTCGTCTTGAAAATGATGTGAAATGCCTTCGCATCGGCGTGCTGCTCGACCGAGAAACCCCTCACCTGGACCACGACCTTTTTCTTCGGCGTCCGCCAGGAGACCTGTTCGCTATCGGAAGCAAATTGCCATGCGGACAGGCGGGCAATCGGCATCTTGACATGCACCGTCCGCCCGGTGGCCGTGGTCTCCACATCCGGCAAATCGGCGTTCGCGAATTCCGCCTTCAAGGAGCGCACCGCGCCGGAGATGTTTGCCGGCTCGATGGTGACCGTGCTGGTTGCCATAGTTGCTCCCCATCTCCAGGGTACAACAAAAGCAACCCATCCGGAGCGCGGGCAAATTGCTGCGCTATGCCTTTGCGGCCCCCTTCATCTCGTTGCGAGCCTGAGCAATAGCGGCCAGATACTTCCGCGCGCGGTCTTCGATCACATCGAAGCGGCCCTGCGCCACCGATTGGCCATCCACCAGTTCGCCGCCGACGCCGCACGCGCACGAGCCGGCCTTGAGGAAATCCCCGATCGTCTCCAGGTTGACGCCGCCCGTCGGGATCATCTCGATGTGCGGGAACGGCCCCTTGAGCGCCTTGATGTACTTGGCCCCGCCCACGTTGCCGCACGGGAAAATCTTCACCGCGTCAGCCCCCGCCTCCCACGCCGCCAGCACTTCGGTCGGTGTGAGCGCGCCCGGGCAGACGGCCTTGGAGTAGCGCTTGGCCATCTCGATCGTCGAAGCGCGCAGGCTCGGTGTCACGAAGAACTCCGCGCCGGCCAGCATGCAGATGCGCGCGGTTTCCGGATCGAGCACCGTTCCTGCGCCCAGAACCATCTCGCCGCCGAACCGGTCCGCCGCCTTTTCCAGCGCGCGAACCGCGCCCGGCACCGTCATGGTGATCTCGGCCGCGCGGATGCCGCCGCGGTAGAGTGCCGCCACGGTCTCAACTGCGCCCTCCGCGCTCGAACAGCGCACCACCGGCACAATTCCGACCTCGGTGAGGGACGCGAGAATTTCCTTCGACGCCATGAGGCCACGGTATCACGTAGTACGAGCGGGCGGCGTCCGCCGTCCGGCAAAAAAATTCCTCGATTTTTTAGTAGACAAAGAGGTCTGAAACTGCTACTATGAAATCAACACAGACAGCATCCCAGGGCGGTGAGTCCCCTCCCACCGCCCCTCTCTGAGTGCAGGGCCTCGGGATACTCAGCCCCGGGGCCCTCTTCATTTTGGTCCGCCTGTTTGAAACCTCCCGCGTGGAACTCACGTCTCCGGTCCGAGAGCGAAACGAATGCGTGAAATGACTCCCCTGCGTCCGCGCCGGGCCGCAGCGGTTTGCGGTCTGCTGGCCGTATTTACCATCTGGATCGCACCCGCATCCGCGCAGGAGGGGACCATCGCCGGAACCGCGAAGGACCCATCCGGAGCGGCGATTGCGGGAGCGGTTGTGAACCTCCAGTCCGCCGCATCGACCGGCGAGCGCACGACCGTCACGGACGATGCCGGCGCATTCCGCTTTTCCCCCGTTGCGCCGGGAACTTACCGGATCATGATCACCGCCGGTGGATTTGCGGTCTGGACGGACACGAATGTGGCCGTCGCGCCCGGCGGGAATGCAGCTATTTCCGCAACGCTCCAGCTCGCGCCCGCCTCCACCCAGGTGAATGTGAGTCTGCCGCCGCACGAACTGGCGGCCGAGCAGATCAAGGCCGAGGAGAAACAGCGGTTGGCCGGCATTTTTCCCAATTTCTTCGTCACTTACGATCCGCACGCCGCTCCGCTCACCGCGGCCCAGAAATTTCAGCTCGGCTGGAAGATGTTCTTCGATCCGGTGCCGATCCTGTTCAGCGGCATTGGCGCGGGAATTCAGCAGGCGCGCAATAACTTCCCCGAGTACGGGCAGGGAGTGGAGGGCTATGCGAAGCGGTTCGGCGCCAATTACGCGGATCGCGTCGACGGCATTCTGATCGGCCACGTCGTGACGCAGGCGCTCCTTCATCAGGACCCGCGCTACTTTTACAAGGGCACCGGCAGCTTCCGTTCGCGCTTTCTATATGCCATCGGCACAGCGTTCGTCGCCAAGGGCGACAACGGCCACTGGCAGCCCGCATATGCCAATGTTCTGGGAGGCCTGGCGTCTTATGAGCTCTCGACCCTGTATCGCCCAGGCACTTCGCGCCCCGGCTTGCGCCTCTTCCATACGTTCCTGCTGGATTTCTCCGGCAGAGCGACCCACAACCTGTTCCAGGAATTCGTGGCGCGCAAGGTGACGACGCATGTGCCGCGAACCCTGTCGCAAGGGCAGCCGGTCCTGCGCGCCGGCACGCCGGTTTCGCTCATTTCGATCGAAGACCTGAGCGCGAAGACCGCGGAAAACGCGGGGCCCATCGGCTTTGTGCTCGCTGGCGATCTGCGGGTCGATGGCGTGGTCGTCGCCAAGGCCGGATCGCAGGCGTGGGGCAGGGTGCGGTATCCTACCGTCCCCGGCGGCAACGGTGAAATCCGCGTGGATCTCGAAGGCATGCGCCTCACCATCGGGAAGGTGGACGTTCCGCTGCGGAGCACACCGGTGAAAGATGGCGGCGGAGCGCTGGAGTACCATCGGCTCGAAAACTCCGGCCGGATTGCCCTGGTCCTGTACGTGGATCGCGATGTGCCGCTCCCGCCGGCTGAATAGGAAAACGCGCGCGCCATGCTATTCTCAACGGGAAATGCGCGCTTTGTCACTAGTTTCCCTGTTCTGTGCCGCGCTACCCGCTTTTGCCTGGGGGCCCGAAGGACACTCGCTGATTGCCCGCATCGCCGAGGCCCAGCTCACGCCGGAGGTGCGCGCCCGGGTCGCCGCCATTCTCGGGCCGGACCGCACCATGGCATCGGTCGCCAGTTGGGCCGATGAAATCCGCCGCGAGCGCCCTGCTTCGGGCCCGTGGCACTATGTCGACATCCCGTTCAACAAATCGCATATCGACCTGGTCCGCGATTGCGCCAAAGACGGCTGCGTGGTAACCGAGATCGCGGTGCTGCGCCGCGCGCTGCACGACCCCGCAACACCAGCGACCGAGCGCCGCGAAGCGCTGATGTTCCTGATCCATTTCGTGGGCGATATGCACCAGCCGCTGCATTGCATCGACCGCGACGACAAGGGCGGCAACGGCGTCGCGACCGAGTTCGCCGGCCGCCGCGGCAACCTGCACGGCGTGTGGGATAGCGCGCTGTTGGCGCGCCTCGGCACCGAGCAGCAGCTCCTGCCGGCGCTTTCGCAGGAATCCGCCGCGCACGCGAAGAAGTACGGCAAGGGCACGGTAGCGCAGTGGGCCGAGCAGTCCCACAAGGTCGCGGTGAAAATCGTTTACGGCAAGCTGCCCAAGGCCGAAAGCGGCAAAGCGGTCGTGCTGGACGCCGCCTACGAAAGGTCCGCCGATCCGGTCATTCGCCACCAGATCGAGCTCGCCGGTGCGCGCCTGGCGAAGGTGCTGAATACCGAGCTGGAGTAGCCTCGTCTGCCCCGGCGCGCCGGCCCAGGGGCCCTCGCTGCCTACTCCACCTTCAGCTTCGCCAACGTCCCGCTCATGCGCATCTCCCTGGCGCCGTTGTTCAGCAGGAACACCAGCCGGCCGTCGTCCTGCGCCGTGCCGCGCCCGGTGAAGACCTCGTCGTCGGCGGTTTTGAGGCTCAAGTCCGTGACCTGGAGGTGGGGGGACCACGCGACGTTGCAGCTTCCCGTGACCGTCCGCCAGGGCAGCGCGCCTCCGGCATCGAGCGCCGATCCGGTGAAGGCGACCTCGGACTTCAGATTGGCGAGCAACTGCGCGCCGGCGCCGCTGGTTTCCATGGTGCCCTCGGCATCCCATTTGCCCGATTGCCAGTCGAGACCCTTCACCCGCGCGGCGACGCGATAGGAAGGCTGCGCGCCGCGCAGGCCGATGGTGACGCGGCCGCTCACCACGGCGCGGCCGAGTTTGGCCTGCACCGCCTCCACGTCGGCCCGCGCCACGTTCCAGCGCCATTGCGCGCGCACGTTTTCCAGGCGCACGGCGCCGAGCGTCAGGGCGCCTACCTGTACCGTGCCCTCCACGTCGCGGCGCTGCATCCAGTCGGGAATGCTGCTGCGGCCGAGCGCCCGCGCGATCAGCCCGCGGTCGCGGCGCAGGCTGGGCAGCAGCTCGGTTTCCAGATCGGCGGCATCCACATCGTCCGCCCGCAGGCGCAGGCGGTCCGGATGCGCGAGCGCGGGATCGTGCCGGTAATCGCCGGTGAAGGAGAGCTTGCCCACGCGCGCCGCAATCTGGTCCAGCAGCACGCGCTCGCCCGCGATCTCCATGCGCGCCGAATCGAAGTGCACCGGATCGGCGAGGCCGTCCACGGCCACATCGGCGTTGCGGATTTCGATGTGGCCGGTCCATTCGCTGCGGGCCGCCTCTTGATGACGGTGCAGATCGCCGCTCCACTCCCCGGCCGTCACGTCCGCCAGCCACGGCACGGCGGCGAGCGCCGCCTGCGCGCGTAACGCGGACGCTTGCATCGAGTCGCTGTGGATGGAAAGGTCCAGGGCGTTGCGGTCGATGGCGTAATCGGCTTCGATCTCGGCCGCGTCATCGCCGGTGTGCACGACGGCCGGCGAGAGCCGCGCGTGAGTGCCGTCCAGCACCATGTAGGCATTGTCGAAGCGGAGCGGCGGCGAGTGCGGCGCGGCCACGGCGGTATCGTGGAAACCGAGCTCACCCTGAAAGCTGCGCTCCGGCGAGTACACCATCGCGCCATCCATCGTGCCGGTCAGTTTGAGGTCCGGGGGAAGCTGCGCGCCCATGTGCTCGGCCAGGCCCATGAGCGGCGCGACGGGAAACCGGTTCCAGTTGAGCTCGACCGCCCAGTGCGGCTGTGCGAGATAGTCGCTGGCGCGGAAGCGGATCAGGAGCGGCGGCAGCTCCCGCCCCGCGGAGTTCGATTCCAGCTCGATCCGCTGGCCGACCAGGTCGAGCTGCCCGCGCACGTCGAGCGGCCAGCCCTGCCCGCCGGAGGGCGGCAGCAAGTCCCAGCGGTGGACATCCTCCACCGTCAGGCGGCCGCGGATGCCGATGTTCTGGATCGGCCCGCCGAGGTGCAGCCGCGAAGTCAGGGTGCCGTGCACGGCGCCGGCTTCGCCGCGCAGCAGCGCGGTCCACTCGCCAAGGCCCGTGCGGTCGAGCGTGAGATCGAGGTCCACGCGCTCGGGCGCCACGAACCAGCGGCCTTTGAGCGAAAAGGAACCCAGTCCTCGGCCGGGGCGATCGGTGCGCGCGGGCTGCGCGTCGCACGAGACCTCCCAGCCGCCCCCGAGCGAGCCCGGCGGCGTGATGTCGAGATCGGCGCCGGTCAGATAGAACACCGATTTGGTGTCCCCGAATTTGAAATTGATGCGGCCGTCGCGCACCTGGATCGCGGGCACGCTGCTCATCACCGAACGGCCGACGAACGAGCTGAAATTCCACCGTCCGGGCTCACCGGCGGGGCCGGTTTTGGTCAGGTTGATGCTCGCATCCTCCAGGCGGATCGACGCGATGCGGAAACGCCCGAGAAGCAGCCACCACAGGCTCGGGCGCACCTCCATGGTTTCGACGTACGCGATGGGCTCGATGCCGATGGACGGATCCTCGTGGATGACTACGCCCGGGCCGCGGTCGTCGCGTTCCACCGAGAAACCCGGACCGCGGAAGAGGTTGAAGCGGACGCGCCCGATTTCGACCTTGCGGCCGAGCGCGCGCTCGAGCGACGACTGCAGTCGCTTGCCGTACTGATCCGCGTTGATGTAAGGCACCACCAGCCCCGCGACAAGGAGCGCGGCGAGCGCGGCGCCGGCCGCCTGAAACAGGCGCTTCCTCATGCCTGCACCTCGATCAGGGATCGGTAGGCGGCGGGATCGTCGATATCGGCGACAATGCCCGGATCGTCGAGATCGAGAAATGCGGTTTGTTCCGCGTGCGCGCGGACGACGTCGCGTGCCGCGGCCGTGGCGGGGAGCGCGAGAAATTCGGGAATGAGCGCCGCCGAAAGCCAGACCGGATGGCCGCGCCGGCCCTGATAACGCGGCACACGAAGAAGAGGGCCGCGCCCGTTCATCATAGAGCCGCGGCTGTCAGGGAGCGGTGTGAGCGCCGCAATGCTTTCAGCGGATACCGCCGGGTGATCCACCAGCGTGAACAGCACGCCTTCGGCCTCGGCCGGCACGGCGCGCAGTCCGGCCTGCAGCGAGCTCGTTTGGCCGCTCCGGTAATCTCCATTCCAGACGAAGGCGCAGGGCTGCCCGGCCCGTGCCTGAATCTCCGCAGCGTGCGCGCCCGTCACCACGATCACCGGCGAGCACACGGCCGAAAACAGACGCACCAGGCGGTCGAGAAATGTCTCGCCCTGGTATTCGAGCAGGGCCTTGGGAGATCCCATGCGCCGCGATTCGCCGGCGGCGAGAATGAGCCCGGCGTTCACTTCGCCAGCACGGCCCGCATCGATTCGTCGGCGAAGACCGACATCTCGAGCGACCGCCAGTTGGAGGCGGCGCGGCGGCGCACCGCGATCATCTCGGCGGCGACGGAGACGGCGATCTCTTCGGGCGAAACGGCGCCGATATCCAGGCCCATCGGAGCATGAAGCCGCTCGAAGGCGGCGCGCGGGATACCTTCCTTTTCGAGTTCGCGGATCACGTTCAGCACCTTGCGGCGGCTGCCGATCATCGCGATGTAGCGGGCGGGCGTGGCTACCGCCAGTTTGAGTACGCGCATGTCATCGCGATGGCCGCGGGTGACGATAATGATATAGCTGTTCTCGTTGATAGCTAGCCGGGCGAAGACCTCCTCGTATTCGCCGGCGTGGACTTCCTTAGCTTCCGGAAAGCGATCGCGGTTGGCGAAGCTCTCACGGTCGTCGATCACCACGGTGGCGAAACCGGCCAGCGTGGCGACCTTGGAAAGGCTCTTCGAGATATGGCCGGCCCCGAAGATGTAAGCGCGCGGGATGGGCAGTACGGGCTCCACGAACACCTCGAGCTGGCCTCCGCAGATCAGGCCGTTGTCGTATGCGGCGTCCTGCCCCAGGTTGAAGGCGAGGCGCTTGGGTTTTTCGGTGTCGATGACTTCGCGGGCGGCGTTCCAGACCTCCGCCTCGACGCAGCCGCCGCCGATGGTGCCGGTCATCGAGCCGTCCTCGCGGACCAGCAGCTTGGCGCTTTCGTAGCTGGGGATGGAGCCGCGGACCTCGACGATGGTCGCCAGCGCGCACTTCTGGCCCAGGTTGCGCAGGCGCACCAGCTCCTCGTAAACATCCATTGCAAGGCGATTATAACAGGAGCGGTGGCGCAGGCCCACCGGCGGCCGATGACCCGGCGTCGGTCACTTCTTTACCAGTTCCCTGCCGCCGGAGCGGTCCATGGAATCGACGGTCGGCCCCGTAATCAGCCGGGCGCCGCGGCTCCAGGTCAGGTATTGGAATCCCCATTGGATGAACACGATCACCCGGCTCTGGAATTGCACCAGGTACATGAGGTGCACGAACAGCCAGGTGAGCCAGGCGGGCAATCCCCACAGTTGCGTGCCGAAAATCCGCGCCACGGCCTGCCCGCGGCCGATCACGGCCAGCTCGCCTTTATCGAAATAGCGGAACGGCGCGAGCGGCCGGCCCTTGAGGCGCTTCAGGACGGCCTCGGCCGCGTAGCGTCCCTGCTGCATCGCGACCTGCGCCACGCCCGGGAGCGGCCTGCCGTCCGGCGTGGGCGCCGATGCCAGGTCGCCGACGACGAAAATGTGAGGAAAGTGCGGAATCGTGAGGTCCGGATTCACGCGGATCGCGCCATGGGGCGTGGTTTCGCTGCGAGTGCGCTCGGCCAGGATGCGGCCGAATGTGGTCGTTTGGACGCCGCCGGCCCAAAGGACGGTCTTTGCCGGCATGCGCTCGCGCGGCTGTCCGTCGAGCTCGTAAAGGACGCCGGCATCGTCGACATCCACCACTTTCACATGGCAGCGGACCCGCACGCCAAGCCGCGTGAGCGTCTCCTCGGCGTGTTGAGAAAGGCGCTCGGGGTAGCTCGAAAGGATGCGCGGGCCGCCGTC
>Ga0209062_1006707_pt1 | contig 10352 bp, 9 predicted proteins | sample Coa_R2_2_FD_187158 | JGI IMG/M metagenome (GOLD analysis project Ga0209062, IMG submission 187158) | Surface soil microbial communities from Centralia Pennsylvania, which are recovering from an underground coalmine fire - Coalmine... | ecosystem: Environmental > Terrestrial > Soil > Unclassified ...
GCATGATGCCCAGCGAATTTCAGAGGCAGGAACACGAGCCGGCGCTGCCCCAGCCGGTGACGACGATCCGCCGGCGGTACCGCTGGTATCAGAAGGCCGGGGCTGTGCTCTTCGTGGCGTTCTGCCTGGCGATGGGCTTCTTCCTGCTGATCTTTCCGTGGACGGACGGCTGGGACAACAATTATTTCGCCACAGTCGTTCCGGAGTGGCACCAGTACTGGGGCAATCTGTACGTCCGCGGCGCGGTCAGCGGCGTGGGCGCGGTGAATCTCTGGATTTCGTTTGTTGAGATGTTCCGGCTGAAACGGTTTTCGCGGTAGCTTGAGCCGGATCGGCCGCCACATCCCGGCCGCCTACATCGGGTTACCGCAGACGTCGATGAGCCCGCGTTGCACCGCGATCATCGCCGCCGCGGTCCGATCCGGCGCGTTCAGTTTGGAGATGATGCTCTTCAGATAACCCTTCACCGTGTTTTCGGTCAGGCCGAGGCGCTCTCCAGCCTCGCGGTTGCTGAACCCCGCCGCAACCAGGCGGAGAATGTCGAGCTCGCGAGCCGTCAGCGGATCGGACGCGAGGCGCTGGTCAAGGGCCGATGCGACCGTGGCGGGAATCGTACGCTGGCCCGCGGCCGTCCGCCGGATCGCGTTCGTCAATTCGGTATCGTCGGCATCCTTCAGGATGTACCCGAGGGCGCCTGCTTGCAGGGCCTGATACACATGTTCGTCGCCGATCAGGGTCGTGAATACCAGGATCCGGCAATCGGGCCAGCGGCTTCGGATCGCGGCCGTCACGCGCCAGCCCGGCATTCCAGGCAGTTTGAGATCCATCAGGACCACGTCCGGGAGCAGAGCCTCGTACCGCCGAATCGCTTCCTCTCCGTCAGCGGCCTCGCCCACAACGCGCATATCCGGTTCGAGATGGATCAGAGCGGTGAGGCCGGCTCGCACGACTCTGTGATCGTCCACCAGCAGCACCGAGATCAAGCCGTTTCTCCCACCATGGAAAGGGCCGCCGGAACCGTGACGCGCACTTCTGTGCCCTTTCCGGGGGCGGAGGCGATATCGATACTCCCACGCATCTCACCCGCGCGCTCCCGCATGCCTGCCAGGCCGTAGCCGCGTGCGCCTGACGCGCGCGTATCGAACCCGCTGCCGTCGTCGTGGATTCGCAGGAGCAGGGTACTGTCTTGGGCTTCGAGATCGATTTGGATTTCCCGGGCCGATGCGTGTTTGCGCGCATTCGTTACCGCTTCCTCCGCGATCCGCGCCAGATGCCACTGCACATCGGGAGATGCGGCGCGGCACACACCGTTTGCGATGCGCACCGAGATGGACGGCCCCGCACCGGATGCATCGGCCAGCGATCGGAGGCGCGCCTCCAGGTCCAGCCCGGACGGGGCACGCATCGCCGCCACCGAGTCCCGGGTCGCTTGCAAGCTCTGCTTGGCGATCGTTCGGGCTTCTTCCAGATATTGCGCGGCCTCTTCCGGCGACCGGCGCAGGCTCTTGCGTGCGGCTTCAAGATACAGCGAGATGCCGGCGAATCCGTGACCGGCGGTGTCATGCACCTCGCGCGCGATCCGCTTGCGCTCGGATACCACGGCCTCGAAACGCTCCGTAGCCAGCAGAAGGTTGTCCGCGACCAGGCCCATCTGCGCCGCGACCAGGGCCAGCAGTTCCCGCTCGGTTGCCGTGTAGGCCTCTTCGGAGCGCTTGGGACCCATGCGAAGGAGGCCGAGCACGCGGCCATGCGGCGCCGCGATCGGGAAAGCCGCGCCCGGCGCTTTCTCCCGCGCGGGGCTGTCTTCCTCGACCTCCGAAACCTCGACGGACTCGGCGCCGAACAGCGCCGCCAGTCGGGTCGTAGCCAGATCGACGACGCCCTGCCAGGAGTCGGTGCGGCTCATTTCGGCCAGCAGCACCCGGATGTGCTTCTCCCGATCCAGTGTCTCGCGGAAGAACCAGCGGTCCACTGCCGCCAGGATGCGGTTACGGAACTCCAAGGCCAGCATCGCGGCGGCGACCAACGCGATGCAGGCCAGATTCCCGAGGCTGCCGGCCGGCGCCGCCGGATTGCGCCAGACGCGAACCCCCAGGACGATCAATGGGGCCAGCATGAGAGCCCGCAGAAGCTGGCGCGCCAGGAGATACGGTAAGCTTCTCCGGACGGCGAGCCGCAGGTCCAGCACACGGTGCTTCACCACCGCATAGGCGAAGCAAATCGGTATGGGCAAGGGGGCCAGGTTGCGCCAGTGCAGGAGTTCCCCCTGCCAGGCGCCCACGAAGTTGCCCGCCACCATGCCTGCGGTGCCGGCCAACACGGCTCCCGCCACAAGCTCGATGCGCCGACGCACCCCCGGATCGCGCGCCGCCCGGTAGTTCCGCACCACCACGGCAACCATGGCAACGGCGATGCAGGCAAGATATGCCCAGTCCAGGTAACTTCCGACGTCAAACCACCAGGCCGGCAGCGCCGTCCGGATCTGCCGCTGCCAGGGACGGATCACGAACGGCAGCTTCCCGGCGGCCAGGTCTAGCCAGACCGCCGCGCACAAGACCGCCAGCCCGATCCGAACGCGTCGCCAGAACGGGCTGAGAGCGGTGGCCACCGGAAACTCCGCCACGAACCACCAGGCGAACCAAAGGTTGATGCGATCGGGCCATACCAGAATCCCCTGCAGCGCGGTGGGTTCCCAGCCCAACGAATAGGTGACCTCGAGCATCAGGCAAAGATAGACGAACGCGGTCAACAGCGACGCCATCCAGCCGATGCGCGCGGTGCGCAGCTCGGGCCGCTGCCATCCCAGCAGGAACGCCGTGCCAAAAAAGGTCAGGCTTCCGAAGAGAAAGCACACAATCAGCGGAATCTTCGAACGGTCAGGGCGGCTCGTGATCTGCAGGTCGGCTTCCCGCGCGGTTCCCGCGCGCAGGAATTTGACATGATAGGTTCTGCCCGGTGGATAGCTCCAGATCTGCTGGATCGGCCCAAACACTCCGCGATAGCGGCTCTCGCCGTCGATGGAGAGGATGCGGTCTCCCGGCTGCAGTACGCCCGCCGCCGGAGTCCCCGGATCGACCCATGTCACTCGCGGGTGCTCAGTCGACTCGCACCCCCACCCCTTAATGCGAGCCACGCCGCCGCGCTGCCAAACCACCGAAAGCGTAGCCAGCAGAGCGATTCCGTAGACCACTGCCGTAGCGGCTACAGTTCTCCGAAACCAGGTGATCCGCATCCCGTTGAACTCTATTTGTAAAGAATACAACCATTTCGGGGGGATGAGGGGGCTCGGACGGTACTGATACCGAGACCGGAATCGGCCTCGCACGCCGCTGCAAATTGGGCACCGCAACAGTCGCCACCCTTTCGGGGGGTGCGCGCCGCACCGGGAGCGGCCGATACTCGGACCGGAGGAGCAGCTTGAGACTGGTTATCGCAACCCTGATGATCCTTGCCGGAAGGCTGGGCGCATCCGCGCTCACGGCTTACGCGAGCAATGGAACGCAGTTATATACCATCGACTTATCGAACGGAAACGTGCTGGCCACCGTCAACCTCTCCGTTACCGCACTGACTGCTCTTGCGGTCGGAAACGGAACCCTCTATGGCGCCTTCAATACAGGCACCCGGCTCGGCACCATCGACCCGACAACCGGCGTCGTAACGCTTGGCGGGCCGAATACACCTACGGGTGCTGCAGTTGGATTAAGCTACGATAGTTCGACCGGCGACATCCTCTACTTTGACGGGAGTGCCATCTCGGTCGTTGATCCGTCGAACAACAATACCATCGGGCTCTGGGCTTGCGGTATTTCGGGCACAGGCATGGCGATCGGACCTGATGGCTTGCCCTGGGTAGCGAGCGGAACCTCCCTGACCGAGTATGCCCAAGGATACCGTTGCGGCTCGGGCGGCTCGACGGGCTCCGGCGTCTCAACCGGCTCAGGAACTGGCACGGGATCCGGCGTCTCCACGGGATCCGGCACAGGTACGGGCTCGGGCGTCTCCACGGGCTCAGGCGTCTCCGGCTCAGGCGTCTCCACCGGCTCGGGCGTTTCGGGGAGCAATTCTCTGCTCGCGATTTCCACCCTCACCAGCGGGTTTTTCTACGGCGTATACAACCCGCAGGCGGGCGGGGACGAACTGGTATCGTTCGAAGCCCCGACTTTCAATGCCAATCCCACGCTCAACACCATCGGGAGCTTGCCGTCCGGCGTAAACTCGATCGCGATCACTACCCAGACCTTCGCTCCGGAGCCGGAAGCGCTGTGGCTGATGGGAGGAGCCCTGGCGGGGCTGGAGGCCTATCGCAGGATGCGACGCGGCCGCCGCGCGCGATAATCAAACGTTATGGACCGGCGACGGGTCGCGCTGATTGCCGCGGCCGCTCATTGGGCACTGGCAGTTGCGATCCAGTTGGGGTGTTTCTGCGCCTACCTGATGCCGGCTGGAGTCCCGGCATGGGATGCGGTCCGGTATCTCACGACGATGCCTTTTCTCGAAGGACAGGCGTTGGTGGTGGCGGCAGCTCTCGGCGTTCTGGCGTACCTCCTGGCGGGGATTCGCTATGCCCGCTGGCTGCTCCTGCCGCTTCATGCTACGCTCGCCGCGTTCCTGCTCGCGGACCAGCTCTTCTATAAGATCTCCTTCGACCATCTCCGGCCATCCCTCTTCGAAGTCGGCAGCCATTGGAGCCTGTCTGTCGCACTGAGCTCATTGGTGAAGGAGATGGATGCGCCATTCTATTTTGCTGCCATCGTGGCGGTGGCCGGAACCGCCGGCCTATGGGTCGCGATGGCAAAGGGGAAAGCGTCGCCCGTGCGCCTCCGTCCGTGGGCTACGGCAGCCGCCGTGCTGCTGGTGGCGGGGATTCCGGGCATGAGCTCGGCGCGCTACTACCACCTCAACGAACATCCCCTGGTTGCGGCGCTCCAGGACTGGCGGGCCGGAGGTCTGGCGGGATCGATGGCCCGGAAGCAATGGAAACCGCCGGCTGCGGAGATGGTGGCGGTGAATCGCGACCCGGAGCTCGCCCGGTTGCGCGAGATCGGCCGGCGGCGCAAACGGCGTCCCAACGTGGTGATGGTCGTGATGGAGTCGGTGGGGGCCGTCAATCTCCTGAACGAAGCCGGACTGCCGCGGCCGCTCTACGCGCCGAATCTGGCGCGCCTGGCGCAGGCGGGTGTCACCTTCGATTCCATCTACGTGCCATTTCCCGCCACGACGCGCTCGCTGGTCTCTCTCCACACGGGCGGCCGTCAGATGACGGAGGGAGTCATCAGCGGCCTGGAGAATCGCTACACCGGGCCGATGCTGGGCCGCGAACTGCAGCAGCTCGGCTACACCACCGCCCTCTTTTCAAGCGAACGGCTGGACGTGGAAGACTGCGACGTCTTTCTCCGCCAGGTAGGCTACGACCATTTCCAGGATTTCGAGCAGGACCTGGCCAACCGCGACCCGCGCAATCTCATTCACTCCTGGGGCGCGCGAGAGGAATACACGCTGGGGCTGATACAGGAGTGGCTTAACGGAGTGCGTGAGGGCGGCAAGCCGTTTTACCTGGAGTACATGACGGTGGCCACGCACCATCCCTATGGCGCGCCGGCCGGGTATCCGGCGCCGTTTGCGGGGAAGGATGCGCAGTCGCAGTATCTCAACGCGCTGCACTACACCGACCGCGCCATCGGGTATCTGGTGGCGATGCTGGCCCGCATGGGCGTTCTCGACGATACCCTGATCGTGGTCACGGGCGACCACGGCGAGGGCTTCGGCGACCGGCATGCCGGCAATTACCTGCATAAGAGCTTCCTGTACGAAGAGAACGTCCGCGGATTCCTGACCATCTCGGACGCGGCGTGGAGGCTGGCGGCGCCCGTGCGATCGGGCAGGATCGCAAGCAACGGCGACGTGGCATCGACGGTCCTCGATTACCTGGGCGCCCGCGATCCTTCGCTGCCCGGCCACAGCCTCTGGGCCGAGAATTTCGATCAAGGCAAGGTCTTCTTCTATAAGCTCGCGCTTCCGGAGCAGTGGGGTCTGCGGGATGGGAAGTGGAAATACATTGAAGACATCCGGACCGGCAAGGCGGAGTTGTACGATCTGGAAGAAGACCCCGGTGAGACGCGGAACCTCGCGGCGAGGGAGCCGGCGCGCCTGGAACAGTATGGGGCTCTCTGCGAGCAATGGTTCGTGCGCTCGGACGCGGAGTTCACGGCGAGGCTGGAGAATTACCGTGCAGTTGGCGGCCGGACGCTCCTTCCAGTGGAATTCCGTCAACCCGGACCGAAGATTCTGAGCACCGGGCACCAAACGGCGGACCGGTTCGCCGAGTCTGCGGTCTTCAGCGTCAACGAGCGGCCGGTCGCGTGGACGAGTTGGGTGCCGCTTGGAATGCCGCACCTCGCCCGCTGGCGTTGGACGTCACCTTCGGGCGTGGTATTCGCGAAGGAAGTCCAAATCGCCGGAGAGTGGACAGTGAGCTACACGCCCTTTCCCGGTCCACTGCCTCTCGAACCAGGCCGGTGGGTGGTGGAGATCGAAGGCACCGGGTTGAAAAGCGCTTTCAGTGTGTCAGCGCGTTCGCCCGTGACCGAGGATTGAGCAGGGCGGAGCGCTCTTGTGCGGATTCACGGTGCCCATTCCGGCCGGACCATGGTGAGTATTCCGCTGAGCCACAACTTCAGGCCGGATGCGTTTGGCGCATAGCGCCGCTATCATAGTGGTATGCGGCTATGGACCCTGCTCCTTGCCACTAGCCTTTCCGCCGCGGAAATCCCGCGCGGTGCGCACGCGCTGCTCAGAATGGAGAACTCCGTGAGCACGTGCACCGCCCGCGAGGGCGATTATGTGTACATGCGCACCGCCAGCCCGATCGCTTCCGATGGGCGCATTGTGGTTCCCGTGGACAGCTACGTACAGGGGGTGGTCACTTCCTCACGCCGCAGCGGGAGGGTGAAGGGGCGGGCCGAACTGAGCATCCGGATTGAAAAGCTGACGCTGCCCGGCGGGCAGGTCATCCGGATCGCGCCGCACCTGAGCTCGGTCGATTCCAACGACACCACGCAGCACGTGGACAAAGAAGGCGGCGTGCGGCAGGGCGGATCGAAGGACGTGGACGCCGGGCGCATCGCCGAGACCGCCGGCGCCGGAGCCGCGATCGGCGGGCTGGCCGACCGCAGTTGGAAAGGCGCGGGCATCGGCGCGGGCGTAGGCGGCGGCGTCGGGCTGGCCACGGTTCTGCTGACCCGCGGGCGCGAAGTCGAGCTCAAGCAGGGGAGCACCATCGACGTGGTCTTCGATCGCGCGGTGCCCATCGAATGATCCCGCGCCCATGAAAGATCACGACAAGGCCACCGATCCCCGCCTCAAGCGGCTGGCCCGGAGCATCGAAGCGCTAGCCGAAAAGGACGACCGCACGCTGCGGCAGGCGCGCGAGATCGATACGCTCCGGCGCCACGCGGCTGCCGCGCTCTTTGCCGTCTGCGCCGCGTTCGTCGACGAGCTGAACCAGTTGCTCGCCGAGCCCGTGGTCACGCTCGATCCTCCGTCCTTCGCGCCGGAATCCTTCAACGAGGAAAGCGCCAACCTCATTCAGGTGAACGTGCGCGGGCGCGTGCTGCAGGTGGAGTTTCACGCCACCGCGGAGCTGCTCTCGACCGAGGACTTCCGCGTTCCGTATACGCTCGCGGGCTCGGTGCGCGCTTTCAACCAGGCGCTGCTCGATAAGGACCTGATCGAAGAGCAGCATATCTTCTATACCGTCGAACGCCGCGAGAAGACCTGGCGCTATTTCGATGCCCGCACCTACCGCTCCGGCGCGTTCGACCGGGAATACCTGATTGCACTCATGGAACAATTGGTGTAAGCGCGCGGGCGTTCGCTAGAATGGCATCCATGCCCCTCGATCTCGCGGCCCTTACCCGGTTCGACACCCCCACCATCTGCAACACCATCGAGCTGTTCGCCGTCCGCCCCCGCAACCAGGGCTACATGGATGCGCGCATCCGCGCCTGTTTTCCGGAGATGCCGCCCATTGCGGGCTACGCCTCCACCGCCACGATGCGGTGCGACGCGGCGCGGCGCGACGGCGATGTTTACGGCTCGCTCGATGAACAGGTGGCGCGCTTCGCGGAGCTGCCCGGTCCGCCGGTCGTCGTATTCCAGGACCTCGACGATCCCTGCGTCGCGGCCACGTTCGGTGAAATCATGTGCACGACGTACCAGGCTTTTGGCGCGGCCGGCCTGATCACGAGCGGCGCCGCGCGCGACCTCGACCAGGTCCGCCGCATCGGCTTCCCGGCGTTCAGCAATGGCGCCATCTGCTCCCACGGCTACAGCCACATCGTGGATCTGCATCGCGCCGTGCGCGTAGGCGGCATCACCGTGCAGCCCGGCGACCTGATCCACGCGGATGCCAACGGCGTCACGACCATTCCGCTCGAAATCGCATCGGAAATTGCCGGCGCCGCAGCCGAATATGTCGCCGCGGAATCGATCGTCCTGGATTACCTGAAGGGCGGAAAGCCGGAAGTGCGGGCTTTCGCGGAAGCCCGCCGCGCCATGATGGATGCCATCGCCCGGCTCTCGCAGCGCCTGCGGATGAAATCCGCGGCGGTGTAGGGGCCGGGAGTTCCCCGGCCCCGCTTCGGGCTACTTCACGTGATGATGGCTGCGGCAGCAGGAGCCAGTCTTGCAGCACTCCTGTCCGTTGCAGCAGTCCGCCTTCGAGGTAGCGAACAAAGCGCCCGCGGTCAGGATGGCCAGAGTCGCGATGCTCAGCATAGCGGCAGTGATTTTCTTCGTCATATGAGTTCTCCTTGCAATAAAGAATGGTGAGTGACACCCGGACGGCGCGCACGGATGCAGCCGGCCGGCAAACCGGAGCAGGGAAGTCCCGGACTAGATCCGGAGCACTCGGAGGAAAAGGAGAAGGTCTTGGGAATCCGCGCTGCGCCCATCGGTCGAAATCGGAAGGGCGGCGATGAGCGGAGGCTGCCAACCCGCCGGAACCGGGCCCGCCATGGCCGTCGAAATCAGCGGCGCGGTCTTGCCGGTTTCGAGGACCAGGGAAGGGCAATGCTGAACGGCAGCGGGCGCGGGATGCGCCGGGCAGCAGGGATGAGACGCAACCGGAGTGAAGCAGGCCAGCGCCGGGCATAACGCCACGACCCCGACCAGAACCAGCACCAGCGCAACCGAAATCGCTGTCCGCATCGGCAATCCGATTATAAGGCATTAGAGTCCGAAATTGCAAGCTCGCGGGGGCGTCTGCCGCTGGGCGCGCTTTCCTGCTATCGGTTTCGTGCCGGCGCCGTCTAACCTTGGCCAGGGAGGGGTCATGCCCGAATCGTTGATGCGCAATCTGAGTCTCGGCGCGCGCTCGCTGCGCAAAACACCGGTTTTCACGGCCGCGGTGGTGCTCACGCTGGCGCTCGCCATCGGGGCCAATTCCGCGGTGTTCTCCGCCATTGACGCCGTACTCCTGCGCCCGCTGCCGTTCCCCGAGGGCGACCAATTGGTCCGGCTGGCGCAATTCAATCCTAAATCCCCGCAGCAGCATTTCGTGGCGCCCGTCCGTCTCGAAGACTGGAACCGCCTCAATAGCACCTTGCAGGCCATCACCGGCTATTACGTGCAGGACGACACGGAGCTCTCGGGCGAGCTGCCCGAAAAAGTTCGGCATGCCTTCGTCGCGCCGCGTTTCCTGCAGGTCTGGGGCGTCGCGCCGGAGCTGGGCCGCGATTTCACCCCGCAGGAGGAACACTTCGGCGGTCCTCCGGCCGCGCTCATCAGCGATCGCCTGTGGCGCCGGAAGTTCGGCGGCGACCCGCACGCGATCGGCCGTCCGCTGCGGCTCGGCCGGTCCTCCGTGACCGTCGTCGGCGTCATGCCGCCGTCATTTCTGTTTCCCGACCGGGACGCGGACATCTGGTCGCCCAGCCCGCAGGACGCGCCGTTCGCCCAGTCGCGCGAGCTTACCTGGTACGAAACGGTCGGCCGGATGAAGCCGGGAGTCACGGTGGAACAGGCGCGCGCCAACCTCGCCGCCGTGCAGGCGAACCTGGGGCGCGAGTTCCCCAAGCCGGACGCGCAGTTGACTGTGACCGTAAATCCGCTCAAGGAGAAGGCCGCCGGCGGCATGCGGCGCTCGCTCTGGATTCTGTTCGGCGCGGTGACGCTGCTGCTGCTGATCGCCTGCACCAATATTGCCGGGCTGCTGCTCTCGCGCGCCGCGGGCCGGCAGCGCGAAATTGCGGTGCGCTTTTCCCTGGGGGCCTCGCGCGCCTCGGTCGGGGCGCAGTTGCTCTGCGAGGTGCTGCTGCTGGCGGTCGCGGGCGCCGGCGTGGGATTGGCCA
>Ga0209062_1006713_pt1 | contig 10342 bp, 9 predicted proteins | sample Coa_R2_2_FD_187158 | JGI IMG/M metagenome (GOLD analysis project Ga0209062, IMG submission 187158) | Surface soil microbial communities from Centralia Pennsylvania, which are recovering from an underground coalmine fire - Coalmine... | ecosystem: Environmental > Terrestrial > Soil > Unclassified ...
GGCGGCGATGCTATCGATCCCTGGGTTGGGCCTTATGAGCTGCGCGGAATAGGCAGGCTGAAGGACGGCGTCACGCCAGCGGCTGCGCAGGCAGAGCTGCGCAAGCTCCATCCTCAGCTACTGACGCTCTTTCCCTGGCGAATGCCGGACATCTGGGCTTCGCAGACGACGGTAGTTCCGCTGCTGGATTCCGTTGTGGGCGATACGCGGCCGCGGCTTCTGCTGTTGTCCGGAGCTGTGGGTCTGATTCTGCTGATCGCCTGCGCGAATGTCGCCAATCTGATGCTGGCGCGAGCAGCATCGCGTGAGCGCGAGATGGCGATTCGCGGGGCGTTGGGTGCATCCGGAGGCCGGATTGTTCGCCAGTTATTGATTGAAAGCGGGCTGCTGGGAATACTGGCCGGGGCCGTAGGGCTTACTGCATCCGCAGTGAGTCTGAGAGCTCTTACAAAGCTGCTTCCTGCCGATACACCCAGAATTGCCGACATTGGTCTGCACTGGAATGTGTTTCTGTTTGCGCTGCTCATTTCAGTGCTGACGGGCATTCTCTTCGGGTTAGTTCCTGCGCTCAGGATGGCGTCGCCGCACTTGCAGCAGTCGTTGCGTTCAGGCAGTGGAAGCATTGCAGGCAAAGGCTCGCAGTTTCGGCTTTCGATGCTGCTGGTCATCGGTCAGATAGGACTATCAGTTGTAGTCATTACGGCTGCCGGGCTGATGCTGCACAGCCTGCTCAGCCTTTCGCGCGTGAATCCCGGCTTTCGCACGGACAAAATTGTAACCGCGGAAGTTTCATTAGACGCCTCCGCCTGTAAGCAGACGGGCCGATGCCGGAACTTCTTTCAAGAATTGACGGCGAAGGCCCGGGGCATCGCCGGAGCAGAAGATGCGGCGCTGGTAAATGCCCTGCCGATGACCGGATATGACGTGACGTATGCCTATGATGCGGAAAATCATCCACGCGAGGCGAGGCAGGGCGCAAGGCTGGCAGCGGCGCGCATTGTTTCGACCGATTATTTCCAGACGCTTGGATTACGATTGCTGCGAGGCCGCCTTCTGACGGACTCAGACCAGTCCGGTACAAGCCGTGCGGCGGTTATTAACGAGAAAATGGCCGATGACCTTTGGCCGGGACAGGACCCTCTCGGAAAGCACATCCTCAATGTGGTAGACGAGAAATCGCCGGGTGAGTTCGATCCCAATATTGCGGCCGTTGTAGTGGGAGTGGTGGGCAACACCCGCCATGAAAGACTGGCCGGTGGCTTCGATGAGGAAATTTATTTTCCTCTGACCAACAAGAATGAGCAGCCCTCCATGAGCCTGCTGCTGCGCTCTCACCTGCCTGCTCCTGTAGTTGCCAGCGAACTGCGCAGAGCAGTAGCACAAATTGATCCGCTGGTCCCGGTTACGCATGTTCGCACCTTCGACGAAGTGGTCGCGGCTTCGGAGTCGGCTCCGCGCTCACTGACGGTTCTGCTGCTCGGCTTCGGCCTGCTTGCGGTCGGAGTCGGGGGCGCAGGCGTCTACAGTCTGATTGCGTACATCGTAAGCTGGCGCACGCGGGAAATTGGAGTGCGTCTGGCTCTTGGAGCGCCGCGTTCGCAGATCGTCCGCATGGTAGTGAGACAAAGCCTGATGCTGGCGCTTGCAGGATCGCTGATCGGACTGGCAGGCGCGGCGGTATGCGCGAACCTGTTGCGCAGCTTTCTTTTTGAAGTCAAACCTGTAGATCCGTTGACATATTGCGCCGTTCCGCTGCTGATGCTGCTGATTGCGCTGGCAGCAGCCTGGGTTCCGGCGCGCCGCGCTGCCTCCATTGACCCGATGGAGGCGCTGAGGGCCGAATAATTTATAGCCATTTGCTATGGAACCGCGGCCTCGCCTGTTGCGTACTTTGTAACATTGCCGGAGACACGGCCATATTTCAGCAGTAAAGTAATGGTGCGGCTGAATGGGCCCTGTTCCATCGCATGAAATTGCAGGCATAAGTTTGCCGCCTCGGCGGACCAAACACATGGCATTTCAGATACAAACAAAGGAATTCATCATGCGCTTCCATAAAACCCTTGCCATAACCACTTTGCTCCTGGCTCCCGCGGCCCTTCTCGCCGCTGACGGTACTTTCGACAAGACACTCAAAACCAGCGGGCCGGTCACACTCTATGTCAGCACGGGCGCTGGATACATCCACATCACTCCGGGAGCGGATTCGACGGTCCACATTATCGGCCACGTGCACGCGGCCAAGTGGAACAGCTGGATCGACGCCGGATCGCCGGAAGAGCGCGTGCATCAGGTGGTGTCCAACCCGCCGATTGAGCAAACTGGAAATACCATCACTATCGGCAAGCACACCGATTACAAGAATGTTTCGATTGACTACGATATCACCACGCCCAAAGGCACTGATCTGGCTGCCAACAGCGGCTCAGGAGATATCCATGTTGCCGATCTGAGCGGCCCGGCAAAGCTCAATACCGGATCAGGATCGATTCAGGCCAGCGGTCTGAACGGGCGCACTACGCTCGCAACCGGCTCCGGCGACATTCGCGCAGAGCTGATGTCCACGACCGGAGTAAAGGCCCAGACCGGCAGTGGGAGCATCCGTCTGAAAGGCGTTCAGGGCGACCTCTATGCTCAGACCGGCTCCGGCGATATTGATATCCAGGGTCAGCCAACGGCCTCGTGGCGGCTTCAAACCGGGTCCGGCTCGGTCACGCTCGCAACCGGCTCATCGAAGTTCTCGCTCGATGCCGAAACCGGCTCCGGATCAGTACACAGCGATCCTCCCATTTCCACGCACGGCAGCTTTGAGAAGCACCACATCACCGGAGATGTAAACGGCGGCGGGCCTACGGTGCGGGTAGAGACCGGCTCCGGCGATATCCGCATTCTCTAGGGTGGGCCGAAGGCAAGGAAAAGCACAACTCTGATGAATTGACTGACCATGAAGCGATAAAGTTCAGTTTGGACTTGTTGTGACGAAGCCGATTACGAGCGGGCGCTGGTTTTATAGCAATGTTCAGCGTGCGACTCCGGGCGAAGCTGATTGTGGATGACGAAAGTAATAATTCCACTGCTGCGCTTTAGCGTACGCTTTTCACTCGCACTACAATGTTGCAGTGAATCACCGCAGGAGGAGCACATACACAGATGCCTACGCCCGATGATCGCATTGCTCACGCGCTCACTGCCATTGAATTTGTAGCTGGAGAAGATGAACGCAGGTTTGTTGAATCGAAGCTGACACTGCAGAGCCGGCAGACTTTTGGAGGCGATCTGCACATCGGCGGATTTCGTGGCGGCATTGGATTGTTTAAGTCCAATGCGGAGACGCTTCGCCGCAATCTCGTTCGCGCCATTCTTCTTACCGAGTTGGCCCAGGGCAAGCTGCAGTCGCAGCAGGTGGGGACCGAACGCACAGACCTTTTGGCATTGAGCACCGGACAACTGGAAAACAGATTGAAAAAGCTGTTTCCCTATAAGCCTTTTCCGGGCCGGTTTGCCAAGCGGTCCGAGTGGGAGCCGAGGTTCTTCACCAATCCATGGAATCACAATGACGCGCAGTACATGTATATCGTGCATTCCATCATGCGCGACGCCTCCCAGGTGGGTGCGGTTTGGAATCAGGGGGCTACGCAGAGCGATCTTGAGGCATTCAACGAGCTTCGCGCCAAGTACATAGGATATGCACGGCTTAAGAAAGATAATTTAAGGCAAACTTTGTGGGTCAACTTCTGCCGGCAATATCTTGATAACCCTAATATCCTGCGCCAGAATATTATCAGCTCCTCTGTTATTGACCAGAACAAGCACGCTACCTACTATCCTTTCGGATTCATTCTGCGGGTCCCGCCCGAATGCGTGTATATCACCTCGTCATCGGATGTAGCTGTAGCTAACAGAACAGACGATATCCTGGCTGAGTTGCACAGCAAGAGCTTGAGCAAGACTCAGGGAAAAATCCGGTCTCCACGAAAGATTCTCGCCGGCACAACTGGAATCAATGGCGATACCGGATACAACGAAATCGTGGTAATCGGCACATCGCCGGAAGGAAAGCAGGTGGATGTCATCGCCCTATTTGTTAAAACGGATGGCCATGGGAACCTCTTTATTCGCAACCGCGGCGGCAGAGCAGATTCAACAGGAGTCTACGTCAACGCCGAATTACAAGAGCTGATTTCGAAATGCGCGAAGCAGTTCAAGCTTCCGATTGTGCCGATTTCAGACACTTCCTCGGCTCAATCGAATACACCCTGGCCGTTTGGCTCGTTGCGAGGCAAAACGAATCTGCAATTGCCCCAGCGCTCCCGCTCGCATTCACTTTAGCACCCATCCTCTATGCCGAAACGCAGCGCGGGTTTGTTGATGTACCGCCGTCGTGAGAATCGTCTGGAAGTTTTGCTCGCGCATCCCGGAGGGCCGTTCTGGGCGAAGAAGGACCTGGCCGCATGGTCCATTCCCAAGGGGGAATACGATTCTGATGAAGATTCCCTGCTCGCTGCCCGGCGCGAGTTCGAGGAAGAGACCGGCCTTACTCCTGAAGGCGGCTTTCTTGCGCTGGGCGAGGTAAAACAGGCAGGCGGCAAAGTTGTGACTGCATGGGGGCTGGAAGGCGACTGCGATTCTTCGCGCCTGAAGAGCAATATGTTCTCAATGGAATGGCCCCCGCGCTCAGGACGCATGAAAGAGTTCCCGGAAGTAGACAAATGGGAGTGGTTTTCGCTGGATGAGGCCGAGAAGCGAATTCTTGCCGGGCAGAAACCATTCCTCCACCGGCTGGCAGAACTTACTTCGAATCGGAACATCTAAGCAATGTGACTGCCGGAGAGGATGCGGGAAGGTTTATGAGGGTCGTTGTATTCGGCGCGAGTGGCGCTACCGGTCAGCAGTTGATCCAACAGGGACTGGCTCGCAGGCTAGAGATAACAGCCTTCGTGCGTAATCCGAAGAAGGTGCAAGCCCGCGACCATCTTCGTGTAATCACTGGAGACGTTTACAACATCGAGGATGTAGCTTCCGCTATCGCCGGACAGGATGCGGTATTCAGCGCGCTTGGCGCTCGGACTCTGGCGAAAAACAATCTGCTGGAGCGCGCCATGGTTAATATTCTCCAGGGGATGAATCGCCACGGAGTGAAACGCCTGATCGTGCTTGGCGCGGGCGGCTCATTGGGCCGTGAGCAGGCACTGGGGCATCAAAGTTTTCTGACGCGCAGAATGTACGCCTTTTTCGTGGATAAGCTCTTAAAAAATCCGATGGATTCTCAGCGCGCGCAAGAGGAGTTGATCATCGCGAGCAATACTGATTTCACCATCGTCCAGCCTCCACGTTTAACGAATGGCCATGCCACGGGCAAATACAGGGTGGCAGCCGATGCTTTTCCGCCGCACATGAAAGCCACGCCACGCGCCGATGTAGCTGATTTTATGCTTCGGCAGCTTGAGGACAGGGACTGGATCAGGAAGATGCCGTTTTTGTGCCTTTGACTAGCTTCTGGCGCCATCGGCGACGCTCATGTGATGACGCACATCGAAGCCCTGCACCCAAAAAAATACATCTTCAGCAATGTTCGTCGCATGGTCGGCAACACGCTCCAGCGTGCGGGCAATGACCAGCGCATCGAGCGCCTGCGGCGTGTGCTGCGGCTGCTCCTTCATTACGTTTAGCAACGCAAAATGAATTGACTCATTCAGCTTGTCGACACTGTCATCCATTGAAAGTACCGATTCAGCCATCTTTGCATCAGCTTCGATAAATGAATGAAGCGCGCGGCGCACCATTCCGGCGGCGAGGTTCGCCATGCGCGGAATGTCTATGGGCAGTTCCACAGCAGGATAGGCCTGAAGGTCGCGAACACGCTCCGTGATGTTTACGGCTGAATCGCCGACGCGCTCGACATCTGCATTGATCTTGATGACGGCAAGGATGAAGCGCAGATCGATGGCCATGGGCTGCTCCATGGCGAGCAGGTCCAGCGCCATCTGGTCAATCTCGCGCTCCAGGCGATTGATGGCCATCTCGCTCCGGTCCACAAGATCGCAGATGGAGAGGTCGCGAGTGCGGTAGGCCTCGACGGCACGCTGTATCGATTGCTCCGCCATGCCGGCAACGACCAGCAGTTTCTCTTTAAGTTCATCCAGGCTTTTGTGAAAGCGAACGCGTGTCATCCGAACCTGCCTGTGATGTAATCTTCGGTCCTCTTGTCGCCCGGGTTTGTGAATATCTTGTGAGTCGAATCAAATTCGACAAGCCTGCCGTTCAAAAAGAATCCGGTCCGCTCGGCGACACGGGCCGCCTGCTGCATGTTGTGCGTCACGATGACGATGGTGTACTGCGACTTGAGCTGGAAGATGAGGTCTTCAATCTTCGCGGTCGAGACAGGATCGAGCGCCGAAGCCGGCTCGTCCATGAGCAGGACTTCCGGATCAACGGCCAGTGCGCGAGCGATGCAGAGACGCTGCTGCTGTCCGCCGGAGAGGCTCGCGCCGGATTTCTTCTTCAGATCGTCTTTGACTTCGTCCCACAGCGCAGCGTGCTTGAGCGAGCGTTCCACCACTTCATCAAGGGCGCGGCGATTGCGAAAACCATTCAGGCGCAGGCCTGAAGCTACGTTATCGTAGATCGACATGGTCGGAAATGGGTTGGGTCGCTGAAAGACCATGCCGATGCGGCGCCGGACTTCGACCGGCGAGACGTCGCTGTAGATATCAAGATCGCCAATACGAATTGTGCCGGAGGCGCGAGCAATAGGGTTCGTCTCGTGCATGCGGTTGATACAGCGCACAAATGTGGACTTGCCGCAACCGGAGGGGCCGATGAGCGCCGTGGCCTGATTTGCCGGAATGTGCAGATTGATGTCGTGCAACGCGTGGTTTGCGCCGTACCATGCATTGAACTGTGAAACTTCGATTCCGACACTCACTTAACTTGCTCCCTTTAGAACGCCGCGCGTGGTGACAAAGCGCACCAACGAAACGGAAACTACGATCAAAATGATAAGTACCAATGCGCCGGCCCAGGCCAGACGGTGCCATTCGTCATACGGCGAAATGGCGTAGGTATAAATCCTCAGCGGAAGAGCATCGATCGGCTGATTGATATTTGTGCTCGAGAAATTGTTGCCGAAGGCGGTGAAGAGCAACGGCGCAGTTTCTCCGGCAACACGCGCGAAGGCCAGCATGCATCCGGTGATGACGCCCGGAGAAGCGGTTTTTAAGGTGATGGAAAGTACAGATCGCCAGTTGGGCACTCCCAGACCGAGCGCAGCCTCACGGATCGCATTCGGAACCATCAGAAGCATTTCTTCGGTTGTACGAGTGATGACCGGAATCATCATCACTCCAAGAGCAACGCCGCCTGAAAGAGCGGAAAAGTGCTTCTGCGGCAGCACAATCAGCGAGTAGATGGCAATGCCCATCACAATCGAGGGCACTCCGTTGAGCACATCCGCGGTAAAGCGAACAAAGTTGGCCAGCTTGCCGCCGCGTCCGAATTCAGCGAGATAAATGCCCGCGCCGATCCCGATTGGCACGCCCAGCAGGCTGCCGAGCGCAAGCAGAATGCCCGAGCCGACAATGGCATTTGCCATGCCGCCGCCGGCTTCGCCGACAGGCTTGGGAATCTGCGTAAAGAAGGCCAGATTGAGCGAGCTGGCTCCCTTATAGAGCAGATACGCGAAGATGGCGACCAGCGGAGCGATGACGAGAATCGTGCTCAGAATGGCAACGCCAGTGGCGGCATGATTGGCAAAGATGCGCCATGTGTGCTTTGCTCTACTCGTTTTCTGATGAGGAGCCACGCTACACCACCCTTGCCGGAGCGCCGCGTGTCACGGCCCACACGAGCAGCCGCGCAATGGCATTCACGATGATGGTGACGATGAAGAGCGCAAGACCGATTTCAATCAGCGCGCTCAGATACATGTCATCCGAGGCCTCGCTGAATTCATTGGCGATGACACTGGACATGCTGTACCCGAGGCCGAGTAGCGATTTGACGATCTCAGGCCGGTTGCCGATGACCATCGTGACGGCCATTGTTTCTCCGAGAGCGCGGCCCAGGCCGAGAATGATGGATCCAACGATACCGATGCGGGCATTGCGCAGCACGCCCATCCGGATCATCTCCCATCGCGTAGCGCCGAGGGCCAGAACTGCCTCGCGCTGCGTGTGCGGCACGGCAGTCATCACTTCGCGCGTGAGCGATGAGATGATCGGCAGGATCATGATCGCCAGAATGACTCCGGCAGCGAGAATCCCGATGCCGTAGTTCGGACCAGTGAAAAGGCCGGTCCAGCCGAGACTCTTCATCAGGTAGGGATTCACATGGTCCCGCAATAACGGCACAAGGATGAAGACAGCCCAGAGGCCATACACAACGCTGGGAATTGCCGCGAGAAGTTCTGTAAGAAATGAGAGCGGAGTGCGCAGAAATTTCGGGCACATCTCCGTTAGAAAGACGGCTACTCCAATCGACAGAGGCACGGCGATGATGAGCGCGACAATCGAGGAAACCAGCGTTCCGTAGATAAACGGCAGAGCGCCAAAGTCGCCGCTGACCGGGTCCCATCCCTCTTTGAAAAAGAAGCGCAGGCCGAATTTTGCGATGGTCAGCTGCGAGCGCGCCGTCAGCTGCCACGCGATGAGCGCTACGATTCCAAAGATAACCAGCGCGCAAACCAGCATGAGCCAGCGGAATGCGCGGTCTCCCAACGCAGAACTGCCACGCTCCAGCAGGAATTTTCGAATAGGAGAAGGAGCAGGATTTGCAGCACCTGCGGATGGAGATTCCGGCAATGGCGTTGGAACCAGGGTTGGGCCGGGCACTCGAGCTTCCTGAACTTTGAGATTCACCACCCACTACCTTAAACAGCCATCTTTAACAGAACGTTAAACGCTTTGAAAAATAAGGCAATAATCGCTTGCTTTTGGGCGTCCATTGTAGCCGAAAACAGCGCGAAAAGCCCAAAAGCCAGCCACTTTAAGCCGGCTTTTGGGCTTGTTTTCTGCACATTTACTGCAATTGACTAATGGTTGCGCGTACTTTATCCGCTACAGATTTCGGCAGCGGCGCGTAATAAAGGGCGCTGGTCTCGGACTCGCCGTGATCAAGCATCCAGCCCAGGAAGTCCTTAATAATCTTCCCATTAGCGCTATTGTGAGCAGGCGTGGGAATCAGCAGCCAGGTAAAACTCGATATCGGGTAGGCATTTGCGCCGGGCGCGTTGGTGATGGAGACGCGGTAGTCAGCCGGCATCTGCTTCACGCTCGCAGCAGCCTCAGTAACACCCTCGATGCTGCCCTTCACCCAGTTCCCTGCCGCATTTCTGATATATCCGAAGGCAATTTTATTCTGGAGAGCATAGATCAGCTCGACATATCCAATCGCCCCGGGCATCTGGCGTACCATTCCGGCAACCGCTTCATTCCCTTTCCCGCCAATTCCCTTCGGCCACGGAACAGCGGTATTTTTGCCGACGGAATTCTTCCAGTCGTTGCTGACCTTCGAGAGATAGTCAGTAAAAATGTAGGTCGTGCCACTGCCGTCCGAGCGGTGGACAACGATGATGTCCGTATTCGGAAGCTTAACGCCGGGGTTGTCTTTCGCAATGCGGGCGTCGCTCCAGTTGCTGATCTTGCCCAGATAGATATCGGCCAGAACGTCAGGGGAAAACTTCAAATCCGTAGACACGCCGGGAAGATTGTAGATAGGAACAACAGCGCCCAGCACTGTAGGAATATGGACAATTTTGGTCTTGGAGCTTTTCAGCTGCTCGTCGCTCATGGGGCCATCACTGGCGCCGAAATCGACGGTGCCGCTGGTGACCTGGCGAATTCCGCCGCCGCTGCCGATGGACTGATAGTTAATCTCAACCCCCGGATGTTGCGCGCTGTATTCGCTGAACCATTTGGAATAAATGGGATACGGAAACGTCGCGCCCGCTCCATTGATTTTCTGGGAAAAACCTGCAGAAGCCGCGCACACAAGTACCGCAGCCGCTAAAAACGTGCCTTTTTTCACTGAATTCCCCCCTCGGAAACTACTTTTGATTCTGTGGGCGAATTGTTAAAGGGGCTTTACTGTTGTGTGAATTGCATGAAAAACCAGGGCAATGAGGTCAATGGACGGCTTCTGTCATTCCATATCTTTGAACTGTCCATTCTCATGAATGACCAGACTGCGGGCTCCGCACGACAATACCTGCAAACTCTTTAGAAATTCGATAACGCTGTGATCAGAACACCCTATAACGGTATTCTTCGCCGATCTGACTTTATGAAAAGTGAGTACGGCGCAATGAAGCGTAGAAACCTTGTCAGATTCCTTCTTTGATAAAAGC
>Ga0209062_1006714_pt1 | contig 10340 bp, 13 predicted proteins | sample Coa_R2_2_FD_187158 | JGI IMG/M metagenome (GOLD analysis project Ga0209062, IMG submission 187158) | Surface soil microbial communities from Centralia Pennsylvania, which are recovering from an underground coalmine fire - Coalmine... | ecosystem: Environmental > Terrestrial > Soil > Unclassified...
TACGTTGGCGATGGCATGAGCGCGATTGCACCCCTGTTTGGCGGCATCGGAATGCTGCTCCTGCTCTACTGGGTGGCGACGGGCTATAGCCTCTGGGACCTGAGTATCCAGCACTTCCAATTGCTTCGCCCCGGCTGGCCATGGTGGACGCTGGTCTTCGCCCCTTATCTCATCCTGACCGTCACGTCTGAATTCTGGCCCAGCCACCAGGATTGGCGAGGAGCGCGCTGGTTCCTGATGGGCCTGGCAAGTCTGCTACTTGCGGCGGTGGCGTTCCTCTATCTACTGAAATATCTTGTCTTTAACAATGCACTTCTCCAGCAGGTCTCGGCAATAGCGCTGCATATCGACCTGGCGTTGGGTGTGCTGCTCGTATTAGACCTGCTTTTCCTGCTGATTGCCGAATTACTGTTACAATTAGTGCGTCGATGATTTAAACATGCCTGAAACACCACTTATCATTATTTCGGGACCGCCCGGCACCGGCAAAACAACGCTGGGGAAACGCCTGGCGAAAGAGCTGAGTCTTCCATTCATCCACAAAGATGGCATTAAAGAGCTTCTCTTCGACAAGCTCGGCTGGAGCGATCGCGCGTGGTCAAAGAAATTAGGGATGGCCACCTATGCCCTGCTCTTCTATTTTCTCGAGACGCAGCTAAGCGCCGGTCGCTCATGCATCGTGGAGAGCAACTTCCACGCCGACTTTGACACGGAAAGATTTCTGAACCTGAAGGCAAAGTACGATTTTGAACCCTTGCAAATACACTGTGTAGCCAGCGGTGAAGTACTTTTCCAGCGCTTCAAAGATCGGGCCGCCTCAAGCGAGCGCCACCCCGGACACGTAGAAACCGCGAATCTCGAAGAGTTCAAACCGGTGCTGTTGCGCGGCAGGGACGAAGTGATGAACCTCGGCGGTACGGTGATCGAGCTTGATACGACGGATTTCGCGACCGTGGATTATGAGGGGCTGGTGAAGAGGGTACGGTTGCAAATTATGGGTTTGTGACTTTAAACAGCAAGGCTTTTATTGACAAATTACTTAAGTTGTTATATAACCTGTATAGAGTTTTCTTACATAAAGGAGGTAGCTCGTGAAGGAGCAGACATTATCCATTTCGGAGGCTCAAAAAGAACTTACACGTATACCGGATCAGTTTGAAGAAGAATTAGAAGCTGTGACGGTAACTCGCTATGGCAAGCCTGTCATGGCAATTCTCCCATTCAAAACGTACAAGTCGTTACTTGAAACAATTGATTCGTTGATTGAGACCCTCGAAATCTTGCAGGACGAAGAACTAATGGCGGCATTTCGCGAAAGTGTCAGGGCGCTGCAAGGGGGAGAGACCGTGGATTGGGAAGATGCTAAGCGGGAGTTAGGATTATCGTGAAATGGCGCATTAAATTGACACAACCTGCTCTAAGGCAGCTAGAAGCGATCAAAGATATACGTGTGAGAGAGAGCATTGGTAGACGCATAGACGCATTGGAAAATGATCCAGAAAAGCAAGGCAAACCCTTGAAGGATGAGCTTACAGGTTACCGGAGTATACGAGCTGTGGGCCAGCGTTATCGAATCTTGTATAAGTTAGAGGCAGAGCAGGTTGTGGTATTGGTAGTAACTGTGGGCATGCGCAAAGAAGGGGATAAGGCCGATGTATATGCACTTGCAAAAAAACTTGAGCGGTTGGGGTTGCTAGATGAAATAGATTAATCAGGCATCAAAGTCTTCGAGCAAGGACTTGGAGAGTAGGTCCTTGCTTTTTTATGCTACAAATTATCCTTTTACTGAACGCAATATATGTTATGCGTTCAGCATTGAAATGAGACAAAAGTTAGGAGTATATATGCCTGATTACTGTTCAATTCGCATCTGGCAACTCAAACCAGGAAGTACTGCCGGAGAGCTGGAGGCGTTGGCCGCGTCGGGCCTGCTGGAGATGCAGCGCTGGATACCGGGAGTGAAACATGTTTCGCTGGTACGCCTGGGAGATGCATTTGACGGGCGTTATATTTTAACCACGAGGTTTACTAATTACGAAGCGTATACAAATTGGCGGCAGGTTGAGGAGGAAGGCCCGGATTATTGGGAGCGTTATGCTTCAATTATGATGCATTGGGAGCAGGTGGCACGCCTGGTAGAGGAATATCATGGAGAGTTAGCCCTGGATGCAGCAATTACGACGCAAGAAATGCAAAACTAATCCTTTCTGGTTATGGCACTAGCAGTGAACAAAACAAACTGGTATATTACTAGATATGAGAAAGGCTGACATTTGTGGCCTGATCCGTATTTCAGGGAAGTGATGCGGACACAGCGCGGTCAATTTTTGAGTGCCAGGAATGCTGCATGAATCAGAACTATGGTGTGCTACGCGTCGTGCGTGTGATGTCTGCTCGCTCTTCTAGCGGGATGCCGGATGCCCAGCATTCCCAGGCGAAACATCCCACGGGCTGGTTGCCGGAAGAGGGGCTGGTCCATGTACTTACGCGCCGCACTACCGCTATTGGGCGTGCATTACACAACGACGTGATCTTGATGGACCCGACCGTCTCGCGCGAACATGCGAGATTAATACTCGACCAATCCGGCTGGCATATTGTCAATCTGACAGAGCAGAACGTGGTGCGTGTCAATGGGAGACCGGTTCCGGGAGGCCGTAGCCTGCGCGTGCAGACACAGGATATTATCGTCCTGGGCAACACGATGCTCCAGTTGATCGCTCCCTCTACATCCCGGCTCGCGGTTTCTGGCGCCGGTGCGGATTCCTACCTGGACAGTAAAACTGATATACTGCCCCGGCCACAGCTATCGTACCCGGCGCCGTCCGGCAGCATGACCCTCGAAAAGGAACGACCGCTCCTTACATCGTCGATGCCTTTGCAACAGGAGCCGGCAACCGCCTGGAGACAGGACCCTGCGCCTTTCGACACGCGAGATCGAGCCAGGAGCCTTGACGAAAATCACGCCAGGGCTTTTACACCGCCCAATCTCTCGACCGTGCCCGAACGATCTGATGCTCAGGCCGAACAACAGGTGTGGGAAGATGAGGAGGCCGAGAGTATATTGGGAGCCGGCATTACCATGCAATTTGCCTTACCGCAGCGTATGGGCATACGAACACGCTGGCTGATCGCCGGAATCGGCCTGGCAATTCTCCTCACCAGTGCCATGATCACCGTCATACTCAATAGTGTGATCGGCCTGTCAGCCCTCGAACAAAATGGGGTGGCAAGCATCATAGCCGCGCTCACCATTCCAATCATACCGGCAATCGGTATCTTCTTGCTGGTCAACTTCATGGACCGTTACGAACGCGAACCCTGGTTCCTGCGACTGGCCGCGTTCTTATGGGGAGCCATTATTGCCATTCCCCCGGCCTTTTTCATTGAACAGAAGGTGGACCCGCTGCTACAAAATCTCCTCAATCAGGTGAGTTCAAGCGAGGTGCTGCATACAGCCTTGCAGGAATTGAATGTCGGAGTAACAGAGGAGACGATCAAAGGATTAGGCCTGCTACTGCTCTTCATCATCCTGCGCGACGAATTTGACAATGTCACCGATGGCATCGTCTATGGGGCGTTAATTGGCGCGGGTTTTGCCATGGTCGAAAACTTCAGCTATTTTGCCCTCAACTCGAAAAACTTCCTGGTATTTCTTATAGTCGGAAGGATTATCCTTGGCTGGCTGGGACATTCAACCTTTATTGCCTGCTTCGGTGCCGCGCTTGGCTATGTCCGCCATACGAGAGTGCGCTGGAAGCAGATATTGATCCCACTGCTTGGCTTTCTGGTAGCTGTGGGGTTGCACAGCTTTTTCGATTTTGTGGATTTTCAGGCCAGCGCTGCCATTCGCTCCGCGCCATATGATAGCACGGTCGTGACCTATGCGCTGATCGCCATCATCGGCAATTACATCCCCCCCTTCCTGGCGCAGCTGGGGCTACTCTACATCTTGATCAAGTCGCTGGCGCATGAGGCGGCGATTATCCGTGAGTTTCTGGCCTCTGAAGTGAGCGATGGCGTAGTAACTGTAGGCGAATATGCCCTGCTCCAGAACTCTTTCAATCGCACAAAAGAGGAGCGCCGCGTGATGTGGAAGTGTGGCATGCGGCAATGGATGCGCGTGAAGGCCCTCTACCAAACGGAAATAGGGCTGGCTTTCCGCAAGTGGCATGTCCACATGGGCGATAAACCCAAGCTGGGCTATATCCAACCGGAAGATGCCTATCGCCGCCGCATCCGCAATTTGAGGAATGAAATCCGGGCGGCAGGATGCGTGTTAGAGATGCCGCCCGCCTGAAGGTGCTAACCCACAATCATTGGAAAATTGATCCCAGGGTTGGAGGCGTTGGTCGTATAGTGCCAACGTTGCGCGCCGTTGCTGTCCTGCAGAGCATAGACAGCGCCATTGTCCTCTACATAGACCATTCCACCGGCAACCAGGGGTGAGGACGCCTGGCTCCCGATACTGCCACCACTGACATCGGCCTGCCAGCGCTTAGAGCCGTCGCTTGCCTGTAATGCCTCGATTTTACCGGACGCCAGAGCTACTATATACACTGTATTGTTTGCTACTGTGGCTACGTATGGATCGATTTCTCCGCTGGAAGCATGCCAGGTCTGTGTTCCATCGCGACCTGCCAGCGCGTAGACGGTTCCGGTGTCAGCGTTCGCTATATATAGATTATCTCCGTCAACGACAGGCGCTCCAATGATTCCTGAACTTCCAATACTGGTATGCCAGGCGACAGACCCATCACTGGCTCGCAAAGAGTAAATGCTTCCATTGGAAGCACTCATGTAGAGATTTCCATCGACAAAAGTCGGTGCGGACAGCCTATTCTTACCTGGAGAATAGCGCCAGCGTATACGGCCGGTAATCGCGTTCAAAGCGTAGAGCGTACTCTCAGAGCCATCGACGCTCGATCCGACCACATACACACTATCGCCATATACATGCAATGAAGTCAAAACAGGCTGGCTCGCATAGTACATCCATCGCGGTGTCCCTTGAGTGGCGCTCAAGGCGTAGACGACGTGATCATCAATGCCAGCTGCATAGAGTGTATCATTAACAACCTGCAAGTTGGGCACTCCTACTTTCGCGTTGTTGATATCCAACTTCCACATCTTGGAACCATTATTTGCTCCTAGTGTGTAAATGGAACCGGTCAGCGTACTTACAACATACACGATCCCATTACTCACAACAGGCTCAGCAAGACCGGCACTTTCGGTATCCGTATGCCAGAGTACAGAGCCATCACTTGCCTTCAGCGCGTAAACGATACCTGAACCTGAAGTCAGGTTCGAACCGGCGGCATAGATAATCCGATTACTTTCCGTTAGTGAGAGGTTCGTTACCGTGGTCTGATAATGCCATCGAACTGCACCGGTATTCGCCTGCAATGCATAGCTCTTGTTGTCCTCCTCTTCTACTATTCCGAAAATATATTGTTATGCGTGAATGGCGCGAAAGATATTGCCAGAAACAGGTCGCGGATATGAGTTAGCCGGAAATCGGAAGTGATTCATCCTCTACTTGCTTGAAACTTGTTTTGCTATTGCTGAGTAACGGTGGGGATACTAAATGGTGGAGGCAATCTTATCTACTTACTGAAACTCCTTCTCTCTCTCATGGTGTATACTCTCCTGGGAAATGCCCTGGTAGTTCATAGCCATTCACTTCATTTGAGTGAGCCATCAATCCCTACGAACAAATCCAATATCAAGGTTGATCAATTCAGATGCCTCTGTTGCTGATCCATACGTTTATCTCTGTCAGGTTCTGTATTTCGGCGTTTTAGGAACCCGCGGTCTCACCCCAACATTCACTTCTTTGCCGTTGTGGAAAAGAGAAGCGGTGCAGCCCTCCCAGGCATAGACGGTAATGCTTGTCTCCGAATCATCGATCTCGACAACTCCTTGCATGGGACTGTGTAAGAGCAGTGTAAAATTTGTATGGGGTCCCATGGCATAGATTTCTCCCCATGGCTCCAGTACGAACGTAATTGTTCTCTCTCGTGAGTTGGAAACCGTCACTGAAACTTCGTACTCTTGCATACGCTCTCACTTTCCTCTCAGGAGGTCAGCGACCCATTGCATCAGGTCAGCTCGACCAGCAGCACTCGGGTTTGAAGGATTGGCCTGCATTACTTCGCGATAGAAATCGGCCCAATCTTGTGCCATCTCTGGTGTAACTCCAGCTTGTCGCATTTCATCTTCTGTTATTTGCCCAATTCTCGCCCTGGCCGCATCATTCCCAGTACCCCACTTCATAACATCCTTGCCAAACTGATTCCGAGTCATGCCTGCTGGATGTTCAGGCGGATTTGGCTGTCCGCCAGGAGATGAAGGATCATTACCTCCACAAGTATTATGGACCACCCACTGCCCCATCCCCACCGTGAAGGTGTGATCCTGGGCCACCTCCAGATTATACATCACCCTGACCCCCGGCACACTCTTCCACCCCGTCACGACCCCATAGGTGCCATTGGCCCGCAAGACGTGCATGCCCAGCTTGATCTGCCCCACTGGCAAGAAGCCACGCTCCTTGGTGAAGAACGGATGCTTCTGATTGGTATGGATGACTTCACTCGTCTTCGTGGCCCGTTTGCCCTGCTGGGCAGGCATGATTATCGTCAACGTCAAATCAACCAGGTCGTGGTCATGATTGATCCACACATGCAGGATGGGTTCCTCCTCCATTGTGTGCGTCTTAGGATTGTACGCCAGCACGTCTTCTCCGACCTGCAGCGTGCCGATGGCCTGGGTGCCGTGCTCCGTGGTAACCAGGGTGGCAGGCGTGAAGCTACACGGGCCGGCTGCATCTTCGGTGACATGTTGGGCGAACACCTCGCCACTCTCGGCGGCGACTTGCTCGACTTCCATAGTGGTGGCCATTTCTCCCCCATCGATGCCTAAGCCCGCTGCCGCCAGTGCCACCGGTAAGCCCAGCCCATTGATCTCCATGAACAGTTGCCGCATGCTGTTGTTGGCATTCCAGTTGATGCCCCTGGTATGGATCAGCAGCGTGGCTTCTAAGGCCAGCAGCATCTGGGTCGAGGAATGTAGCTCTTCGCGGGCATAGCTTTCGACCTGCACCCAGACCTCGTGATGGTAGAGGTACATATCTAGCAAGACGGGTAGCCCGCTCTCCCCCCAGGCTCTGGCTCGTCGCATAGCTGTAATCGTACTGCTGCGCTTTAAGACCTTCCATTTTCTGAGAGATGACATATAATGCTCATGTTCCCGCATGCAGGGAGACGTTTTGAAACAGAAAGCGAATGAAGTAGGAGGCTCCTTTGGGCTATACACATTACTGGGAATGGACCCATCCAATTGCTGATCAAGAGCGTTTTTCCTCCTGGAGTCGTGAGGTCGCCTTCCTCCTCCAGCACTTGCCAGCCTATGGCTATAACGGTAGAGATCCGCTGGTGATTCGGAGTTTCAAGGGGGATGGAGAACCACGCTGTTCTGATGAGGAAGTTTCTTTTAATGGGGATTATACGATGGGGCAGGATTTGGGACACGAAGGCTTTCGCATCACCTTCGCTGATCTCAAAGAGGAGAATCATTTTAATTGCTGTAAAACGGCTGGCAAACCCTATGATTTGCTCGTGACGGCTGCACTCATCCGCTTTGCCTACTACTTCCCCGACGCCATCATTACCAGTGATGGGTATGCGAAAGCCTAGGGAAAGGCTTCTCTGCTTTGTGAGCAGGTCTTTGGTGAAGATGGAGGACGCATTCCCTCTACAATTCTTCAATCCAAATAATACGAAGCAATAGGTACGGGAATGGCCATTCATCACGAATCATCCGCAGAAGTCTTTTAGCTTATTTAGTCACAGACTAACCAGTGTATATAACTAAATCGTTAATCAAGAAAGGTATTTAAAGATAAGTCTGTCCTGTTTGAGAGAGGGCATTTTGCCTGCTCTTTAAGCTCACATGCTAGAAGAGCAGGCAAATATTGTTATTACCTAAATTTGGCCCCAATTAGTGGCATATTGCCAGCAGAAAGGAGCTTGCCAAAGGCAAACAGATGAGCCATAACTCTTGTAGAAGAAAAAACTGAACGAGAGGAGGCTCATCATGAACGAATCTATCACATCCCGCAAGCAGTTTAGCAGTTGTGCCAGTTTGGCGGCCATCGGCATCAAGCTCACCGACCTGGATCTGTTTGGCCCGATTTGAGAGCAGGTGCAGATTGCTCAGAAGACCGTGAAGGATACTCCCAGCGACAAATTCTACGATGTCTTCATTAGTCTGTTGGCCGGCGCGCAGGGACTGGTGGAGATCAACACCCGCTTGCGAGCGAATGTGGCCCTGCAACGCGCTTTCGGGCGCTCGCGCTGTGCCGAGCAGTCGGTGGTGCAAGACACCCTCAATGCCTGTAGCAGCCACAATGTGAAGCAGATGCAGCAGGCCCTGGATCAGATCTACCGCCAGCACAGTCAAGGCTTTGCACACGATTACCAGAAAGACTCCCAACTGCTGGACGTGGATATGAGTGGTCTGCCCTGTGGACCTAAAGCGGCATTTGCCACGAAAGGCTACTTTGCCAAACAACGCAACCGACGGGGACGGCAATTGGGTCGGGTTGTGGCCAGTCGCTATGGTGAAATCGTGGTGGATCGACTCTTTGATGGCAAGACGCAACTGACGCGAGCGCTGCAACCGCTGATCCTGGCGGCAGAAGAGACCTTGCAACTCGATGAGCAGAAACGGAGCCGATGCATTGTACGGGTGGATGCCGCAGGAGGCAGCCTCCAGGTCGTTAACTGGTGGCTCTCTCGCGGCTACCTGGTTCACTGTAAGGATTACTCGGGCAAACAGGCCAAACGGCTGGTCAAGACGGTGCTACAGTGGTACAGTGATCCCTCTCAGCCCGAACGCGCGTTCGGCTGGGTCAGCGAGCCAACGGATGCCTACGTGCGCCCGCTCAAGCGCATCGCGGTGCGCTGTCGGCAAGCCAATGGCGACTTTGCCTACGGCGTCTTGATTTCCGCTTTGTCGGTCCAGCACGTTCTGGCGTTGACGGGTCGGCCTCTGCATCTGAGCCAGGATCAGGCGGCGGTGCTGCTGGCCTACGTGCGCTTCTACGATCAGCGCGGCGGCATCGAGACCTCCTTCAAAGGAGAGAAGCAGGGCTTGGGCATCGGCAAACGCAGCAAAAAACGTTTTGAAGCCCAGTAGATGGTGATGCTGCTGGCTTGTCTGGCCCACAATGTGATTGTTTGGACTCGCCGTTGGCTGGCAAGCCCGAGCTTGCAGCACTATGGCCTGCTGCGCATGGTGCGCGATGTCTTTCATATCAGTGGCTTTCTGCTTCTCACGGCGAACGGGCAACTCACTGAGGTGGTCCTCAATCAAGCTGCTCCACTCGCCTCGTCTTTAGTTGCTTCTTTGGGCCAGCTCTTGGCTGGCGTTCAGGTGGCCGTCAATTTGGGCCAAACTTAGGTAGCTAACAGGGTTTGCCAGCAGGATCAAATCTGTGCCAGTTTCGTTTAAAGATTGTATTTACAGCGAAGGCATAGATAATGATGAAAGAGATCACTCTACATCCTTGATAGTGGCATCGAAGTCCCTACAAAAAAAGGATAATGTATTATTCTCTACCTCCTTCACTTCATACTTTAGATTTTCCCAATGCTGATCACCAATTGGCCTTATTTCAATTAATGGAAATTGTACAAAACTTGACCATGGTACCAAACGTAAATTCACTATTCCACTAAAAGACAGGCAGAGACGACGGTTATCTGTCGTACGATGAGAGCGCAGATCTATTTTTAGCGATAAATCCGATGGTGACTGTTGTGGGGGTATAATTTGGTACAATTCAAGCCTATCCAGTACTGAAAAGTCTACTGGCTTAAGGGAATAGTACTGATCTAATTTGGCATCATCCATCATGGTACGTACTCTCCTGGAAAATGTCCTGGCAGTTCTCTGCCAAGCGGGTACTGGTCGTTCCACTCAAATATGTGATAATGAATAGGTGGAATACCTGCAGCCTGATTTCCGCGGGTATAATCCGTTCGGGCTGCCATTCTACCATAGTCATCATAATAGGCAGTCCAAGGCTCTTCTTCCCCCAAATTGTTTACATGTACGCCGTTAAGTACTTTGGTACCTGGGGTTGTCTGCCTGGGAGCATTGTTTAATGATGATTGCCGCCAATAGTCTCCTGGAGACTGAGAATCTATTTCTGGATTATTAACACTACCCAGATCTGACCCGCCGCAATTATGCACCACCCACTGCCCCATCCCCACCGTAAAGGTATGATCCTGGGCCACCTCCAGATTATACATCACCCTGACCCCCGG
>Ga0209062_1006718_pt1 | contig 10336 bp, 11 predicted proteins | sample Coa_R2_2_FD_187158 | JGI IMG/M metagenome (GOLD analysis project Ga0209062, IMG submission 187158) | Surface soil microbial communities from Centralia Pennsylvania, which are recovering from an underground coalmine fire - Coalmine... | ecosystem: Environmental > Terrestrial > Soil > Unclassified...
GGCAGTGTCACCGACAACAGAACGGCAGCAATCAGACGCGATAGCTTGAACATATTTTTCGTAACAGACAATGGAGGTTTCCGTTGTTTGATTTAGATGCGGCCCTGCGCTCACGAACTTCAATCCCGGACTGAAAGGTAATCAGCCCGACGCACAGTCCCAGAAAGTCTTACCCCTATTCTAGTCGCCTTTATTCAGACACGACAGTTGTCGGTAAGTTTTGTCCTGCGAATGTGCTCGGCCATATAAAAGAGCGGCGCATTAGGAGGTGAAATTCAACAAAAGAAAGAAATTAAATGAGAGCTGGGATTCTTAGCACAATCATGCTCCCGGCATTATAAGTGTCCTTGTTGGGGCCGAGCAGGAAGATCTCCGGCAGGTAATTGAATGACCAGATATTTAGCTTGCGCTGAGATTATTTCCGCATTGAGTCTATTTTTCTTTCAGCAATTCGATTAACTTCAGCGGGTGTATCGGTTTGGCGACGAGTTCGAATTCAAATCCCTGCCGCTTTCCTTCATGTAATATTTCTGAAATTCCTGCCTGCCCAGAGAAGAGCAGAATTCTGGCGCCGGGATGCATTTTGCGAATAGCGATAGCAAGTTCCATCCCATTCATGCGGGGCATCAGTACATCGGAAAGCAGAAAATCCGGCCGAAAACGGCTCGCTACTTCCAAAGCTGTCCAGCCATCATAGGCAGGCATAACGTGGAAGCCTGCCCCTTCCAGGATTTCGGCAATTGTATCCACAATGAGTTTTTGATCGTCAACAACAAGCACCCTGGGGCGGTTTTGTTGTGTTTTATCAGACTTGGCCTCTCTCCAAGCAGACTCCGTCTTGGGTCTGAAGAACTCATCTGCTACATAAATAGATCCGACTTCGATCTGAGACATAGCCACCTTCGAACTTCTATTCCTGCCCGATAATGCCTGGAGCAGGAGTAGCAAATGGAATGAAAATCGTAACTGTTGTGCCGCTCTTTCCCTTTTCGGTGCTACTCGCAATCGAGATTCGTCCGCCTCTCCCTTCTACAAGCTGCCTGGCCACCCACAAACCTATACCTGTTCCCAGATTTCCTTTCGTAGTGAAGAAGGGTTCAAAGACTTTGGGCAGGTGATCCTGGCTGATTCCCACCCCGTTATCCTGAACCACCAACTGAATCCCATCTCCGGCAGAGCTGATAATCTTTCGAATCGAAATGCAAAGTGTCCCTCCTTCATGCATTGCTTCAATTGAGTTGGCAATAATGTTGGAGAAGACCTGGAGCATCTCGCCTTTGCTGACAACTATCTTCTGCAGATCATTAAATCTCCGGTCCAGGGTAATGTCCGCCGCAAGCAGCTTTGAGTTATATACAGTCAGGACGTTCTCGATCAGATCGTGTAGATGGACCTCGGTAGGCGATCCATCATCGCGGTAATAACCCAGTGTCTGTCGAGCGATATGGGCAACTCGCTCCAGCTCCTCCTCTGCAGTCAGGAGATACCGGTGCGCTTTTCCCGCTTTATCGATGTTCTGACGCGCCAGATAAATCAGGTTTAACAGCGATTCCAGCGGATTGTTAATTTCATGCGCGATTGCGGCTGCCATACGTCCCGTGGCAGCGAGTTTTTCTGACTGGACCAACAGCCGCTCAACCCGTTTACGATCTGAAATGTCGCGGGCAATCTTGGAAGCTCCGATCACGCGCCCGGTTTCGTCTTTAATAGGTGAGATTGTGACGGATACCTCGAAGCGCTGACCATCCTTTTTAACTCGGATCGTCTCATAGTGATCCACCCGCTCTCCTGCTCTTAGCTTACGCAGTATTTCGTCTTCCTCATGTTGCAATTCCGGAGGAATCAGCTTCAGGATTGACTGGCCTACCATCTCCTCCGGCGTGTAACCGAACATCCGATGTGCGCCTTCATTCCAGGTCCGGACAATGCCGTTCAGGTCTTTACTGATAATGGCATCATCCGCAGAATCGACGATCGCCGCAAGCCGAAAACGGCTGTCATCTATTTGCTTCAAATCAGACATGTCGCGCGTGATTCTGGAAACCCCAATCACATTTCCTTCTTCATCTATTATGGGCGAAATAAGTTCTGAAACAGAAAACTTCTCCCCGCTCTTTTTGATCCGTACTGTTTCAAAATGATGGTCGATCCGTTCACCTGCTCTCAGCTTCTGCATGATCAGCTCTTCCTCAGCACGTAATTCGGGAGGAATGAGTCGGAGAACCGATTGCCCAACAATCTCGTCTGCTCCATAACCAAAGACCCGCACCGCAGCTTTATTCCAGCTGGTAATAGTTCCACTTATATCCTTGCTGATGATGGGCACGTCGAAACTTTCAACAATGGCGGCAAGATGAGAACGATCCAGCTCCGGCTTCAGCCCTGTGCAGGACGGATGAGTTGAGAATCTTGTAGTTCCGCTTTCCAAACAACCGACTCCACTTAATAGCTCTCGATTTAAAAACTGTGACGGTACACCCACCTGTAGGTTAGGATGCAGCAAAAACAGCAGCAGGTTTTTCCAGTCTCCAATAGAACCCTGACTATATGCCCTTTGAATAGTTACAGCTGGCTGTTCACTGGCTTATATGCAGACTGAAAACCGGGAGCGAATGATCACCTTGTCGTCGATATGTATCTTCTCGCCCGCTTGTTCCTTTAGTTTCCTTTATCAGACTTGAAGGATCACTCCTTGTCATTATCATGACATTCGCAGGCGATCTGGCTGAACTGTTCCGGGACTGACAAAATTACTTTCAAATCTGAAAACGACACTCATCCGGAATGTCTCCTCAGCTCGGGACCTGTCTGGACGCAGGGGTCCCGAAAAAATCCTCAGACACGATACTCTGGGTTTAATGATCTGGTTAAGATTTGCCCTTGCTGCGACGCTCTCCGTTATTTCCATTTCCGCGGGCAGCGCTGTTACGCATCATCCCGGCCCTTATGTTCCGCTGTGCTCGCATATCAGTTTGAGCGCCAGCTATCTGGCTGAAGCGGAGCCGGACAAAGGGCCGGGATTCTTGTTTGTAATTAAGAACGATACAAATAAGGACATCCGTCTGGCTCTGCCCGTGCCGTCGAGCGCGCATTGGTATGCGCAGGTTGGAACAAAGTGGCTGTGGCGCGCATCGAGCGGCTCTGGAGGCAGTTTCGTAGACGCCTACAACGAAAAAGGAGAGGTTTTCGCTTATCAGCCCAAAAACCCCCCGCAGCATCCTGAGTACATGACTGTTCCTGCGCATGCCTCGCATGAATGGACCGAAACCATGCATGACCATCCGGAGATCGCGTATCGTCCCAGTTGCGCCATCTGCAATTACCCCGGCGAGCGCGAGTACCGCGCTGTCTTTGCTTACGCCTATGTTCCGCATCCTCAGGAACATGCGGAAGCACTGCTGCCCTGTGGGCTTCGGTCCGGTCCGGTTGTCATGCCTCCGCTGACGCCGCGCCCGGCAAAGTAAGCAAAACCATTCGCAGATAAAAGTTGCATCAACGTCGGCCCTGCTACGCAGTTACGCGTCTATCTGCAATGGAAGCGTTCGCTACTGGAAGCATTCACTGCGGTAAGCGCAACCCACGCACCACATATGGTGTCTGAATCAATGTTGGAGGAAACAACATTATGCGAAAAATACTCTGTACGATAGCGTTTACTGGCCTGCTCACCCTTGGAATGGCATTCGCGCAGGACCAGTCCACCGCCACAACCACCGCTCCCCCAATGCATGGACCGCGTCATCAGATGATGAATCCGGACAAGCAACTGGAGCACCTTACGAAAGCCCTCAACCTGACCTCGGATCAGCAGACCCAGATCAAGCCAATTCTTGAAAATCAGCAACAGCAGATGATGCAGATTCATCAGGACACATCGCTCTCGCGCGATGACAAGATGGCAAAAGCAAAAAGCCTGCACGACGACACTACAGGCAAGATTGAAGCCGTGCTGAATGATCAGCAGAAGCAGAAATACGCAGCCATGCAACAGAAGATGCAGGAACGGATGCAGCGGAGAATGCAGGGTGGATCGACAGCGCAGCCGCAATCCCAGCCTCAGCCGCAACAGTAGTTTGTATCTGAGCGAGTTGCAAAAGACCGCTGAAGACTCAGCGGTCTTTGTATTGCATTTTTAGGATTGAAAACGACCGCTGGCAGGAACAGCCCAGCATCGTTTAATGTGACTGCGAATTCGTGACGGTGGCCCTGGGCTGCTGCTCCGCATCGGCATGAAACTTCTTGTAATCGTTGTCTGTAATCGCAATATCTCCGCGCCAGCCGAGAATGCCGATGGCATGCGCAATGATATGGATCTGCGCATCTGTAGGAAGCCATAGCTCATTATTGACCAGCTTCTGGTCAAAAGTGAAGGTGCTACCTTTCCCTACTGAGAGCAGCCCGAAGCCGAGATGAAAGTTTCCGTCGAAGCGAGCGATCATGCGTCTGACCTGACGGTCACTCTCGTCAACACAGATCGTGCCGGAGAGCTTCTTGGATGCATTCTCCGCCATGCCGTGAGTTTTGGCGCGCGGATCGCCTGTAAAGTCAAACGCAATCATGCTGCGGCCATCCATCTGTTCACGCCGCGGATTCGACACTCTCATGATCTCGAGCAGGCGGCTGACGCTGACCTCATCCTTGTCCATGGACTGCCCCGGAGGTGTTTTTGAGGCTTTTTCGACCTCTTTCTCAACCCGTTCCTGTTCCTTCTTCTGGTCGTCTTTGCTCAGGTCTTTGCCATTCTTCTTCACTTTGCGTTCAATTTCATGGCCGTTCACAAAGAAAACGTAGTGCTCTTCGCTCTCGTCCTTCTTGATGTTGCCTTTCTTGTCCAGTTCATGGGTGATGACAGTCTCGTGATATGTGTAGTTCTCGCGTATCTTGTCCAGCTTGTGCTGATGCTCCTCAACCTGCTTCATCAAAGTCGGCACATCGGGCAACGGCAACTGCGCCGATTGCGTGAACGAGAATCCAGTCAGGAACATTGCGATACTTAGAAGAAAAAGTGCTCTCATCGATGGTCTATCTCAGGGTACGCTGGTACGATCAGCGAAGTTCCAGCATAAGGAAGCGAGGTAAATCCAGGAAGATGTTGCGATTGTTAGTGAGATGGATACTTGATGCGGTTGCCCTGTTAATTGTCGCCGAACTGGTTCCCGGCTTCAAAGTAGCAAATCTGCCCTCGGCACTGATTGCCGTGATTGTGATCGGGCTGCTGAACGTGACGCTCGGCTTCCTGTTGAAGCTGATTACCCTTCCGTTGGGTATTTTGACGCTGGGATTGTTTTTCCTGGTCATCAACGCTTTCATTCTCAAGCTGGCCAGCGGCGTTGTTCCCGGATTTTATGTCTATACATTCGGGGCGGCATTCATCGGGGCAGCCGTGCTGGCTCTGCTGCATATGCTCTTCGAGGCATTGTCGAGTTAAGGCTTCTCCGGTTTAGTAGAGTCAGGCACAGCCACGCCTTTGGGTTTGCGCGCATTCCGAGAAACTGTGGCGCGACCGCTGGTTGTCTTGCGTTCGGAACGGGAATGCGCGTCATCGGGAACAGCTACGGGCTGGGGCGCAATGCGCGCGCCGGAAGCTGCGCCAAGCCCGCTGCTGGGGGCTGCTATATGAATTCCGGGTGCGGCAAATGGGCGTTGCCGCGAGTGCTGGACGCTTCCGATCACAATGGCACAGCCGGCTACGGCAGCCGCGGCTGAGGCGAAGAGAATTCGCTGCGTAAAGAAGAAATTCCGGAGTCCGTCAGCAAAATTCTTATGAACCGGTTCATGTTGCAGACGCGCATGGATACGCTGTTCAAGTTCTGCCGGGGGCTGTGCATGCGCAAGAAGAGACAATGTAGATTCGATCTGCTTGTCTGCGCTGTTCGGCGGATTTGTGTGGATTTTCATCGGCTGTCCCTTTGCTTTGCCAGCAGTTCCGCAAGCTCGCGGCGCGCGCGAAAAATACGGGAGCGGATGGATGATTCGGTCGTAGAGCAGATATGAGCAATCTCCGCTGTCGAGAGTTCTTCGAGCGCGGACAGCAGCAGCGCTTGCCGCTCCTTCGCCGGTAATTGGTCGATCAGCGCCAGTACACGCGCATGCTCCTGCGATGAGATGACCTCGTCGTCGGCTCTTCGCTCAGAAGATGGCAGGATGCGCGCGAGATCGGCCACATCTTCGGTTTCCGGACGCGTCTTGCTCCGGCGTTTGCGGTCAAGAGCCAGGTTCCAGGCAATGCGGACCAGCCAGACCCGCGCGTCGCGGATTTCACCCAGTTTGTTTTGGTGCCTCAGGACGCGAAGAAATGTCTCCTGCACAATATCTTCCGCTTCGGCGGAGTTGCGCGTGACCGAATAAGCGACGCGATAGAGCGTCGTCGAATAATCGGCGACCAGAGCAGTAATGATTTCGTTCGCGTCTTCCCGGGTCTTCAATACAGGTTGAGTGTAAAACCAGCCGGCAACTTGTGCTTCGAGAGAACTCATGACTCTTAGCAAGATTGACGGGAACAGAGGCTTTTGCGCTCATGAAAAGACGAAAATCGGTCTTCCGTGGGCCTGCTATGCTGGCTCCAATGCAACGCCGAGAGTGGTTTGAGCTGCACGATCATCGGCTGTATCCCGGATTTTTGCGCGACCTGGCAACAGATGCTCTGGAGGCCATCTGGGACTACACCAACAGCTATCGCGTGATTGTCCCTCGCCTGCGGACCGCAATGGAAGAGGCCGGAACGCATCAAATCATCGACCTATGCTCAGGCGGAGGCGGCCCCTGGCTTCGCCTGCGGGAACAATTTGCAGCGACTGAGAGATTTCCAGTCAAAGTGCTGTTGACCGATAAATACCCAAATAAGAAAGCATTTACGAGCCACAGAACCGAAGGAGAAGTGCAATATCACCCTTTCCCCGTTGATGCGAGCGAGATTCCGGTTGAGTTGAATGGCTTTCGGACCATCTTCTCTACCTTCCATCATTTCAATCCAAAAGCAGCGCGGGCCATTCTTGCAGATGCAGTAAGTTGCCGCCAGGGCATTGGCGTTTTCGAGGCAGCAAAACCCAGCCTCCGCAGAATACTGGCTACGCTGGCCGTACCGGCGCTCTGCTGGTATGTCACGCCGCGGATTCGTCCGTTTCGCTTGTTGCGCCTTTTCTGGACGTTCCTTTTGCCAATTGTTCCCTTCACCCTGCTTGCCGATGGGATTCTGTCGTGCCTGCGGGCCTATTCGTTTGAAGATTTGCATGAGCTTACGAACGGTCTTGCTGATACTTACCAATGGGAGATCGGTGAAGAACATGGAGGAAGAATCGGCATTACCTATCTGATTGGCAGGCCTTTGTAGCAGGCCTAAAGCTTTTTCGTTTGGCATAATTGGTCGTCATTCTGATGACCGAAACAGGGTCCCCAGCACGTGCGGTTTTCACGTGATGGGGTGGTGAAGGGAGGAAGAATCTCAACCAAACTGGCTGGGGATTCTTCGCCAGAATGACGATTATGTGTCTGGCAGACTAAAAATTTTATCGCGCCGTTTGAGCGGTTGCGCCCTGCAGCTTCTGTGTGGCGATCTGCCCCGCAGCCGTGGTCTTGTCCTGGTCCTTGATTTCGGCATAGAGACGCTTCGCCTCAGCCGAATTCGTCGACTCATACAGCGCGGCCAGTTGCAGCTTGGCCATGCTGGCAGGCACGGTCAAGGTTGGCTTGGCAATGAGCTGCTTATAGAGCTCTATGGCCTGAGCATCGCGGCCTGTCTGGTGATACAGTCCGGCGAGAGCCAGTTTAGCCAGAGCGGCTACGCCCTTATCGCTGGAATCAGCAGCCTGCTTCAGATCATTTTCTCCCGCTGCGGTCTGCCCCATGTCGATGGCAGTCATTCCGGCCAGATAGCGCGCATTTGCGCCAACTTTGAACCAGCTGTACTGATTGGCAACTTCTTCAAAGAGCGGACGCGCATCTTTGGCGCGATCGGCAGCGCTGGCATACGTCTTTACTCCGGGCACGGCAGGCTGACCCGGCTGCGTCAGCGGCGTGTTGTAAATGTCCATAGCCTGGCCGAAGAGGCTTTCAGCGCGCTCTGCGCGGTTGTTGTAAGTAATAACGCCGGCAAGGACAATGGCGATAACTGCAACTACGACGACTGAAATCTTGATAATGGTCGAGCGATGCGTCTCGATCCAGTTCAGGCTGGAAGCTGTCGCCTGAACGAAACTGTCCTGCTTTAGCGCGTGACGGGTTTGTGTATCCACGAGTTTCCTTCGAGATTCCTTTAAGGAAGGAGAAGTGGCAGGCAGGGATAATATGACTGTCTGCTTAGATACTAAAAGTCTAGCAGCGTGATATGTGCGGGTCAAACCGCACATTTGTCTGTGATTATTCCCGGTTATAGCCGGAACGAGCCATGCGGGACGCCAGTCGGCGGACAACGTCATCGCTCACAGGATGGACTCCGCTGGCCGAAACCCATCGATTGTAAAAGTTAAAGAGAGCGCATGCTGAGATGGCGTAGAAGATGGCATCGTCTTGCCAGCCGGCAGCGTGGAGATGTTCGATATCTGACTGGATGATCGAGGCTGAATCTAAAGTGACTTTGCCAATGAATCTAAGTAGCGCTTTCTCGTTCTCCGGAAGCGCAGATTTCTCCAGATCGTGAAGAACGCTCCAAACGAGGGCCTCGTCCCTGAGAAGCTCCGCCGCCACTGCGGCATGGGCCTTCATGCAGAACTCGCAGCGGTTCAGAGATGAGGTATATGCCGCGATCAGTTCGCGCAATCCTGTGGAGATTGGACTCACCTTATGCATGATGACATGCGACATGGCAGCAAGATGATGCGCAAGTTCAGGATCGAAGGCAAGCAGATTCCATATCTGCCAGGAGTCGCCACCTGAACCCTTCGCCGCTTCCAGCAGGTCTTTGTAGGGACTCGGCTTCGGGCTGCGTTCGACTTCCGCGAGAAAGAGCGGCGGCTGTGCTATTGAGCTTGTTGTCATAAATTTGCTCCTGGGGAAAGTTCAGAAACTGATGCGCGCTGCCACCTGAAAAGCACGCGGCCCGCCTGATCCGAAAACTCCTCCTGCTGTTGATACCGGCCTTCCAAAGCTGGATGAGAACGTCGGATTGCTGTTATCAGGCGCCAGAGTATTGGCAAAACCCGAATAATTGAGGTTGGTAGTGCCGAGGAAGTTTACGACGTTAAAGATATTGAAGGCTTCACCCATGAGATTGACCCGCCAGCGCTCCCCAAAGGCAAAAGTGCGGTCAAGCCGGAAATCCAGCGCGTTGAAGCTGTCATTAAAGTGCGCCTGGTCGCTCACCAGCGGCAGCATGACATACCCGGTTGAGCCGGGTGTAGTTTCATAGACGCCGCCCGCAGCGTTTGTCTTCTCGATAAAGGCGTTCAGCTCTCGAGCATTATGGAACTGCCTTCCTCCGGCATTTCGCTGGATACTGGGCACACGCTGGCTGCCGTCGGGCAGCAGTATGTCCATCGGTACGCCGGAAGCAATGGTCCAGATCGGCGAGAAGCGGAATTTATAGGGCAGGTTTGCTACTCCGGAGAGAACGAGCCGGTGCCGCTGATCGTTTGGCGGCGGACCGTATTCGCGCTGCAGATTATTTGGATCAATCGGCGAATAGTTGAATGGAATCTGGTCGTCGTTGGCGTAGTTGTATGCCTTCGCCCAGGTGTAGGCCGCATCGAACTCGCCATATTGCGCAAGTCTCTGGCGCGCGCTGAACCAGAGACCGTCATATTTTGTGTTCACGGCTGATTCAAGGTCAGTAACGCTGTCCGGACCGCCGGTTTCAGGATTGAAGACGGAGCCGACAGGGCGTCCGATGATAAAGCGCGTGCCGAGATTGTGGATGCCGTCAATTTTAAAGACAAGGCTCTGGCTGACCTGCTGCTCGATGCCGAGATTGAACTGCTGCACCATCGGATTACGCAGGCGATTATTGATGACGTCAATTCCGGTCGAACCTGCGCCGGCCAGCAGAAATCCGCTGAACGGGCTGGATAACAACTGCGGCGCGCCGGGAACAAAGGTGCCGTCAGGATTGAGGTAAACAGGATGGCCATTTGGAGCCGTTATGGCATTGCCTGCGGTGACATTCAGCGCAAGCGCACGTCCGTCGAAGCCTTTTTCGAGCGACATCACTTCAAAGAGAATACGGTCGTAATAAATTCCATAGCCGCCGTGAACACTCAGCTTCGGATTCACGGCGTAGTTGAACCCGACTCGCGGACCGAAATTGGCATAATCGCGATGGCGTGTTCCATGATAGAAAGACTCAACAATCGGATTGCGCTGCGAATACCAGCTAAGGTTATTGAGATTGGTGTCGATCTCCCAC
>Ga0209062_1006720_pt1 | contig 10334 bp, 7 predicted proteins | sample Coa_R2_2_FD_187158 | JGI IMG/M metagenome (GOLD analysis project Ga0209062, IMG submission 187158) | Surface soil microbial communities from Centralia Pennsylvania, which are recovering from an underground coalmine fire - Coalmine... | ecosystem: Environmental > Terrestrial > Soil > Unclassified ...
TTGGCGAACTCGGCCGGAATCGCCTGAAAATTGTGGACGACATGCAAGTTCTGATCGAGCACCTCCATTGGCCAGCGGTCGCGCACGGGATCTTTGGGAATGCGATACGCCAGCACGCGCACCGGCTGGCCGTCCATGTGGTTTTTTGCTCCGGTGCTATCACGTCCCATAAGCGGCACAACGAGCAGGACGGGCTTGCCGTCGCCGTCGAGATCGGCGAAGCGGATGCGGTGCAGGGTCGGTTCCTCGCCGATGGGATGGACACTCCACGGCTCGTCGAGCGTCTTGCCACGTCGCAGCCATTGCAAGGTTCCGCCCGATTTGGTGTTGCTGGGGTTCCACGCCGCACCAAGGGCGAAATCGAGCTGGCCATCGCCATCAATATCCGCCGCCGCGATACAAACGTTGTCCGGTTTGGTCTGGCCTTCGATGATGGTCCGCCGCTTCCAGGAAGGATTCTCGTACCACACTACGCGCTTTTGATCGACGACGACGATGTCTTTCTTGCCGTCGTTGTTCACATCAACGAGCAGGACGGCGTAGCCGACGCCGAGACCGTCCTCGATCTGTTGCATTCGGAACTCGGGGATGCTCCCGGGCTTCTCCGCTGCCGGACAGAGCGGCAATCCTTGAAGGAGAAAGAACAACGGCAAGAGCACCAAGAACAAGGCAGCCAAGCGGGAAAGAAGACGGCTCGACATGGCAGGCTCCTCCGGGGATGGCAAGCGAGGTAGACACTCTCGTCATACAAATCGATTGTTCCGGCTACAAGGAGCGTCTAGCATAGGGATCGCCTTGTTTCGCCTTCCTTGCGATGTACCATAATGAAAAAGGCGGCCTATACGGCCTGACCGACCTGCCTTCGTGTCCGCCCTCGATCCAGGGAATACAGATGACGGAAACCACCACTCAAGAGAAGACCGGCCTTGGCAATTATTTCGTCGCGAACTATCCTCCGTTTTCCTTCTGGAAGCCTGCTCATTTACCCGAGGCTCGCGCCGCTTTGAACGCGGCGCCCGCCCCGGATACGCCGCTGGGTTTGTATTTGCACATTCCTTTTTGTCGCAAACGCTGCAAATTCTGCTACTTCCGCGTCTACACAGATAAAAACGCCCGCGATGTCGAAACCTATCTCGACGCGCTCGTGCAAGAAGTGACGCTGTATAGCCGAGTGCCTCTCATCGGTGGCCGGCCGCTGAAGTACGTTTATTTCGGCGGCGGCACCCCGTCATACCTCAGCGCGACGCAGTTGCGCAGCCTCATGCAGCGCTTGCAGGCCGTCTTGCCGTGGAAGGGCGCCGAGGAAGTGACCTTCGAGTGCGAGCCGGGTACATTGCAGCAGCACAAGCTCGAAGCGCTGCGTGAGCTGGGCGTGACCCGCCTCAGCCTCGGCGTCGAGAATTTCGATCCGAAAATCCTGGAATTCAATGGCCGCGCTCATCTCGAAGAGGAGATTCATCGCGCTTACGGCTGGGCGCGCGAACTGGGTTTCGAGCAAATCAATATCGACCTCATCGCCGGTATGGTCGGCGAGAGTTGGGATAACTGGAAACAATGCGTCGCCAAGACGCTCGCCTTAGCACCCGAGAGCGTCACCATCTACCAGATGGAGTTACCGTACAATACGACCTTCTCGAAGGAATTACGGATTATTGGGCAGGATGAGCCGATGAACGTAGCCGATTGGCCGACCAAGCGGGAATGGGTCAATTACGCATTCGATACGTTGATCGCGGCCGGCTACGAGGTGTCCAGCGCCTATACGCTGGTCAAGGACCGCCGTCGCACGCATTTCGTCTACCGGGATGCTCTTTGGCATGGGGCGGACATGTTCGGCACCGGCGTCGCCTCGTTCGGTCATGTGCATGGCGTCCATCTGCAAAACGTCGATACTTGGGAGCAATATGTCGAGCTGCTGAACCGCGGCGAACTGCCGCTGGGCCGCGCCTTGCCCGTCGAGCCGCGGCATCGCCTCATCCGCGAGATGATCTTGCAGCTTAAGACGGGACGGCTCGAATCCGCCCACTTTCAGCGTAAATTCGGCACGAAAATTCTGGAGACGTTCCACGACGCTTTCGAGCAGCTGGAGCAAGATGGCCAACTATCGCGCACCGCCGAGGGCGTGGAATTAACGCGCAAGGGGCTGTTGCAGGTCGATCGCCTGTTGCCGATTTTCTTCGACCCGCAACACCGTGGCACTCGATATACTTGAAAGAAGTTCACCACGAAATACACGAAAAAGAAAAAAAACTAATTAGTAGTGTGAGAACCTGGACTATCAAATTATGCGTCTTCCTTATTTTTTTTCGTGTATTTCGTGTGTTTCGTGGTGAAATATTTTTGGAATGTTTCCATGGCTGAGGATCGGACGTTTCTGATGGGTAAGTTCCCCGCCGTGTTGCCGGGTGGGTTGCGCTATGCGCGGAATCATATGTGGTGCAGGGAAGGCGAGAATGGCGGCGCGCGTTTCGGATTCACGTCCTATGCCATTCGGTTGATGCAGGATGTGTACTTTCTCGATTGGCAGGTCAACGATGGAGATCGCGTCGAGTTATTGCAGCAGATTGGCCACATTGAGACCTCGAAGGCCGTTTCGGATCTGTTCGCGCCGCTGGCCGGGACCATCTCGGCATTTAACCCTGAGCTGCTGAAAGATCCATCCGGCATCAATGTGGACGGCTACGGCGAAGGTTGGCTGTTCGACATGGAATGCAATAGCGCATCGCTGTGGAACGTGGATGAATACTACCAGTTTCTGTCGGAGAACTGGGAGAAAACCCAGCGTCTCATCAAGGGCAAGATCAACACCGAGGATTGACGCATCATGAGCCGCCAACGTCTGACGGTCGTTTTGTCGCAGGCCCAGGGCAAGAACCCGGCCCGCCGTGCCCTGGAAGAAAGCATCGCCGCCGCGCTCATCATGGAGCCGGGCCTTGATGTGTCGATCGTTCCCTACCTCTACGATCTCGGCCCTGAGCATACCGGCCGGCTGTTTCTCGAATCGATTCAGGGTGACATGGTGGTGTTGGCATGGATGTTTCCTCGCGCTGCTTTTTGGCTGCTCGACCGCGACGGCATCAAGGGGCATTACGGCGAGAACCAGATCACGCCCCCGGCCGATGTCGATGAAGAGGAGGAAGGCAGCGAGCCGGAACCGCCCAAGGGAATTGGCTCCGTCGATGTGGCGGATCGCTGGATTTACTGCCTCGATCTGCGCGACCACCAGAACCACGACGTTTACGTGCAGGAAGTACGCCGCATCGCCCAGGAATGCCGCGACCGGCGCGAGGCGCAGCTCAAGACATGGATTCAGGGTCAGCCGTCGATGGTGCAGCTAGGTCGGTATCTCCGCGAAGAGGAGCCGGCTAAGGCGCAACCGCAATTCACCACCGAGCAATTGATGCAGCAGCCGGGGCGGCGCTGGTATCCGGTGATCGACTACAGTCGATGTACCAATTGCATGGAATGCCTCGATTTCTGTCTGTTCGGCGTCTACGGCGTGGACAAGCTGGATCGCCTGATCGTCGAGAACCAAGATAATTGCAAGCGAGGCTGTCCGGCGTGCAGCCGCGTTTGTCCCGAACACGCCATCATGTTCCCTGATTACAAGACGCCGGCCATCGCCGGCGCTCCGGTCGGTAACATCAGCGGCTTGAAGATCGACCTGAGCAAGCTCTTCGGCGGCGGCGACGCGCTGGCCATCGCCGCTCAGGAGCGCGACCGCGAATTGGTCGCTGACGGCCGGCAAGCGGTCGGCCTGACTGTAGGCATCCCCAAGCGCCAGGCCGACAAACCGAAGGAACCGAAGGATGATCTGGATAAGCTGATGGATGCACTGGATGAATTGGAGATTTGAGGCGGGCAATAGGGAATTCGCGGACTGATGAATCATGTTGATGTCAGCCGTCTGGAAAATGCCTACCAGACCGCCTTCGCCGCTCTCCTCTCCGAACGCACGCCTGAAGGTCATTGGGTCGGCGAATTATCCACCTCTGCCTTGTCCACCGCCACCGCCGTCAGTGCTTTCGCTCTCGTGCGGAAAGCAACCAGCATGCGCGGCTCGTTCGATTCGCTTATTGCCGGTGGCATCGAGTGGTTGGCCGCGCATCAGAACGCGGACGGCGGCTGGGGCGATACCGTTGTTAGTTTCAGCAACATCTCGACTACCATGCTTTGCCGCGCCGCGTTTCATCTAACGGGGATGGCCGCAAAGTATGAGGAATCGCTGCGGCGCTGCGAGGAATGGCTCCATCAGCGGTACGGCAAGACGCCGGAAGAATTGGCCGAGGCGATCCGCGCTCGCTACGGCAAGGATCGCACGTTCTCGGTGCCGATACTCATGACCAGCGCCATAGCTGGACTCGTCTCCTGGGGCGAAGTGCCATCGCTGCCGTTTGAGCTAGCGTGTTTTCCGCAGTCGTGGTTTCGGTTTTTGCGTATCCCGGTGGTCAGCTACGCCCTGCCGGCGCTCATCGCCATCGGGCAAGCGGTGCACCATCATCGACCGCCGCGGAATCCCGTGACGCAACTTGTTCGACGCATGGCAATCGGCAAAAGTCTCCGCGTTTTGCAAAAGATTCAGCCAACGAGCGGCGGCTTTCTCGAAGCAACGCCGCTAACCAGCTTCGTCACGATGGCCCTGGCGAGCATCGGTCGAGCGGATCTTCCTGTCGTGAGCAAGTGCGTCGAGTTTCTGTCGAATTCCGTGCGTCCCGATGGCAGCTGGCCGATTGACACGAACCTGGCGACATGGGTGACGACGCTTTCGATAAACGCGCTGGCAGCAGCGGGGGATGTGGACCAACTGGATCGCAAAGAGCAAATGCGCGCCTGGTTGTTACGACAGCAGTACAAGGAACGCCATCCCTATACGGGAGCAGATCCAGGCGGATGGGCGTGGACGGACTTACCAGGCGGCGTGCCGGATGCGGACGATACTCCCGGGTCCTTGTTGGCCCTGGAGCACTTTTCCGGGGTGTGCAAAGAGGATAAGGCGGTATTGTGGGGCTTGCGCTGGTTAGCAAACCTTCAGAACGGTGACGGAGGATGGCCCACATTCTGCCGCGGGTGGGGCCATCTCCCCTTCGACCGAAGCGGCGCGGACCTCACCGCGCACGCGCTCCGAGCCTTGGCGACGTGGTGGCGGGCCTGGTTCGGCACCCTCCCGACTAGGAGAGGGATAAGTCGCTGGAGGGTCACATGGACCAACGCCGGATGGGTGCGAATTTTTCGCCGGCTACACGCAGCGATACCTCGGGGGCTTTGCTATCTGGAACATTTCCAACGTCCGGAGGGTTCCTGGCTCCCCCTATGGTTCGGCAATCAGTACGCCCTCGATGATGAAAATCCCACCTACGGCACGGCCCGCGTACTCGCTGCCTATCGCGATCTCGACTTGATGACCAGCGAACCGGCCCAACGCGGTATCGTCTGGCTACTTTCGGTGCAGAATGCTGACGGCGGTTGGGGTGGGGCGGCGAACACGCCATCCAGCATTGAGGAAACCGCCCTGGCCGTGGAAGTGCTGCTCGACGCGGGGTCATCGGCGAAATCGGCGGTCAAACGCGGATTGGCTTGGCTGATCGAGCGCATCGAAGCGGGTGGATTATCGCAACCGACGCCGATCGGCTTCTACTTCGCGAAGCTGTGGTATTTCGAGAAGCTGTATCCGATCATCTTCAGCGTGGCGGCGCTCGGCCGAGCGCGGCGGTACTTTCGCGGGGAGATGCGCGCGTGAATACAGAGGCAAGGCGGTTCGTCTAACGGAAGAGGGCGGCGGGCCAGTTGCGTTCCCAGCTATTTTTCATGACTGGTGGCTCTGGCTTTTCGGCCGTCGTCTCGGATAATCTTCCTGAGCGGCGTTCCGCTCGGCCCAGCGAGCCTCTCCGACTGCCGCTCCAGGCCATCCGCGATAGGGACTCACTGAGGAATGGAACGTGGCTCTCGCTGCCGAACTCACAATCGAAAAAAAAGACAAACGCCCCAGCACCGCGCACCTTAAAGTCGTGCCCCAGACGCGCGAGATGCGCGATCGCATCCGCGCTGAGGCGGCGCGGTTCGGCCAAACGCTGGATCGCTCCCGGCCGCTGACCAAGCCGGAGTTGCAACGGATGGCCGAGGAGATGCTGCGCCGCATGGGGCTTGAGGAGCAGTACCTCGGCTTCACGATGGTGTGCATCGCCAATGAATTCTGGCGCGAGCAGGTGCAGGCCATCGACTTCAAACGGCGTTTGCTTTTGTTGCCGCACTGTCTCAAGCATGCCGAGGGCTGTCCGGCCGACTACGACGAGTTCGGACTCGATTGCCGTAAGTGCGGCGCGTGCTCCGTCGCCGATTTCAAGACCAAGGCCGAGGATCTCGGCTATAAAGTGCTGGTCTCCGAAGGCACGCCGATCGTGCTCAAGATCATCGTCAGCGGCCATGTCGATGCCATCGTCGGCGTTGCCTGCCTGAACGTGCTGGAGAAAGCGATCGACAAGATCCTCCTTGCCGGCATTCCCTGCGTGGCCGCGCCGCTATTGTCGAGCAACTGCAAGAGTACCTCGGTCGATGAAGACTGGGTCGCCGAGCTGATTGATTTGAAAACACCGCCTCCGACGATACGGACAAAGACGTTCGTGCATCTGTTACGCCTGGCGCATCAGATCTGCGAGGAGCCGGAGCTAAGCCGGCTGGCGCCGCGCACACGGGCGAGCGGGGTTGCGTCAGCGCCCCGAGAATCGCACTCCGAAGCGTCCTCCGGGCGCTTACGCGACCCGGCTCGCCAGGAACCACTCGCCCAGCACGAAATGATCGCTTACGATTGGATGGGCCAGGGCGGCAAACGGTCGCGGCCGTTCATCACGCTCGCGGCTTACGACGCACTCAAGGGGGCGCCCGGTACGCTTTCGGTCGAAGGCTGCGCGCCCCCGGATGCGGTGCGGCGCACGGCGCTGGCGATCGAAGCGTTTCACAAAGCATCGCTCGTTCACGACGACATTGAGGACGACGATACCTTCCGCTACGGCCGGACTACACTGCACCGACAGTACGGCGTCGGTACGGCCATCAACGTTGGTGATTATCTCATCGGCCTCGGCTATCGATTGGTCAGCCGCGAGCGCAAAGAGCTGGGCGGCGATTGCGCCGCCGACATCCTCAATAAATTATCGGATGCTCACTTGAAATTATCCGAAGGCCAAGGGGCGGAACTGCTGTGGCGCGATGCTCGCGATAAGACGCTGACCGCGCTCGATGCCTTGAAGATTTACGCTCTGAAGACGGCCCCAGCATTCGAGGCGGCGTTGTACGCCGGTGTGCGGCTGGCAGGACCGGCCGATGGGTATGAAAAAGCGGTCGCCGAACTCAGCAAAAACCTCGGCGTCGCGTTCCAGATCCTCAACGATCTGAAAGATTGGGACGGCGATGACGATAACAAGCTGATTGCAGGACAGGACGTGTTGGCCGCCCGGCCAACCCTGTTACTGGCCCTGGCCCTGGAAGGCTCGGAGCCAGCGGAGCGCGAGGAGCTGCTGACATTATTGCAGCGCGAGCCGGACGGAGCTGCTGTAGATGCCGCGAGCCGAGCGGCACCCGATGGTCCGGCTCAACTCGCCGGACCTACTCTCGAACGTGTGCGCCAGCTGTTCACCAACGCGCACGTTTTCGAGAAGGCCGAGAAGCTCGTCGAGAAGTATCGCGCCCGCGCCGAGGCCATCGCCGATGACATGCAGCCCACCGAACTTCGTGAGTTGCTCTATTATCTGGTCGATAGCGTGCTCGACCGTCCCGCGCCGGCCACTGAGCCGGCTGTCCCACCCCTAATACAATTATCCGTATGAATTTTCCTTCCGAGCTGGCCGGCACTGATGTTCAGGGGTTGTTCGCTCTCTTCCCGCCGGCCGAATACATGACGCGCGGCGAATTGGTCCCGCCCGGACGAGTGCCCCAGCCCTATCACCGCCTGCTCGTTCACGAGCACCACATGACCGTCACCGTCGAGGCGCACCACGGCGACGCGGTTGATGTCAAGGTGCTGGAATATCGGGTGGCTGGCGATTCCTATGCGCGGAAAATCCTGCTGACGCTCCAGCGGACGGGCCGCGTCGTGATGTTCGGGCTGATGCGCGTCAACTTCCACTATTGCAGCGAGGCGGTTCGCCAGGAGATTCTCGCCGGGCAAACGCCCCTGGGCCGAGTCTTAATCAATGCCAACGTGATGCGGCGAATCGAACCGACGGCGTTTCTTCGTGTCAAACCCGGACCCTCGATGATCGACTGGTTCGGACTGGAGCAACCGCGTCCCACGTATGGGCGTTTCGCCCTGATCCACTGCGACGAACAACCGGCGGTGGAATTGTTGGAAATCGTCACGCCGGAATGACCGCCGCGGCGCATGGCCATCCCCGCACACGTCCGATAACGTGACAAGAGGCGTTACCGCCCGTTCTTTGTCGTTTCCTAGTTCGCTCTCTCCACGTGGAGATGTCTTGTGGCTTCCGATCTTCCCACCGGCCGGCAATCGTTGACTTTCCGGCACTGGCTGATTCTGATACTCGCCGCCATCGGCTTCGGGTTCGATATCTACGTCCTGCTCATCATGCAGTACATTGGCCGAGAGTTGCTTGGGGAGCTGCTGCCTAACGCCGATCCGGCCGTCCGCCGGCATTGGCAAGGACTGCTCTTTTGGGTACCGATGCTGGCCGGCGGAGCGGTCGGACTAGTAGGTGGCTACTTGACCGACCTGCTCGGCCGTCGTCGCGTCCTAACATTCAGCATCCTGCTTTACGCCATCGCCACCTTTGCCTCCGGCTACTCGACAACGCTGCCCATGTTCCTTGTGCTCCGCTGCCTGACGCTGATCGGGGTGTGCGTGGAGTTCGTGGCAGCCATCGCCTGGCTAGCGGAACTTTTCCCTCAACATGATCAGCGCGAGCGGGTGCTGGGCTATACCCAAGCCTTTTCATCGCTCGGCGGCCTGACGGTTGCCGGCGCTTATCTGTTCTTCAATCACTACCATTCGAATTTGCCGCCCTTGCAGATGCCCGAGTTTCTTACCGGAGCATTCGGCGCGGTGGCCAATGGCCATGCCACCTGGCGGTACACGTTGCTCTCCGGAGTTATCCCTGCCATCCCGCTGATCCTTATCCGTCCGTTCATGCCGGAGTCGCCGGTTTGGGCGCAGAAGAAGGCAGCGGGGACTCTGAAACGCCCCAGCGTCATCGAGTTGTTTTCACCGGAATTGAGGCGGACCACGATTGTCACGACCCTGATGTTCGCATGCAGCTATGGCGTGGCTTTCGGCGGCATTCAGCAGGTGCAGTATATGATCGAGTCGATGCCGACCTACCAGGAGCAGGTCTCGAAATTGAGCACGGACGATCCCAAAGCAGTGCAGACGAAAAAAGCCGCGATCACCCGCGAAATGACGGGACGCTATGGGACCGCCCAGGAGATTGGCGGCCTGGTGGGACGATTCTTGCTGGCGAGCCTGGCCGTGTACATCGTCAGCCGTCGAAACCTGCTGCGCGTTTTTCTGGTTCCCTGTCTGCTCCTGGCGCCGCTCGTGTTCTACTATGGGGTAGAACACAATCGAGAATTGTTTACCTTGAAAATCGGCGAGGAGCCTATCCAGCTCACCTGGTTCCACGTTGGCATTTTCTTCACGGGTCTCTTGACCGTAGCCCAGTTCAGTTTCTGGGGCAATTACCTGCCGACCGTCTATCCAGTTCATCTGCGTGGCACCGGGGAGAGCTGTGCCGCCAATCTCGGCGGGCGCATCCTCGGCACTTCGTTCGCGCTGGTGACCAGTGAAGTCGCAGGTCTGTTGGCAGTGGGGAGCGGCAAACTCACTCCGATACAAGAAGCCGCGAACATGGCCCATGCTGCTGGGTTTGTCGTCGGCTCAGTCCTCCTCGCTGGCTTCTTACTGTCCTTCTTCCTGCCCGAGCCGGTGCCGGAGAAGCTCGCCGGTTGAGGGCCGGCGTAATGGAGGAGCCATGCGCATTGCCTACATCACCGCGGGGGCCGGCGGCATGTTCTGCGGCTCCTGTCTGCACGACAATACCTTGGTGGCCGCCCTCATCCGCCAGGGACACGATGCGCTCCTGGTGCCCACGTATACCCCCCTCCGCACCGATGAGCCGGATGTCAGCTGCAAGCGCGTTTTTCTCGGCGGCATTAACGTCTATCTTCAGGAGAAAATCGGTCTCGCCGGCAAGCATGTGACATTCGCGGACCTGCGGCCACGAATTGACCAGGTCCTCGAACGCCTTCAGATCGTGCTCGGCCTGGCTCGACAGCCCCACCTGCGCGAACACCGTGACGTTATAGCCGAGGGCGGTCGGGTTGAGCTC
>Ga0209062_1006721_pt1 | contig 10332 bp, 5 predicted proteins | sample Coa_R2_2_FD_187158 | JGI IMG/M metagenome (GOLD analysis project Ga0209062, IMG submission 187158) | Surface soil microbial communities from Centralia Pennsylvania, which are recovering from an underground coalmine fire - Coalmine... | ecosystem: Environmental > Terrestrial > Soil > Unclassified ...
TTCCAGGGAGCTGGCCGGCCATCTTCAGCGTCTCCGTCACATCTATCGCGGGATGTTCCAATTTGGTTGTCGGCAGAGAGGCCAGGTCTTCCCTATCCGCTGCTTCGAGATCCTCTTGCCCCTCACCTGAGAGCAGAGCTTCGCTGTGCGGAGGCGTGTCCGGGCCTGTCTCCCCGCCCTCAGGCGTTTCTTCCTTCTCGGCAGGCACGTATTTAAGAGTGGACCCTCTGCGCTCGCTAGGTCGGGTCAGGCGTTTTCTCTTGACGATAAGCGTATGGTCTGCGTCTGCTTTATCCGGGAACGACGGCATAGTTAGCTTTTCCTCTCCGGCAAGGAGCTCTCGGGTACGCTATCCTGATCCACTATCTTCGCATTCGCTTGCGCGGGCCAGCCGGTTGTCCGCAGGAGCGTCCTCCTGAACATAGCCGGACTATGTTCGCGCGCAATATATTCTCTGGCCTGTCGGCCCATCTGCTCACAGAGTTCTCGATCGCTCACCAGGCGCGCGAGGGCAAGGCCAATCTGCTCGCTTGCCCCCACCGGAACTGCGATCCCCCGCCCTTCGTCGAGAAGGCGCTGATTGGAGAGCGGCGCTGTCGTGGCAATGACCGCACAGGAAGAGGCCATAGCCTCCAGGACCGCCATAGAAAAGCAAGCCCCCCGTGTGCTGGTGTAGAGAAAAATGTCCGTGATGCCCAGCAGCGAGAGCACGTCATCATGAGCAATCTCTCCCCAGAACGCACAGTTTTCGCTCAGTCCCCGCCGCACTATCTCGCTTTCCAGGTACTCGCGCAGGGGACCATTCCCGGCGATCACGACCTGCATGCGGGCGCGCAGCTCCGGGGAAAGGTTCGCCAGGGCCACGCTTAAACCCTCCAGGGCAACTTCCAAACCCTTTTCAGCGGACAGGCGGCAGATGATCGCCACGACCATAGCATCGGCAGCCAGGCGCTTTTCCGCGCGCTGTCTGGCCCGCTCCTCTCCCACCGGTACGACATGTTGCCCGATGTCGATCATACTGGCAAAACGGCTCAGGCGGCTGCGCGGAATACCCACGCGCTGGCAATCCTCTTCGACGCCATCCCCGGCAATGCCAGGCACCAGGTAGTGATCGACCAGCCGGGCCGCAACCCTGGCCATCAGGCGTAACGATGGCCAGTAAGCAACATAACGCACCCTCGCAAAAAGAATACGCGGGCGCGACCAGTTTTTGGTTTCCAGAGCTTTGACGCGCTCCTGGCGATACGGACGATTATAGAGCAGCGTCAAATTGCCGTGATCGATGCAGACAACCCGCACCCCGGCCACGCGCGCCGCCAGCGCCGAGAAAAACGCCGAGTACACCCCATCCTGGGGTAAAATCACCGTATAGCCCGCTCCCCGCCGTAACAGCGCCCGGGTCTTGTACCAGCCGGTCAGCACATAGAACCAGACCGCCGGAAATTGCCAGGGTTCCATGTGCCTGGTGCCAAATTTATGAATAATAAAGGGTTCCGTATGAGGAATGACCTCTTGAGTGATATACTCGATATGCCAGATATCGCTTGTAACCTGAGCCAGACCTGCCAGGACCGCGCGGGTTCCGCCGAGCGAAGGGAAGCCATAGACCGAGACGGCGACGCGCGTCGTCCGCGCATCTGCGTCGGGCGAAGACGGGCTTTTCCTTTGCCGTTTGCTTGCGAGGACGCCAGAGAAGCCGGCCCAACGTCGGCTCAGCCAGGAGCGCAGACGCGAGAGGGGACGGCGCGGGTACATTGCCCAGCGCCTGGCGCGATCGGCGATATCCTGCCAGCCGGAGTAGCCGGCCAGGAGGGCCAGGAGCTTTGCTTGCAGGAGCAGCTGAGCCGGAGTTGCCAGTTGGCGGGAACTGAGAGCGGGCCGGGTCCAGAACCCTGTATCGAACTCACTGAGGGTCGAGCGGAGCGCCTGCCAACAACGCTCGACAAGTTGCGCCGCGTCGGGATCTTCAACCACCGCCAGGTATTCGTACAGTCCCAACAAGGCAAAGGCGCAACCGGTGAACACATGCGTCGCGGGATACGCGGCCTCGTCCTGAAAGAAGATCCCGCTCTCGCCGAGCGGGGCGCTGACGCCTCCCTCGAAAATATCCCGCCGCAAAGGCTCCAGGGCCAGCGCCGCGCCTTGCAGGAAAGCCTCCTCGGCGGTCAGGTGATAGGCCCGCACCAGCGCAGAAAGAGCCTGGCCCTGCACTGAAGCCGAGAGGGACGCGTCATCCTTCTCGCCCTCGTCAGCTACACGAGAGACGCACCAGCCTCCGGCCACCCTCCCCTCCCTCTGCTGCTGGTCCACGAGCCAGCGAGCTTGAGCCAGAAAGCCCTGCCGGTCCTGTTCTTTCTGCGTCGCGCCAAACTGATTCCAGTAAGCAAGAGCAGCGCGGACGATGGTCGCCGGGTCGTAAACCGTCAGCCCGGCCTGGACAGACAAAGCCACGCCCTGGGCATCAAGCGAAATTTGCTCCAGATGAATCAACGAGGTCATATCGACAGGATACGGCAGAGATTCTGCCGATACGTTTTGCCAATGGTTTGCAACATTTTGCTTCAGGTCCGCGTACATAGTCATGTGCTCCAGATTACTGTGAGAGAGAGTATTCCTCAGTTTTTTTCTGTAAAAGTGTTTTTGTGAGCAAAACAGATGAACACGCGCCCAATATCAACCATCCCAAAGCGGCCAGAGGAGGCAGCGTCCACCCATTAATACTGATACTGTTGACCGTGAGAGCCGCCGCCGCCGCGATGCCCCCGCCGATGATCGGTCGTACACGCCTGTCCGCGATCATCCAGGCCCGCAAAGCCCACCAGAAAGCGGTGCCGAGCAGGATCAGAAACAGCAGCAAAACCGGCAGGCCCGCCATGGCCGCCCATTCGAGATACGAATCATGAGGATGCACCAGCGGGATATACTGAGCCGGCACCCGGTATGGCTGGGACTTTAACGCGTAGTTGCTCAGCCCCAGGCCCACACCCGTCAGCGGGAAAGCCTCGATGACGCGCAGCGCCGTATGCCAGGCCCCGGAGCGCAGAGAAAGCTCATGCGGGTCCGAGTAGTGCTGAATGAAAAGCGCGATTGGTTCCGGGAAAAGGGTGAGAAGAACCATCAAGCTGATGACGACAAAGGCAGGGAAGAGCAGACGGTATCTTGTTTGTCCCACAAAGAGAATAAACACGACAAAACCAGCCGCTGCACCGGCCACCGCCCCGATGCTATAGGTAAAGAGCAGGGCGGGCAGGATAAAGGCGGCTTCGCCCAGGTAGAATATTTTCGCGAGGGCCGAGCGAGTATTGACAAACAGGCCCAGAACGAGCGGCAGAATCATGGCCAGGAACGTGCCATCCCAGTTCGGATCGACGAAAAACGAGCCGACGCGCGAAAGGCTTGAATTGGTCAGTTCATAGATCGCGTTGGCCGAGGGATCTAAGAGGAGCGCCCCAAAGGCCCCCTGGATCACTGTGTGGATGGCGATAACGGTCCCGAAAAGGGACAGGCAAAAAAAGAGCCGGCGTAGATTGGCGCTATCGCGCGCCAGCAGCGTGCCCAGCCAGAAAAAGAGGAGGGAGCCGAGAACATCGTTCGGGAAATAGAGGGTCGCATCATAGTAATTACTCGCGCCTTGCAGGGACGGCGGGATAGCCAGCAGGAGAAAGAGTCCCCAGACCCCCAGGAGGCGGGGCTGGACCCAGGGGAAACGAGGCGAACGCGCCAGAAGAAAGATGAGCAGGATAAGCAGAGCCATTCCCGTTGCCAGCAGGTGGATCCCCAGATACCAGTCGATGACGATCGAAACGGCAATCAGGCCGGTGACAAGCAATTCATCCTGGCGCATGAAAAGCAGAATAGCCACGATCGCCGCCCCGATCAGCGTCTGCCACACATAGTGTCCGCGTGGTCCCAGTTCGTCGCTTAACCAGGTCAAGCCCAGGCCAATGACCACAAACCCCACGCACACGACCGCGAGAAAAAGCGCATTGGAGAAGCGTTGGCTTTGCCAGTCCGCCCTCACCGGTAAACTTCTTTTCATCTCTTCAATCTATCCTTAAACGAGCGTCCTTTGCGAGAGGGCGCTCGTCTCCCATACTATTTGCTCGTCTTATTTGTCCTGTTGGCTCGCTCCATCCGTCTGGTTGGATGGATCGCCCAGAGGCGATTTTGCTCGCGGCGAGTCTTGCTGGATGGTCTCAGAGTGAGCCGGCCTGGGCGGCGCGGTCGAGACGGAGAGGGTGGGCATATCGGGAATGGACGGCGGCGGCGACATGCGCCTCGCCGGTCCTGACCCGCTGGCGGGCGGCGCGGGCGGCAGCGGCGTCGCCGCCACCGGAGCCTGTCTCGCCGGTCCTGACCCACCTGCGGGCGGCGCGGGCGGCAGCGGCGTCGCCGCCACCGGAGCCTGCATCACCGGTCCTGACCCACTGCTCTGCGCGCCAGGCGTCCTGCTGCTGCTGCTGCTGCTGCTGCTGCTGCGCCCTGCGCCATCCTGGTCGGCGCTTTCGAGAAGAGCATAATCATAGATCTCGTCGGCATGACTATGCCGCTGTTTATTTGCCACGCAGCCCAGGACCCGGGCTCCTGCCTGCTCCAGCACGGTTTTGGCCTTGAGCAACGGGCCTTTTTTCGCGTTCGTCATATCGACCACCAGCAGGGTCGCATCCGCCCGCGCCACCAGCATGCCGGTATCGGAGAGTCCCAGCAGCGAAGAGGTATCGATAATGATGCTATCGAGCGGGCTGCTCTCCAGAGTATTCAGGAAACGCTGCATGGCCTTCGACTCAAGCAACTCCGAGGGGTTAGGAGGCAGGGGACCAGAGGGCATAATCCACAGGTTGGACAGGTTCGTTCTGTGTACAAAGGACTCCAACGAGGGTTCAGCCGACTCATTGGGCATTCTGGCCGCCGATTGCTGCCAGGAGAGCGTTCTTGTGCCATTGAGCGCACTAAATGCTAACAGAGCGTTGCTCAACCCCTGCGCGTTGGGCGGAAGCGCAAACGTTTTATGCTGGATGGGAATATGCAAATTTGCATCGATCAACAAGGTGTTCTTACCGGTGCGGGCCATAAAGATGGCCAGGTTGGCCGCGACCGTGCTCTTCCCTTCGTTGGGGAGAGGGCTGGTGACGACCAGAGTACGCACGGGCTTGTCAATCCGCGAGAGCCCGATATTGGTGCGGAGAAGGCGAAAACTCTCGACATTTGAATTGCGCTCGGCCAGCCTGGTCACGTTCTCCCCTTTTTGGCTCTTGACGCGCCAAATCGTTCCCACAATCGGCCAATTCAATAGCTCATGCAGCGCCTCCGGCGTCCGCACCCGCGTGTCCAGCATCTCCACCACAAGCGCCAGGAGCAAACCAAGCACCAGGCCCACCGCCAGGCCGGTTCCCGTCAGCAGAATGCGATTGGGCTGCGCCGGATTGGCCGAAGGGGTGGCCGGCTGAATAACGCTCAGGGGGTTCGTATACTGCGCCTGGGCCAGTTGCAGTTGGCCAAGCGTGGCTTGCAACTGACTGTACTGCTGCTGCAATCCGGTGAGTTGCGCCTGCAAAATGGCGATCTGGCCCGCGTCCGCGCCCTTCTGCGCCTTTAACGAGGCAATCTGTCCGGTAACAGTCGTAATCTGCTGGCTGGTTTGATTCAGCTCTGCCTGGACGTGCTGCTGCTGTTGCAAATTCGCCTGCTGGCTCATCTGCTGCTGCCGCTGAATAACAGCAGCCGCAATATCGTTCGCCAGGCTGGCCGCTCTTGTAGAGCTTGGGTCCAGCACGGTGATATCAAATAACTGGGTGCTGGCGCGCGGGGTGGCCGTCACTTCTTGAGCAAGCTCCGAGACGGTCAGGCCCGGATAGCGCGCGGCGACTTCGCCCAGTACGGCATTACTGGTGGCCACAGTCGCCAGGGTTTGTACCAGCTGCTGGCTTGCCAGTACGTTGTCATACGCACTCGACGAGGTGTTGGTGGGAATAATATTCACTTCAAGCAGGGTCGATGACTGATAGAGGGGTTTCATCAGAAGACTGGCAGCCAGCGCGCCTGCGCCAACCAGGAGGAAACAGAGCACAACCAGCTTCCACCACTTGAGTAGAATTGCCATATATTGAGAGAACGTCATTGCATTTCTCCTTAGACTGCGATCTGACATCCTGGCCTGCCGGAATGGCTTTCGTTGTCCTTACAAAAACAGGCACGGCCAGAGCCAGCCGTAAAACACTCGTCAGACATAGTAAAAGCGGAGATCTTCTCAGGAAACAGGAGGCAGGTGGCGCAGAATGCACCTGCTGGCAAGGCCGGCCAACTTGATCTTTCCAACTGGCCATGATCCGCTCATCCAGTCCAAAGGGCTACATAATCGCTTGGATCGGGCACCCATACGCAAGAAGCGCGACAACCTGCACAATGCCTGCCGCCGGCGGGCCCTGCCCCGCAAACCTCGTGCCCTCCTTCGCACGAAACATTCTCTGGCAGGTCGCGCGCCGAGACCGTCGGCGCTTGCACGCATGAATGACCGCATAATCTATCTTGCCAAACTTGCCCTCTTGCCAGGCACTCCAGGTTCGGGCAACATCCCTGGGAGGTATTCATCTGCTATATGAATATCTGTATATATAAAGTACACAAGAGAACCCACGCATCCCCCCACCCCTTCATATGGAACGTCTTATCCCCTATTCGTGATCTCTGTGCAAAGAATAACATGTGCAAGTGGATCAATTCGTCAGATGGGACGAATCGCTCTCTTTGAACCAGGACCAGAAACAGGAAAACGGCGTGCTTAACATTCAAAATAATCCTTGTATACCATTGCTAGTATAGCAATACAACTACCAATTGTCAACGCACCCCACATTTTGGCCTAAGAATTGCTTGCTTGACTGATTTTCTGGTTCCGATTTATAATGAACCGGAATTCTATTCCCTAAAAACCGAACGGAGTTTTGACGAGATGAAAAATTTTATACGCGAACACTTTCCTCGCTCCTATTTAGTGGGGAAGTGGCTCTACTACTGGTTGCTGGCTCTCCCTTACCTGGGGTACGGTGTTGAATGCCCCTGCTGCGATGCTCATTTCCGGCGCTTCGCACGTTTTCATGGCCGGCCCGACATTTGTCCCCGCTGCTGGTCAACCGAGCGGCATAGAGCTATCTTTCGTTATCTCACCCAGGAAACCGATCTCTTCCAAGCTCACCTGAAAGTTCTCCACTTCGCGCCCGATGCCCTTGAACGCAAACTCCGAGCCGCCCCTAATCTTGACTATATTAGCGCGGACCTCGTTCATCCCCGCGCTATGGAGCATTTCGATATTCGCCATATTCCTCACCCTGCGAACAGCTTTGATATGATCCTGTGCTCACATGTGCTGGAATATATTCCCGACGATCGCCAGGCTATGAGCGAGTTGTACCGCGTGCTTAAACCAGGCGGGTGGGCGCTGCTGCTGGACCCGGTGAGGTGGGACCAGGAGACAAGCTACGAGGTCACTGACCCCCTGGAGCGGAAACGCCTCTTTGGTCAGGAGGGGAATATTGTGCGCATCTATGGGCGGGATTATCTTGATCGCCTGGCCAGCGTGGGCTTTAGCGTGAGTCGCCTGCCAGAATACAACCAGGATATGGTCCTCGCCCGCAAGGGTACTGAGAAAGACTCTACCAGCGCGTCTGCCCAAACGAGCGGCAGCTACAATGCCGTCGGCAACAGCTAGTCAGTCAGGCGTGTAGGCAGTATGAACATGAACGCCGGCGAAATACACGACATTCGTATTGCCTCCGTCTCGATATATCTGCAAGTCCCAGCCGGGTGCGTTGTTTTCCAGGGTCTGCACATGTTGAGTTGGGAGAACAAGCTGGCCATCGTGCCAGACGGTAACTGACCCCCTGGAAGGATTCGCCGACCAGCTAATATGGAAGGTGAAATCCTCCCATGTGTCATACGTGACCTTGCCGATGACCCATTCCTGCGTCGGGCCATTCCCGTTACACGCACTTGGGTCGTTCGGTTGCGATTCTACTACATACTGACCGGCTGAATTGATAAACAACTGGAGCATGGGATAACACCAGGCAAACCATTGCGAGATGTTCGTCCACGACGGCCATCCACTGGCTCGATTCGGCTGCGAGGGAATATACAACGAGAACGAGTAGTAGAAGCTGTTTCCTTCGGTTGCGCCTATCTGCGCGTTCGTGGTGGTTATCTGGCCCCGGTTGGCCGCTCCAGAGCTGTCGGGAGGATTGACCGTCATTTTTAATGAGTAGGTTCCGTGCCTGACGGGACTGGTCACTAACGTTCCCGAGGAGTTTCCCCAGCCACCTCCGTCTAAATCCCCCCAGTTCTCAAGCCAGTATTGACTGAAATCGCCCGTCTCAAAACCACCATCCCAGCGGATGTCCCCATCGGTGGCAGGATACCCCAGCGCGGTGGCCGGCACCGGCGTGGAGTACGGCTGGCCCGCAGGCGGAACTTTGACGACGATGGGCCCCTGACCCGGCTGAGACGACCCAGAAGAACCAGACGGCGTTCCAGTGGCCCCACTGCCTTGCCAGGCCGCTATCGTTGGACCACCGGCTGGCGTCCCCGCCAGACCCGAGCCGGGCGTCTGTATGCGCACAGATACCTGCTGGGAACGCTGCGGTAACGTCCGAAAAATGCTGAGGGCGAGCACACTGAGCAGGATGAGGAGCGAGGCGATGGCCGGGATGGGTTTCCCGGACGGAGAGCGGCTCTGCTTCTTGGAGCTGCGTGACGGCTGCTTTTTTAGAGGACGAGACAGCTCTTCGGTCGCAATGGCCCGAAAACGACCGGTGGTCGTAGGAGGCGGCACAACCTGGCGCTGGCGATCGGTCTCACTGGCTGAGGACGGCAGCTTGTCCTCTACGAGCACGGAGAAACCTGCTTGCTCCTTCCGCTCGATCTTCACGGCGGCAAGCCGGGTTTCCGTCACGATGGGGGGCACAATTTGCCAGCGCTGCGTCGTTCTGGGCGTCGGCCCCTGCTCGTCCGCTGCGGCGGTGGAGGGAGGCCGGGGTAACTCTTTGGGTTTGGTAGCCGGCAACCGCGCCTCCGTGACGATGGGAGGAAGAATTTGCCAGTCTGGGCGCGGTTGCTTGAGCTCCTTCATCGTTTAAAACCCTTTCTCTTTCTTCTCGTAACTCCCGGGTACTCTACTCTACAACATCTGTAGTACAGAACAATGGCTCCGGTCAAGCCGACCTCAGCGTTGCTTTTCAGATAAAAAGGAACATCTTGGGACAACGTAAACCGCAAAGATATGTCAATCCTCTGAGAAGAATACTACCGAATACAGGGCGAAAAAACAAATGCTTTTGCAGAGATTCAGCGAAAAGTACTACGACATGGTAAAGAAATAGATACAGGAATATTTCTTGGGAACCTGTCCCTTCTTCCCACTCAATACCCCTCTTTGCGCAATTTCTGTGCCTTTGAACGAAAGAGAACGACCTTAGAGGCCCGCCGCCTGGATCAGGTTGTTCCAGTTCTGCTGCGGATCGCGCGATTGGATGACATTATAATAACTGTACCAGAGGATAAGGGCGGGCCTTGAGTTCTGGATGGTGGCTTTGAACATCTGGCTCATTTGCGCCTCGGTCGGGAAGGGTGCGCAGGCCGGATAGGGCGAGCAGACGCCGGAAGATGCAGGATACTGGGACCAGCTAAAGGCTTGCAGGACCATAGCTGACTGCTTGTTATATTGATCGGCCACCGTTTGTACCGCCTGGGCAACCGACCCGGTGGCGTCGATCGACATGTCATCCGCGCCCACAGGATAAAAATCGACGCCCAGCACATCCGCGCTGCTTGCAAAAGGCGTAAGGTTGTCCCGGGCGGACTGCGCGGAGATGGCCCCCTGCACAATCAAGCGGGGATGAGATGGGTCAAGCCCCCTGACGTAGTCGCTGAAGGCTTTGAGCCTGGGCTGGTCGGCTGATTGCACCTCGTCTCCGATGTAATATCCCCACGTGGCGGGCAGATTCTTCACCAGATCGATATAGTACCGGATAAATCCCGCGTCATCCGAGCAGTTACACGTGGCGGCCAGCATTTGATATTGCTGCAAGAGGTTGCCGGCATTGCGAAAAACCGGGTCGTCCATGTCCCAGATGATCTTCATACCAAGCTCGTGAGCCTTTTGCGCGTAAGCCAACTCCTGGGCGGCGCTCCCATCAAGCTGATGGTAGTTAATCACCAGGGTAAATCCGGCGGCGGCCATCTGCTCCAGGCGGGTCAGGCAGATCGCTCCCTGGGATGGTGAGCACGATTCGTACAGGCCCTGGCTGACCGGCTGAGATGGGTTGCTACTGCCCGGCTGCG
>Ga0209062_1006722_pt1 | contig 10332 bp, 8 predicted proteins | sample Coa_R2_2_FD_187158 | JGI IMG/M metagenome (GOLD analysis project Ga0209062, IMG submission 187158) | Surface soil microbial communities from Centralia Pennsylvania, which are recovering from an underground coalmine fire - Coalmine... | ecosystem: Environmental > Terrestrial > Soil > Unclassified ...
GAAGTGACCATCGACCGGGGCACCCGGCGCGTCGAAGTGGCCGGCATGCTGGTCGATCTCACGCCTTCCGAGTTCGAGCTGATGAGCGTCCTGGCATCCACGCCGGGCCGGGTCTTCACCCGGCAGGACCTGCTGAACCGGCTCGCCCACTACGAAGGCTCCGAGCGCACCATCGACGTCCACGTTCGCAACCTGCGCTCGAAAGTCGAGCCTGATCCCACCCAGCCGCGGTACATCGAGACGGTCTTCGGGGTGGGCTATCGCTTTCGCGAGAACTGACGCGATGCCGGGGCCGCTCCGGCTGAGGCTGGCCGGCAAAGTTGTGCTGGTCGTCACCGGAGTGAGCGTGCTGGCGGTGTTCATGGCTGGAGTCGCTTACCGGCTGGCATCCGGGCCCGCCTTTCAGGAGCTGGTGACCGTTGAGGCGCAGAGCCACTTCCGGTCCGACGTGGTCGAGTACTACCACGAGAAAGGCGTGCTGGACGTGGGCATCAACCCCTGGCTGGCCAGGCGCTTGGGCGAGCCCCCTCCTGCGCCCGGGAGTATTCTGCCGGCCGGGCCGCCCGGAGGCCATCTGCCGCCGCCTCCGCCCGGCCAGGTACGGTTCGGCCTGGCTAACCCAGCCGGCGTCGTCATCCTGCCGGGCGACGGGTACCTCATCGGCCAGCAGCTCGGGCCCAACGTGCTCCGCCACGGCACCCCCGTCGTCATCGATGGCACCTTCGCCGGCACGATCCTGCCCTCGCCCGTCTCCGTTCCGCTGTCGGATGCGCAGCAGGAGTACGCCAACCGCATCACCGTGGCGCTGGCCCTGGCGGCGGCTGTTGGCGCGGTCGTGGCGATGGGCATCGGCATCGTGCTTGCACGCGGCATCGTGCAGCCGATCCGGCGCCTCACGGCAGTGGCCCGCGAAGTGGCCGAGGGCCGGAAGGCGCAGCAGGTGCCCAGCACTGGCTCTGATGAGCTCGGCGAGCTGGCCGCCGCGTTCAACAAGATGAGCGAGGACCTGGCCCGTTACGAGCAGGCGCGGCGCCAGATGGCGGCGGATGTCGCCCACGAGCTGCGCACGCCGCTGACCACCATCAGTGGCTACGTCGAAGCAATGCGCGACGGCGATCTCGAGCCCACGCGCGAACGGCTGGAGTCGGTCTGCCGCCAGGCGCAGCGCATGTCCGGGGTCATCGAGGACCTGCGCCTGCTGGCCATGGCCGATGTCGGCGCACTGCCGCTGCAGCGAGGGACCGTCTCCTTGCGCGAGCTCGTGCTCCAGACCGTGCGGGCGCACGAAGTCCGCGCCAGCCAGCAGGGCGTGGCCGTGCGCGGCGAGGTCGAGGGGAACGCGCCCCAGGTGGATGGCGACTTCGGCCGGCTCCAGCAAGTGGTCGACATTCTGGTCAACAATGCCCTGCGGCACACCGAGGCCGGCGAGATTGTCGTCTCCGCCTCTCTGTGCGACGGCCAGGCCGTCGTCGAGGTGGCGGACACCGGCAGCGGCATCGATCCGGAGCTGCTGCCGCGCTTGTTCGACCGCTTCTACCGTGGCGACAACGCACGCCAGAAGGACACGCAGGGCTCTGGCCTCGGTCTGGCCATCGCCAAGGCGATCGTCGTCGCCCACGATGGGACCATCGGCGTCAGCAGCGAGCTTGGGAGAGGGACCGTGTTCACGATCGAGCTGCCCGCCGTAGCGGCGCCCGTGGCGGTGTAGGGGAACTACATGGCATCTGCACAAGTTCTGAACATCCGAGCCCTAGCATGAGACACCTCTAGGCAAGCGAGGGCTATGTCACGTACGGTTGCAATCCATTCCTTCCGAGGCGGAACGGGCAAGTCGAACGTCGCTTCCAACCTCGGCGCGCTGCTGGCACGCAGCGGCAAGCGAGTGGCGGTGGTCGATACCGACATCCAGTCCCCCGGCCTGCATGCCCTCTTCGGACTCGGAGAAGACATCCCCTGGGCGTTGAACGACTTCCTGTGGGATCGTTGCCCAATTGAGTCCGCCGCCTACGATGCCGGGGAGCATCTGCTGCCGCCCGGCAGCGATGGGGCGTTGTGGGTGGTGCCCGCGCGCATCAGCGCTAACGACATCGCACGCGTCCTGAGCCAGGGCTACAACGTCGAGAAGCTGAACGAGGCGCTGCACCAGCTTGCGCTGCACCTTGGGCTGGACGTGCTGCTGATGGACACTCACCCCGGCCTGCACGAGGAGACACTGCTGACGCTCAGCATCTGCGACGTGCTGCTGGTGCTGCTGCGCCCCGACGAGCAGGACTTCCAGGGCACGGCCGTGACCGTCGAGGTGGCACGCCAGCTCGAGGTGCGGAACATGCTCATCGCGCTCAATATGGTGATGCCCAGCATCGATGCCGAGGCTCTGGCACACCAGGTGGGCAAGATCTACCATGCGCCCGTCGCGGCGGTGATCAGCCGCGCCGACGAGCTGGCGCTGCTCGGCAGCCGCGACCTGCTGTGCATCCGGCAGCCGGACCATCATTTCTGCCAGCAGCTGCGCCACCTCGCCGGAGCCCTGTTCGATTGACCGACCAGCTCATGCTGGTGGACCTGGTGCGGAACTTCCGCCACCAGCTCCGCACCCCGGTAAACCACATCGTCGGCTTCAGCGAGATGCTGGAGGAGGAGGCCGCCGACCGGTCCTGGGACGCGCTCCTGCCGGACCTGCAGCGCATCCGTGATGTAGGCCGGAGCCTCTCCGATTTCATTGGCGCCACGGTGGATGTGGCCAAGGTTGAGGGCGGCAAGCTGGACCCCGCCGAGGTCAGCCGCGACCTGCGCACGCCCCTCGAATCGGTCATCGGCTACAGCCAGCTTCTGCAGGAGATAGCGGAGGAACGGGGCTGGGTCGAGGCGCTGCCCGATCTCCAGAAGGTGGAGTCCGCGGCCAAGTACCTGACCGGCCTGATCGCCGGGGTGCTGGACCTGGCGACAGCCTACTCGGCCGGTGGCACGAGTGTCAGCCGCTCCCGCCGTGGCGGCCGGGAGGAAGCAGCCTCAGCCGGCGAGCCCACGGGCTCCGGAGCCGTGCTGCTGTGCGAAGACGATCCGTTTGATGGCGAGATGCTGGTGCGCCGTCTTCGACAGCTCGGCTATGCCGTCACGCTCGTATCCAGCGGCCGCGAGGCGCTGGACGCGCTCGCCGCCCGGGTGGTCGACGTCGTCCTGCTGGACGTGCTCATGCCCGACGTAGACGGCTTTGAGACACTGCGAATCATTAGGTCGACCGAAGCGCTGCGCGACGTGCCGGTGATCATGATCTCGGCCATCGAGGAGGTTCCGGTGGTCGTGCGCTGCATCGAGATGGGCGCCGACGACTACCTGTCCAAGCCCGTGGACCCAGTGCTGCTGCGGGCCAAGGTGGGCTCGGCGCTGGAGAAGTCGCGCCTGCGCGCATACGAGCGTGAGTACCTGGGCTACGTCACGAAGGTGACGGCCGCCGCGGCGGCCATGGAGGCGAGCACGTACAGTCCCGGGTCGCTGGCGGATGTGGCGGCACGTGATGACTCACTGGGCCGGCTGGCGCGAGTCTTCGAGCGCATGGCCCAGGAGCTGCAGGCGCGCGAACAGTCGCTGCAGCAGCAGGTAGCCGAGCTGCGCGTCGAGATCGACCAGGTGAAGCTGGCTCGGGACCTCGCGGCCATCACCGGTGCGGATTATTTCCAGGAGGTGCGGCGCCGCAGCCGGCGCCTGCGTCAGAGCAAGGAGCAGTGGGCCGCGGAGCCGGCCGAGGGCGCTTCGTGAACGGCGCAGACTCGGCAAACGGCGCGACCGCCCCGGCGGCGACTCCCGACACCTCCATCGTCGATTGGCTGCAGGCCCGCGAGCGCCGCTATGAGGCCAAGCTCTCTCTCCCCGCGCCGGATCGGCGCAAGCTGGACCGTCTGCGGGATGCGGCCATCATTCGCGTCCGTTCGCGCGAGACGCCGGTCGAACCGATCTCGGGTGTGCTGGAGCCGGAGCAGCGGCTGGAGATGGAGCGGCGCCGTCTGTGGACACGCCTGGGGATGCTGATGATCCCTGTGGCGCTGCTGGCCATCTACGGGCCGGCCGCCGTCAGCCCAGCGTCGATCAGCGCCGGCTGTGTGCTTGTGTCCTACGCCATCGTCTGGAGCTTGCTGCGCTGGCGGCCCCACTTCGTCCGGAATGGGCAGCTGTTCCTTCGCCTGCTGGATGTGTTCTGGATGTTCGTGGGCGTGTACGAGATACACCTATGCATGCTCCAGCAGGCCGGCCGTTACAGCGAGACCTTCGATGTGCTGTACGTGCTCTGCGTCGTCGCCGGGGTTGCCACCAACGGCATGCGCGGCGCAGTCCTGATGACCGTTGCCAGCGCCGTCGCCCTCGGCCTGGACCGCTGGCTGCTTGTCAATCAGGGCTTGCTCGAGCTGGACCCGCGCAATCCAACCAGCATCGCCTTGCCAATGCTCGTGGGCGTGTTCGGTTACATGATCACCGCCTCGACCGTCCTGTTCCTCATGCGCATAAGCGGTCAGGCGGCGACCAGGCGAGAGCGGGCCCTGAGCGCGGAAATATCGAGCCGCAATGCGCAGCTGGAGGAGACCAACCAGGTGCTCCGCGCCCGCCGCCAGATGACGGCCGAGATCGCTCATGAGCTGCGCAACCCGCTGACGACCATCAGCGGCTACGTGCAGGCCATCCGCGACGGCCAGCTCCCGTTCTCGGCCGAGCGCATGGACGCCATCTACCGCCAGACTGAGCGGCTCAACAGGGTGATCGGGGACCTGCGAACGTTGAGCCTGGCGGATGTCGGGGCGCTGTCGTTCATCATGCAGCCGGTGCCGCCGGACAGTCTGCTGACGCTGACCGCGGAGAACTACACGGTGGAGGCGAGCGCGCGCGGCGTGAAGCTGCTGTGCTCGCTCGGCGACCCATTGCCGCCCGTGAACGCCGACGGCGAGCGCCTGGCGCAAGTGCTGGGCAATCTCGTGTCCAATGCCATCCGCCACACCGCCTCGGGCGGACAGGTTCATATCGCCGGCCGGCACGAGGACGGAAACGTCGTCCTCACGGTAGAGGACAGCGGCGAGGGTATTGCCGCCAACGAGCTGCCGTACGTGTTCGACCGCTTCTATCGGGCGTCGTCTCGGACCAACGCCGGCAGCTCGGGTCTGGGGCTGGCGATCGTGAAGGCTCTTGTCACCGCGCATCACGGGACCATCGACGTCGCAAGCCAGGTTGGCGTGGGAACCACATTCACTATACGGCTGCCGGCTCTGGTATGAGCAGGCGGTGAGGGGAGGATCATGAAAGTTCGCTTCTGGGGCACGCGCGGGTCGCTGCCGAAACCTGGTCCCTCGACACTGCGGTATGGCGGCAACACCTCCTGCGTGGAGGTGACGGCTTCCGACGGCACGCTCGTCGTGCTCGATGCGGGGACGGGGCTGCACGGGCTTGGCCAGGAGCTGCTGGCGAGCGGGCGCGCCTCGCGCGGATCGATCCTCATCAGCCACAGCCACTGGGACCACATCCAGGGGTTCCCCTTTTTCGTCCCGCTGTTCATCCCCGGGACGGAATGGGACATCTACGCGCCGCGCGGGGTGGGCCACGACGTGGCCGCCACGCTTGCCGGCCAGATGCAGTACCGCTACTTCCCGGTGAACCTGGAGCAGCTGGGCGCGACCATCCGCTATCACGACCTGGTGGAGGGTGAGTTCGCTATCGGCTCCATCCACGTGAAGGCGCACTACATGAACCATCCGGCGGTGGCGCTCGGCTACCGCCTAGAGGTTGGCGGCGCGAGTGTGGTCTACGCCACGGACCACGAGCCGAACAGCACCGCGCCCAACGACACGCCACCGGCGCTGGGCGCCATCGACGGCACCATTCACTCCCAGGATGCTGACCATGCCCGCTTCCTGGCCGGCGCCGACCTCCTCATCCACGATTCCCAGTACACCGAGGAGGAATACCCGAAGAAGGTTGGTTGGGGCCACTCGCCCGTGGAGCGCTCGGTGGACTACGCGCTGATGGCCGGCGTGAAGCGGCTGGCGCTGTACCATCACGACCCGCTGCGAACCGACGAGCAGGTCGCTGAGCTGGTGGCTCGCTGCCAGGCGCGCGCCGGCGGAGCGCTGGAGGTGTTCGGCGCAGCGGAAGGCGAGGTCGTCGAGCTCCCGGAGACGGAGCCTGCGCAGGCGCCCGCCATCGCCAGCACGGCCCACCGCCCTCACACGGAAGGCGAAGCCGGACGCAGCATCCTCATCGTCGACGACGATCCCGAAATCGTGATGCTGCTGCGCGACCTCCTGACGCATGAGGGCTACGAGATCGTGTCCGCGTCCGACGGCGAAGAGGCGCTGCAGATCGTGGCCAGCCAGCAACCGAACCTGGTGCTGCTGGACTGGAACCTGCCGGAGATGAGCGGGCTGGACGTGTGCCGGGCCATCCGCAAGCACGCCGATGCACGCGTCAGCTCCACGCCGGTGGTGATGCTGACGGCGATGAATACGCCCGAAGACACTCGGGAGGGGTTTGCCGCCGGAGCCAGCGACTTCCTGACCAAGCCGTTCACGCCCGCCCACCTGCGCTCCCGCGTCGCCAGCTGGCTCCTTCGCCAGAGCCAGCCGGTGTAACTGTCGGGCCTAGCGCCCGAAGCCGCCAAACGGTGGAGGGAAGGGGAAGCCCTGACCCTGGCCGTCGCCCTGAGGCCCGCCGCCGTTCGGTCCTCGCCCGCCACCGCCAGGGCCAAAGCCCTGGCCGCCGCCGCCGTTCGGGGCCTGGCCCTGTCCCGGCCCCATCTGGCGCGGCGCCGCGCCGCGGAAGCAGCCGAGCGTGTAGGGGAACTCGTGGGTGGCGACGTAGTGATACATGCTCACCGACGCACCATCCCACATGATGGTGCTGGTGCGGCCGTGGCACTCGTCCAGGTCGGCGTCGGTCAGCTCCCGGCCGTCGTCGCCGCGCGGGCCGAAGATCCCGAAGCCGTCGAATGCGTAGCCAATCAGCTTGGACGGCCCGCTGCCGGAATCGTCGACGCACGGGCTCATGCTGTGGTAGTGGTACGTGCCACTCTGGTCTGGGTGGCCTTCGCAGACATCCTGGATCTCGTGCGCGCCGGCATCCCGGCCGCCGGCGTCGAAACCGTTGTAGAACACGACGCCGCTGAGCATGACGCCGATGGCCCCCATCCCAAGGCATGCCGGCTGGGCGGCCGGCGTCGGATTGGCCGGCAGGTCATACGTCAGCGACTGCGCGCGGATGCTGTTGGGGTTGCGGTCGTAGTGCGACGCGCGGTCGGACGACGAGACGGGGAAGATGCCCGTGGTGTGATTGGGCAGATCGTTGGTGACGATGTGCCGCGTCGTGCCGTCGCTAGTCATCGAGAAGCTGTGATCCGGCCACGGCACCTGGCCGGAGACCGCGATCTTGCCAGTGGAGTCCCAGGTGTTGTCGTGGATCCACGGGCCGTTGGCGAACGCTCCCCCGCCGGTGAACGACGTCTGGCAGGAGAAGATGTAGCCACTCTTGGCGCTCTGCAGGTAATGTCCATCACCCAACGGCAGGTGCGTCGGGTCGATTGACGGAGTCGAGGCCGCCGGGCTGCCGGAAGCAGAGCTGCTCGTGATGACGGTGCCGCCCGACTGGTCGCCTTCCCACGAGAAGCGCTCCGTGTTCAGACGGTTCACCAGGCCCTGAGGGCCGTTGATCCAGGTCTGGTAGCCGTTGGTGAAGGCCGTCCAGTTGTCGGCCTTTCGCCAGGCCATCAGCCCCTTGGTCGTGTGCTGCTGCGCATCCCCATTGGACGCGAATGATTGGTTATCCGTGCAGTCGCCGACGTCCGCCGGATCCATGTCGTGCAGCGCCTTGAACCCGAGCACGAACTGGCACCCCGCCGCCGTCTGCGCCGCTCCCTGCGCCGGCACCAGCGCCATCGACAGTGCCAGCGCCCCAATAAGCCCTTTGAACCTCACCTCCCCAGCATGCGCCCGCGCGTGTTCAGAACTCGTTCAGATCGCAGGTAGATCCCGGATAAGGTTGGATACGCTGAACGCCTCAGACGCTGTGAAGCCGGACGTCGTAAGCGGAGAACCGGCCGCCGGCAGTAACCAATGTCAGATCCTCGACTTGCGCTTGAGCCACCAGCATCCGGTCGAATGGGTCGTCGTGATGGCGGGGCAGCGCGCCGGCTCTCGCCGCATGCCGCGCGGTGATCGGAAGCGGGGTGAAGCCCTCAAGGACGACCTGCTCATCCACGTCGTCGGGCGCCGAGAGCTTATTCAGGGCTTTCTTGATCGCGATCTCCCACACACTGGCGGCTGAGACAGCTACATCGTTGTCGGGATCTGCAATCAGCTCGCGAACGGTTTTCGACAGGTGGATGTCGCCCATCCACCACAAGAAGACATGTGTATCCAGCAGCAGCCGGCTCAGGGACGCTCACCGCGAAAGGCGGCTGCCAGATCTTCGGGCAGATCGTCGAAATCAGATGCCATGCTGATCTTTCCTCGCCAGGCGCCCGGTACGCGCGGCTGCTTTCGCGACTCCAATGGCACGAGCCGGGCCACGGGCTTTCCCGCGCGAGCCAGCACAAACTCCTCGCCTTCGAGCACACGGTCCAACAGCTTGGAGAGGTGAGTCTTAGCCTCGTACACGTTAACCGTCGCCGCCATGACCCGAGTGTACCTGGTCTAGTCTGGTCTGGCCAGAAGGCCAGCGCGCAAAAGAGGGCCGGCCCACCGTGGGCCGGCCCTCTTGTTGGATGTGGTGCTGAGGCTACATCCTCAGGCCGTCGAGCTTGGAGAAATCGGTGGCCTGGCTGAGGTCGGGGCGATCGAGATCGGCCAGCGCGAGAGGCTCGGGGAGCTCCTCCTCGCCGTCGAAGTCCGCACCCTCCATGTCCTCGTCCTCCATCACCATCTGCGCGGCCAGCTGAGCCGCCAGCGCCTTGGCCTTGAGGCCGGTGCCCGCCGGGATCAGCTTGCCGATGATGACGTTCTCCTTGAGGCCGACGAGCCGGTCCTTGGCGCCCGAGATGGCCGCCTCGGTGAGCACGCGCGTGGTCTCCTGGAATGACGCCGCCGCCAGGAAGCTGTCCGTGTTGAGCGAGGCCTTGGTCACGCCCAGCAGCACCGTCGTGGCCGTGGCGGGCTCACCGCCCTCGGCCAGGACCTCGGCGTTGGCCTGCTCGTAGGCGAAGCGATCGACCAGCTCGCCGGGCAGCATCTCGGTGTCGCCCGGATAGTCCACCCGGACCTTCTTGAGCATCTGCCGGACGATGATCTCGATGTGCTTGTCGTTGATCGATACGCCCTGTGAGCGGTACACCTTCTGGACCTCGTCCACCAGGTGGCGCTGCACTGCCTCGCGGCCCTGAATCCGCAGGATGTCCTGCGGATTCACCGAGCCCTCGGTCAGCTGCTCGCCGGCGTTGACCTGCTGGTCATCTTCCACCCGGAGCCGGGCCGCGGACGGGATGGGATACTCCCGCTCCTCGGTCTGCTCGAAGTGGATGACCGCCTTGTTGCCCTTCTCCAGCGTGATCTTGCCCGCCAGGCGCGCTGCCGTGTAGGCGTTGGTGTTGGCGCGCTCGCCATCCCAACCCGGCACCGCCGCGATGACCTGCCCGACCTCGATGTCGGCGCCGTCCTCCACCTGTGGCTTCTGGTCCTTGGGGAACGTGTACTCGTCCCGCAGAGCGTCGGTCGAGACGATCTTGATGCGCCGGCCGCGATCCTCCGTGCGGATGATCTCGACCTTGCCGTCGATCTCGGAGATGACGCAGGTGTCCTTGGGCACCCGAGCCTCGAACAGCTCCTCGACGCGCGGCAGGCCCATGGTGATGTCCTCGCCGGCCACACCGCCGGTGTGGAACGTTCGCATGGTCAGCTGCGTGCCCGGCTCGCCGATGGACTGCGCGGCGATGATGCCGACCGCCTCGCCCATGTCGACCAGCCTGGCGCGAGCCAGGTCACGGCCGTAGCACCGCCGGCAGATGCCGTGGATGGCCAGACAGGACAGCGGCGACCGGACGGTGACGTGCTTGATGCCGCGCGCCACGATGTCCTGAGCGATCTCGTCGCTGATCTCCTCGTTGACGTCGACCACCACCTCGCCGGTCGCCTCGTCGACCACCTTGCGCGCCGCCAGGCGGCCGCCGATGCGGTTGATGAAGCCTTCCGACTTGGCCTGCGTGTCCAGCTCCATGACGCCGGGCGGGGTGCTCTCGTCCTCGGCGCAGTCCTCCTCGTTGACGATGACGTCCTGCGCCACGTCGATGAGGCGCCGCGTCAGGTAGCCCGACTCGGCGGTGCGGAGAGCGGTATCGGCCAGACCCTTGCGGGCGCCGTGCGTCGAGAT
>Ga0209062_1006723_pt1 | contig 10330 bp, 6 predicted proteins | sample Coa_R2_2_FD_187158 | JGI IMG/M metagenome (GOLD analysis project Ga0209062, IMG submission 187158) | Surface soil microbial communities from Centralia Pennsylvania, which are recovering from an underground coalmine fire - Coalmine... | ecosystem: Environmental > Terrestrial > Soil > Unclassified ...
GAATATAGTCCAGCACTGGCTGAACGGATCGACAATAAAGAATTGATTCCCGCAGGCAGCGAGGAGGAAATCGAAATACGCGCAGCCACCATCTGGAGTTGCGAACTGCTGGGGCGTGCAATGGCCCGGCATGGTCATCCTGTGACGCCTGCCGCCATTGATCAGCGTCTCTGGTTGCTTGGTCAAAACGTACCAGATATAAGACCATATCACCGCACCCGCACGATCTATTACTAGCGTTTTATCTCGCAGGCGAGTCGGAAAAGGGTCTGGAAACTCGAAAAGGTTAAGGATAAAGATACTGGAAAGTCACGGGCAGGAAATACACGGCCCGGTGAAAACAGGATTATGCAATTACAGACACTAGTAACAGCTTTAGAGCAACCGCCGCTGGCCCTGTTGACAGCGGATGGCCTGAAGGATGTTGACGCTTTCGTCGGCAACACGGAGATCAGCGCGCTGGCATATGATTCGCGGCAAGTCGTGCCGGGCGGGCTGTTCGTGGCCGTGCCGGGGACGCATACTGACGGGCGGCGTTTTCTGGGCGAGGCCGCGCAGCGTGGGGCAGTCGTCGCGCTGGGTGAGGCGCCTGGCATGCCCACATCAGCCCTGCCGTTGCCATATATCGAAGTGCGCGACGTGCGTACCGCGCTGGCGAATCTGGCCTGCACCTTCTATGGCTACCCGGCGCGCCAGCTCTGCACCATCGGCATTACCGGCACCGATGGCAAAACCACGACCAGCAATCTGATCAGCGCCATATTTGAGAGCGCAGGCAGGCCAACGGGCCTGATGACGACGGCCAATTTCAAGATTCGCGGGCAGGAATGGGAGAATGCCACGCGACAAAGCACGCTGGAAGCCCTGGAAGTGCAGCAATTTCTGCGCCGCATGCTTGATGCCGGGGTCAGCCACGCCGTCATTGAGTCGACCTCGCACGGGCTGGAACTGCGCCGCGTGCATGGCTGCGAATTCGATGTCGGGGTTGTCACCAATATTACGCACGAACACCTGGATTTTCATAAGACGATTGAGGGCTACCGGCGAGCGAAAGCGCGGCTCTTTGAGATGCTCGACCCGCAGCGCGACAAGGGTCTGGGCTGCCGCCCCGTCGCCATTCTCAACCGGGATGATAGCAGCTACGAGATATTGAAGCCCTATTGCCGCGTCCCCATCCTGGATTATGGCGTCGATACGCCTGCTGCCGTGCGCGCCGTCGATGTGCAATTGCAGGCAGACTGCACGCGCTTCCGCGCTGTACTGCCTGAGGCGGAGATAGCGATTGAAACCAGGCTGGTCGGGCGTTTCAATGTGAGCAACTGTCTGGCGGCTATTGCCACCGCCTACAGCCAGGGCATCGCGCCCGCCGATATCGCGCGCGGACTGGCCAGTGTGGCCGGGGTAACGGGCCGCATGGAACGCATCGACGAAGGGCAGCCATTCACCGTCATCGTCGATTACGCCCACACGCCCGATAGCCTGGAAAAGGTCCTCGCCATCCTGCGCCCGCTGACCGCCGGAAAATTGATGGCGGTCTTCGGCTCGGCAGGCGAGCGCGATGTACAGAAACGCCCCATCATGGGACGTATCGCGGCACAAATGGCCGATTTTTTCGTTATTACAGATGAGGACCCGCGCGAAGAGGAGCGCGAAAAGATTCTGGATGAAATCGCGCAGGGGGCAGAGGCGGCGGGGAAACGCCGGGGAAAAGATTTCCTGTGCATCGCCGATCGCACAGAGGCCATTGCGCGGGCCTTTGCGCAGGCGAAGGCAGGCGATACCATCCTGCTGGCGGGAAAGGGACATGAGCAAAGCATCATTATCGGGCGAGAAAAATTTCCCTGGGATGATCGGCGCGTAGCACGAGAACAATTGAAACAATTAATGAAAGCAAGCTAGCAGAGCATTCTGCCTGCTCTTCCCAATCTCTCGTTGAGCCGTTACTGAGAGCTACTGTATGACGTTTTTACATGTATGTAAAGGGAATCCTGTCTGCCGGATCGCCTTGTTTGGGAGAAGCTATGATTCCACTCTGGTTACTATTGATCTTCGCCGCCTGCGGTGTAGCAAGCGCGCTGCTCTGCGGTATTGCCATGCTCCTGTTTCCCAGGTTTCGCAGTGGAGAATTCAAGCCCGGCCCGCACCGCTCTGATCTTGAAGCTGGCGGACGGGAGATTAAGACAATTGAATTGCCGCTGGTTGGAGGCCCGGCCTTCACGCTTGCCCTGATTGCTACAGGCATCATCGCCGGTTACCTGCTGAACCTGAATATGGATCAATGGAAACTCCTGCTCATTGGCCTGGGCGCGACCGCCGGCTATATGATTGTTGGTTTTGTAGATGACTGGCACAAAGTCTATAGTAAAGAAGGTATTCGCGAACGCGACAAATTTATCAGCGTGATGGCGGTCTCGATGGGGGCCGCATTCCTCTACTTCTGGCTCCTGCCAAGCGGGAAACAGCCCTACAGCCCCTATGCCCAGCTTCCCATCATCGGCCCGCTGGTCAACCTGGTCATCATCAACCATATTGATTATGCCTGGCTGCTCTTTTTGATGATTATGACCGGTATCATCGGCACGATGACCTCGCTCTCCGTTGACTTTAGCGATGGGCTGGATGGGCTGGCCGGAGGGCTGGTCTTCAGCGCGGCGCTGGCCTTTGGCATCATCGTCACCGGCATTATTGATCCCCATCATCCAGAAGGGCTGGTGGTGGAATTACTCTCGCTGCTGTGCGCGGGCAGCGTGCTGGGCTTCCTACCCTGGAACTGGCCCTCCTCATGGGCCGCGCGCAAGAGCAATGCCCCGCGCCGGGCGAGAATCTATATGGGGGATAGCGGCGCGCTGGCCCTCGGCGGCTTACTGGCAATGATCGCCATTTTCGCGCGTCAGGAGATCCTCTTGCTCATGGTCGGAGGCGCGTTTGTCCTTGAAGGACTCTCCGCCCTCGTCTCCCGTGTCCTGGCGCCGTTCTTTCGCAAACGGCTGCAGATGTTGCGCTATGCCAGCACGCGCGATACCTTCATCCCACACACAGAGTTTCCGCGTCCATTTCTGGCGACCCCGCTGCACCATCACTTCGACCTGCTCGGCTGGGATCGCCGCCGCCTGGTCTATGGCGCGTGGGCGCTGGGAGCCTGCTTCGCCATTCTGGGGGTCTTGATCGGCATTGCCCCCTTTACCTGGCAGCGTTACCTGGCTCGTATCGTCGTCCTGATCGTGGCCTGGGTCGTCTGGTCAAGCGGCTCCTGGACACGACGCTACTTCATTGGCAAATATCCCCCCGAACGCACACGCAGGCGGCGGCTGGCCCTCTTCTATGGCTTCCCCTACACGATCATGGGCGTCAAACTCTTCCACATGGTGGAGGTTGTCCAGGAGGCCAGCGAGGATCAGATCGAGACGCCCGCCGAAGAAGCTGTCCTCTGGCAGCGCATCAGCATCTACGACGCCCGCGCCCTGCTTGGCCTTTTCTGTTACCGCGCCGGCTACTATCCGGCGGCCCGTGCGCACTGGGCGGTCATTCCTGAAACAAACATGGCCCTGCGTCCAAATATCGCTCACCTGTTCTTTGAGGTTGAAAGCCAGCTGGCGCTGGAAAAACAGGAGACGCAACCCATGCGGCTCGGCCAGCTCGGTCGGCAACAACCAGTTATCACCGGCAACCTGTCGCCCGCAGACCTGCCCAACCCTTATGAGCCGATTCGTAGCGAGGAAAAGGAGGGCTGGGTCGTCGCAAAGCCAGACGATGATGACGGTGAGGAGGACAGCGATGACGATGAAGGGCAGCAAATCACCGCTCCTCTGCATATTGAGGCCCCGGCCAACCACACAAGCAACGGACATAGCGCCGATGGATTTTCTGCCATCGCTCCCGCCGGGCGCAGGCACTGGCTCGCTCGCCTGCTTCACCCTTCCTCTGAAAAAGATAGATGACAGGAGAATCGTCTCCTTGACGTGTCATGCTGAGCGAGAGCGAAGCATCCGAGGTGACCAATTGCTGAGTCTGGCCTACGCGGATGCTTCGCTGCGCTCAGCATGACACGTCCCGGCCACTTTCTTAATGGCATCCAATTGGTGAGTCTGGCCGACGTGGATGCTTCGCTCTCGCTCAGCATGACACATCCCGGCCACTTTCTCATGGCATGCCATGACAAACTCGTACCGAAATCCCTGTAACCCTGTACGTATGAATCGGTAGAAGCCATCCACATCTATAAATATATAGTAGAAAAGATTGTTTTTTTCTATGTCCACCATAGCGGGCATATATACTCGTTCGTGATACAAACGAGTCGGGTTAAAGGATTTTATACACAGAAATCGCCACTATATTCGCATTTCTGGATAAAAATACTGATTAAAATATTTTCTTTTTTTGCATAGGCTGTGTTATACTACGCTATGACCACCTATCTTCAGGGATTGCTATAGCCTATCAAAGGGGATACTATACATTTTTCTTGCTATCAGGGGGAATATTATGCGTTTTTGCTTTATTGTTGAAGAACAATATCGAAGCGAATCTATGCCGCTGGCGGTTGCCAACCGGCTCCTTCAGGAAGGCCATCATATTGATCTGCTTGAACCACATGCAGCGGTGACAAGCCTGTTTGATCTGGCGTCGCAGGATTATGATGCGTATGTTCTTAAGACGGTCTCGGATGGGCCGGGGCTGAGCATTCTTGATGCTGCGGAAGCAATTGGCATACCAACCATCAACAACTCGCGCTCCATTCATCTGGTGCGCAACAAGGCAGTGGCAGCAGCCTATGCAAAAGCGCATGGCCTGCCTGTTCCGCTGACCTATTTCGTGGCCCATCCACAGTTGCTCAAGCAGATTCCTGTTCAGGAGTATCCGCTGGTTATCAAGCCCAATAATGGAAGTTCCTGCCGCGACGTGTACCGTCTTCTCCATCCAGAAGATTTACCCGCACTGGAGCAGGAGTTAGCACAGAAGCGGGAGCATATCTTTCTGGCGCAACATTATATTGAGAACAGGGGATACGACATAAAACTCTACGTAACCGGCAAAGAGGTGAACGCCATCGTGAAAAAATCGCCCTTTCACGGAGCAATTACCGAAGGGCCGATTCCTCTCACGCCGGAGATGCGCCAGCTTGCATTAGATGTGGGAAAACTCTTCAAACTCGACATTTATGGTCTGGATGTGGTTGAAACGCCTCAAGGACTGACCTTACTCGATATTAACGATTTTCCCAGTTTTGGGATGGTTCCTGAAGCAGTGGCAAAAGTAGCAGAATATATCCTGCGCACGGCCAGGAGGGCGAAGTTAGAGCGCGCATCCAGCTTCGTTCATCACCTGCACCGCTCACCGGCGCCGGAAAAAGAGAGCAGATTGCGCGTGCAGGGCGGCTAATCTCAAGGCAGAAGGAGAGAAACATGTTATTCTCATTTCTCTATCGTCATATGAAGGGCTTGCGCCTGCTGGTGATGATCGCCATTCTGATTACCGTTATCCAGGTTGGTTCTGATCTACTTGCAGCCATGCCGTTAAAATTTATTCCCAGCAAAGTCAACAATCCGGGATCAGACCCGGCCTGTACTTTTCCGTTTCTCGATGGCTTTCTGAGTCTCTTTGACCAGCCAATCTTTGACCCATCGCTGAAACCGAGCCAGCCCGGCCAGATCGTCATTCCGCCGATCTCGCCTTGCCCGGCCACCGGCAACCCGAGCGCGGTCGCGCACCCGGTCTATTACCACCACAGCGTCATTGGCGTGATCATCTTTTCGCTGCTGATGTTACTCGTCTTCGGCCTGTTGAGCGCATTTTTGACCTTTATTGAACTCAACTTAGCCACCTATATCGCGCAGCAACTTGCCGCCCGTTTACGTAGCCAGCTTTTCGAGCATATGCAGCGTATCGGGCTGAACTGGCACGATGCGCAGAAAACTGGCGACCTGGTGCAGCGCGTTTCGGGCAACATCTCCGATATTGAGAAGCTGGTCACCGATGGTCTGGTCGACCTGCTGGCGGGCAGTCTGACGCTGGTAGGCGTTGCGATCATCATGAGCTTCATCAGCCCGCAATACACCCTGCTTTCGCTCTGTATTGGCCCGCTGCTGTTCTTGATCGTGATTATCTATACGAGAGCCATCAAAGCGGCCACCAGGCGGCAGGCAAAGGCAGCAGGTGAGGTAGCAATGGTCGCCACAGAGGATGTGAACGCGCTGCCGGTGATTCGGGCGTTCACGCTGGAAAAACGAGAGGATCGTCGCTTCCGGCGCTACGTCCTCAAGCAGAGGGCAGCCGGTTTGCGCGCAGGCCGCTTGCAGGCGCAATTTACGCCGCTGGTTGCCGTGCTGGTCGTCTTTGGCACGGCCATCACTATTGGAGTCGGGGGCTATGTTGCCGCCGGTAATCCGTTCAGCGGCGGCTTCTTCACCATTCCCGCCGGTAGCGTCGATATCGGCACGCTGGTTCTCTTCCTTACCTACCTCAAGATGCTTTACCAGCCCATGCGCGATCTATCGAAGCTGACCAATCTGGCCAGCAACGCCGGTTCGGGGGCCGAACGCATCCAGGAGGTGTTTGACCAGGAACGAGAAATTGTGCATACCACCACACCTTACGATGGGCCGGAAAAACTGCGCGGGGAAGTCACCTACGAGAACGTCATTTTCAGCTATATGAAAGACACGCCGGTGCTGAAGGGTATTACCCTGCACATTCCGGCTGGCAAAAGAATCGCCCTGGTTGGCCTCTCCGGCGGCGGCAAGACGACGATGGTCAAGCTCATTCCACGTTTCTATGAAGCTCAGACCGGCACGGTGAAAATCGATGGCATCGATAATCGCGAGTATCCGCTGATGACGCTGCGCCAGAATGTCAGCATCGTCCTTCAGGAGTCTGTGCTGTTCGAGGGAACCTTCCGCGACAACATCGAAGTAGGGCGGCCCGGCGCGAACCTGGAAGATATTGTTGATGCAGCAAAAAGGGCGCAAATTCACGAGACCATTATGGACAGGGGCGGCTATGACGCGGAAGTCTACGAGCAGGGGAAGAATCTCTCGCTCGGTCAGCGCCAGCGCATCGCCATCGCGCGCGCCATCCTGCGAGACGCGCCCATCCTCATCCTGGACGAGCCAACCGCCAGCATGGACGTGGAAGCCGAGGGTGAAGTCATGCGCGCGCTGGATCAACTGATTGTCGGACGCACAGTGATTATGATTTCTCACCGCCTGAGTACGCTTGGACACGTCGATGAAATTGTGGTTGTCCGGGACGGCCAGATTGTGGAGCAGGGAACCTACCGGGAGTTGAAGAAACTGGGCGGATTCTTCGCGCAGTTGCTGGAAGAGCAGAATCGCTACAATATCGAGCGACTGGGCAAAGACACGGTTCTCCAGACGGCTCAGCATGCCTACACGATGCGAGAGGAAGCAGCATCACCGAGAACCATGACGGTTGTCCAGGATGTACTTACCATGCCTCTTTTCCCTGAAGCCATAGTAAGCGACAACGACGGCCCGAACGGCAACGGGAATGGCAACGGCAACGGGCATCACAGCGAAGAGTCTGCGCAAAACCGCAGGAACTTTTTCACAGATGATGCTGAGAGCGAAGATGGGACAGAGCAGTCAGTATCGGCCACACAGGACGAGGAGGAACGTGATGATTTCGATGAATGGGAGACACAGAAGGTTCCGGTAACGCCTGGAAACCGCAGACGAGGCAATCATCATGGTCGCAGAGGCAAAGGGCATGCAAAAAAGCCGCAGATAATGCCGACAAAGGCGACCTCTTCCGCCTGTGTCGAGATCAGGGTCGAAGGCAAGGTTGTGAGCAGGCATGACTTGAATAAGCCCGGCCTCAGTATTGGCCGCGAGGCAACCTGTGATATACGCATCCGCAACCGGCATATCTCGCGTCAGCATGCAAAAATTGTGCTGGAACGCGGCGCGTGGATCATTGAAGATGTGGATAGCCTCAATGGTCTCATATACCGGGGCAGGCGCGTCGATCGGCTCATTTTGAACCATAACGATCAAATTTACATTGCGCCAACGGTCGTATTGCATTTCAAAGCTATTGCAAAAACAGGTAAGGTCGAGTCTGTTTAAACGACGCTTTTTTACAGGGGGAAGATATGGCCCGTGCAACTGTTGCGCTTCCAGAAAAGAGACGGCTGCCGACAAAGCAGCTCCTGGCATGGCTGGTAGGAATCGTTTCTCTGAGTTTGATTGTGTTTCTGTCCTCGCGGCTCGCATTACAATTTTATACGACGCCGGCGCCGCATCATCTTGCGCTTGAGCAGGACATCCCGCTGCCCGGCCCATTCCCGCCGCCGCCCGGCCAGAGTCCACTCGCGCCGGGACGGGCGGAGCGGTTTGATCACTTTGACTTCCAGGCGCTGGACCCGAATACCCACCTGCTCTTTATCGCCCACACCGGGCCATCTCCCGATCGCGAAGTGCTGATTAATCACAATTTTAACCCGGATACAGATAGCAAAACAGACGGCAATGTCCTCGTCTTCGATACTATCCAGCACAAATTGCTCCGGGTGCTGCCTATCCCACAGGTGGCCGGGGTGGTCGTGGCGCCTGATCTTGGCCGTGTCTACGCCGCCGATGCGAACGACAGCATCATCTATGCCATAGACGAGCATACTTTTCAGTTGACGCAGATCAAGCTGGACCCCTTTGACGGCCCGGATGCCATCGAATATGATCCGGTCGACCACAAAATCTTCGTTTCTGATCCGGGCGCGCCGCCCAATCCCGATGCCAGCATGGTCACGCTGCTGAAAAACGAGAATGTGGCCGTGATTGATGCCCTGACGAACAAACTGATTACCTGGGTTCCGCTGGGCCTCGACGGCAAATGGGGCGATGACGTTGGCCACACGCGCTACGATCCGACTTCGCGCCTGGTTTACACGGTGACGCTGCCATTGCAGGACCCGGACAGCCCGAACCTGCTCCCGGCTCCGCCTTCCTATCTGGCCGTGATTGACCCTGTCAAGAATCGTCTGCTCAAGCGCATCCGCCTGCCCGACGCCTGCCTTACCCCTCACGGTCTGTTCATCGACCCGCGCATAGAGATGGCCTATATCGCCTGCATCGATTCCGACCCGGACCCTATCCTTATACGGGTCGATCTGCGCACGCAGAAGCCCATTGTGGAAGACTATCCGGCAATAGGCGTCAAGCCTGATGTTCTGGCGATGGATTATTCACGGCACCTGCTCTTCGTAGGCTGCGCGACCGGCGTCTCGATCTTCCAGGAAGAGGGGCGCGCGCTGGTAAAGATTGGCACCTTCACCATCGGTTCAAACTCGCACACGGTAGCCATCAACCAGCAAACGCACGAAATCTACCTGCCGCTTTTCAGCGTCGGCGGTCGGCCAACCCTGCGCATCATGACGTATAACGCCAACGGGGTGAACTGACAGAGCGAAATCTCAATAGTAGCATGCATGACAAAGGCCTCTTGACGTGTCATGCTGAGCGGCAGCGAAGCATCTGGTCTCACCAGGCGGGCGGCGTGGCCTACCCCGGATGCTTCGCTGCCCTCCGCATGACACGTCTGGATTGATTTTTCGTGATATGACACGACAGCGATAATTGCATCGCCTTATGCTTCTTTTATGTATGATATGAAAAATTACCGGAGCAGTTGTGAAACAAAAAACAGCTTCATGCCTTCAGGCAGGGTATACTAGACGCAAATAAGCATATATACCTGAAAAACTCGAATTCTGGAGGAGAGGCTCATGTTATTCACATTTCTTTACCGCAACCTGAAGGGATTTCGCTTACTGGTTCTGATTGCTATTCTGGTAACGTTTATGCAGGTCGGCTCTGATATTCTCGCCGCCACGCCACTCAAGTTTATTACCAGCAAGGTCAGTAATCCTGCCGCTGACCCGGCCTGTATCTATCCATTTCTGGATGCGCCCCTCACCTTCATCGACCAATCGTTCATCGTCAGAACGTTACAGGGGAATGAGACGAAGACTGAATCATTGAAGTGTCCGACTGGCGGTGGAGAAAAGGTATCTCAGACGCCATCTTATCGTCACAGCGTCATTGGCGTCGTCATTTTTTCGGTACTGGTATTGATGATTTTTAGCACGCTGAGCGCGTTCTTTGCTTATATCGATCTCTTTCTCTCCTCGTTTATCGCTCAGAACCTGAGCGCGAGATTACAGAAGCAGTTGTTTGAACACCTGCAGCGCCTCTCGCTGGACTGGCACGGGCAGCAGAAAAAAGGCGATCTCGTGCAACGAGTGACGGGTAACATCGCCGATATCCAGAAACTTGTCACCGACGGGCTGGTCGATTTGCTGGCGGGTATTCTG
>Ga0209062_1006725_pt1 | contig 10327 bp, 7 predicted proteins | sample Coa_R2_2_FD_187158 | JGI IMG/M metagenome (GOLD analysis project Ga0209062, IMG submission 187158) | Surface soil microbial communities from Centralia Pennsylvania, which are recovering from an underground coalmine fire - Coalmine... | ecosystem: Environmental > Terrestrial > Soil > Unclassified ...
GGGCGGGCCGGTCCGGAATTCGCCGGGTTTGCTGACCAGTTCCTGCAAGAAGCTCACAGTGGCGGACACAGTGCGTTCCAGTGAAGGCTCAAGGCGCGGGAGCTTGTCCATCACGTTGAAGAGCAGGGCTTCGAAACAACTGGCCAGCTGCGCGATTGCCTGGTGCTCGGCCATGCCCGCCATCGCGGTGATGAAATGCACTTTTCGGTAAAGCGCCTGTAGCTGGAGCTCGCGCTCGCGGTCGTTCTTTGCGTTTTTGAACGCCTCGAATAGTTCGCCGAGATTGCGGCTGAGCGAGGCCGCGTTGTGGACCAACTCAGTCTTGGCCTGCTCCTGCGAATCGACTCCAGGGTGGTGCGGCGCGGGCAATTTCGGAATGGGAGGAGCCGGTTGCACGCGCGGCGGAGGCGCGACCGGCGGCGGAGGAGGTGGTGGGGCCGGTTTAGGCGGGGAGTTTTTTGATGCAGCCAGCAGGTTATCAACGTTGCCGATCGAAGGGCCGCCTTCGAGCACTTCCTTAATGGCGTCGGCCAGGGATGCCGGATTGCATTTTATCTTGAGAAGCCCCTTCTGGGCATCCAACTCGGCCGCGCTTTGAGCCATCGGATCCATGTAGGCGTTGGAAAGGACGATGACCGGAAGGGTCTGATACTCCTTCTCCTTGCGCATGAACTTGAGCACTTCGACGCCCGAAAGCTTGGGCATCATCAAGTCGAGCACGACAATGTCCGGCTTGTTTTCGCGGAGCGAACGCAGCGCTGCCACGCCGTCAGCCGCGGTGGAGACGTCGTAACCTTGGCGCGCAAGGCCATCGCGATAAATGCGCACGGCGATTGGGTCATCGTCGACCAGGAGAACACGTTTCATTCGGTCATTGGGTCAATGGACAGGTCCTTGTCAGCTGTTCAATCGGGGTAACCTTGCGGGTGCGATTTGTGCCAGGCCCAGGCGGTTTTGATAATATCGTCGAGTCTTGGAAAAGCCGGTTTCCAGCCGAGCTCGCGCACGGCTTTGGCGGCGGAGGCCACCAACTTGGGGGGATCGCCCGGCCGGCGAGGCTTTTCGACGGCGGGGATTTTCACACCGGTCACCTGTTCGCACGTTTCAATGACCTGGCGGACTGAATAACCGTCGCCATTGCCGAGGTTATAAAAGCCGCTTTTTCCAGGTTCGAGCGCGAGGATATGCGCCTGTGCGAGGTCGATAATGTGAATGTAATCGCGAATGCAGGTGCCGTCGGGGGTTGGATAGTCGGTGCCGTAAATCTCGCATTGTTTGGACTGGCCGAGGGCAACCTTGAGGACATTGGGCACCAGGTGAGTTTCGATGCGATGATGTTCTCCAAACCTGGCGCTGGCGCCCGCGGCGTTGAAGTAGCGAAACGCCACGAAATCGAGTCCGTGGATTTGCCGATACCATCCCAGCATCTTTTCAAACATCAGTTTCGATTCACCGTACGGATTGATAGGTCGTTGAGGCAGATCCTCGGTCATTGGCACGCGATCGGGCGGCCCGTAAGTGGCGCAGGTCGAGCTGAAAACAAACTTCCTGACCCCAGCGGCAACGGCCGCTTCGAGCAGGGAGAGGCCGTTGGCAACGTTGTTGCGAAAATACTTTCCCGGGTTGGTCATGGATTCGCCCACCAGCGCATTGGCTGCGAAATGGAGGATCGCCTCGGGTTTTGCTGCTTTGACAGCGTTCAGGATGTCGCCCTCCCGGGAAGGCTGGCCAAGGATGAACCGGGCACGGGGATCCACCGCCGAGCGGTGGCCTTCACTCAGGTCATCGTAAACGGTCACCGAATGCCCGGCATTTAGCAGTTCTTCGGCGCAGACAGACCCAATATACCCCGCGCCGCCGGTTAGGAAGACATTCATCCGCGGCTAACCTAATCTCGGGACTGTAGGACCTCAACGGGAAAATCCGGCAGAACTTACGCGCGGTGGCACGCGTGGGCTAGAGCCTGGTCCGTTTCATCCATGGATACGGCAAATCCGCAAGCGAACCTCAGGCTGCGCCCATATCCTCTACTTATCCGGGCGCGGCGACGGACCGTTTTCAAAGCCCACGTTTTCGGTGCGGAAACGAACCTTCACCGGGTAGTTTTTCCCATCCGTGAATGATTTCGCAAGCCAGTGTTCGACAAACGACTCAGTCTGCCTGCGGCCGGTGTCGCGGACCAACGGAATATTTGCCTTCGCCTTCTGATAGGTCATCCAGGTCATTGAACTGCGGAGATTCTCCATTGCCTCTTCGGTATTTCGCAAATGGCTCCCCTTTTTGACCTCGTATGTCATTCGGGAAATGTCGAGGGCTGGTTTGTTGAATTTGATGTCCGGCGCGGTGACGTAGACCACGCCGTCTTTGAGTTCAAAATCCCAGCGGGCGTTGAGGTCCAGGTAATAGGTGTAAGTGACCGGCGCGGAAGCTTCGACGATGACGTCCGGGAGCGGAATATAGCCGAAGAGCAGACTTGATTCGTCAGTCCGGGTAAAGGTTTCCTGCTGTGAAAGGGTGGCGAATTGGAGGTACTGGCTCCCGCTGATGCTGGTGGCGTAGCTGGTGAAAGTCGTAGTGATGGTACCCTGCTTAAACGCGCTGGCCACCTGTTGAATTTGCTGGCCGACACTGGCGGCGAGTTTCCCGGTTTTTTCGAGTGTTTCCCCCGGCAAATCGCGGCACGATTTGAACACATAGACACCGGCCGCAGTAAGCAAGGCCGCAACCATCACGCAAGACAGCGGCCATGCCCATGAAGCTCGCCGTGCCGATGAGCTTCGTCCACCCGTGGTGTCATTCCCGGCCGGAGCCTCAGGAGCGGTCATATGCGTCCAGCCGGTACCTTGCCTGTGTCCGCCGAATCCGCAAGCGTTGAATAAATGCGATCGTAAAGCGTCGGATCTACGTTGGGTTCTTATAACTGCCTGGAGCAGTTTGTGTGAGGCACAGGACTGCTCCGCTTTTCATGGTAGCTGGTTCAGGTTGAGTGAGCGGCCCGGTGTCAACGCCGGGCCGCTCCTGTTTTGACCGGTGAATCAACCTGGAGGCCAGCCCATCTGACGGCCGCCGATAATGTGGCAGTGCAAGTGCGGCACGGCCTCGCCCGCATCCGGTCCGTTGTTAAAAACAAGACGAAAACCGGTCCTGGTCAGCCCCTCCTTTGCGGCCACTTCAGCCGCTTTCAGCAACAAATGACCCAGCACTTTGTGGTCCTCAGCGGTAGCCTCCGCGATGCGGGGTATTGCCTTTTTTGGGATGATGAGGACGTGTTTGGGCGCTTGAGGTTTGATGTCACGAAACGCCAAAACAAGGTCATCCTCGTACACAATCGAGGCGGGGATCTCGCGCGCGATGATCTTTTCGAAAAGGGTTTTGCTCATGGTGCCACGAATCTGGTCCGAGGCGGGCCCGAGGTCAATGGAAAGTGCCCAAACGGTGACTGGATGTGAACAACTTTGGTTTCGAACTGCTTGTCCCGCCTTGCAGAATTTGTAGATTGAACTGGTGGAAGAACACGTCGAACTCGTAGACGCGGAAGAAGCCCTGGCGTTTTTAAAACGCTTTCCCGAAGACTCGCAGGTGCGCGGTCAAAAGCGGTACCGAGAAGGGGCGGTCCAGAGCGTGTCACCCATCGAGGCGGGGACCCATTACATCGTGACAGTCAATGACGGCACCTGGGAAAACCGGGTCGAGCTTTTACAGGACCCGCACTCAGGCTGGTCGGGCAGTTGCACGTGCCCCGCCCAGGCCGATTGCGCGCATATCTTTGCCGCCATGAGCGCTTTACTTGCCGAGAACCGCATGACGCTCGTTAGAAAACTCAGCAGAGGCGAGAGCACCGGAGAAGCAAAAAAGGCAGGGCAGCTCGTGACGGCGCCGGTTTTTGAGGAGGAAACCATGGCCGAGCGCCTGGTGAAGGCGACCGGAGCGCGCCTGTCAAGAGAAGCTACAGCGTTTCTGAACAAACTTCACACATTGTACACACGCTGGCGCCAAACCCAGTCCCTGACGTATTGGGACCTCCAGCAACTGGGCCTTGTGCAACCGCATTACAGTTGGGCTCTCCTGGACATTTGGCCAAACAAACCCCGCAACGAGCACGAGTTCTGGCTGTATATCGCCAATTATCTGCAGCAGCAGGGGTCCCACATACCGGAGTTCATGGAACCCGTAAGCGACCTTGCCCCCATCGCCGATCGCCTGCTCCATTGGCAACGTGCCCGTGAAATTGAAAAATGGAAGCAGCTGTTGGGAACCTGGCACCCCGAGCGGGCGCAGGCAGCGACGCAAAAGACAGAGCTGCGCGTCGTCATTACCGAATACACCGCCCAGCTCGAATGGCTGCCGCCGGGCAAAGGACAATTCGAAAAGGCCAAACAGAACCAACTGCGCCGCCTTCAGGACAGCTATTACGAGGGGCAACTCCAGCTGGACCCGCAATCCGAATTGATTTGGCAACTTTTCTCCAATGCCAGTGATTACGGATCCCCGATCGACATTGATTACGAGGATCCCGACTCGACTCAAGTCCTGAACCGGCTGATTCGAGTTCCCGCCCTGGAAAACCGCATCGTTACAAGCAAGGGCCAGCCGTTCGCAAGAGAAACCGAAATGCTGCGGTGGGAACTCAGACCAGCCCAATCCGACGATGACGATTACCTGCTCCGACTCGTGCGGGCCGATGGTTCTCCTGTTCCGCCCGTTTGGGTAGCCTTGCATGGCCACCCGGTCCTTTATGTGACTGATGGAGTGATTTTTCCCGGGCCGGCTTCGGCCGAAGGTGTGCTGAACCCCGCCAAAGAGAATCGCATTCCGGCGCCCGCGGTCGAGCGAGCCGGAGGCCTGAGCTTTTTGCAAGCCCTGGGATTGGAATTGCCAGAGCGGGTGCGCGACCGCGTTCGGACACTGCAATACAAGGTCACTATTGATTGCGGTCTACGGCCGATTTTTCCCGGATCCGATACCGAGGAATGTTTCATTACCGTCAGCGCCGACGCGCCCAACGGACAGGTGCAGGAGTGGGACGGTTTCAGTTGGCGCCAGAAAAAGGCGGGACAAAGCGGAAAGAAAAGCGCCGGCGGAAAGGCCATCACAATCTACGACGAATCGGCTCTGAAAGAATTGCCCTCGGTGCTCGAACCGCTGGGGCTCAAGCCTTCCCGATATCAACGAGGTTTGAGCATGCGCCTGACCCGGAAATTTGCCGATGTGTTCGTGTCGTGGCTTACGACTGTGCCCAGCCATATCACGGTCAACCTCGAAGGAGAGCTGGCGTCCTTGACTTCCGGGGATGTGGCAGGGCGCGTCAAACTGGAAGTCACTGAAAGCGAAATTGACTGGTTCGATTTGCAGGTGGTGCTCGACGTGGCCGATACCACCCTCACCCAGGCCGAGATCAAATTGCTGCTGAACGCGAAAGGCTCGTTCGTGCGGTTGCAAGGCAAAGGGTGGCGGCGTTTGCAATATGACCTGACCCAGGAAGAGAGTGACCGTCTTGCACGGCTCGGGGTCAGCCCAAAGGAATTTTCAGCTGAACCGCAACGCTTGCACGCCCTTCAACTGGCCGATGACGCTGCAAAGAAGTTCCTGCCCGACCGGCAGGTCGAGCAGATTCAAAGGCGCGCGGCGGAGATCAAAGCCCGAGTGGCGCCGCCGCTGCCCACGGGGATCAAGGCCAAGTTGCGCCCGTATCAATTGGAGGGGTTCCATTTCCTGGCTTACCTTTCGGCAAATCGGTTTGGGGGCATTCTGGCCGACGACATGGGCTTGGGCAAAACCCTGCAAACGCTGGCCTGGCTGGTCTGGCTGCGCGAGCAGAACCTCGATGGTAGCCAGTCCGAAAACGGCGAGGCGCCTGGCGCGCCTCCTTCGCTGGTCGTCTGTCCGAAGAGCGTTATGGATAACTGGCGCGCCGAGGCGGAGCGTTTCGCGCCGGGGCTGCGGGTCAAAGCATGGCCGGCGGGCGAAGTGGCCCAGGTGAAAGACCAACTCGGGATAGCCGATATCCACGTCATCAATTACAATCAACTTCGATTACTGGGTGAAAGCCTGGTCTCCGTACACTGGCTCGCCCTGGTCCTGGACGAAGGCCAGTACATCAAAAACCCGAACTCGCAAACCGCGCAGGTCGCCAGGGCATTGAAGGCGGGACATCGGCTCGTGCTCTCGGGAACACCCATCGAGAACCGCCTCATGGATTTGTGGAGCCTCATGGCTTTCACCATGCCAGGCGTTCTGGGCAGCCGCACGCAATTCGCCCGGTTGTACGACGCCAAAGGCGATCCCCTCGCCCGGAAAAGACTGGCAGCCCGCGTCCGGCCGTTCCTCTTGCGCCGCACCAAAACACAGGTCGCCAAGGACCTGCCCGACCGTGTCGAAGAGGACTTATTCTGCGAAATCGAAGGGGAGCAACAAACCCTTTACCGGGCTGAACTCAAAGCCGCCCAGCAACTGCTGTTGAGCATCAAAACCCAGAAAGAACTGGCCCAGCAACAATTCCATTTCCTGACGTCGCTCCTGCGCTTGCGCCAAATCTGCTGTCATCCGCGGCTCATCCAACCCGAAAGCAAGGCTCCAAGCGCCAAATGCGAATCGCTCCTCGAACAGCTGGAACCGCTCATGGAAGAGGGCCACAAAGTACTGGTCTTCTCGCAATTCGTCCAAATGCTCGATCTTTTGCGGCCCAGCATTGAAGAACGCAAGTGGCCCCTGTTCTACCTGGCCGGCCAGACTGAAAACCGGGGCGAGCTCGTGCAGAGATTTCAATCCGAACAAGGATCCGCCGTTTTCCTCATATCGCTCAAGGCCGGCGGATTCGGACTGAACCTCACGGCCGCAAGCTACGTCGTCCTGTTCGATCCGTGGTGGAATCCAGCCGTCGAAAATCAAGCCATCGACCGCACACACCGTATCGGCCAGACCAACAAAGTCATCGCATACCGCCTCCTCATCAAGAACAGCATCGAGGAAAAAATCCGGGAACTGCAGAAACAAAAGCGAGCGCTGGTCGATGACGTGTTTGGGGAAGAAAAATTTGCCCAAAGTCTCACCATCGAAGACCTCCGCTTCCTCTTCGCCGATTCAAAATAAATTGTCGCGCGCGCTTGTCTTGCCGGGGACAAGCGCTTAGATTACGCGCCACTTTTGTTTATTGTTTGTTTATGTTTCAAAAAATCGGAAATCTTTTTGGGCGAAGACCGGCGGTAAAAGGCGGGCCGCTCATTCCGGAGCAGAATTCTCAGGCGCCAACGCAGTCCGACGGGCACGAACGGCGGCAAACGTTCTCAAAAATATTTCGCTGGCGCTTGCCACAAGGGCATACGCAGGATCCCAAAACCGTAGAAGTGGTCGGGTCGTTCACACATTGGCAGAGAGTCCCGCTGATTCGCGACGGCGTCCTGGATGCCTGGCACGTGACGATGCATCACATCCAGGGAAATCGCACGCACCATTACATGCTGCTCGTAGACGGGCAGCCGACGTACGACAAAACGTGCGACGGCCTGGCTGTGCCGCGCGGCGTTGACGAAGAGCGTTACCAGGTGATGACGGACAAAGGACCCCGGGTACTCATGCTCTTCGCGCAAACGAAGTAGCAGCCCCGCTATCACGAGCGGTGAGTTCTCGGAACGGGTGTTTGGGCGTTATGCATCAAACAGCTCTCGCATGAATTTGCAGTTCGCGCGGTAGCTCTCGAGGATGGCTTTTCCGGGCGGAACAGCCCCTTCGATTTGGATCCAACCGGCATAGGAAATGTCATCCATTGCCTCGCGCACCCGTCGGAAATCGATTTTTCCCTGGCCGAGCAGCGCGCCATTCTCCTTGGCGTGGAATTCGCAAATGAGTTTGCCCAACCGGCGGATCTCCCGGTAAATGTCATACCCACGGTCAGTGGAATTGCACAGGTCATAATAAACGCGGACGGCTTTTGATCCGACGCGGTCGATGATCTGAACGTGTTGCTCGGCACTGAGCCAGCTTTCGATTCCGAGCGAAACTCCCGCCTTTTCGGCCTTGGGCGCCACCGCTTTCAACCTGCGCACGACTTCATCAACTCCACTGGGATCCTCGATCAAATCGTCGTTGGCAAAGAACGCCAATAAAATGACGTTCACACCCAGGGCGCGGCAAACGTCGATAGCGTCCTCAACCCACGCTATGGTCCTCGGATCCCGTTTATAGGGAATGTTGTTGAGCTCGCCTATGGCCAGCGAGGCAACAGGAATTTTCGCAGCCTTCGCGGCATTGAGGAATTGCGCCTGGACCTCAGGCCGCCGCAAATGCATTTGATTTGCCTCCGTTCCGAGACTGACCTGGACGCCGTCCAGGCCAATCTGCCGGGCCAGCTCGAACGCGCCGGGATCGTCCATTTTCCCGATCGACCAATCGCACGCCCCAATTTTGAATCGCCGGTTTCCGGCTGAGGCGAAAAGAGGTTGCAAGCTCCCGAGTACGGTCAAACCGCCGGCAGCCTGGAACGAGCGGCGCAGCATGACCCGTCGCGATACTGAATTGGAACTGATCATTGGGTTGGGGAAAAACCGAAGGTTTTCATGACTTCTGACGAGCGGGAGACTACTGGCGGTGACCCGGCACGGCAAGCACCGCGACGGCACTAATGCACCGGTTAATTTTCAAAACGCCGGGATGGCGCGCGTGAAAGGGATTATTTCTTCAGCCCCTTGCGTTCCAACGTTTTGACTTCTCGTTTGATCAGGCGCGATACGCGGTGGCGCACCACGTAAACTTTGGCTATGCTGGCGCAAAGCAATTCTCCCACATCCCGCGCGGACATCCCTTTTACGGTTTGAAGGTAGAAGATCTGATAGTGCTCGGGAGCAATCTTGCGTTTGACTCGCTCCATCGCCGCATCCAGAAGGTTTTTCCGCCATTCCTCGTCCCAAAGATTTTCAAAATCCTTCCCATCTGCGGCCGCGGCGATTTCGGCAACGTCGCCTGTGGAGGTGTCGCTTGCGAGCGGCACAAAGGCATGCTTGGGAGAACGGGCCTTCCGAAGGTGATCAATAATTCGATTACGAGTCACGCGCATCAGCCAGCCTTTGAACGAGCAGATTTCGGGCTCATACCTGAAATTCTCCATGTTCCGTGAAATGCCGATAATGGTTTCCTGCACAACATCTTCCGCATCAGCGTCGGAAAGCCCCGCTTTGATGGCCGCGCAATAAATGAGTTTCCAATACGTATCAAAAAACTCCTGCCAGGAGTTGTGATCGTCCAGGTCACGCAGGCGCTCCAGCAGGCTCAGGCGCGTAGGCGCCAGTTCGCCGGGGTCAGAGACAACAGGCATGTTCGGCATTTCCACCTACATCAATCGTAAAATAAAACGGATCCTTACAAAAAAATGCTTTTTTCAGGCAGTATTTTGCTCCCCGATGGCCCGGGTTACGAGCATAAATCGGCGCGTGCCAGGCTTTTTCTTTCCATTCCATTTCCATAGATTCACGGTGTGCAACGGAAAATTCGGTCGAAGGCAGGACCTGGCACGCTACTCGGTCATTGGGGACTGGCGCGTGGTTCGGTCCTTTTAAATCACGGCTCATTCGGGGCGTGCCCGACGCCCATTCTTGAGTTGCAGCAGGAGTTGAGGGCGCAAATGGAGGCTGAACCGGTCCAATTCCTTTGGAGGCATTACGACGAGCGGTTGCAAGCCTCGCGGCGAATCGTGGCGCGGTTCGTTGGAGCGCGAGAGCAGGATTTGGTTTTCGTGACAAACGCCACCACCGGCGTAAACGCGGTGGCGCGTTCGATCGAATTGCGGCCGGGCGACGAACTGCTGACCACCAACCACGATTACAACGCCTGCCATAATGTGCTGAGGGAAACAGCGCGACGCGCGGGAGCCCGCCTGGTCGTCGCCAATATCCCGTTTCCGTTACGGAATTCGGAACAAATCCTGTCAGCCATTCTCGAATCGGCAACCCGCAGAACCCGGCTCGCCCTGATCGACCACGTCACCAGCAACACCGCCGTGATTTTTCCAGTCGAGCGGATCGTGCGCGAACTTGAACAGCGCGGCATCGACACACTGATCGACGGTGCGCATGCACCCGGGATGGTGCCATTGAACCTGCGGAGACTTTCGCCGGCGTACTACACCGCAAATCTCCACAAATGGGTTTGCGCGCCCAAAGGCGCTGCCTTCTTGTGGGTCCGCGACGACCGGCAGGAAGCGATTCAACCTGCAGTCATCAGCCACGGCAACAACACGCCGCGCCCCGGGTTTTCAAGTTTCCAGGATCGGTTTGATTGGTGCGGGACATTTGACCCGTCCGCCTGGTTTTGCGCCGGGGCGGCGATTGAATGGATG
>Ga0209062_1006726_pt1 | contig 10327 bp, 11 predicted proteins | sample Coa_R2_2_FD_187158 | JGI IMG/M metagenome (GOLD analysis project Ga0209062, IMG submission 187158) | Surface soil microbial communities from Centralia Pennsylvania, which are recovering from an underground coalmine fire - Coalmine... | ecosystem: Environmental > Terrestrial > Soil > Unclassified...
CGGCTCGGCCCATTTTCCCGGTTGTTGCTGGCCGTGGACCCGTTGTTCGCGGAGGACCTACTCACCTGGGAACGGCAGCACACCGGCGTGGGTCCTCTGCAGGTGTCGCCGGCCGCGTAACGGGTTCCGGGACGTACCAGGCATAACGCAGGCGGGGGCGATAGCCCCCGCCTGCGTTATGCCGATGCACGGGTCCGGCGTCACTGGCCCGACGTAGCCGCGGCCCCTTCCTTCTGCATCGCTTTCTGCAGAAGTTGAGGCGCGGTCTGCTCGAGTTTCTGTGCGGTCTGCTCCTCTTGCTGCAGGTTCTGCTGCAACAACTGGGAGATGTTCTGCGCGTTGAACTGCTGCTGTCCGAGGTACTTCGCACCGGTGAGCAAGCCCCGATAGCTGGCTATCTCGTAGTGCTCTACCTTGTCCAGGGCACCGTCGATCAGACAATCACGCACGCTCTGATCCGCGGCTTCTTGCACAGTCTTCTGCGCCTCGGTGACCAGGCCCATCGCCGCGTCGCACGTTACCGCCTTCGGCTGCAGGCCCATCTCCGCAAAGACGCGGTCCAGATTCTGGATCTGTTGCTGACTCTGCTGCATGTGCTCCTGGATCATGCTTTTCAGTTGCGTATCGGACGCCACGTTCAGCATCTCCTGCTGCCCCTTGAGGAAGCGGTGCTCGGCGTCATAGATATCGCCGAGCTCGTGCAGGAACTTCTCAAAGCTATTCGTTATAGCCGTTGCCATTGCCAACTCTCCTCTCGATCTTCCAGCCGGCTCTTGCCGGACAACACAGGTTGATGCAAGAACGGGGCCAGTTCCGGCTCCATTGCACCGGCCACGTCTCGGCACGGTTTCTGCATCAGTACAATGTGCCTGGCCGTGCGACCAAGAGCGTTGTCGGCCGCTGCGGGATGCGCGACCAGGCATCCGGCGGCCAGCCATCCCATCCCATCTCTCGTCCGCGAGAGCGTCCCCGTGGACCAACCGTCGGCACGAAAGTTGCGATAAGTAGCGGTGGTGGTATGGCCCGTACAGTGCGCCTCGGGCGCACACCGCTACGCGTCAGGCCACGAAAGGAGCAACGATGAGCGACTATTACAATCCGAATGACCCGGTGAGGCCACGTGACGATGGCGCTCGCGCGGCGGCGACGAATAACCTTACCTGGGCTGTCGCCATGGTCTTGGTAATTGCGGCCATCGCTATCGCCGTCGTCTACGTTGCACACAGCCTGGTGCATATACTGTAGCGTCCCCGGCTCGTACCCGTATTGACGGGTCAAAGCCGGCAGCGTCCCCTGGCCTAGCCCCGCCATTTCGCCTCAAACAGCCCCAGATTTCCGACGGTGCGCGTCTTGCGACTACTGGCACGCCTCGCCGGGCCGGTCGTTAACCAATCGACCGGCCCGGCGAGGCGCGAGTAAGACGGGATGCGGCACAGAGCGCGCTATGAAGGCACGGCGGTACCGGCTGTCGTCGAGGTGGCTGTGCATTCGGCCTGCAAACGGGCCCGCAGGGCCACGCAGAGGCTGTGGGCGATCATGAGATGCAGATCTTCTACCTGCTCGATTGAGCGGGCGTTAACCCGAACAGCCAGGTCGACCAGTCCCGCCAGGCGGCCTCCATTGCCGCCGGTGAGCGCCACCGACAGCGCTCCATTCAGCGCCGCCGTTTCCGCGGCGGCCAGCACATTGGGCGAATTGCCGCTGGCGCTGATCAAGACGACGACATCAAGCGGCCGCACCAGACCGGCCAGATGCTCGGCAAAGACGCGCTCGTAGCTGACGTCGTTGGCCCAGGCGGTGATCAATGGCATGTTGTCGGATAGGCCGATAACCCGAAACGGGGGCTGTCCTGCCTGCCGCGTCCCTTTGGCCAGATCACACACAAAGTGGGATGCCGTGGCCGCGCTGCCTCCGTTGCCCAGCACAAAGATGGTGCCGGAACGCCGGTAGCAGTCGTATAAGAGCGTGGCCGCGCGGTCAAGGTGCGAGCGCGGCACGGACTCGATAGCCCGGGCCACTTCAAGCCAGTAGCGGTCGATCAGGGGTCGCATCATGATGGTTGCCTCTCTAAGCCGGTGCAAGTTCGAGCACTTCTATCTCCGACCTGGAGCGCTCGCGCGGTGTAGTCAGAACGGTCGCGCCCTCTTCATCGAAATCGAAGGGCATCTCACGCAGCCCACGCTGTGCCATCGTCGCACGCAAGGCTTGCCGGCGCCGCGGTGGGCAATACAGCAGCAAGAACCCGCCGCCACCGGCGCCGGTGATCTTGCCGCCGAGGGCGCCGGCCTCGCGGGCCGCGGCGTAATAGCCGTCGATGGCCCCGGTGCTGATGCGCTCGGACAGGCGCTTCTTCTCCTGCCAGCTGCGATCCAGCAGGTGACCGAAGCGATCCAGGTCCTGCGCTTCCAGCGCCGAGCACATTTCCATGGCCAGCTCCTTGATCCTGTGAAGCGCTGTGATGACCATGGGCTTTGAGCGGCTTTCCCGTTGCTGCTGCTCGAGAATCTGTCCCGAGTGATGCGTCCTGCCGGTCGAGAAGAGCAAGAGCCGTCCATTCAGGGCCCGTGTAACGTCCGCGGGAAGACGCAACGGCGTGACGTGCACGCCGTTGGCCGCGAACTCGATCGCGTTGAGCCCCCCGACGGCGCTGGCGTACTGATCTTGCTTGCCGATAGGGAATCCCAGCCGCTCGATCTCCAGATGGCAGGCTCTCTCTGCCAGTTGCACGCCGGTGAGGGAATGTCCCAGGTAGGTGGCAAGGGCCAGGCATATTGCGGCCGCCATGGCGCTCGACGAGCCGAGACCGGAGCCCGGCGGCACCCCGGATGCCAGGAAAAGGTCGACGCCCCGCCGCGCCAGGTCGCGCGACCACTGGTGCTCGACGGCGGCCTTCGGCAGGCTCAACGGCTCTCCCACCACTATCTCCCTGCCGACCGGGAAGGACTCCACGAGACCGTAGTCGGCGGAGATGATGTGAACGCCGCCGTCTGCGGGCTGTTGGGCGACGACATAACAGTAGCGCGTGATGGCCGTACTGACTACGAAGCCGCCGAAGCGCTCGTAGTAGGCGGCGAGATCCGTGCCCCCACCGCCGAAGCTAATGCGCACCGGGGCGCGTGCGACGATCACACGCCCTGTCGATCCCCTCATGGCCAGCTCGTTTCGGTCAGCGGCGTCACCATCATTTCCTGCACCACCGAGTCGGCCGGCAGCGTGAGGGCGAAGACGATGGCCTGCGCCACGTTTGCCGGATCTTGCAGATGGCGCTTCTCCGGCATCGGAATACCCTGCTCCACGAAACGGTCGAAAAAGTGGGTATCCATGCCGCCGGGGATGATGGTTGTGACGCGGATGCCGTGGGGGCGTCCTTCCACGCCAAGCCCGCGGCTGAATCCGACCAGGCCCCACTTGGAGGCATGGTAGGCCGCGGCGTTGGCCCAGGCGCGGGTCGCCGCGGTCGAGGCGATGTTGACAATGTGGCCACCCTGCTGGCGGCGCATCACCGGCCACACAGCTTTGCTCAGCAGGAACGGGCCCCGTAGATTGACGGACAGCACCTCGTCCCATTGCGCGACGCTCATCTCATCGACGGAGATGGTGTGGTCGATGGCCGCGCAATTGACCAACACGTCGAGCCGCCGGTAGCGCTCGGTCACCGCCTGCACCGTCGCGGCCACGGCTTCGGCGTCGGCCACGTCGCAGGCCAGGGCCGCCTGCGCGCCGCCCGCCCGCTCGATCTCCTGCGCCGTGCGCCGCGCGGCCTCACCGTTGATGTCGATGCAGGCGACCGCGCATCCCGCGGTCGCCAGCGCGGATGCCGTGGCCCGCCCAAGGCCGCTTCCGGCCCCCGAGACCAGGGCAACTTTACCGTCGAGAGTTTGCATCTCCCTCCAACTCCTTCCCTCCTACTGTCCCATCAGCGTGCGACAGGGCTGGCCGGCACCCGTTGAACGCTGAGCGCGCGGTATAGCGCGGCGTAGCGCCGGGCCACGACCGGCCAGGTGAAATGTCGTTCGACGCGGCGCCGCGCCGCTTCGCCCATGCGCGTGCACTGGTCCGGGCAGCGCAACAGCACCTGCAGGCGCTCCGCCAGCGCCTGTGGATCGCGCGGTGGGACCAGAAAGCCGGTCTCGCCGTCGGCCACGGTGTAGGTGATGCCCCCCACGGCGGACCCGACGACGGGGCGGCCACAGGCCATCGCTTCCAGCGGCGTCAGGCCAAACGGCTCGTACCATGGCGTGGTCACGACCACGTCTCCCGCGCCGTAGTAGTAGCGCAGGTCCCGCGCCGGGCGGCGTCCGGCGAAGCGGACCCGGTCGGCGATACCCAACTCGGCGGCAAGCCGCTGCAACACGCCGATCTCCGGCGTGGCGATGGGATCGGGTAGATCGGTCTCTCCGCCGACCACCAGCAGGGTGAGTGCATCGGGCGACTCGTTCCACGGCGCCTCTCGGCACAGCAGGGCCAGGGCACGTACTACGTTGCGTACGTCCTTGCGCGGCAGCATGCGCCCGACGTAGACCGCGACCGCGCCCTCGGTGTCCAGGCCGATGTATCTCCTGGCCTCGGCCCGAGGCAGCGGATGGAACGATTCGACGTCGACGGCGGAGGGGATCAGCGCTACCCTGGCCGGGTCGGCCCCGTAGTCATGCACCAGCTCGTCGCGCTCGGCGGGGCACTGGGCGATCAATCGATCGACCGACCGAACGATGTCCGTCTCGACGGCGATTCTATCGGGAGGGCTGGTATCGTCCTCGCCCTGGTGCTTGCGCTTGGTGCGGCCCATGGCATGGAAGATCTGCACGACCGGGAGATCCAGCAGACGTCGCAACTCGACGGCCACCCAGCCCGACATCCAGAAATTACCGTGGACGAGGGTGTAGCGCAGCCCCTCGCGGCCCATAAACTCCAGGATGCCGTCGCGGAACGCCGGCATGTACGGCCACATGTCATCTTTGGGCAGGAAGGCCGCCGGCCCCGCTTCAACATGGATCACGCGCACGCCCGGCGCCCACTCCACCACCTCGGGCCCCTCCGCGCTATCGCGACGGGTGTAGAGATCAACGGCGTAGCCCAGACGGCCGAGGTGTGCGGTGACTTCACCCACGTAGACGTTCTGTCCCCCCGCGTCGGCTCCTCCGCGCAGCGCCAGTGGGCTGGCATGCTCGCTGAGCCAGGCAATGCGCGACACGACCATATCTCATGCGCTCCCTTCATGGGCGGCCACGACGCCTGCCATCTGCGGCCTTGGCAGGCTCATCGCCTGCTCGAATGCGGCGTTCCAGTCGCGGATAAAGCGATCCAGCCCGAAGCGGCTGAGGGCCACCTCGCGCGCCCTGGCCCCCAGGCGCCGGGCCGTCGCCGCATCGTCCAGCAGCAGGCGCATGCGCTCCACCAGAACCTCGGGCCGGCAAGAGATGTAGCCGGTCTCTCCATCGCTGATCGCCGACGGCAGCTCGGTCGTGGCCAGCGCAACTACCGGCAGGCCGATGGTCATGGCCTCGATGACCGCGAGCGGCAGGCTGGTGTAGCGTATGGGGCTGAACAGAAAGCGATAGGCGGCGACGCGGCGATGCAGATCCCGGTAGGGGATATCGCCCAGGCCGCCGATCTGCTCGCTCTCCATACCGGCCAGATCGAGCGGAACCAGCTCGCGCGCCCAACTGAAGAGATCGTAACCGGCGATGCGCGGGCGCTTCTGTATGCCGTTGATGACGGTGATGCCGCGCTCGAGGTGGCCGTCATAGATGGCCGCCGGATCGATGGCGACGCTGTGTTCGATGACCGTCGTCGGGGTGCGGCCGTTATCCCACATCAGCCGGTTGTAGTGCGTGACATGGACCAGCAAGACCCCGGGATCGTCGACCAGATGGCGGGTATCGACGGCATGGGGGCGCGGTGTGTTGTGCTCCAGGTAGATCGCGGGAAGGCCAAGCTGCGCGGCGTTCAAGATCTCGAATCGATCGTCAGTATAGTTCTGCGGCGCCTGGTAGATAACCAGATCGAGATCCAGCTCGCGCACCTGTGACGCCGGTACCTCCCTCACGTACGGTGGCAGATCAAAGGTGCTGCCGCGGCCGCCGTAGCCGGTGGGCCGGCTGGGCTTGACCGGCAGATACCAGTCGTGCTCCAGCCGTGCCAGCGTGTTGAGGTAGCTGCCGTGGATATGCCAGGTGAGAATCTTCAGACGCCGCATAATCAAAGCCCACCCACGATCGCTTGCAGGCCGTGCATCGCCGCCGGCACGCGCTTTGGCTTCATTAGCAACTCCTCCGCGGCGTCGACGACCATATCCGGCGTCACCAGGCGCAGGCATTCGTGGCCGTAGGGACAGATGCGGCTGTAACAGATACGGCAGGCCACGTCGTGGTAAAGTTGGCGATGCGGCACGCGCCATGGCCCCCATTGCTCGGGGGGATTGGTCAGCGCAAACAGGCTCACCACCGGCGTCTTCAGCGCGGCGGCGAGATGCATGGGGCCGGTGTTGTTGGTGACCACGAGATCGGCCAGCTCGATCAGGGCGCAGAACACGGCGAACGTGAGGCCTCCGAACATTATGGTTGCTCTACGCGCCCGTGGTTCCAGGCAATCGTGGATGCGACCGAGCAGGTCGCGCTCGCCGGCAGCGCCGGTGAGCAGCACCGTCGCGTCAAGGCGGTCGACCAATCGGTCGATCACCTCGACATACTTCTCCCATGGGTACGTGCGGGCCGGCATGCTGCAACCGGGATGGAGGGCCACCAGCGGCCGCTCCTGCGTGGCCCCACGTGCAACGAGCAGTTCGATCGCGCGGTCCCTGGCGCCCTCGGGCACAGAGAGGACCAGGTCGAGCCCCCGCGGATCGGAGGGTGCCGGGACGCCGATCGCACCGACGAGGTCGAGCCCGCGTTCTACCTCGTGCATCATGCGTTCCGGGTGCTTATGCCGGGTGGTGAGCAGAGAACCGGCGCCGTCGTAGGTGGCGCCCAGGCGGAGCGGGATATCGGCCAGGTAGCACAGGTACGCGGCCGGCAACGGGCTCTGGCGAAACGATGTGAAGATAATCGCGGCATCGAAGCGCGCCGCGCGCAGCGCGGCGATCATCTCCTGTTCGCGCGCGCTGTCGTGTGGCAACTCCTGCCACGGGTCCATCCAGGGCGCCCGGTAGACCAGCACATCGCTCAGGTCGGGGTTCAACCGGCCCACCTGCGACCCCACCGGGCTGGCCAGCAAGGTTAGCTCGGCCCGCGGCAAGGCCTGCTTTACGGCGTGGATGGCCGGGGTGGTCACCAGCACATCGCCCAGATTATCCAGGCGCACGATCAGAAGGCGTTGTACCTCACGCCATCTTTCATCGAGCAACATGTCACGCCCCTCCTGTCGCCACCAGTGCGGCGATGCGCTCCATCACCGTGGTGGTGCTCAGCGTGCCGGCGAGAGGGAGGATGACGATGCGTCCTCCGACCTCCTCGACGGCGGCGGCTTCGGGCAGCGTGACATCGGCGTAATCGCCGCCTTTGACGTGGATGTGCGGAGAGAGCAGACGGATCAAGTCGCCGGGATCGTCCTCGTCGAACAAGATGGCGTGGTCGACCGGCGTCAGGGCGGCGACGAGCGACAGACGGTCGTTCTGATGGTTGACCGGGCGATTCTTGCCCTTGAGCCTGCGGGCGCTGCGATCGCTGTTGACGCCCACGACGAGAATATCGCCCAGCGCTTTGGCGCGCGTCAGCAGCTCGATATGGCCGGCGTGCAGGATGTCGAAGACGCCGCTGGTAAAGACAATGGTTCGGCCCGCCAGGCGCTCCCGCGCCAGGTCCTGCGCCAGTTGCCGGCGGTTGGCCTGGCTCTGGCCCCGTGTGGCCACGGCGTGCTCGCGCAGGCTGACCCGTTGCAACAGCTCTTGATGGTGCACAATGGCCGTACCGCGTCGCGAGACGGCGATACCGGCCGCATCGATGGCGATCTGGCCGGCATCGACCACGCCGGCGCCGGCGGCCAGGGCCAGGGCCAGGGCCGCGGCGAACGTATCACCGGCGCCGACGACGCTGGCCTGAGGCACGGGATGCGCCGGCAGGTGAACCGACTCGCCGCCGCGGCCCACCAGCACCACGCCGTCCGAGGCCAGGGTGATGGCGGCATAGCGGGCGTCGATCATCTCCAGGAGGCGACGGCCGATCTGCGCGTTGTCGGCAACCACGTCTCCGGTGACCGGCAGCAGATCCACCTGGTTGCCGATGGCCGCGCGGGCCTCCAGGTGATTCGGCGTGACGACCGTTGCCCCGGCCCTCTGGAAGCGGGCCGGATGCTTGGAATCGACCACCAGCACACATTGGCGCGCGGCGCGCAGCTCCGACAGCCGCTCGATGAGGGCCTGGGATGCCACGCCATAGTCATAATCGGAGATGAGGACGAGGTCGCAGCGGGCAAAGGCGCGATCGAGGTAGTTCGCCAGCCGGCTCTGCGCGTCTGTCGAGGTTGTGCTGGGCGCCACTGCCCCTTCGTCGAAGCGCACCACGTACTGGCCATCGGCCAGGATGCGCATCTTATGTGGGGTCTGGAAATCGAGATCCTCGATCAGCCAACGCACGTCGACGTCGTTCTCACGCAGCACATCACGCAGCGTTCTCCCGGCGCTATCCTGGCCCACGCGGCTCAGGACCATGACGTCGGCGCCCAGGGCACGGAGGTTCGTCGCCGTATTGGCCGCGCCGCCCGCGGCATGCCGTTCCACTACCTTGTGCACGACCGGAACCGGGCCTTCGCTGCAGAGCCGCCGTGCCCGACCCTCCAGATAGCTGTCCAGCATTACGTCGCCGATCACCAGCACCCTCGAACGTCGAAACTGACGCACCAGGTCAACCGTTGTGCCCATGTCTGCCTTTCTGTCCATCTGATCAGTGCCGAGGGGCCGCAGCGCCAGGGGCGACGGTGCGGTGGCCGGCGATTTGGTAGCTCAAGTCAACGGCGGATACCAGTCCTGTGCAGGCTGCCACGATGCGCAGAGCATGTTGCGTATCTCGCGCCACGAAGTCGGGCCGGCGCACAGGGTCGTCGGGCAGATGCTCGGTGCCCAGGTCGACGAGCACCGTACGGCAGCCGGACCGGTTGCCGGCCTCGATATCGTCGAGGATATCGCCGATGAGCCAGGAGCGCCCCAGGTCCAGGCCGAGATCGGACGCCGCCTGGAGGATCATGCCCGGACGCGGCTTCCGGCAATTGCAGGCTACTGAGAGCCGCTCGACGATGCCGTCGGGGTGGTGAGGGCAGTAATACAGGCCGTCGAGCCGGACGTCGTGCCGCGCCAGCTGGCGTGCCAGGTGCGCGTGCATCCGCGCCAGGTCCTCTTCGCGGAAGTATCCGCGGGCGAGCCCCGACTGATTGGTGACGAGCACGAGGCGGAATCCGGCCCGTTGCAGGCGCCGCAACTCCGGGCCTACGTTCTGGTACAGGACCAGATCCCGTGGCCGCCGGGGATAGTGGCGGGGGTAAACCAGCGTGCCGTCGCGGTCGAGAAAGATGGCGGCCGCCCGGCCTGCTTGTAGCCTCAGCATGCGCCGCCTCCGGCTTCACTGGCGAGCTCCGACTCCACGATGTCGCACAGGATATGCGTCACGATCATATGTAGCTCCTGGACCACCTCTGTTTCGCTCACCGGCACCCGCACGGCGATGTCGGACAGGCGGGTCAGAGGGCTCCGTCTGTGGCCGGTCACAGCTACGACCGTCATCAGCCGGGCGCGTCCGGTCTCGGCGGCGCGGATCACGTTGGGCGAGGCCCCGCTCGTGCTGAAGGCCAGGAGCAGGTCTCCCGGCTGGCCCAGCGCGGCTACCTGACGAGAAAAGACGTGCTCATATCCGTAGTCGTTGGCGACTGCCGTCAGGATAGAAGAATCGGTGGTCAGCGCTATGACGGCGTAGGGTAAGCGTTCCCGTTTGAAGCGACCAACCAATTCGGCCGCGAAGTGTTGCGCCTCCGCGGCGCTGCCGCCATTTCCGGCCACCAGGACCTTGTGGCCCGTCCGCAGCGTCAGGACAAGTCGCGCCGCGGCGTCCGCCAGGGCGGTATTTGCCGCGGCCAGTTGTGCCAGCGAGTGGGCGAGCGTGGCCTGCCTGCTTGCCAGGCTTCCGGCGACGGTATCACGATATGGCCTGCCGGGTGCGGCTGGTACAGTCGCGGGCGCCAGAGCCAGGCTGCTGTTGGTCATTCACAATCTCCCTTCGGTCGCCGTCCGGCCGCTGCTGTTATTGGGGAAGGTCGCTTGCCACGTAGAGCGAGGCCGCCCGGTCATCCGGTGGTGCCGCGACCCGTTCCGTTGGGTCCGAAGAGGCCGGTACGAGGAGAAGAA
>Ga0209062_1006727_pt1 | contig 10327 bp, 6 predicted proteins | sample Coa_R2_2_FD_187158 | JGI IMG/M metagenome (GOLD analysis project Ga0209062, IMG submission 187158) | Surface soil microbial communities from Centralia Pennsylvania, which are recovering from an underground coalmine fire - Coalmine... | ecosystem: Environmental > Terrestrial > Soil > Unclassified ...
TGAGATGCCGTTTGGACCGTAGAAGTAGTTATATTCATCCGGTTCTGAGCCCACCACCCCCGTATTGGCATCATCTACGTTGTAGAAAATATTCGTGGCAAAGCGTGGAATCTCAAAGAGATTCGGGTTCAGAGCGTTCCAGATGCCGGTATTCGCGCTCGGCGGGCCTTGTCCGGGTTGTGAGGCATCGGTAACCACATAGCGAAGCCCGTCGACATACGCCTCCGATGTAAAATTCGGGTTTCCGAGACCCGAAACGCCCGGCGTGACCATGCTTGCACTGTCGAAATAGGAGCCGAACAGGTTGTTTCCAACTGTGACATTCTGAAGCACCTCGGCGTCAACTTGCGAGGTCGTGGCGGGTGTACAAACGCCGCTGTTTGGAACAGGGTTATAGCAATCGAAATCTTCATGATCGTAGGTGTGGCTCATCCAGTAAAAATACGGCGCGAGCGATTGCGCTTTTGGCGTGAGCGTGTCATTGGGCGGCGCCCAACCGTTTACTGGATCGGTTCCCACGCCGTTGAATGCCATACTGAGTTCGAATTTAGCGGTTTGCGGTTTCGCCCGCAACGTTGCCTGCCAGTTATAAGTAGCTTGCAGGCCCGATCCGGCAATGCGAATCGTGTCGCAATAGTCGGATAAATCGCTGGTCGGGTCGAGCTGGAAGCCGCTTGGTACACATTGCGGAACCGTGGGATCGAATAGATCGTCATCGATGAAGAAATCATCGATTTCCGGAGACAAGTAATATTTTTTCGCGCCAAGAAATATTCCGTGAGTTACCCAATTGAGTAATCCATAGCTTAGTACAAGCGAGTGCTTCAGATAGGGATTATGGTCCATGGTGAGCGCCAGATACTGCTGTCCGGTCGCGGCTGTGTGGATGGCGCCGACCGTGTACGTAGCTCCGCCGTATGCCGCCGTGAGCACAGGAACGGTCGTTTCTCCTGTTGCGGCAGTCGTATTCGCCATATACATATATGCACTTGCTACAGGGATCGACGCATTCGCAGTGACATAAGAAAATGCGCTGGCCGCCAAGGCTTGTCCTGAGGCGACTTTCACGTTCACTGGAGATGTGGTGGACGTGCTCACGGCGACTCCGGCGTAAGTTAGGCCATAACGTGGCTCGGGCCAGGTGTATAGGCTGACGGTCCTCACGCCGAAGGTGGCTGTAAATGAATCCATCGCAGCCCAGTCGCTTGCACTAAAGGTACTCTGGCAGCCATTTGCGTTGCAATATGCCAGATTGCCGATTGTGAGGATAATCCCGTAGTAATTTGCATTGTTTGGACTGCTGGCGAAATTCGGCAAAGGATAGGCGCTCGGGTTATTGAGATGGTTCACAGATAGATACGTGTCATACGGAATGCCTACCTGATCCAGGAACGCTTGGATGGCGGAATAACTTGGCTCTGTGCCGTCGACGGCAATCACGAGCAGCTTCATCGTCAAGGGATCATTGATGCGTGATGTTCCGGGAGGGGCTCCTCTCGGTCTTGGAAGAGGGGCCAGAGGGGGAATCGGGCGGCTTGGGATTTGCGCCCCCTTCCAATCTTCGCTGACCGTGGGCGGCGGGCCTGGCGGATGATGGGGCCTTAAAGGCCTGTTTCCTCCTTTTCGAGGGGTGACCTCACTGGCCGGTCCATTCGGGTTATGGCTACTATCGTTGTTGCCATTGGATTGATTGGCGTACGGCAAGGCGGCTGCGAGGACTGTGCTAAGGCCCAGGATCATGATCACTTCGCTGATCAGCCGCGCTGGAGGCGTACTTGTGTAATGCAAACGAAACTTCATGCGTGTTAACTCCTATCTCTTTTGGGAACGTGGGGAATCTGAAATAATGAACCATTGCCGGTCGTTTAGCTTGTTTCCTAACTCCTACAGCGGTTTCTTTATCCGAAGGATCCGATACACCAGAATGTCCTTGTCTTCATAAAACAGCACTACGTCTCTGTGATACTTGGCATAGGCGTTCATTAACTCTGTCGCGCGATATTGCAAGGACTGGCGTCCGATCGGATCCGTATATAAAAACGTTGGCCAGTCTGAGGCTTCTGCAGGCGAGTAATGCCAAACGGCCGGATGAATTTCGGAAGGAGAGGCAGTGCCCGGGATCATTGGCCGGCGCTCCACAAACACAAAAACATCCGGACAATCGTAAGGGAATCGGAATCGGGGATTACTTACCTGGCTTGGCGTAAAGCTTGAGACGAATTCGCTAAGCTCAACGTGCCAGCCTCTACCATAAATGAAAGCAAGCTCCTGAAAAGGCGAGACCATGATCCACTGCTTTCGCGGGAAGCTACGAGCAATCTGATCGCAGATCCGGGCTGTCGATTCGTATTCAATTGTTTGTACCGCTTTTGCGTTTGCACGCGTAAAGAGTCCCATGGCAAGTGCGCAGATCAGCGTGGGCAAACATGCTGCAGCCATTCGGAGAGCACGATTCGGCAGCAACTTTGTGAGAGCGGTTGTAAGAGCAAGCAGACAAAACACAGCCCCCCAAATCCATTCGATGGGAGAGATCATGATGGCTAACAAAATGGCAAAAGCGGAATCCCGTCGAGATACCGGCCACAGAGCGGCTGCAGCAATCCAGTAGATACTGGAAGCCAAGGCTGGGGTAAATTCGACGATTGTAGCCGGAGCAAGCAACAGGACGGTGGAAAAGAGCGCAGCAGCACCAACCGCACTCGCCACAATTCCCCACACTCGGAACAGGCAAAAGCTGAGAATCAAGATAAATATGGCAGTAAAAATCGGCCCGCTGAAACGCAAGATGGTGGCCGCATCCATACCGGAAATGAAACTTATTGGAGCAAGTAAGGCAACCGAGCCATCCACCTGCCACGGTCGCCCCTGCGACAGGACGCCGAGAGAGATCGCGCGGTTGTAAGTCTCCGGGTAGGCGAAATGAAAATACGTCAAGGCGAATCTGGCGCACAAGAGGACCAGACCGCTGCCCAGCGCAGTCATCACGTACAATTTAGGCGTGCGCAACAGCGCAAGTCTCCCCTTCAGAGCACTCATCACCTGGCGTTTCGCAGCCTCACGATCCTCAAGAAACAGCAGCACCAAGGGCCATAAACTGTTCCTGCCGCCGTCAGCATTTCGTCTCAACACTCCCTGCAGGGCCGCTACGACACAGAGGGAAACGATCACTCCGGGCAGGCATAAACCCAGGCGCCCCAGCAGGAGGCACACAACTTCTATTGCCAAAGAGGCATGCACAAAGAGCCGCACAGCTCGTGCACTGCGATCTGGGCTGTACCGACGAAGGGCATTCGCCTTTGCACACGCCGGCACGAGCAAGAATACGCAGCCGAAAACTAAGGAAATCCTGAACAGCGCAATTACTTGCACGATGGTTTAGGCGGCAGAAGCAAAAAAGTAATAATCAAAGTTGGCAAGCATCCGGTGGCAGCACCGGGCTGAGATATAACTCAGGGCACAGGCGCCTACAAAAAAGCCGATAATCGCCAGATCGTAAGCAACCAGTCGCGACAGTACATAACCGATCATAACGTTTATCACCAGACTCCAAGCCGTAGCGGTGACGGCAAACATAGGACGGGACAGTGCAAACAATAAAGCGATATTCCACAGGCCTATCGCGAGAAATGGCATTCCCGCCATCCCTAATAGCACTACGCGAGGCAGAATTACTGCGCGCAAAGGAGGTATTTCATAAATTGCGGCTGTCACGATCGCACTGGAGCCCACAAACAGTAAGCCGAATATCAGTATCTGATGCTTGTAGAACGCCATCATACACTCTCTGAGCCTGGCTCTATCGGTGACACTCAGTTGCTTCTGTTCAGCGCTTACAAAGCCATAGAATTTCACTAAGCCGACATGAATCCATCCTACCTGCACAATGAAGGCAAAGAGGCATAGATCGAGCGCAGCCTCGTACGCACCGCGGAATTGAAGCGGCAAGGATGCGGACTCTGTCTTTGCGCTCCAGGCAATGATACGATCGGCGAATAGAAATGCGTAATAGAGAGCGCCGTAAACGAAATACGGGAACAGAGTGTAGGCCAGCCGGCCGATCGGTGGCAGTTTTACATGGGCTAATAGATGGCTTCCCATGCGCCTGAATCGCGCCTCTGCAACACCGAGAAATGTGAGTGTGGCGACCGTGATCCCACAGATCTGACTCACCATAAGCGGCACATGAAGACTCAAAAAGAGATAGCCGACCACGCCCATCCCCAGTAACGTTCCTACCGTGATAGTAACCTCCGCTTCGAGGACGTGAAGCACACCGCTCACCAATATGTAAAAACCAATGCCGAGATTGAAGACGACGCACCAGGCATAGAGATCGGCAGGGAGCCACTGAAAGAAGGCGTTCAAGAGAAATCCCATGCTGGTAACAGCGCACAAGGCTAAAGCGCCTAACTTTACTGCGGACCAGCAAGAGCAGGAGCATAGAGCCCATTCTTTGCTCTCTTTGTAGAAGTATCCCAGTCTGCCGATAATCTGGAGAAAGCCGCCGGTCACAATGAAGCCGGCGATCGCTGCAACGGCAATCGCCACCGCTTGATTGCCGCTAATCGGGCCTCCCCACAGGGGCACCTTCACGAAAAGGACAATCAGACAGCATAGGATTGCGGGTGTGGCAAAGGCCATGCCTTTTAGGTAATTTCTCCAGGTGCTTTGCTCGAAGGCTTGGTGTGGAAACTGAGGCGGTTGAGCTTGTGCTACGCGCAGATAGACCTCAGCCATATGCCAAAGGTTCCGGAAGCCATATTGTGAGCGTGCTACCTGATCTGTTACACCACTTGCCTCCAGGCGTACTGCCAGGTCCTGTACATCCAGCGGAGGCGCCCAGATCGTGTTATCGCTGGGCGGCAGAATACATGGTGGGAGTAAGTTTTCCATCCGATAATTCCCGGTAAAGCTGTTGAAAGGCGCCGATGGCCTTCTCCGTCGTGTAAAGAGAGAGCGCTCGCTCTCTGGCTGTGCGCGCCATCGTTTCGCGGTACGCCCTTGCGTCTTCCTCACCTTCAAGTAACGTCAGTAAAGCTTTCGCCAGGCTAGCCGGATCTGCCGGTGTAACGACCAAACCAGTCGTTGCTAACATCTCACTTACGTTCCCAACATCAGTCGCAACCACAGGACAGCCGCTGAACATCGCTTCGAGGATTGAGTACGGCATACCTTCCGAGATGCTGGGAAGGCAGAATACATCGGCTTCCGCTAGAGCAGATGGAACATCCTGTTTGCCAGCGAATTCGAAATTCCGTTCCAGCTTATTCTCGGCGACCAGTTGCAGACAGTACCGGTAATAGGATTGATCTGCAATTTCTCCGACTACCCGAAACAGGACGGACGGTATGCTTTTCCGCACCAGGGCGGCAGCACGAACTAAGTATTCGATGCCCTTGAGGTGATAAACCCTGGCCACCGTAAGTACAACTAAGCGTTCTCTGGGATTTTTTTGTACTGGCCGGAACTGGTCCGGATTCATTCCGTTTGGGATGACCCGAATTTTTCGGTCAGAGGCGCCGAGCCGGACTTGCCACCGTTTGTTGAAGCTTCCCAGAGCGGTCACGCAATCGGCGAAATAGTAGTTCATTTTGACGATCGCCGTCTGGAATGCGAGCAAAAACCGACGGCAAGCCTCTGTATAACCAGAGTGCCGGAGCGATATATACAGTTCGCGCAAATAGATACCATGTTCCGTTAACAGGAACGGCTTCCCTCGAGTGAGCTTTCCCAAAACTCCGGGAACCCCCGCCAAGCCCGCTACCGAACTGTGTGTTACGTCTGTTGAGGGGATCGGAACGGTCACAATTGCGAGAAATCGCTGTAACCAGCGCATGCAGGTAGTGGCGTCGTGGAGGGTAAATGAGGCGTAACCGGGGGAGTTTTGCAACATCTCCAGAAAGATCTCCCAGGTCTCGGGGGAACTCATCGTCTTCTGATAGTCGACGCTGCGAAAGTATAGATGCAGCATCAACAAGGAATCCGCCATCTTCTCAGGTTGAGTGCCTTGCAAAAGGGATGTGAGGAACTGCTTAAAAGGATCGAGAAAACTGTTCCGGATAACTTCCCGAGTGGTCCTTGTTCTTCTCTTGTAAATTTCTAAAAAGGATCGAATAACTGGACCTGGTTCGCTAGTCCCCCATAGCGTTAGTTCGTCGATTCCGGTAATGTTGGGAAGCATCTCAAATTGAGCTTTTCTATTTGGCGAATGGGTAATTGCAAAAACACGGAAATCGACATCTCGGAGTTCGCGAATCAGTTGATCACACCAGACGCTAACCCCGCCTTGGTAGAAAGGATAAGTGCCTTCTGAGCAAAGCAAAACAGACAAACGGGACATACTGGTTTTTACTCTCGAAATGCCACTTGGGCGGTAAGGCCCACGAGGAGTGCTGAGGGCGCCGGATTCTTTGCAGTGATACGGACGGTATAAGCCGATTGATCTTGTGAGGGTACCAGGAATATCGCGGCGATCGATGCGGGAATCTGAGTAGCAGGCTCAGTTGGAACACGCACATTTGCCGCCTGGCCAACCTTGAGCCGCTGTGCCAGGTAAGCATCTACGGGCACGTCAAAATCCAGCCAATCGAGTTGACCAATCTGAAGGAGCGGATATCCGGATGGGATTTGATCTCCGGAATTCACTGCGACCTTTAATATGGTTCCCGCTTCAGTCGAAGTGATTGTTTGTGAATCAAGGCGGCGTGACGCAATCTGAAAAGCTGCTTCGGCCTCCTGGAGCTCCATTCTTAAGTTGAACTGCTCCCCGGAAGAGGACGCCTTCGCTTGTGCACTAGTGTGCAGACGGGAAGCCGCGATCTGGACTTCCTCTTTCAGACGAGAGAGATGCTCTCGCCCGTCTTGAAGATCGCGAAGCGCAGCCACGGCAGCCCCTCTTGCGGCTTCGACTTCGATATCCGTGGCCAATCCTTGCTGTTCGAGCGCTTGTACCTGCCGCAAATGAGCCTCTGCTCTTTCGTAAGCGCTTTGCACGCTGTCGAGTGAGAAAGCCGACAGCCTTTCTTTTGCTGCGCGAACGGAATATTCAGCGTCGGACGCATCCGCGGCGCTATGCGGTACGGCCGCCGATGCCAGGCGCTGCCTGACTGCCTCTAGGCGGGTTCTTGCCCGCTCGTAATCGAGTTGAAACTCGGGATTCGCCAGCGTCATTAAGACGTCGCCCTTTTTGACTGCTTGCCCTACGGAGGCACGGACATTTGTAACTAAACCGGGAAATTGTGAAGTGATGGCTACGACGTGATGGGCACGAATGGCGGCCGGAAACAGAGTTGTCTTTAAGCCCGGAGTGCGCAGGGAAAAGATTTGCGAACCCGGGCTTGTGAACGACAGGACGAGTGCAAGCCCGATCAGCAGAAAAGCACCGGTTTGCAGTCCATACTTACGGATCAGTTTCAGCCCTTGAAAAAACATCTTGATACTCCTTCGGCGAGGCGGCTTTTAGAAGGTCTCGGGCAATGCGTCAGGACAGTTTTTGGAAAGCTTCACTCAACAGATCGAGGCCAGTAAGTTCCAGTCTCAGGAGTGCGAACTCATCTAGGGCAAGAACTTAAATTCAATTGTGTAGAGGGAAGGAATGGCTTTGCCACGCATCCGTGCAGGTTCAAACATCCATTCTCTGGCCGCGTCCATGGCGCGACTGCACAGCACGGAATTCATGTCCGACGAAGGACTGTCACTCTTTAGCACAATGGCCTCCCGGACGTGCCCGAACTCATCAATCTTTACTTGCACTGGCACGCTCGTCTCGCGCACAACGAGCGAACCTTTTCCGTCTGCTGCTGTGACGAACTTCTGCTTGATGACATGAGGGGGGACGTATTCGACCACATCGGAGACCGCCCTTACAGAAGCTCTCTGAATCTGAGCCGGGGCTGGAGCGGCGGGCGGCGCGGAAGAAGAGAGGGCAATCGGGCTGCTGACGAGATGCAAATCGGAATTTTCTGTTGTGAACTCCAGGTCAGGAGTTTCCTCATCGTCAGCAAGCAGCCGGGTAATCTTCGGCGTTTCAAGGATCGCCTCGTCGGCTCTTCCCTGTTGCCCGACGGCCACTTTTTCCGGCTCACACAGGGCAAGAACAGTAAGTGCGCTTTCCTTCCACTCGTATTCAACGCGCTTGGCTTCGGCCGCAGTATTCGTCCACTCGCGACGCGCCCATAACTCGTCAGACTCGCTTTGCAGGCCCTCGTTTTCACGAATTGTGGTCAGCGTGTGAAGCTGTTTGGCGAGCGCCGCTTTCTTGCTCGCGATTTTGAGACGCGCGCTGGCAAGCAAGCTCCTTTGAACGTTTGCCTGCACTTCGCGGCGGAGTGAGATTTTTGTGTTCTCCAACTCCCGTTGTATTTCGTTGAAACGCGCCTGAAGGAAGGCGAACGTGGCGGCATCAACTCCGGTGTTGCGCAAAGGCAGATAGAAACCGCCATCGAGGTGGCCGGTGTTGCCGCCCAGCAGCTCTTTAGCATCGAGGCCGCCCTTTATCGGGGTTTCTAAATAACCATAGCCGGCGGAAACAGAATCAAATTGCGGCCTGAACCTCTTCCGAGAGACGCTCAATTGCGAGAGATGTTCTGCAACCGCCTTCAAATCCTCTCGGGAATTGAGGGCCAGTGTGACCAGATCGTCCACTGCGGGCAGTTCGGAGGAAGCAGAAACGCGGATGAGATCGTCGGTTGACACTGCGACCTGATCTGCAGTCAGATTTGCTCCGGTGATCCGTACCAGGGCTAAGGACGCGGTTTGCGCCTGGCCTTGCGCCTCAAGACAGGCGCTCTCGAGACTGATCGTGTCCTGTTCAAACCGGGCCACATCCAGCTTCGTGATGCGTTTGAAGGTGGCGAGCCGCTTCACTTTTTCGCGACCCGCATTCTGCTCTGCCCACGCTGCACAATTCGCCTGTTCGAGCTCCTGCGCCTCGGCCAGTGCGAAGAATTGATGTGTGGCTTCGATCTGCGCGTTAATCCGGTTACCCACGTGGCGCACTTCCGCTTGCACGACGCCCAGACGCGCCAGGGCCATGTTTACTGGAGAGGGCGCCGTGCGGCGATTTATGGACAAGCTGCCTCCCAGACTGGCTGCCAGGAATAATGGATTCGAGAAACTCAAAATATTCAGTTGAGGCCGCAGCTCGATTCTCGTCTTGTTGAGCGCTTGCAGCATCTCGAGCTCGAGCCGGGCGCTGGCGACTGAAGTGTCATCTTGATCGATCTTGTTAGTTGCGGCCTTTAGGACGTCGGCGAGGTGCCAGACGGCCTGATGCTCGTCAGGCCAAAGGCTGAGGGGACGAGCCATCCCTATCGCGAGCAGCAGCATTAGCTTAAGCTTTGACATGATTCCTCATTCCTCCCGCTACTGTTCTGCGCAAGCTGCAGCCTGATCATCAGAGTCGGGCCGGCCGAGTTAGGATACGTTACCACGGAAGGGCTTCACCCACTCCCGGTAAACCTCGACCGCCACGGAGCGCTGCAGCAGAGTCAAGGACACAACCAGCCGGTATCGGTCCTTGATACTCAACACATTCCCCCGCGCGCCCGAGAGCGGACCGCTCACCACTTCTACCGGCTCTCCGATCGTCATGAAGGGCCAAGGTTCGCTGTAGAGCTTGGAACTGGTGATGAGCCGTATGGAGGCTATTTCGGCCTCATCAAGCGGCGCCGGCTCCTTCCCGATACTGACGACATACAGTACTCCAGGCAGCATGAGAACCGGAAGCCGGTTCTGTTGATGAAACCGCGCGAACACGTAGCCAGGAAACAGCGGCAATTCCACCGCTTTTGTCTTGAGACGATTTGGACTGAGCTGGACACGGCGATATGTCGGCAAAAACTCGTCATAACCGCGCCCTTGTAAGGCTAGCGAGGTGATTTTCTCGCAGTTCGACTTCACACGAAGGGCAAACCACGGCAGATCTTTGTTTCTTGCGTTTCGCAATGCGGCGGATTCTGTGACGGTGGACAGCCTTGTCGCATTGGAGGCCATACTCAACTCCTTTCCACCCGGCAAAGCTGGCAAGCTACCGCCCCTTCGCTCTCAAGCTTGAGGCTGGATACCAAAACCGCACGGATTGTTGGTGCGTCCCGTGCCGGCTATTACCCGAGGCGAACTACACGAATTCGAAAGTACAGAACAACTCTATGATGAGAGGGGTCAGCGCAGCAAGTAGCAAGAAGTAGCAACAGGTAAAGGCGAGGTTACAGGTGAGTTGCTCCCTTTGCGGTGATGGATCCTCTAGGTCTGCGCCAGCAGCCGCCGGATATACGCCAAATTACGCTTCATTCCGGCCTCCAGTTCTGCCGCAGGAACATCGGTTTCG
>Ga0209062_1006728_pt1 | contig 10326 bp, 10 predicted proteins | sample Coa_R2_2_FD_187158 | JGI IMG/M metagenome (GOLD analysis project Ga0209062, IMG submission 187158) | Surface soil microbial communities from Centralia Pennsylvania, which are recovering from an underground coalmine fire - Coalmine... | ecosystem: Environmental > Terrestrial > Soil > Unclassified...
ACACCTGGGCCGCATCACCAAAAGAGGAAGCAAACTGGGGCGGACGACCTTGGTGCAATGCGCGCTGATCGCCAAACGCTACAGTCCCTACTTGAACCGATATTACGAAGGCATTCGCGCCCGCCGCCTGCCCGGAATATGGCGCGGCCTTCCAATCGAAGCCCAACCGCAGCAAGGAATGGCGCACTCCCGAACACATCCGGCAAGAGCGCCTGAGCTACTGTCAGCGGATGCGCGACTGGCGGAACGCTCAGGAAACGGTCAATTGGCTCCGTGCACAGCTTGCGGGTTTTGATTCCGCAGCGCAGTCGGCACCGATGCGCGAATTGATCAAGTGCGACCGATATCTGAGAGAACGGTTCGCCCAGCAATTCAAGCGGGCAGAGTCTCTCGAAAAGAAATAGTGAGCCTTAACGTCACCGCGCAGGGGCTGGTTGCGTGATTGGGTGCAACCCGCTTGTGGTTACACAGACGGGTGATAGAATATTGCGCCATGAGTTCGGCGCCCACTACGAGTGGCCCCAAGAGATCGTTATTTCGACCACCCGTACCTGGATACTGGAAAACCAAGACGAGGCTTGAACGGCTTATCCGATTCAAGCATCTCATTATTCATCACCTGCGCTGGCCTGGGGAATCGCAGACTGTGCCGTCCCTTGCGGAGCTGTTTCCCGGCGAGAATCTGAAAGAAGCCACCTTCGAAACCGCGCTGCGGATAGAACGTGAAATTCGGGAAAATCTAATGGTCATCTCCTATTTCCTCCAGGAAGCCGGGATAGCAACAGAGGGGGTTTTTGTTAAGGACGATCCAGGGCAAGTCGAACAAGTAAAAGAGCGATACGACCTCATACTGGACTATTTCGTCATGCTGAATAGCCACCTGTACCACCAGGCTTTTGAGGCGCTGATAGCGCGACTGGATATGGGCATTGGGATGTATAAAGCGCGGCTCCGGCAGGCAAAGCGCGACCTGTGCAGTCCCGTCGCGTGGCTGGCCTACCTCATCAGATTGCCGATAACGATTCTCGAACGGGCCGGGTTGGCCTCCCATCCAGATTCCCAACAGATAATACTGACCGGCTACGGGAAGTTCTTGAAAACGCTGATCGTTCTCATCCTGCTCTTGATCGCTGTTCGCCTCGGCGTGACGATTCCATGGAAAGAGATTGTGCAATGGGCGATCGGATTCCTGAAATGAGCAGCTGGGCGGCCATATGACATGTCTATGGGGAAGCGGCAAGTTTGCCTTGGTCTCATTGCAAGGGGCCCCGTCTCAATCAGTTGATCTTTCGCCAGTTTTCCTTGTTGAACCGCGACAGCCCCTCGTCCAAATATAAGCGGTTGAGTCGGGCGTGAATGGCCTGGTTTTCGTAAGACCGGAGGCAGGAGTAGCAGCTGTCACCGCAGTTCTCAGGGCAGTTAAGGACTTCAGCTGCCTCCTCAAAGACTCTGTTGAGATTTTCGAACATCTGATCGCAATAACCCGCCCCGCCGGCGGCTGTATCGAACAGAATGATTTCACGGTTCAGCAATGCATCGTTAGGTTCGTACTTAAAGGTGAAGGCAATTTCGCGAGGATCGATTTGAAGGTAGCGTGCACCACCTGTGCTCAGTGCCTGTGCTAAAGTCCAAAGCAGAATTGTCTCAGCCTTTTCCTTTTCGGCAGGATCCTTCGTGTCGGCCGCTTCGCGAAACGGCTTGGAGCGTAGCAACAATTCACCTATGCCCGACGACTTCTTAATGCGAAGACGAAGAATATCGGTGGTAAATTCATGCATCAGATAGAGGCTCTCGTGCCCTTCGCCTTCCTTTTCAGGGAGGACTAAACATTCGTACTGACGCCCTCTCACAGAGACATCAGATTTGCGACAGCGACTGAGGGTCAACGGCTTCTCAGCATCAGGGCGAGGCGTGAACGTCCGCATTCGGGCGCCCGACTGCTGAATGTGAAACGAACTCTGCCGAGCGGCGTAAATCGCTTTGCCCGAGCCGAATTCTTGAAAAGTCGGAGGCGGATTCCCGCGGGGATCAAAGAGGTACTCGCCACCCTTGACGAGAAAGATTTCGGGATCCTGACGCAAAAGCCCAGGTTCGTACTTGCCCAAGAACCCACCAAGTGGCTTAACCGCCCTCCGTCGGACGAGATCGCCGCACCCATTCGGACACGCCGTTGGGGTGTTCGTACTACACTGAGTGTCAATATGACCGCACCGCTTGCAGTACAGGAAGGGTTGGTATTCGAAGCCCTCCCAAAGACCGATCGATTTAATCGCCACCTTTCCAGCCACGATGATGCGGCCGGGATAGTATTCTGAGAGTGCTATACTTCTGTCGCGCTGAAGCTTTAGATCACGCCGTGGCCATTCGGTTCGCGGGCACTCATAGAGCCGCAATTCGTCGACGTAGATTGGGTAGTTGTAGCTGGGTAGGATTCCATAGTCGCTGAGCACAGGTATTGCCCCGTCTGCCTCCCGCAGCGGAATATAAGTCTTGTTGACATGTTCCAGCCTCTCATAGAAATTCTTGACGCAGAGCTCTGGCGCTAGGTTAAGCGTCGAATTTGCGGCCAACACGCTGCGAATGCTTGCTCCGATTGGTGACTGTACCTCGGTTGCCGCGCGGAGTATTGCTTCCTTGCGGTCGGGCCTAAGGCAAAAGGATAAGAATTCTCCTGCCGGAGGCCCTTCGAGCCCGCCAGGATTGGGGAAGGACCCGACAAGGTTGGCAAACAAGACCGCGTTGACGTGTCTAAGGAGCACTTCATGGCTGGGCGGAGAAAACCTGGGTATCCTCAAAGGACCGGCAATGAAATCAAGTGCCCGGTTCCAGAAGTACGCGTCGTGAGGCCTCTCGCGCACGTAGGTTATTACAATCGGGAGCATTCCAGCACGTCTTCCGGCACGCCCTGCTCGCTGCCTGTAATTCGCGATCTCGGGCGGCATATTCGCAAGAAAAATCGCATTCACACTTCCGAGGTCGATCCCTAACTCGAACGTTGTTGAGCCGGATATCACGTCAATCGAACCAACGTAGTCTTCGCGGAACTCCTTCTCTATCTCCCGGCGTGCCCGCGGAGCAATCTGGGCGGTGTGCTCTTCGACTCGTAACGGCTTGGGCCGCTTATCTCTCAGCAGATGCAGGTAGTGTCTGGCTGGAGAGAACTTCTGCGAAGCAAGTTCTCGGAGGCTGGTCTCTTTCAAGGTGCCATTGCAATCCCGAACCGGGCAAACCTTCCGCACGTTTACGCGACCGAGACTGCCGCACACAGAGCACCGATAAAGAGGGGAATCATCCGTCTCGAGCTTCCATTGGAGGCACAGCCAATTCAGCCGCAGCTTGAAATTTGTTGGCTCGGTGCCGTCCATGATGACGAACGGTTTCCGGCTGTCCAAGGGTTGGTTCAGACGGCTACGGAAGAGCATCTCTGGCGCAGTAACCACTTGCTCCCAGATACTTCCCATCAGTCGGTTAAAGTCGACAAGGTCCCCTGGAAGAAAGAAGGCGCCCTCGCGGTGGCAGATTCTGCGATAAAAGTTAAAGAGCCTGCTCCTGGGGTTTGCCTGACGCAGGCATAATCCTGATGTGCCCTGCCCGGCAGCCTGCTTGCAAATACTGCATTCCTGGTAGCCGTAGCGCTGGAGGTCCAGAAAGTCAATCCGAACACCGGTCCCTGAAGAAACTGCCCAACGGCGGAAGCGAAACCCCCAGTTTATGATTGCCTGTACTAGAGCGTCCTGCTCGGCGACAGATAGTCGTCTTCCTAAAGGATCTGTAGCTAAGAACTGCCGTCCTCCAACGAAAAGCGACTCAGGGTAGATAAGGGAGCAGGCTCCGAGCGATTCAAGCGTCCTGTATTCGGTGCACGTCTCGCGGAACAGTAACGTAGCGACGCGCTTTCGGATTGCTGATGGGTCTGAGACTTCTTCCTTTTCGCAGAAGAGGTTTGCCAGCGCGCTATCACTTTCAAGTTGCTCAAATAGTTGCGAAATCAATTCCCTTGTCCCCAAGGGCCCACCGGCATCATTCAAGGTTCGATATAAAAGCTGCCGAAACGTGAAATCTTCGTTTGTACGTTGGAGTCGGCTCGCGATGAATGCGGCCTCCTGTCGGCTGTCCGTGAAACATAATACTTTGTTCACGCAATCATGCAGCGGTTCGTCAATTGCGCGCTTTAGCTCTTCCAGGAGCACTGTGGACGCCGAATAAAGTGATATCGACGGCGGTGTGATGACCTCTTGGCCCTTAAGCCAATCCTGGTCGCAATATGGACATACTTCGATCCTGACATCCTTATCCCCATTTGACCATTCAAGAGCCTCGATCAGTGAGCCATGCGAGCATTCTTGCTGGTGCCGGGCTATCGCTTGTTGCCGGTATTCCGCATTATTGTCGTCATGAGGGAATCTAAGTCCGCAAAAGGTGCATAGCGTAATCTTTTTTTGATCGGCAAAGGCTTGTCTCTCCGCTTCGCTAATACCAGAGCAAGGCCTGAAGAGGATTCGGCGAAACTGATGAGGACCAAGAAGTTCATCCTTTTCCGGCAGAATCCGCTTCGTCCTAGCCCGAATCCAACCTTCGAGCAGTACAAAACCACACCTTCGACAAAGGAACACAGGGTAAGCCAACGATTGACAGGTTTTACAGCGCCCTCTGTGGACGACGAACAGTTCAGACCACCAGCCGTCCGTCGACTTCGCCAACGGTCTGTGCGCAGGATTGATGCATAAAAGCCCCTGTTGATGCTCTCTAACCAATAGATGGATACGAAGGCTTAACAACGCGTTCCCGTTGTAGCGAGCTGCGGCAACCAACTGAAGAAGAACGGCCAGGGCTTGTGCGGCCGGTTTGGAGTTCTCCGCCCCTTCGCCGGTTTCGAAGACGGCATGAGCCAACTCGTCGGCAGAAATTACGCTCGGCTGAGCGGATGCCAATTTTTGCGCTAATCGGTCGAATAACGGGCTCTCCCGCAGAATTTTTCCGAGAAGCTCAATTCTTTCAGGATTTGATTTGAGATATTCATCCTGCAGCATCGGCGACTGGAGCGCTGATGCCAGTGCTACCCATTCGTCAGACGGAATATCATTGTCTCCCTCTTCAGTGGAAGTTGTGCCCACCGCGAATGCGCTACAGAACCTCGGGGCGACGTCTGACAGATGGGTCAACGCTTTCACAGCTCTCACCCCGTCGAACGGCCCATGTGTTTCGTTGCTCCAAACGGGTTCAAACTCGCCTGTAAAGATCGCGTCTTCGGCAAACTCTGACCCAAACAGAAACGACGCGAACCGCGCCATCTTGCGAGTCGCCTTTTTTTCGGTGCTCAGGGTCGCGCTCAATCCGACCGAAATATAGTGCGGTTCGCCGCCCTGTTTGCGTGCGAGATAGTCACGAAACCGGCGAAGTAACGTGGCCACCTCCATTCCCTGCGTGCCATGGTACGTGTGAATTTCGTCTAAAACGAGAAGCTTCAATAGCTCAGGTGATGCAAAGATGCGCCGGTCGTCGTTCCGAAGGAGCATATATTCGAGCATCGTAAAGTTGGTTACGAGAATATCCGGCGGATTGCGCTGCATGTCTTCCCGGAACAGCACCTCACCCAATTCGTGGATTTCCTCCTGGCTAACAGACCGCTCGCTGGTGTCGTTTGCGTTGAGCGGCGTCTCACCCGTGTACCTTCCGAACGTAATCTGGCGGCTTAGCAGCGCTGATCTATCGCGACAGTCATGGGCTTGAAGGTTTATCCAGAAAAGGAGGCGTCGGAGGCGTGCCATTTGGTCCTCTACCAACGCGTTCATTGGATACAAGAGTAATGCCCGCACTCCGCTCTTTGAGCGAGTCCTTTCTGGCTCACTGAGGAGATCATAGATGAGAGGGATCAGAAAACACTCGGTCTTCCCGCTGCCAGTCCCAGTTGCAACGACAATATTTTTCCTGCTTCGAATCAAATGCTGGATTGCCTGTTTCTGGTGCACATACAGCCGAAGATTCCAGAGTTTCTTGAGAGAATTTTCCTCCCTTTCGCTTTGCTCTTCACTGCTACCACCAGGCCAGAGTGCACACCGTGCCCTTGCGAATTTTGCCAGCCGACCGTCTATCTCAGCCACTGTGTGTGTGGGCCGCAGTCGGCTCGCGACCACGCGATCCTGTTCGCCTCCCAGTTCATTTCCCTCAATCAACACGCCCAAGGTCTCGACTTGCTTGTAGGGCGGAACGGCCTCGATGAACGGACCCTTGAACGTTCGCTCCTCCCACAGTGAGTAGAACCACTCCCCCAGCCGCTCTTGGTTGGCATGGTTTCCAATTGGCAGAGATGACGCCAGATAACTGATTAGCGAAGACTCGGTCTCAGAAATGAGCCTGGCGAGATTGTACTGCTTCATCGAAAACCCCTCCAGCGCACTGGCGGAATATCGGGCCGGACCGCCCACGGCAAATAATAGGACTGTCCCTCGGAATGATCAAGCGAACCCCGAACATACACCCCGCTCCTTCGAGACTGCGCACAAGGCGCGTTCTACAAATAATGGGGTCGACTGAAAATTGCAAAGGCTTACATGTTGAAAGCGCTCCTGCCCGGTTTATGATGGCGGGCAAGATAGGGCGTTATGAAGAAGCGGTGGGTGAAGATTCTATCGGCCCCCATCGCGGAGGCAGGCTCTCCTAAGGAACAAGAGTCAGGGAGTAATCCCCACCGGGCCCTACTGATAACCGAAGTCATGAGACTGAGCCCGATGCCGCGCCACCTTGCCCTCTGTGGTCACACCATACCGGCCATCGGTGGACGGTTTTGAAGTGACCACTGACGTGCTGACATCTATGTAGACGAAGTAGGCTAAGGGCGAAATCCTCGGCTTGAGATGGCGCGACTTCCATTTCGGCCAAACCGATAACGACCCTGACCGATTCATTTTGGTCGAGCGCCGGTGGTACCGAGGTCGTTTCAGTACCCCGAAAGGGGGAAAACCACGAAGAGTTGACATGTCCCGAGCGCTGCGAGATGTGCTAATGGACTTATTTAACCACCGCCTTATTGAGGCCCGACAGCACGGCCGAAGCTCGATTGCTGACGACCTTGTTTTTCCCGGGAAAGACGGAAATCCTCTTTCGGCCCGAAGGCTTCAAGAGAGATTCTTGCACTCCATCATTGCTAAGGCCGGCCTTCGCCGATTCCGCTTTCATGACTTGAGGCATACATTCGGGAGTCTGTTAATCGAAGCCGGAGCGCCACTGCCGTACGTGCGCGACCAAATGGGGCACACTTCGATACAAATCACTGCCGACAAATACGTCCACCTAATCCCCCGTAGAAATGTTCACTTCATCGACAAGCTCGACGAGCTTACAACACCGCAACCCGACGCAACCCCCGCGCAACCCACGGTCCCGCTGCCCTGTCAGCCACAGCAACGTTTTCGGCGCAAAGCCATTGAAAAGAAAGGTTGGTGCGAAAGGGGGGACTCGAACCCCCACCCCTTGCGGGACCAGATCCTAAGTCTGGCGCGTCTGCCAATTCCGCCACTTTCGCGCTGAATCATTATAATCGTACGAGTAAATCGGGAAAACTTCCGGGCGCGGAGGCTCCAGGGAGCCCGCAACCACGGCCCGGTTTGCATCGTGTACAGAAGCGGCGCATCCAATGGTTCATGCTATGAAGGTTCTATCCGTTAATGTCGGCCTCCCACGCAAGATCGTTTTAGACGGCAGACCTGTCAGCACCGGCATCTACAAAGCTCCGGTGGATGGTCGCGTGAAAGTCGCCAAGCTCAATCTTGCCGGCGATGCCCAGGCTGATCTTTCCGTTCACGGAGGACCAAACAAGGCGGTTTATGCCTACCCCTCGGAGCACTACGCCTACTGGCAACGCGAGCTTCCCGGCATGGAATTACCATGGGGAGAGTTCGGAGAAAACCTGACCATCGCGGGCTTGCTTGAAGATGAAGCCCTTATCGGCGACCACTTTCGAATAGGAACGGCCGTCTTGATGATCACGCAACCGCGTCTGCCCTGTTACAAACTCGGAATCAGGTTCGGCCGCGGCGACATGCCGGACCGCTTCCTTGCAAGCCGCCGCACCGGGTTCTATCTGGCAGTCGTCGAGGAAGGCGAACTCGGCCAGGGTGATGCTATAGAAAGGATCAGCCGGGACCCCAACGGCATCAGTGTAGCGACGGTCGTGCGTCTTCATCTTGAACGCGACCATCAGGATATTCGCCTGCTGGAACGGGCTCTCCGGTCTGCAGCACTGCCCTCCGGTTGGCGGAAGCGCTTCCAGAGGTATATCGAGGAACAGCAAGAAGTTGGCAAAGGCCAACGCTTCCCTGGCCATGAGACCCGCCAGAACCGATCAGGGCCACATGAAACGTGACCACTCCCATTGCCGCAATGACGGTCTTACGAACGCCAGACGCTAGCGCCCTGACGGTCCAACTTTGCTGCGGACAAGCTGAAGGACAGAGTCAAGCTCCGCAGGCGCAAACGCACGCTTCGGTATAACCACGCAGGAGCCGTCGGGAGTTTGGAGCAGCAAAAGGTTCGGTGTTTCGAGAAAGCCCGTGTAATGTTCCCACTTCGCCCGGGTTTCTTCTCTGGAAGCTCGAATAGTGAGTCCTTCATTGCTGAATTCTCCTTCGAGACCCTGGTACAACGGCTCGTTCTTTCGGAACCGGCGGCGGAAGGACACTCGGCCCCAAATTCCAACGAATATCAGATACAGACCCCCAGCAATCGCCACGAGGCCAGGATATTTCTCACGGTGCACATTAAAGACCCAGTTGAGTCCTGCTATAAAGACAATGCTGCCAAAGCCAACGGAGATTCTGAAGTGGTTCCGGCCCCAGAATTCCGCCATCGAGGCGAGGTATGCCTTTTGGTACTCACGGTAATCTTCCGCCGTCAGGCTGTATTGGATCTTCGTCGTCATTAGTCCTGTGATCCCGGTCCGCAGGGATTTCACTCGGCGTCTTCCAGGTCCTTGGGTGTCGATATTAGCACAAGTCCTCGGGCACCTTTTGCTTGACATCATTCTGTAGTTCTACAATTATGGAAGTATGGGGCGTCAACTCGCTTCCGACCGGGCCAGTCGCTACGCGGACATGTTTGCCGCGATGGGCGCAGAGCCCCGCCTCCGCATCATGCAACTTCTCCTGACGGCGCACCCGCAGGGGATGGTTGCAGGCGACATCCAGAACGGACTCGGCATTCCCCCTTCCACTCTTTCGCACCACCTTGACAAGCTGAAGCACGAAGGCCTCGTTCGCGTCCGGCGCGAGCGCACCTTCCTGTGGTACACAGCGAATATTGACGCCTTACAGGAATTGCTTGCGTTCCTTTACGCCGAATGCTGCACGCGGAGTCGGGCTGCCGAGCCCAAGTGTCTGGCCACGATTGGCCGGCGGCAACCCAAATCACGAAACGGGAAAAAGCCATGAGCACGCACGACCTGAAAAAAGCAGTCCGGGAAAAATACGGGCAAGCTGCGAAGCAGGCCCTCACGGGACAGAAATCCTGTTGCGGACCTGGCAATGCAGACCCCATCACAATCAATCTGTATAATCCCAGCGAGACCCGCGAAGTGCCGCAGGAAGCCGTGCTCGCCTCGCTTGGCTGTGGCAACCCAACCGCGCTGGCGCAACTGAATCCGGGCGAGGTTGTACTGGACCTTGGATCGGGCGGAGGCATTGACGTACTGCTTTCGGCGCGGCGGGTTGGGCCGAACGGCAAAGCGTATGGCCTCGACATGACAGACGAAATGCTCGCGCTCGCGCGGCAAAACCAGGCACGGGCCGGTGTCACCAACGCGGAATTCCTGAAAGGCGAAATTGAGAACATTCCGCTGCCTGACAACTCTGTCGATGTTGTCATATCGAATTGCGTCATCAATCTCTCAGCGGACAAGGCCCGCGTCCTGAAAGAAGTATTTCGAGTTCTGAAGCCCGGCGGACGGGTTGCCGTTTCCGACATTGTCGTCAGGGGTGAAGTTCCGCCGGACATCCGCCGCAATGTGGAACTCTGGGCGGGCTGCATCGCAGGCGCGCTGCATGAAACTGAATATCGCGATCTGCTCGCCGCCGCAGGCTTTGAAGAGATCTCGATTGAGCCAACGCGCGTCTATCACGCTGAAGACGCCCGGCAATTCCTTGACGGACAGGGCCTCGATCTGGATTCGATCGCCGCGAAAATTGACGGCAATTTCATGAGCGCTTTTGTCCGCGCCCGCAAGCCGTGGTCCTAGGCGCACTTTATCATCGAGGTTAATCATGCGTGTTCTGATCCTCTGCACTGCGAACTCCGCACGCAGCCAGATAGCTGAAGGCCTGTTGCGCCACGAAG
>Ga0209062_1006730_pt1 | contig 10325 bp, 10 predicted proteins | sample Coa_R2_2_FD_187158 | JGI IMG/M metagenome (GOLD analysis project Ga0209062, IMG submission 187158) | Surface soil microbial communities from Centralia Pennsylvania, which are recovering from an underground coalmine fire - Coalmine... | ecosystem: Environmental > Terrestrial > Soil > Unclassified...
CATACTGGTGAGACTCCATACAGTCTCAAATCTCAACCTGCTAGTTGTATGAGACAATAAGTGTAAGTAGGTTGTTGAAAACAAACAATTATTTATTAAGGCCGGGCATAGAGCATAGAAAGTTAGGAGGAGCCAGTGCGTTGGGGAGCCAGCGCGGTCTTGGGGAGCCAGTGCGGTCTTGGGGTCTCCCCAAGTGGAGCAACTGGCGTGGTTCCCCCCATGAGCGACTGGTGTCCGGCTCTGCCGACAGTCCCGCAACTGGCGTTTAGGAGTGGGAAAGACTCTATACCTATGCCCTATGCCCCATACCCTATGCCCCATACCCCAACCATAGTAAATTTTCCTTGAAGATTAAATACAAAATCAGACCTAATCTGTGGCACAAATGTATACTGTATGTAACTAGCACAAGATTTGCATAATTTTGTTAACCGTCCACAGGAAGGATGTACTTCCTTGCTTATGGACACAGAAGGGTCACCCACTCTAGCTTTTTATGAAGACTCCTGTGAAAAATCTACTTTGGACAAAACCCGTGACTGCAATTTTGGGATTGTCTTTCCTCATCCCTTTTGCTGCAGCTGAAGCTCACATCGCATTTAAAGCACCAGTTGGTTTAGGAGTACCTGGTAGGCGTATAGCAGGTGGTTCAAGATCAATGGAGAACAAGGAGCATCAGTGTGTATCCAACAATGCACACGTAGTGGCTCTGGTTCCCCAGTCTAATATAGTGTTGACAACAGCGAAAAACCCCGTTCTATTTTTCTATGTTCCGCAAACTTCTGCACCACAATTAGAACTAGTCGTGCAAGACAAGGAAAATAGTCAAAACTTCGTCAAGCAAACCTACAAGCCTAGTGGGCAAGCTGGAGTTGTTAAAATTCCCGTAACTACGACTTCTCTGGAGGCTGGCAAGGAGTATCGTTGGTTTTTCTCAGTAGTTTGTAACCCAAAAGAACGTTCTAAGGATCAAGAAGTTGAAGGTTCAATAAAACGTATTAACCCTGACTCTCAACTACTAACAAAATTGAATAGCGCAACTCCAAACGAACGTGTCAAGATCTATGCAGACGCTGGCTATTGGGGAGACACTACTGCTAATTTAGCCCAGCTCATTTCTGACCATCCCAATGATCAGAACCTAAAAAATGATTGGAAAGAATTACTCTCAGCACAAGGTGTCAATTTAGATCAAGTAACTGGTGGAGTAGTGAATGAAGCACTAGTTCCACAGTAAGGGGCATTACAGCCTAGTTCCTAATAATTCCTGTTGATTTGTAATTTGAAAACACTGGTGCTAAGAGTTATTTGTCAAAGCTATATATTTTCTGTGTTTGCAACTGGTCGCAACAGATGGATGAAGGCAAAGTCCCAACAGGAAATGCTTGCCGATCCAGTTGCACTTGCAAATTACTTAGGGGATCAACACCTGGAGAAATCAAAAATTCTAGCTTTTGAAGGTAAGGTAAATCAACAAGCTTATCTAGAATTTGGTTGATTGCTTGTACGTAAGGATGACTACGGTGCTGGTACCAATCCTCTGAAGCTAAGTGTGGTTGATCAAAGCCGAGATGTACAATTAAAGACGCTTCGTCAAATAAGGCGAGCGCTAAAGGACGAGCTTCCTCTTGTAACAACAGATGGTTTGCTTTTGCTAAATTCCGCAGTTTCTCTAAGCGTTCATAGCGTTCTGTCATGGCTTCTGGATCATCACGCCATTGGAGCGCTACTGTGACTAGATAAGTCTGCAACAGCATATGACCCAGCTTATTTGCCTTTGTAGTCAGGTAATAGGAATTATAATTATTAGCTTCGATTAAAAGCGGGACACGATCAACAACTTCTAACCCATATCCCTTCAAACCAGCAATTTTACGAGGGTTATTCGTAATTAGACGAATCTTATGAACACCCAGATCCATGAGCATCTGCGCTCCCATTCCATAGTCTCGCAGATCTGCTGGAAATCCTAATCGTTCATTTGCTTCTACAGTATCTAAACCCAGATCCTGTAATGAGTAGGCTTTTAACTTATTAATTAATCCAATACCTCGCCCTTCTTGCCGCAGGTAAACCACAACACCCTGACCTGCATTCTCAATCATCTTCAGAGCGGCTTGAAGCTGCATACGACAGTCACAGCGTAAAGAACCTAACGCATCACCAGTTAGACATTCAGAGTGCATCCGTACCATTACTGGCTGATCATCGAACTGGGTAGGGTCTCCCTTAACAATTGCAACATGCTCTGTATTGTCTAGCGTATGGCGATAAGCGTAGATTTGAAAATTACCGAACTGGGTAGGCAAGTCAGCAACCGTTTCACGCATAATGAGGCGATCATGCTGGAGACGATAACTAATGAGATCTGCAATACTTATAATTTTTAAATTGTGAGCTATAGCATATTCAATTAATTGCGGTAACCGTGCCATTGAACCATCAGGGTTTTGAATTTCACAAATGACCCCGGCTGGATATAGTCCGGCTAGTCGAGCCAAATCAACGGCAGCTTCTGTATGTCCTGCTCGTTTGAGCACCCCACCTTGCCTAGCTCGTATTGGGAAAATATGACCGGGACGGCGTAAATCCTCAGGCTTTGTTGCTGGATTGATAGCAACTTGGATAGTACGGGCACGATCTTCAGCGGAGATTCCTGTAGTCACACCTAATTGGGGAGAAGCGTCAATACTGACAGTGAAAGCAGTTTGGTTAGTATCTGTAATGTTACTTACCATTAATGGCAAGTTAAGTTCATCCAAACGATCGCCCATCATTGCTAGACAGATAAGCCCTCGTGCTTCCACCGCCATAAAATTGATCGTGTCTGGGGTAGCAAATTGGGCAGCACAAATCAAGTCACCTTCATTCTCTCTATTTTCATCATCTACCACCACGATAATTCGACCAGATTTCAAATCTGCTAAAGCAGCCTGTATCGAATCAAATTCAAAAGACTGGGTTGAGGAGGACAACGGCATGGGTGTTTTTTCTACACTGCTAATTTCGGACGCAGAGGCTTCATCAACACGTGATTGACGCGAAGTGAGCGAATTGTCTCCTACTTGAGGAGTAACCTCAGTGTTCTGGGCAGGAGATTCAAAAGGAGTGGCATGTGACTGCCGTGTAGTCTTAGGCTGCGACACAGATCAAATTCCCGCTAGCAAATGTAATTTTTGTTTACAAATTCATTCTAAATAATTGTAGCTCTTCCAGACACAGAATGAGATAAGCACGATGATGTAGCAAAAATATTTGCTGCTAATATTGGGTTTTAGTTATTGATATACAGCAATAAATCGTTAGCAGTGGGTAGTTAGCCGTTAGCCGTTGTGCTAATAGCTGATAGCACAAGATGCGGCGGAATAAAGAACAGTTGCTTGTAGCGGTAAAAACCGACTGTCGGCATTGTATATGACTTTGCGAGGACGGGCACACAGACAAGTCTCCTCTTGGAAAGGAGTTTCCTGTAAGGTAGCTGATAGCTAACAACGAATTAACTAAAAAATGGATAAGGATTTTATACTATGAGCAATTTTAGACGCATACCCGTTGGGATTATTGGTGCGTCAGGCTATGGCGGGGTACAGTTAGTAAGACTCATAATGGATCATCCAAATATTGAACTTGTGTATTTAGGTGGAGAAAGTAGTATAGGAAAACAGTTTGCAGAACTCTATCCACATCTAACCCATATAGTCACCCAGCAGATTAAGGCAGTAGAGCCAGAAATTATTGCAGAGAATTGTGAAGTTATCTTCCTATCCTTACCTAATGGTTTAGCGTGCCAGATAGCACCATATCTTTTAGAAAAGGGGCGTAAGGTATTAGATCTCAGTGCTGATTATCGATTCAAAAATTTGACAACATATACAAGTTGGTATGGCAAGACAAGGAGCGATCACGCCACAGCCGCTCTGTCAGTGTATGGCTTACCAGAATTGTATCGCGATCGCATTGCTGAAGCACAGCTCATTGGCTGTCCTGGTTGTTATCCCACCGCTAGCCTCCTGGCACTTTCACCACTTCTTAAGCAAGGATTAATAGTCCCAGAAACTGCTATTATCGATGCTAAGTCAGGCACTTCTGGCTGTGGACGTGAAGCACAGACTAACTTGCTACTAGCTGAAGCAGATAACTCCCTAGGAGCCTACAGCGTTGTGCGTCATCGCCATACACCTGAAATTGAGCAGATTTGTAGTGACCTAGCAGGACACGAAGTTACCATACAATTTACACCACATCTCGTACCAATGGTGCGCGGCATTTTGGCAACCGTATACGCAACACTACGCGATCCCGGTTTAGTACGAGATGACTTAATCACCATTTATAGAGCATTTTATCGTAATTCCCCTTGGATCAAAGTTTGCGAACCCGGCATTTACCCTCAAACAAAATGGGCTTGCAGTAGCAATCTTTGTTACATTGGTATAGATGTTGACATACGTATTGGCCGTGTCATCGTTATGGCAGCAATAGACAATCTCATTAAAGGAGAAGCTGGTCAAGCTATTCAGTGTCTAAATATTATGATGGGTTGGGATGAAACACTAGGATTACCAAAGTTGGGGTTTTACCCGTAAATGGGGAGTGGGGAAATAGGGCATGGGGCATAGGGCATGGGGCATAGGGCATAGAATTTCCCCTTGTCCCCCTTCCCTTGTCCCCCTTGTCTCCCTTGTCTCCCTTGCCCCCCTTGTCCCCTCCTAATTCCTCACTCCTAACTCCTAACTTTACTTCGGCCCTAGTCCTACCCGACCAGCATAAATGGCGCGATCGCCAAGTTCATCCTCAATTCTTAGTAGGCGGTTGTATTTTGCTACCCGTTCGCTGCGGCACAGGGAACCGGTTTTGATTTGACCAGCGCGAGTTGCTACTGAGAGATCAGCAATGGTTGTGTCTTCTGTTTCTCCAGAACGATGGCTAATCACTGATCGTAAACCGTTACGAGTTGCCAAGTCTATTGTTTCCAAAGTTTCTGTAAGCGAACCAATTTGATTGAGTTTGATCAAAATGGCATTAGCAGCTTTTAGCTGGATACCTTTTTGTAGGCGAGTAGGATTAGTTACAAATAAGTCATCTCCTACCAACTGTACGCGAGAACCCAACTGCTGAGTCAGCAATTGCCAATTCTGCCAATCTTCTTCGTGCAAGCCGTCTTCAATGGAGACAATCGGATATTGATCAACAAGTTGTGTGAGGTAGTCTACAAACTCACTTGGCGAATGGGGTTGACCATCGTAAACATATTGTCCATCCTTGTAGAACTCACTAGCTGCCACATCTAAAGCCAAAGCAACTTCTTCTCCAGGCTTATACCCAGCTTTCTCAATTGCTGCAATCAGCAGTTCCAAAGCCACCTGATTAGATTCTAAGTTAGGTGCAAAACCACCTTCATCTCCAACACCGGTCAGTAAACCCTTCTCGTCTAACACTTGACTGAGGGTTGCAAACACTTCTGCACCCCAGCGCAATGCTTCACGAAAAGATGGTGCTCCGATAGGAACAACCATAAACTCTTGAAAATCAACATTGTTGGCTGCATGCGCACCACCGTTAATCACGTTCATTAACGGTACTGGTAATAAATTTGCTAACGGCCCACCTAAATATCGGTATAAGGGAATTGCCAATGACTCAGCACCGGCCTTTGCGGCTGCTAAGGAAACGGCTAAAATCGCATTAGCACCAAGATGGGATTTATTCGCAGAACCATCTAAGGCAATCATTGTGCGGTCTAGCAGTTCCTGATTAAGGGCGTCTAGCTGCAGTAAATTTGGGGCTAGCACCTCTCGGACATTTTGCACAGCCTTGAGTACACCTTTACCCCCATAACGAGTCTTGTCCTTATCCCGTAGTTCGTGTGCCTCAAAAGTTCCTGTAGACGCACCACTGGGAACCTGTGCTAGTCCTATAACACCATTTTGTAGATGTACTTCTGCTTCAATTGTGGGTCTACCGCGTGAGTCAAGAATTTCGCGAGCAACAATTGCTTCAATGGCAGTATCAATCATGTGTTTTGTCCTTTCTTCTGTGTTCTTTCTCATTTAACAATTAACTGTTCACTGTTAACTGTTCACTGTATAAGTGCCAGGGATAAACCCCATCGTTAGCATAGGTGTTTAGGGTTCTTTGTCGGCTCAGGTTAATGAAGATTTCCTTTCCTTGCGGCACTAAGTTCCCCTATTGCCACCGTAGACGTTACTAGGTTGGCGCGAACAGTTCATGCCTGACATTCAAAACGTCTGTGCTGTGGTCAAACTAGCAAATAGGGAGCACCACTAGTTCCTCACAATTTGTCTTTAGTCTGGTGGTAGATTCCTCACTACATTAAGAGAGAAAAGCCATGACACAACAGAAAACTAATCCCTACCTTCAACTATTTGAAATTCCCGCGGGTTATCTCAACATCATGGGTTATGTTGATGAATCAGAGGTGAATGGTCCTGGATGTCGTGCTGTGGTTTGGGTACAGGGATGTTTACGAGAGTGTCCGGGTTGCTTTAATCTCGAATCTTGGTCTTTCGAGATGAATCAGCTTATATCAATTGACAACCTTGTCGAGAGAATTCTCAGCCATCCTCGTAATCAAGGAGTCACATTTTCTGGTGGGGAACCATTTTGGCAAGCTCCTGCACTGGCTGCTGTTGCTAGTAAGGTAAAAGAAGCAGGACTAAATGTGATGTCTTTTACTGGGTTCACATTAGAACAATTGCAAGGTCCGTATGCTCCAGCTGGTTCGCAAGCCCTATTAGATAAGCTAGATATTTTAATAGACGGTCCCTATATCCAATCGCTAGCAATTAACTCACCCAATTCTCCCGTTTCTTCTAGTAATCAAAAAATTCATGTTTTTAATCCAGCGCTACAAGACCAAATTACCTGGGCTAGTGACCAAATCGAGATTCATATTTTCAAAGATGGTAGCCGTTTGATCACTGGTTATCGTGGAGGTTTGGAGTTGTCTGATTGATTAGGAGTGGTATTGTTTCACTGGGAGGGGGATGAGGGAAAGGGGACAAGGGGGACAAGGGAGACAAGGGAGACAAGGGAGACAAGGGAGACAAGGGAGACAAGGGAGACAAGGGAGACAAGGGAGACAAGGGAGACAAGGGAGACAAGGGAGACAAGGGAGACAAGGGAGAAAAGGGAGACAAGGGAGACAAGGGAGACAAGGGAGACAAGGGAGACAAGGGAGACAAGGGAGACAAGGGAGACAAGGGAGACAAGGGAGACAAGGGGGACAAGGGAGACAAGGGGGACAAGGGAATAAGATTCTACACTATACCCTATGCCCCATGCTCTACTCGCCATTCCCCGCTTACAAGGGAAAGGATTTGTATCTAATTCACAAAGATTTTGTGAAATGGTAGGCGTTGCTGTACAAGAAATTGAGGTTTTTACGTTTAGCCGTTCGTACGAAACCTGGTTTTAGTTTTTGTCCCTGATACAAGATCTAATCTGAGCACATCCTGCTAAGCTATCTCAGGATTGCTTAAGTCTAAGAAGGGATAATGAAAACGTGAAGATTCTACAAGAAGTCTCACTAATTAATCGGGGGAACTTTCGTGAGTCCCAAGAGTGGGCTGTGATCCAAAACGAGATTCGTCGTGCTATTGAGTTAATTGTTTGGCCTCCTGGTACATCAACTTTTACAATTAATCCCAGTCTACATGGTAACGGTGTAAAGCCCATGAAAAATGCCTGTATGGCGGCTCTTAAGGAAATTTATGGTTGGCAACTTGAAACCAAAATTACGTATGCAACTAAAGCACCAGGACGAGTAGATGCAACGAAAGTTTTAGATAAGCATCTGTTTGCGCTTGAATGGGAGACTGGAAACATTTCTTCGAGTCATCGAGCAGTAAACAAATTAGTTTTAGGAATGTTACGCGGGGTTTTTTTAGGTTCAGCTTTAGTACTTCCTAGTCGTAACTTATATACTTATCTCACTGACAGAATTGGAAATTATGATGAATTAGAACCTTACTTTGATGTGTGGCGGGCAGTGAATATAAATGAAGGATTTTTAGAAATATTTGTAGTTGAATATGATGCTAAAGATAATAGCGTCCCAAAGATCATAAAAGGAACAGATGGACGTGCTTTAATTTAGAGAAGTTATATTTTGTGTTTTTATTTATATGAAAATAAATCTAATTGTGTTGAGGTTGCTTGTTTAATTTTAACTTTCTTCTTTCCTCTTGCCGATTCCCATTCTTCCAAATGTCCATTTGCTAAATCAGTTAGCCGCTGAATTGCTGGCTCAATATCTCCAATTTCTGTACCTAACCAATATCGGTGTAACTTCTCTGCAGCATAAAATGTAGTACCAGCGCCACCAAACGGATCAATCACTATTTGTCCTGGATTTGATGCCATGGCAATGATTCGTTCAAGCATAATGGGAGCCAATTCATTGGCTCCCCTTTTCTTGTGTTGACGATGTCTCACTGGTGGAATATCAGCCCACATTTCTTCAAGCTCATTCCAAAAAGTTTCCTCAGGGTTATCGGTATATGAAGCATCTTCCCAAACATCTTCAGGAGTATCCCAAATATCCATTAAGTTAATACCCTGGGGATTTAGCTTCTTGCGGTGTCCACCGTAATCTCTGATTTCTCCACCACAGTGTCGACAAACTTGAATTGGTGTGTAAACTTTATTGAAAACTGCTGGTTCTCCTTTTGTATAGTAAAGCAGTCCATAGTGAGCTGGAGACATTCTTTTGCCACGGGGAAAAGCTTTAGGCATTCTACATGCAATCCAGTGACGAAAAAGCATACCTTGTTTATTGAGATATGCACCGTACTCAATGCACCATTTTGGCAAGTTAAAAATGAATAAACTTCCACCTGGTTTTACTACACGAATACTCTCACTGATCCATTGTTTCGACCATGTTAGATAATCTTCAGTTTGCCTCTGGTCGTTCACATTTTTGCCATAGTCTTTACCAAGATTGAAAGGTGGATCGGCAAATACAACATCAACACAAGCATCAGGAATAGCGTTTAAAAAGTTGAGACAATCTCCCTGGTAGAGAATGCCGTAATCGCTTTGATAAACCTCAATTAATTTCTGATTAGTGACAGTTAAAGATGGTATGAGACGAACAGGTGTCATTGAGGTATTCTCTGCTTTACTAAACCTAAACACTTATCTAACGATAGTAACATTCTATTGACGAATGTCAATAGAGTTAGGCGACGATGCTGTGGTACGTCGCTGATAAGGTTTGCCAACAGGTTGATCTTTATAGCGTTGTATCTCTGCTTGCTCTACGTAGTAAAAACGTCCTAGTTTGTGGGCTATAATCTGCCCATTTTTTATTAGATCGTGAACTCTTTGTCTTGTTATGCCGAGTTCTCTAGCTACTTCACTGACGGAGAGTACTTTAATAGGACTTTGTTCTGACATACGGGGTACAGCCTTTCAGCATCATTGGAGTATATGGAGCTATTGACCTTACTAGTTTGCTTGGATCATAAGATCATAAAATTTTCGGATGTCTTTAGTGTTGTTTTCACCTTTGCAGCTACTGTGAAGGGAGATTGTATTTGCTATCACAACTCTATACATTCTGGAGTATCCCCTAAATTGTCATCGGTCAGTAAAATGTTGACAGAGATATCTGTCAATCAGAAACAGGGGGTAATATGCGCTTACTACACACAATGCTAAGGGTTGGCAATCTTGAAGAGTCGCTGAAGTTTTACTGTGAAGTTTTGGGAATGAAGTTACTGCGGCGAAAAGATTATCCAGAAGGAAAATTTACCCTCGCTTTTGTTGGCTACGGTGAAGAAAGTGATCACACTGTGTTAGAACTCACCTACAACTGGGGTGTGGAAAAGTATGAATTAGGCAATGCTTACGGTCATATTGCCCTGGGAGTGGATGATATTTATGCTACCTGCGAAGAAATTAAAAATCGTGGGGGAAAAGTTGTGCGGGAACCAGGACCCATGAAACATGGTTCTACAGTGATTGCTTTTATAGAAGACCCCAATGGGTATAAAGTAGAACTAATTCAAATTGGTACTCAAGGCTCTGCTGTTAAACAAGAAACAGAACAGCAACTTTTGACCCAGTAAATATAACTAAAAAAGTGCAGGTGTGATTGAATTGAGTGTGAAGCAATATCTGCGGCAAAGAACTCGATTGCAAAAATTATCGGCTGGTGGTTTGGTCAGTTGCGGGATTTTTTTCCAGATGTGCTTCCCATCTAAGGTGAATTCTATGGAAATCTCAATCCCGAAGCAGGATTCATCTGTTGTTGATCAGTCTACCAGCACGGTGGGGGGAGTAGGGGGACAAGGGGG
>Ga0209062_1006735_pt1 | contig 10321 bp, 4 predicted proteins | sample Coa_R2_2_FD_187158 | JGI IMG/M metagenome (GOLD analysis project Ga0209062, IMG submission 187158) | Surface soil microbial communities from Centralia Pennsylvania, which are recovering from an underground coalmine fire - Coalmine... | ecosystem: Environmental > Terrestrial > Soil > Unclassified ...
CGACGCCGGCCGCCTGGGCAACCGGCGTCGTCGTGGCCTGCATCGGCACCGCCGTTACGCCCCCGACGGCCAGCAATAGACGCCACATGCGGCTCCACGAATGAGAACGCCTCGACGCGGGCAGCCCCCGCCGCCCGGCGCATTCCAGGGCAATCCGACGTGTCGATGGGCTCATGAGCAACATTCTCCCTTTCGTGCTTTGACCTATCACTATGCTGCCACCGATACGATAGACGGCAGAATCCCGGACGTCGTCGCCTCGACCACGTTGACGGCAACTTGTTGCCCGTTGACGGTGGAGGGCTGCGCGCTCACGTACATACCGGCCTTCAACTGCGCGGCCGTGGCCGCCACGACGCGATAGACCGCGGTTGAGGAGGTGACTTTAATGGTCTGGCTCGTGCCCTGGACCGTCTTCAGGGTGAGGGAGCCGTTGTCCATCCCGGTGATCGTGCCGGTAAGCCCGCCACGACCGCCTCCGAAGCCGCCGTAGCCGCCACCGGTGCCGCTGCCAAAGCCGCCACCGCTACCGCCACTCCCGAAGCCGCCACCGCCATTGCCGCCGCTTCCGAAGCCACCGCCGTTGCCGCCGCTCCCGAAACCGCCACCGCTACCGCCGCTCCCGAAACCGCCGCCGCTACCCCCGCTGCCGAAGCCACCGCCGTTGCTTCCGCCATTGCCATTGAAGCTGCCCAGAGAGCGAACCCGGACGAATAGGCCGCTGGACGGCGCGATGGTCACGCTGCCTGCCGTGGTTGTATCGCTTGGGTCGGGAGAGATTGCCACTTTTTGCCCCACGGACAGGGCCTTGGCGCCGGCAGCGGCCACCTCGTAGTAGTGAGTCAGGCCACTTGTCTGCAGCGATTGCTGGCCTAAGAACGACTGAACCGTCAATGTCCCACCCTTCAGAGAGACCAACTGGCCGCTCAGAGCGCGCTGGCCGCCGCCCGGAATCCCGCTGGCCTGGCCGCCCTGGCCGTTTGTCGCGCTGCCCGAGCCGGTCGATGTGCTAGTCTGGCCCGTCGACGTGCCCCCCTGGCCCGTGGTGGCCGCGCCGCCGGATGGAGGAGTAGACGACGGCGGGTTGCCGACCGAGAGCGCCGCGTTGACCTGTGCGTTCTGCCCACTGCCACCGAAGCCGCCGCTCGCGCTGAGACCGCCGGCTCCGCCGAAGCCGGCACCTGTCCCGCTCGCCGAGTTGGCCTGCGCGGGATTGTAGTCGGCGAAGAGCTTCTGATCGATGTTATTCTGATAGACGCGACCACCGTAGAACGCTGCCCCTATCAGGGCCACGGCGACCACGATGACCCCGATCGTGCGAACCAACCTGCTCTGCATTAGTTTGCGCATAGCCCTATTCCCATACTATTCATCGCCTCGGGCGGGCTGAAGCCCGCCGCTTGGCCAGACATGAGCCTCCCCGCACTGAAGTGCGGGGTTTCCCGGCGGCGCGTGCTCCCCGGACCCCAGTGCGGGGTTTCCCGGCGGCGCGTGCTCCCCGGACCCCAGTGCGGGGTTTCCCGGCGGTGCGTGCTCCCCCGGGCCTCAATCCGGGGTTTCCCGACCCCGCCATCGCCTACTCGTAACGCAGCGCCTGGATCGGATCCAGCGCCGCCGCCCGGCTCGCCGGGTAGCTGCCAAAAAACAGCCCGATGGCCAGGGAGACGCCCACGGCCATCAACACCGAGGTGCCCGAGATAATGGGCTGCGTGGAGTTGTTGGTCAGGATCGGCAGCGCCCAGGCCAGGCCGTAACTCAGGGCGACGCCGATCACGCCGCCCAGGACGCTGATCAGGATGGATTCGGTGAGGAACTGGGCCAGGATGTCGCCCTTGCGCGCGCCCACCGCCTTGCGCAACCCGATCTCGCGCGTGCGCTCCGTCACCGTCACCAGCATGATGTTCATGATGCCGATACCGGCGACGAGCAACGAGACCGCCGCCACCGCGCTCAGCAACACCGTTAGCGCGCCGGTCACGTTCGACGCCGTCTGCTGGACCGAGGTCTGGCTGAAGAACGAGAAATCGTCCTGCTGGGTGGCGCTCAGCTTATGCAGGCGCCGCAGCAGGCTCTCCACCTCGGCCTGTGCCTGATTTGTGGTGTTTGCGCTGGTGGCCACCAGATTGATAGCCGTCACCGTATTGGCCGCGCCGGCCCGTAGCGACAGGCGGTTCTGGACCGCGGTGATGGGGACAAAGACGTTGCTGTCCGAGTTGCCGAAGCCGCCTTTGAGGGCCAGCACACCGATCACCTGGTAGTCCTGGCCGTTGAGCTGGATGGTCGAGCCGATCGCATCGCCCAGGCCAAGGGGAAATAGCTCGGTGGCCAGGGTGTTGCCCAGCACGGCCACCTGGGCCGAGGTCTGCACGTCGTTCTCGCTGATGAAGTTCCCCATCGCTACCTGGAAGTTGCGGGCGGTCAGGATATTGGGCGTCACGCCGTCGGCCTGCGCCGATGTATTATTCCGCCCGGCCACGACCTGGACCGAGGTGGTGTCTTCCGGGGCGATGTCGGCCACGTCCGGGAGGGCGCCTCCCGGTCCGATCTGGCTGGTGAGCGCGTCCACATCGAACTGCGTGAGCGTATTGGCCGAGCCGATGCCGCCGCGCACGCCGCCGGAGAAGGTGGCGCCGGGTTGCACGGTCACCAGGTTGGTGCCCAGGCTATTGATCTGCGCGTTGACCTGAGCCGCCTGGCCGGTGCCGATGCCCACCGCGGTGATGACGGAGGCGACGCCGATGATCACGCCCAGCAGGGTCAGGGCGGTGCGGGCCTTATTGGTGCCGATGCCGGTGAGCGCCATGCCCAGAATAGCGCCGGCCTGGACGGTGCCGCCGCGCGATCCCCGCGTCAGGCTGGTGGCCGGCCGCTGGCCCGCCTGCGCCACGCCCGACTCCGCCCGTCCGGCCAGCGGCGGTGACGGGGCCGTGTGGTCCTGGATGAGTGCCATGCTCCGGGTCTCCTCCTCTATCCTGCTTCCCGGCTTGTGCCGCGCGCCACCTGCCGGGTATCGCTGCGGATCTGGCCGTCGCGCATGCGCACCACGCGGCCCGCATAGGCGGCCACGTCTTCCTCGTGCGTGATCAGGATCAGCGTGATGCCGCGTTCTCGGTTCAGGCGCTGGAACAGGTGCATGATCTCCCCGGTGACCTGCGAGTCCAGGTTCCCGGTCGGCTCGTCGGCCATGATGATGGGCGTATCGGAGACCAGCGCCCGCGCCACGGCGACGCGCTGTTGCTGGCCGCCCGAGAGCTGGCTGGGCTGGTGATCGAGTCGATCGCCCAGCCCTACCGTCTCCAGGGCGGCACGCGCCCGCTCGGCGCGTTCGCTTGCCGGCACACCGGCATAAATGAGCGGCAGTTCGACGTTCTTCTGCGCCGTGGTGCGGGCCAGCAGGTTGAACGACTGGAAGACGAAGCCGATCATGCGATTGCGGGCCAGGGCTTGCTCGTCGTCGTCGAGCGTGGAAACGTCGCGCCCGCCCAGCAGATATGTCCCCGATGTCGGGCGATCCAGGCAGCCCATGATGTTCATCAGTGTCGACTTACCGCCGCCCGATGCCCCCATGATGGCCACGAATTCGCCCTGCTCGACCCGCAGGCTGACGTCCCGCAACGCGTGGACCTCCTGCTCGCCCATGCGGTAAATCTTGGTGATGTTGTGCATCTCGATCAGAACAGGAGCCGAGGCGCCGTCCAGCGGCTTGATCGCCGCCGGCTGAATCTCCTGTAACGCCGTCACCGGCTCTGCCTGGCTCATCGATCATCCACCCCCTCTGCCGCCGCGACCGCCGCCAAAGCCGCCTCCGAACCCGCCGAGGCCGCCGAAGCCGCGGCCACCGCCGAAGCCACCGGCACCGCTCACGCTCAAGCGCGGCACAATCACGCGCTGGCCTACCGACAGGCCGCTGACGATCTGAGTGTTGTTCAGGTCGCTGATGCCTGTCTGCACCGGCATGCGCACGAGATGGTTGTGGTTATCCAGAGCCAGAACATAACTGCCGCGCGCTGTGGTCTGGACCGCCGTGGCCGGCACAACCGTCACTCCCTGCGCGCGCGCTGTCACGATGGTCAGGTTGGCGGTCATACCGGGTGTCAGGCCCTGCGTATTGCCGAGGACCGTCACGTCGACCGAGTAGGTGGTCACGTTCGAGCTGGTGGTGGCCATCAGCGGCAGGCTGGTCACCTTGCCGACGTAGGTCCGGCCCGGATAGGCATTGAAGGTCATGGCCACGGGGTCGCCGACCTGGATGCTGCCGATGTCGGCCTCGGCCACGTTGGCGACCACTACCGACTGCGTATCGGTCGCCATCGTGACGGCCGCGCTGCCACCAGACGAGCTGCTGGATGTGGATGTGGAGCTGCTACTGCTGCTACCGCCGCCTCCCGCGGAGGACAATTGCCCGGCCAGCAGGTTCACGGATAGGATGGTGCCGGCAGCCGGTGCGCGCAACTGCGTTTCCAGCGCGAGCAGATCGCGATCCTGGTTGTAGGTCTGCTGCGTCTGCGCAAACTGCGCCTTGGCATAGGCGATATCCTCCGGGGTCGACGGATGCAGCGTGGTCTGCAAGGCGGCCTCGGCCGAGGCAACCGCGGCTCTCTGCTGTGCGATGTCATAGGGCGTGTTGGGCTGCTTGGCCGCCGCCAGCGCCGCCTCGGCGCTCTTCACCGCATCCTGAGCTTGCACGATGTCTTGCGGGGCACCTGGGTGCTCGGCCGTCAGCAGCGCCTGCTCGTCGGCGGTGACGGCGTCCTGTGCTTGCTGGATGTCATTCGCCGTGTTGGGCTGCTTGGCCGCCGCCAGCGCCGCCTGTGCGGCCGTCACCGCATCCTGCTGTTGGCGAATGTCCTGCGCGGTGTTCGGTTGCTTGGCCAGGGCCAGCGCCACCTGGGCGGCCTTGACCGCATCCACCTGCTGTTGAATGGCCCGCGCTGTGTTGGGTTGCTTGGCCGCCGCCAGCGCCGCCTCGGCGCTCCTCACCGCGTCCTCCTGCTGGCGGATCGCCGCCGCCGTGTTGGGCTGCTTGGCCGCCGCCAAGGCCGCCTCGGCGCTCCTCACCGCGTCCTCCTGCTGGCGGATCGCGGCCGCCGAGTTCGGTTGTTTGGCCGCCGCCAAGGCCGCCTCGGCGCTCCTGACCGCGTCCTCCTGCTGCTGGATGGCGGCCGGGGTGTTGGGTTGCTCTGCCGCCGCCAACGCCGCCTGCGCGCTCTTGACCGCGTCTTCCTGCTGGCGGATGGCCGCCGCCGAATTGGGTTGCCTGGCCGCCGCCAAGGCCGCCTCGGCGCTCCTGACCGCGTCCTCCTGCTGGCGGATCGCGGCCGCCGTGTTGGGCTGCTTGGCCGCCGCCAGCGCCGCCTCGGCGCTCCTCACCGCGTCCTCCTGCTGGCGGATCGCGGCCGCCGAGTTCGGTTGTTTGGCCGCCGCCAGCGCCGCCTCGGCGCTCTTGACCGCGTCTTCCTGCTGGCGGATGGCCGCCGCCGAATTGGGTTGCCTGGCCGCCGCCAAGGCCGCCTGCGCGCTCTTCACCGCGAGTTCCTGCTGCCGAATCGCCGCGGGCGTATTCGGCTGCTTGGCCAGGGCCAGCGCCGCCTGGGCGCTCCTCACCGCGTCCTCCTGCTGGCGGATCGCGGCCGCCGAGTTGGGCTGCCTGGCCGTCGCCAACGCCGCCTCGGCGCTCTTGACCGCGTCCTGCTGTTGGGCGATGTCCTGCGCCGTGTACGGCTGCTTGGCCAGGGCAAGCGCTGCCCGCGCCGAGGTCACCGCATCCTGCGCCTGCTGCAAATCTTGCGGCGTGTTCGGATTCTGCGCCGCCGTCAGCGCCGCCTGGGCCGAGGTGACGGCGTCCTGCGCCTGCTGCAAATCTTGCGGCGTGTTCGGATTCTGCGCCGCCGTCAACGCCGCCTGGGCGGCGGCGACCTGCGCCTGAGCGGTGTTGAGCGCCTGTGCCGAGGGATTGGTCAGCTCCTGTAAGGCCACCTGCGCCGACGCCAGGTTGGCCTGGTCGGTGGCGATCGCGGAGCGGACCTGCACGAGCTGGTGCTGATAGTTGGCCAGCGTGGCGGTATAGCTGGCGGTGTCGGTGATCGGTTGCTGCGGCGGGTTGTTCTCCAGCACGCTCAACTCGTCCTGGTCCACGGTGAGCTGCCCCTGCGACTGGGTCACTTTGGCCTGGGCCGCCTGCACGCTCGACGCGGAGGGGTTGGTCAGGTTGCTCAGGTTCTGCTGGGCCGAGTCCAGCGTCGACTGCGCCTGCGCCACCGACTGAGCGTTAGCTCCTGCCTGGAGGGCGGCGAGTTTCTGTTTCGCCGAATCGAGCGAGGCCTGGGCCTGCGCCACCGTATTGGGATTCGGCCCGGCCTGAAGGGCTGTTAGCTTCTGCTGGGCCGAGTCCAGCGAGGCCTGGGCCTGCGCCACCGTATTGGGGTTTGGCCCGGCCAGCATCGCGTTCAGCTTCTGCTGGGCCGAGTCCAGTGTAGCCTGGGCCTGGGCGATGGATGCCGGCGTCCCCCCCGCCTTCATATCCGCCAGCTTGGCGCGGGCCTCATCTAGAGTAGCCTGGGCCTGGGCGATGGACGCCGGCGTCCCCCCCGCCTTCATATCCGCCAGCTTGGATTTGGCCTCGTCCAGCGCCGCCTGCGCCTGCGCCACCGCCGACGGCGTGCCGCCGGCCTTCATATCCGCCAGCTTGGCCTTGGCCTCGTCCAGCGCCGCCTGCGCCTGCGCCACCGCCGCGGGCGTGCCGCCGGCCAGCATATCGGCCAGCTTGGCCTTCGCCTCGTCCAGCGCCGCCTGCGCCTGGGCCACCGCCGACGGCGTGCCCCCGGCTTTCATGTCCGCCAGCTTGGCCTTCGCCTCGTCCAGCGCCGCCTGGGCCTGCGCCACCGCCGCGGGCGTGCCGCCGGCCAGCATATCGGCCAGCTTGGCTTTCGCCTCGTCCAGCGTCAGCTGCGCCTGGGCAATCGAGGCGGGCGTGCCCCCCGCCTTCATATCCGCCAGCTTGGCCTTGGCCTCGTCCAGCGCCGCCTGCGCCTGGGCGATCGAGGCGGGCGTGCCGCCGGCCAGCATATCGGCCAGCTTGGACTTAGCTTCATCCAGCGTCAATTGCGCCTGGGCCACCGCCGCGGGCGTGCCCCCCGCCTGCATGTCCGCCAACTTGGCCTTGGCCTCGTCCAGCGCCAACTGCGCCTGGGCCACGGACGACGCCGTGCCGCCCGCCACCATATCTGCCAGCTTGGCCTGGGCCTCATCCAGCGTCAACTGGGCCTGCGCGATCGAGGCGGGCGTGCCCCCCGCCTGCATGACTTCGAGTTTGGCCTGGGCCTCGTCCAGCGTGGCCTGCGCCTGTGCGATCGAGGCGGGCGTGCCCCCCGCCTGCAAAGCCGCCAATTTGAGCTTCGCCGCGTCGAGGTTGGCCTGTGCGGTCAGGATGCTCGCCTGGGTGCCGTGCTGCAGGGCAATCAGTTTGGAGCGCGCCTGGTCCAGCGAAGCCTGGGCCTGGGCGATGGAGGCCGGCGTCCCGCCGGCGAGCATGGAGGCCAGCTTGGATTTGGCCTGATCCAGCGTCGCCTGCGCCGCCTGCACGGCCGCCTTGGTCGGCGGCGCGAGCGTCTTGGCCAGGTTGGCCTGGGCTACGCGCAGGGCCGCCAGGTCGTTATTCACCGTGTTCTGCAGGGAGGGATCCACGATCGTCGCCAGCAATTGGTTCGCTTTCACGCGCTGGCCCGGCGTCACATAGACGTGATCCACGACCCCCGAGGCCAGAAAGCTGAGCGAGAGCTGCGTGTTGTCCTGTATGACACCGGACGGCGTGGAGGTTGTGGTAACGGTGCCGAGCGACGCATAGGCCACGGTGCCCGGCAGGGCCGGTGGGGTGTTAATGCCCGGTGAAAACGCCACGAGCAGTGCCGATCCGGGTAAGACGACGGCCAGTAAACCTACAAGGGCTTTCTCCCCTGCCATGACATGCACCTCCTGCTGAACGCTGCCCAATGCGAGGTAAGGACTCCTGGCGTACGCATCCCAGTCTAGGCGGCGATCATTGGAAAACTCTTAGAGATTTCTGAGAAGAGGGGCAGAGAAAGCTAAGCGTTTGCTAAGAGTTCGGTTAACAGACTCGGAGGAACCTGCGAGTGGCGAACTCCTGCACCTGCCGTGGCCCAGGGCACATGCTCCAGGGCGCAGAATCAGCAGCCCATCCCCGAGTTGTATGCGTATACTGGATAGCGGCACGCGGTGCCGCTCCAGCAACCATCCGGGGAGACAAGAGCTATGGCTTTGCCGTTTGACAGACCCACCGTCTGTCCGGTCATTGTCGGCCGTGGCCCCTATCTCGCCGCGCTGGATACACATCTCGATGCGGCACGGTCAGGCCGGGGCGGCGTTGTGCTCCTGGCGGGCGAAGCCGGCATCGGCAAGTCACGTCTGGTGGCAGAGGCGAAAGCACGAGCCGATGCGCAGGGTCTGTCGACCCTCGACGGGCGCTGCTTCGAACCTGATCGCACCCTCTCCTACGCGCCGTTGCTCGATGTGCTGCGTACCTATCTCTCCGGGCGGCCCGCGGATACGACCGCGCACGACATCGCCGCCGTTGCGCCCGAGCTTGGCTGGCTGCTACCGGAGCTTGCCAGGCATCTACCGGATGTGACCCCGGTCCCGGCGCTCGATCCCAAAGAGGATCAGCGCCGGCTCGCTCACGCCTTCGTACATTTTGTCACGCACCTCGCGGCCGCGCGGCCGCTGCTGCTCGTCGTCGAAGACCTGCACTGGAGCGACGACACCAGCCTCGACGTTCTGCTGCACCTGGCCCGCCATCTGGCCGGCAAGCCGATCCTGCTCCTCCTGACCTACCGTAGCGACGAGGTCAATCCCAGTCTGCGCCATATGCTGGCCCTGGTGGATCGCGAACGGCTCGGCGCGGAGATCGCGCTACCGCGGCTGACACCGGATGAGGTGGATGCCATGCTGCGCGCGATCTTCGACCAGCCCCAACCGATTCGGCCCGATTTCCTCGGGGCGATCCACGACCTGACCGACGGCAATCCCTTTTTCGTCGAAGAGGTCATCCGCTCGCTGGTCGCCGCGGGCGACATCTTTCGCGTAGCGGGGAGGTGGGAGCGCCGAGCGCTGGCGGACCTGCACATCCCGCGCAGCGTCCACGATGCGGTGCTGCGGCGCACCGAATGCCTGAGTCCAGAAGCCGCGACGGTGCTACGCCTGGCAGCGGTGGCAGGCCGGTTCTTCGATTTCGCCGTTCTGCAGGCGCTCACTGGAGACAGCGATGAGCAACTGCTCGAGGTGGTCCGTGAGTTGATCGCCGCGCAACTCGTCGTCGAGGAGTCGGCCGACCGCTTTGCTTTTCGGCACGCCTTGACGCGGGAGGCCATCTACGCGGGGATGCTCGCCCGCGAGCGCCGCGCACTCCATCTGACAGTTGCACAGACGATGGAGCGGCTACACGCCGACATACCGGACGCCTACCTCGCCGACCTCTCATCCCATTTCGCGGCGGGCGAGGATTGGGATAGGGCGATGAGATACGCCGAGCGCGCCGGCCACCACGCCCTCAGGCTCTTAGCGCCGGGCGCGGCAGTCGAACACTTCACCCGCGCTCTGGACGCCGGCCACCGCCTGTCGATCGCACCGTCGGCGTGTCTGTATCGGGAACGGGGTCGAGCGCTGGCGCTGCTCGGGGACTTCGAACGTGCGCGGCAGGACTATCAGGCCGTGCTGGATCTGGCGCGGGCCGCCGGCGACCACTTCGCCGAGTGGCAGGCGCTGATCGATCTCGGCAGCTTGTGGGCCGGCTACGACTACGCCCGTGCCGGTGCGCACTTCGAGCAGGCACTGGACCTGGCTTGCACGCTCGACAGCCCGGCAGCCCATGCCGAAAGCCTGGCGCAGCTCGGAGCCTGGCACCTCAATAGCGAGCGCACGGATGAGGCCGAACAGTGCCTGCAAGCCGCGCTGGCGTCCTTCGAGCAGGCCGGCGACCGGCACGGCGTGGCCCGCGCACTCGACCTCCTCGGCACGGTGAGCGATATTGCCGGCGACGTGGCGGAGATGCGGCGACGCTACGAACGAGCCGCGGAACTATTCCGTGAGCTGGGCGACCGTCAGGTCCTCTCCAATACACTGGCCACGATGTGCCTTCACGGCGGTGTCGACGTCTTCGCTACCGTGGTCACCCCGGCCGGCATATCGCTGGACGAGACGACCGCGGAGGCCGAGGAGGCGGTCGCACTGGCACGCTCTATCGGCTGGCGCTCAGGCGAGGCGTACGCCGTCCTTTGTCTGGCCGCGAGCCTCATCTGGCACGGCCACT
>Ga0209062_1006739_pt1 | contig 10316 bp, 7 predicted proteins | sample Coa_R2_2_FD_187158 | JGI IMG/M metagenome (GOLD analysis project Ga0209062, IMG submission 187158) | Surface soil microbial communities from Centralia Pennsylvania, which are recovering from an underground coalmine fire - Coalmine... | ecosystem: Environmental > Terrestrial > Soil > Unclassified ...
CACCCTGCTCACCGGGCGGGCGACGCCAACATACAAGCCGAGCCGCATGGCGCTCATCAACACGCTTGCTCTCTGGTCTTTCCAGCGCGTGACCCGCCGCTACCGTATCCGCTGCCTCGCCAGGGGGGTGCATGCGTTCGGGCCTGCGCTGGTGCGTAGTGGAGACCCTTTTGGCTGGCTGGTGCGCGAAGATAGCGTTCCTGCGAGCGAACAGGTGATGGTCTATCCCCTGATCGCGCCGATTGAGGCTTTCGGCCTGCCCTCCCGTCACCCCTTTGGCGAACACACGACGCCCCGCCGCCTGCTCGAAGACCCTCTGCGCTTCGCAGGCGTGCGCGAGTATGTGCGCGGCGACGACCCGCGCCGCATTCACTGGAAGGCGACGGCGCGGGCCGGTGAACTGCGCAGCAAGATCTACGAGCCGAGCAGCCAGTATCGCCTGCTCATTCTGCTGGACATCAACAGCTATCCGGTGGCCTGGCTGGGCCTCGACCCCGACATCCAGGAACTGACCATCTCTGCCGCCGCATCGCTGGCCTGCTGGGCGCTGGATAAAGGCTATATGGTCGGCCTGCTCGCCAACAGCCTGATGGCTCCTCTTGAGGGCGAGCAGCCACTCTCGACGGATGAGTTGCTCCATCAGTCCCAGGCCTCCGTACCCTCTTTCTTATTGAGGGTGCGTGTCCCGCTTGATCGCGGCTGGAAGCAGCGCGAACGTCTCCTCTCTGCCCTCAGCCGACTCATCCCCTACTTTGGTTCGCCGATGGACGCTCTCATCGAGAGAGAGCGATTGTCCCTCCCGGTGGGAACGACGGTGGTCCTGGTCGGGGCGGCGGCGGCATTGAGCGAGGCAACTGTTGACAGCCTGCTTGCCTTGCGCTCGCACGGGGCGGCGGTTCACCTCGCGCTGACGGGCAATCCAGACGACGAGGTTGCGACGGATACCTGTGATTTGCCGGTTCATCGCCTGGGCGGCAGGGAACTCTGGCATGAACTCATTGCGACCATCGGGGAAGGAGGACAAGAAGATGCAGGTCGAAGCACCACGAGCATCAAACTGGGTTGAACGCTTCGCCCTTCCCATCGCTACCAGCGTGATGGAAGCGCAGCCTCTGGCGCTCATCGTCGCCGTCCTCACGCTCCTTTTCACGCACACGCTGGCGGACATGCCGCTGGGCGTGGCTGAGATTGCGCTACTCGAACTGGGCCTGCTCTGGTGGGCGATGTTTGTGGAAAGCAGGATTCGGCGCGCACGCGGGAACAGGAAACTGGCTCGCCTGCACCTGCTCGGCTGGCTGCTGGCCCTCGCGGTAACAGTGGGGCCGCTTGTTCCCTCCCTGATTCACGCTGAAGCGATCTTTGCCGCTTTCGTTGATGTGGCGGTTGTAACGTGGCTGTGGCGGCGGGATATGTACTATGTGCAGATCGGCTTCGAATATGGCTCGCTCTCCGCCTCCTTCAAAGTGGGGTTTGGCATCTTGCTCGCCGTTCTGCTGCTCGTCATTGCCTTGCCGCCGCTGCCCTCCCTGCGCGACGCGCTCGCTTCTGCGCTGCCCGTCTTCTTCCTCGGCGGGCTGGTCACGCTCTCGCTCGCCCGTCTGGGAACGATTCGCCACAACCGGCGCGCTCCGGCAGGTTCGCAGGCCGACCCGACACGCTCCTGGCTCTTTGGCCTTGCCCTCTTCGGCGCGCTGCTGACGGCGCTTGTCCTCGTCCTCGAATCGATCTTCTCCCTCTCGTCATTCGAGCTGGCGCTCAGCACGCTGGCTCCTCTCTGGAACGCGCTGGCAACCCTGCTCGGCTGGATTCTCTATGGCATCATCTTCCTCGTCCTCTCGCCGATTTACTACCTGGCCTCCTGGCTCATCGGCCTCCTTACCCATCACGGGACGGCGGCGCAGCCGCCTCCAAAGATTGGTTTGCCTCGTCCGCCCTTCCAGCAGCAGGGTCCTGCGCAGCCCATCCCGCCGGAGGTCTTCACCATTGGCCGCTGGGTCTTGCTGCTGCTGGCTTTCGCAGCCCTGATACTCCTGGTGAGGGCTGCCCTGCGCCGCTGGTTTATGCGCTTCGATCGTGAAGGAGTCGAGGAAGTGCGCGAGGGGCTGGATGCTCGCTCATTGCTGGGCGAACGCTGGCGCGATTGGTGGAATCGTCGGCGGCGCAGAACAGAGCAAGAGGAGACGCTTGAGCCGCTCGACCCCACCTCCGCTCGCGCGCGCTATCGCGAACTGCTGCACACGGTAGCCACCGCGAAGGAACAACTGGCAAGGATGCCTGCTGAAACACCGGCAGAATATGAGCAACGCCTGCTGGCCTATCTCGAAGCCAATCCTGCCACTTCGCAAAACGCTTCTCATGCTGCCGGTGAAACGGATAGCCAGCTCCTTCGCGAACTGACCCATGCCTACATGCTGGAACGCTATGGCGGCAGGCAGAGCGACGAGTACAGACGAACGCAAATGCCTGCCTGGGTGGCGCGGCTGGTGGCCCGCCTCACCGGCAGAGCGCCCGTTGAGAGGGCAACACAGCGCGTATCGAAACACGTCAGATTATAGCCATCAAAGGAGCATCTATGATTCAGATAGACATTCCCGATTGGGGAGTTCTTGAACTGCAACACGCCGTATTTGACATCAATGGAACGCTGGCCATCGATGGAACCCCTTTCCCAGGGGTCGTCGAGCGGCTCAGGCGGCTGGCTGAATTCCTCTCTCTTCAGGCTTTGACGGCAGGGACTCACGGCAATATCCCTGAGCTTGAGCGCCTGCTGGCTATTCCCATTCGCATCATCGGAGATGGGGAGGAGAAAGCGCGCTATGTGCGGCAGCTTGGGGCCGAACACGTCGTCGCTTTTGGCAATGGCCGAAACGATATCAGCATGCTGCGTACCGCCGCCCTCGGCATTGCCGTACTCTCAGGCGAAGGAATCGCGGTGGGTACCTTGCAGGTCGCCGATATCGTCGCGTCTGGCCCGGTCGATGCCATTGACCTGCTGCTCAATCCAAAACGGCTCGTAGCTACCCTGCGCGGGTAAAAGATAAACAGTTATTCCTCCATTTCCTCTGCTGTCCGCTCTTCAGTAAAGAGAGGAAATGGGGCGATGGCGCTGGCGGGGTTGCGCAGATTGATAGAGACACTTTCGATGCCCGGTTCGCTGCGCAGCGCCACCAGAGATTTTGCCAGGGGCAGAGCTTCTCGCGCCGTACATTCGATCTCTACCTTTTCTCGCCCATTGGCCGCCTGCACCTCGATGTTTTCAATCATGGCCCCGGCCTCGTGACAGGTATTGTAGACCCGGCCCAGCAACGCCTGCTCCACAGCCGTCACTTTGATCTTAAGCTGGTACGCTTCCGCCGAACGATGCAGGCGCCGTCTCAGGGGTTTGAGCAGTGTAAGAACGGCAACGGTAAAGACGGTGGTCAGCACGGCCTCAATCAGTAAGCCCGCGCCACATGCCAGCCCGATGGCGGCAACCACCCAGATGGCAGCGGCGGTCGTCAAGCCTTTAATAATCTCTTTCCGCAGCAGAATGGCGCCCGCGCCCAGAAAGCCGATACCGCTGACCACCTGAGCGGCAACGCGGGAAGGGTCAAGTACTACATCAGGCGTTCCCAGAATGTCGGCAAAGCCGAAGGCGGAGACAATGATGATCAGACAGGAGCCAAGCGCCACCAGAGCATGCGTGCGCAATCCGGCTGCCCGCTCGCTCCATTCCCGCTCCAATCCAACCGCCGCGCCCAGCACGAGCGCCAGCGCCAGCCGCAGCAGCGCGGTTTGAATAGAGATCATTGCTCTTCCTCCCCTCAGAGATATGCACGTTAAAATATTAACGCAATGTTAAGAGAATGTTAAGAGAATGTTAAGTAGACTATATCATTTTGGAGCGTCTTTAGCAAGGTGGATATTGTGACGGGAGAAGTGGTAGGATAGATAAGGAAGGTGGAGTCGCCCTTCTCCGTGACACACAATGGAGGTGAAAAGCGGCGACCCCGAAACGAGCCTGCGTGAAGCGCATAAAAAAGCTTCTATTGCTTATCCATCCCTTCCCACTGATGGATAGCGCATAGAAGCCATTAGCCATACGGCATTATGCGAGCTTCATCGCAAGCTCATTTTTTACCTGCTGATAGTATAAATATTCCTGTTGGCTCCTGTCAAGGTCACTTTCCGCCCCCGATCAAGGAAGATCGTCAGAATATTCGCTTATACAGATCTTCTCCATAGCTGGTTTCCAGCGGCTCTCCCTCGATTAATTTGAAGGTTCGCGTGCCGTCGGCCTGCCTGTCGGCGCGCAGGAAGAGGGCGGTTTCCATGCGTTTGTTGTAAAAGCTGTGCGCGAACTCGTATAAATGCGTCACGAAGCAGACCTTGATGCGCTTCTCCAGCAGCGCCGTGATGATTTGCCGCGCAATCTCCGCGCCTTCTCTTTCGTTGGTCGCGGCAAAGGATTCGTTGAGCAGCAAGAGAGAATCCGGCGTGATAATGTCGATGATATTGCTCATCCGGCTGAGTTCTTCATCCAGTTTGCCGCTTCTCATCGTCACGTCTTCTTTGCGCTTATAGTGCGTGAACACGCCCGTGCAGACGTTGGCGCAGAAAGAGGTGGCCGGGACAAACATGCCGCACTGCATCATTAATTGAGCCAGCCCGACGCTGCGCAAAAAGGTCGATTTGCCGCCCTTATTGGCCCCGGTGATAATGATGAGGTCTTTCCCATCGGCCTGCACATCGTTGCTCACAACGCGCTCTTCCACTGTTAGAGCCAGGCTGACATCGTATAAGCCGGTACATGTCAGCCGACGTTCATTGTGGGGCGCAGGCAGGGGAAAACACAACGGCTCCCCTCGCTGCGCAAGCTGTCCGTACAGGTTCAGGCAGCCGATGTAAAAGGCCAGTTCGGTGCGCAACATGGTGAAAAAGCTGAGGATATGGTCGGTGGATTGCGCGAGTGCGTTGGCGACGAGGTTGACGCCCCGGCCTTTTAAGTCTGAGAGCGTCCTGCTCCCGCTTTCGTCGCGATCAGGGATGGTAAAGCTGTACGAGGGGGCGCGTTCGGCGAAGAGGCGCTCCAGCCAGTTCTGTTCCCTTTCCGGCGGCTTGCGCAGGACGTAATTGATGCCTTTGTTGCCGCGTCCCAGCCTGGCGCTGATCAACACGCCTTCCCGAAATTCCAGCGCCTTGAGATGCTGCTGGACGATGGCGAAGTACTCATCGCTCAGTTCTTTGTCCAGCATGGCGAAAAATCTGCGAAAGCCCTCGGATTCAAATTCGGCTGCATGTTCATCGGCGATCTGTCGGAGCTTTTTCAGGATACTCACAAACATCTGCAACACTTCAAGCGAGCGGTGCAGAATGGCGTCGGGATATCTGCTCAACAGGCCCAGAAAATGCCTGCGCTCCCTGTCAATGGCCTCGACCATCAGGTTATAGATCTCTCTGACCAGAGCAGCATGTTTCAGGCAATCCTTCAGGATATGCTGGCGATAGTGGATGGTGTCCAGATCATGCTGCGTACTGCACAGAACGGCTTTCTTTGCCACTTCAAACAGGAATTTATCGCCGAGCGCCATGGCGTTGAACAGCGTGTTGAGTTCCAGGTCCTGTATCAGCGCCGGAGCCTGCGGCGGTAAGGGCTGCTGCAGGTCAAAATCCTGATCTTTATACATGAGAAAAGCTTTCATGCCTGTAATCGCTCCTTCAAAGCGTGGTAGGTCAGGCGGTACTTTTCGGCAATGGCTATCGCGTGTGCCAGCCCGTCGGCGGGCTTCCTGACGATTTTATAGGTGCGCAGAGCCGGATTTTCAGGAACAACCGTGCTGACCATACTGACGGTCTGCTCGCTGAACGCGCTCAGTTCATCGATAAATGTCACCCAGACGGAGAGCGCGTCCAGCTGGACAATTCTTTCCATAATCTTCCTGCTCAAGAACAGGGCATCATTGACGGTGGTTGAGGTGAGGATTTCGTTCAGAATAATCAAGCTGTCAGTTGTGGCATGTTCAAGAATATCATGCAATCTGATCAGATCATCCTCCAGTTTGCTGCGCAGATCCTTGATGTCTTCTTCCTTCTCAAAGTGCGTAAAGAGCCGGTCAAAGAGGAAGAGTTGCGCTTGCCGACCCGGCACGGGGCAGCCGATGCTGGCCAGATAATGCAACTGCCCGAAGGTGCGAGAGAAGGTGGTCTTGCCGCCCTGGTTGGGGCCGGTGACGACAATAATGCGCTCCTTGCCTGTCAGAGAAAAATCGTTGCAGACCACCGGCGATTTCTCGTTCAACAGTTTGTGGGCCAGCGCGAGATCAAAGGCTGCATACGCATGCACTTCCTTCGATGTGCGGGAAACGTGCGGATAGCAGAATGACAGACCGACGCGTTTGAAGCGTGCGATATGCTCCAGATAGGCGACGTAAAACTGGATTTCGCGGTCAAAGGCGGAGATTGTTGCATTCAGGTAGTGCGCGTTTCTTATGCAGTAATCATCGAGATGGGAAAAGATATCGGGGTACAGGCGCGCGACCAGCTCCAGGATTTGCGCCTCCACGTGGTCCATCTCCGGCCAGCTCCGAAATTTCACCAGGTAGTCCTTTACCGCCCCCTGCCGGAATTTCGCAAATGTCTCCTCAATATCCACGCTATAATCACTTTCCTCTTCATATTTACGCACCCTGATCGTGCTGCCTTTGATGAGCAGGCAGTACTGTATGGCGGCCAGATCGGCCTGCAACTGTTTTGTTTCCGCCATCAGCGAGGTGAAGGGGTCGGAACTGGCGTAGTTCATCACATAGGCGCGAAAAGCCAGAAGGCCACGAGATTGGAGATCGACGTCAGCAAGATCACGCGCCAGAGCAGTCACGGCCTCACAGTACAGCCCCACCGCGTCCAGAAACCAGCGTTCCTTTTGATATTTGTAGTAAAGCTTCTCTACCTGTGCCAGATGCTCGCGCATGCGGCGCATCTTTTGCGCAAACGCCTGGATATGCTCAAACAGCGCGGTATCTTCCAGGTCGCGCATAATTTCATGGCGATACAGGATGGTATCGAGATCGTGCAAGGGGGTATAGAAAAATGGCTTGAGATCATATTCCTGCTTGCTGGCAGTGATGGCATCGACAATCTGGTCAAGGTTCAGGTCGACGAAGCAGTCGGGCGCTTCGGCTGTCTCTTTTCTGCTGCCCTCTTCAGTTTCTGGAAAGAGGATGCTGTGGAAAGTCATGGGAAAAACTCCTTCTTGCCGCTAGACGGTTGCCTGATCGCCTACCGCCGCTCCGCCGCGCGCGGCACGCTCGCCCACCACCTGCACCAGCGCCCGTCGCCATGCGTCCGCCTCCTCCTGATTCAACAGTCCACGGCGCAGCGCGTCGCGTTTGAGGGCGTAGCTGCGCAGGTCATCGGCGAGGTCTTCGAGACGCTGCACCTGCTCGCGCAGCAAGAACTCGACGAGTGCTTTGCGCTCGCTGCTTTCCTCCCCACTGTTTTCCAGGCAGGCAAGTGTTGCCTGCAGGTGAGGGAGGCAAAGCCCGCTCGAGGATGTGTAGGCTGCGCGACCCTCCGCTGTGACAAGGTGTGCGAGGAGTTGCCTGGCCTGTTCCAGGGTTGTCTCTTGCACGAGCCGACATGCAGGACACGTTGTAGTGTTTGACAGCAAGGTCTCCAGGTAGCCCGCGACGTGTTCATCTTCATCCGCGCGTTCGAGCAGGCGCGATAGCTCGACTGCCAGCGTCTCGATCAGCGGCGCGTAGCCATCGCTGATGCCCTGCGGCGAGGCCATCTCCTGATATTGCCATGTATGCACGGGACAGAGGCCGCGCTCGGCGGCAAATGCCCGTTGTGCGCTGGCGTTGGTAGCGAGCGTGTATTGCCACTGCGCGAAGAACGCGAAAAGCGCCTGCCCCAGCGCCGCGCAGAGCGGACAGGTGCGAGCCGATGCGGTCGCCTGCCCACGTCCGCCCTTTCTGCCTGATGACCGGCTTGCGACAATGGTCTGTTCGATGATGTCCCGGCTGTCGGCCCCCGGCTCTGCCTGATGTGGGGCGGCAGAGAGAGGCCCGGCGGCCAGCAGCGAGGCTCGCAAGGCTTCCATACGTTGTTGCAATGCGAGCATATTCTTACGCAGTTCATATTCGCTATCGGTCGGGGTTGCAGCGAGGGCCAGATTTGCCCCGGTAAAGAGACGCAGGGCGCGATCCAGGATGGAAACGAGGAAGGTGCGGCCCTGCGCTTCCGCAAGAAACGCGGTAAGCGCCTGCTCGAACGGCAGTAGGCCGCTGCGATAGATGCCTGCCTGATCGTGGTTCAGCTTCGCGGCAAGGCCGACGCGAGCGGAGAGTGGGTAAAGGCGAACATCTCCCGTTCCCAGAAGCCGATTCACCTGCGCATGAATGTAGCCGAGAACCTCCTCACGTTCCGTGTCGCCGAGCATATCCAGTTTGTTCACGACGATGAACAACTGGCGCACCTGCCCGCGAATGTCGAGGAGGAAGCGTTCCTCCGCTTCGCTCAGGGGCGCCTCAACGCTTGTCACGAAGATCACGGCTGCCATCTGTGGCAGAAAGCCATAGGTGGTCGCGGTATTCTCGTGGCGGGCCGAGCCAATGCCGGGCGTGTCGATAAAGTGCAGGCCGCGCCGCAGGAACGGGACGGGCAGCTCCACCCGCGCTTCCACCAGCCCCTTCTCGTTGCCGGGGTTGCCGCGTTCGGTAATAAAGTCTGGTAGCTGCGCCAGTGGGGCTTCCTGCTCCCATTCCCAGCCCTTGCGGCGCAATAGAAGACGGTCTTTCGGGCCGTAGCAGAGCGTGGTGATCGCCGAGGTCAGGGGCAGGAGTCCGGTAGGCAACAGGTCGCGCCCGATCACCGCGTTCATGAGCGTGCTTTTGCCGCGTTTGAATTGCCCGACGACCGCCAGGTTGAAGCGATCTTCTGCAAGCTGAACCAGCAGTTCCTGGCAACGCTCGGCTGCTTCTGCCGCGCCGAGAGTCTGGAAAAGCTGCTTCGCGGCACGAACGGAGGCTGCCACCTCCTGCTTTGCGAGTGTGTAGCGCCGCAGTGAGGATATCTCATCACTGTCAGCGCCTGGTAATGCGCGCTCCACGCGCTCACCCCCCTCCAGTATGGGCTAAGAGACAAAAAAAGCTTCTACCGCCGCGCTCTTACGCGAGGTAGAAGCTATCAACCCTTCACGGGTATCTTTCGGGTGAGCTTCATCACCCATCATCTTCTTACGTAAACTATATCACAGACGGCACTCAAGCTGCAACGCCTGTCGGCAGGTCGGGCGGCTGATCTTGCCCTCTACAGGTGAAATTTCTGGCTCAGGGATTGCCACCAGTGTTTCGTGCGTTGACGAGGGGAAGCAGGGCCAAATCCTGTAGGTCGCGAGGTCGATTCTTCGCCGTTGACCACGCGCAGCATTTTCTGCGTTTCGGGCCAGTATCCCGGAATGAGTTCGCGTGGTGGCCGGGGAAACCAGTGAGGGCAGGATCGGCAGATGGTCAGATCACGAGGTTGCTCCTGCCCGTACAGGGTATAGAACCAGCGACAGGCAAAGTAAGCCTCCGCTGCTGGCTTCGCGCCGGGAGTACGCGACGAAGATGGAATGACCGGCAGACTTCGCTTGCCGCCGGGGAGACGACGTACAGGCACCAGATTCAGGCAGGCGCGTGGAGAAGCCAGAGCATTGGGAATGGGACAGGCATTGCAGATGGCCTGCATCGAAGAGAGGTCTTCTCCGGCTTTCCCCAGCACATAGCCCTGTTCCGGCCCGCCGCTCGCCCCGCAGACAAACTCCACCTGCTCCGCGCCATCTGTGCCAGCCGTGTGACGCTCGATACGCAGTTCGCAGGCCGGTACGGTCACACCCTCGATAGAGACAGGAGTTCCATTCTGTTCCGAAGTGCTGTTGGTACTCATAATTCTCACCTGCTTTCGTCTCTCTATCCCTTTCTGGAAAAGAAAAAGCTTCTACCCGGCCTATCTACCATGCACGCGCTTTGCCAGAGTAGAAGCTATCAGCCACAATCGGCAGATCAGGTGAGCTTCATCACCGCTAAGAGTTCCTTTCTTTTTTACAAGATAACATGACCTGACAGGTACGTCAAGGGAGGAGCGGGGCAGTCCAGACGTGAACCTGCCAGTCATCGTTGCCGGAGGCGATACGAGTGCCGTCAGGCGACCAGGCCAGCGATTCCACAAAGTTCCAGAGGCTGGTCGCGTGGCCCCGGTAGATCAGCATGGTTTGCCCTGTCTGGACATCCCAGATATGAACCTGCATATCGTCGCCGCCGGAGGCCAGATAGCGGCTCGTGGGCGACCAGGCCAGA
>Ga0209062_1006740_pt1 | contig 10312 bp, 5 predicted proteins | sample Coa_R2_2_FD_187158 | JGI IMG/M metagenome (GOLD analysis project Ga0209062, IMG submission 187158) | Surface soil microbial communities from Centralia Pennsylvania, which are recovering from an underground coalmine fire - Coalmine... | ecosystem: Environmental > Terrestrial > Soil > Unclassified ...
AGCACCGAGCCCGGAATCTCGAGATTCCGGGCTCGGTCCTTCGGACCGCCCCGGAATGACCAACCGGAGGCGTGAGGGCTCGGCCATGACGACTTTTTTCCCGGCCCGAGCGTAGGCATGCCTTCAACTCCAATCGACGCCGCCGTCATCGGCGCCGGCCCCGCCGGGCTGATGGCGGCCGAGGTGTTGGCGCAGGGCGGCGCCGGCGTCACCGTGTTCGACGCCATGCCGTCGGCGGGGCGCAAATTCCTCATGGCCGGCCGCGGCGGACTCAATCTCACCCATAGCGAGCCCTTGCCGCAGTTCCTTTCGCGATATCGCGAAGCGGCGCCGGCGCTGGAAGCGGCGATCACCGCCTTTCCGCCGACGGCCTTGCGCGACTGGAGCGAGGCACTCGGCCAGCCGACTTTCGTCGGCTCGAGCGGTCGTGTCTTCCCCCAAGCCTTCAAGGCCTCGCCCTTGCTGCGCGCCTGGCTGCGCCGGCTCGATGCAAGCGGCGTGCGGTTTGCGTTCCGGCATCGCTGGCGCGGCTGGGACTCCAATGGGTGTTTGCGATTCCAGACTCCGGACGGGGAATGCAGCGTCGAAGCACGCGCGACCGTGCTTGCGCTTGGCGGAGCAAGCTGGCCGCGACTCGGCTCCGACGGGTCGTGGACCCAAACGCTCGCTGCAAAGGGTGTCGCGCTATCGCCGCTGCGACCAGCCAATTGCGGTTTCATCGTCGGCTGGTCCGACGTGTTTCGTGACCGGTTCGAGGGGCAGCCGCTCAAGGGCGCCGCCTGGTCGTTCGGCGGACAGACCATTCGCGGCGAAGCCATCGTCACCCGCAGCGGGCTCGAGGGCGGCGCGATCTATGCGCTGTCCGCGGAGTTGCGCGAGGCAATCGCGCAGTCTGGCGAGGCAGTCTTGCATGTCGCGCTGCGGCCCGATCTGGAAACAGAGGCGCTTGCAGCGCGGCTGTCCACGCCGCGCCGGAAGCAGTCGTTCTCAACTTTCCTGCGCAAGGCCGCGCAGCTGTCAGCGGTCGCAACCGGCCTGTTGCAGGAGACGGCGATTGCCTCACGCGTGTCGCTACCCTCGCTCCCGCCGGAGAAGCTTGCCGCGCTAATCAGCGCGGTGCCGATCAGGCTGACAGGTACGGCCCCGATCGCGCGCGCCATCTCAAGCGCAGGCGGCATCTTGCTCGGCGAGCTCGATTCCGACTTCATGATCCGCCGCCTCCCGGGCGTCTTCGCCGCCGGCGAAATGCTCGACTGGGAAGCCCCGACTGGGGGTTATCTCCTGCAGGCGTGCTTTGCGACCGGCGCCGCCGCGGGCAGAGGGGCGTTGAAATGGCTGGCAGCGGGGCCGCCATCGCCCTTCGAGGCTCGCTAACGCGAGCGCCTCAGAGTGATGGCGGTGAGAGAGCATCATCCTGAGTCGCCGCCGCGTTCGCGGCAAGCGCCTAGCGGCCGATCGCTTGAACGTCCCGAGGGTGTGGCATCAAAGATTTCCGGACGGCTTCCGCGGCCGAATTTCTGCGATACAATGTGGGCATTTGGTCTAGGATTTTGACACGGCCTTTTTGACGGCCGTTGGGGAGCCCATGAGGCGGCGAACGTTTAGCACGGCCCTTTCTTTGTTATGCGGCGCAAGTTTTTTCACGATTTCCCGGCGCTCTGCCAATTTGCGTCAATCCGATCATACGAGCCGCGAGGACCGGCGATCTCCCCGTCGAGCAACCAAACCTCTACCGGGGCCGCCGTTTCCACCGATATTTCTCCCGACGGCCTACGAGGTAATGGAGTAGGCTTTTTGCTTTTGGACTCCTGGGCGAGCGCATGGTCAAATCGGGAAGAAAGAAGGGAAAGCCAGACAAGACCGCCAGTCGACGCGGGGTGCGTCGGCCCCGACCTGGTGTGTCCAAAAGCGAGAAGGACGGTTCGCGCAAGCCCAGGTCAACCATAACCGCGCCGCGCAGGCACTCCTCACTCCGATCGGAAAACGCGCGGCTGAAAAGCCAGTTGGAAACGGCCCGGCTGCAACAGGAGGCCAGCGCCGAAATCCTGCGCGCGGTTGCCAACGCTGCGGGTGACGCCGCCGGACCGTTGCAGTTGATCGCCGAGACGACTGCGCGCCTGTTTGGCGCGGCCAGCGTGTCGATCCAGCTCGCCGAGGGCAGCGAGTTCACCCAGGAGTACCGCGTTGGCGCCATCGCCAAGCGTATCGGCTCGGCATATCCTCGATCCAACATCAAGGTCGGCGGCCGTAATCTGCCGGGCACCGTGGTGGCCGAGAGCAGGCAGATCCATATAGCCGATCTCGATCACCTCGATCCTTCGATGTCCGATTTTCCAGGCCTGCCCCATGCGCGGGCAGGGGGTGCCCGCACCGTCTGCGGAACGCCGCTCCGGCGCGAGGGCAAGGCTATCGGCGCCCTCATCGTTTTTCGCGACCGGCTCGCGCCCTTCACCGCCGATGAGCTTGCCCTTCAGCAGACCTTCGCCGACCAGGCCGTGATCGCCATCGAGAACGCGCGCCTCTTCAACGAGACCCGGGAAACGCTCGAGCGGCAGACCGCGACCAGCGATATCTTGCGCATGATCAACCAGTCGCCCTCCGATGTGGCGCCGGTGTTCGACGCGATCGCCGAACGTGCGCGCGTCCTCTGCGGGGCGCTTCTTGGAGCAACAACCAGGTTCGACGGCAAGTTGCTGCATTTGGTCGGCTACCACGGAGTTTCTCCGCAGGCCGAAGCGGTCATGCGTTCGTCCTTTCCCCGCGAGCCCGATCTGAGCTCGATCAATGGAAGGTGCATACTGGCCAAGGGACCGGTTCAGATCGCGGATATCGAGGTCGATCCGCATTACCAACTTACCGCGGCGGCAAAGGCGGCGGACTATCGCGCCCTGCTGGCCGTTCCGATGCTGCAGGGGGCAGACGTCATCGGCGTCATCGCCGTCACTCGGAAGGAGCCTGGCGAGTTTCCGGCAAAATTGATCGAGCTGCTGCAGACTTTCGCCGAGCAAGCGGTCATCGCCGTCGAGAATGCACGCCTGTTCGATGAGGTCCAGGCCCGTACAAGCGATCTTCAGGAATCCCTCCGACAACAGACGGCGACCGCCGACGTCCTTCAGATCATCTCCAACTCGCCCGGTGAGCTGCAGCCGGTTTTCAAGGCCGTGCTGGAAAATGCAACCCGGATCTGCGACGCTCCGTTCGGTACGCTGCTGCGCTTCGATGGCAGCGCGTTCTACTTTGCAGCCGACATTGGCACCCCGCCGGCACTGGCCGAATACATGAGGCGGCCCGGACCGTTTCAGGGACCGCCGGGCGGCATGATCGACCGGATTCAGCGAACGCGGCAGGTGCAGCATACGCCCGATTATGCCGCCGATGCCGTTCCTGGGCTCGCCGCCAAACTCGGCGGCGCGCGATCGACGCTCGGGGTGCCGATTCTCAGGGACGAGATGCTGGTGGGCGCGATCGTCATCTACCGCCAGGAGGTGCGGCCATTTACCACCCGTGAGATCGACCTGGTGCGGAGCTTTGCCGCGCAGGCTGCGATCGCGATCGAGAATGCCCGGCTGTTCAACGAGACCAAAGAGACTTTACAGCACCAGATCGCCAGCGCTGACGTCCTGCAGGTCGTCGGCAAGTCCATGGCCGACGCGCAGCCTGTATTTGAACGCATCGTGGACAGCCTCGAGCGCCTGATACCGCACAAGCACATCGCCATCTTCCTGACTCCGGGCGATGGTATGTTGCATCTGGTTGCGCGCCGCGGGCCGCGCGCGGATGATCTGGATCCAATCTATCCCGCGCCGATCGAGCGGACCGCCGTCCCTGCGGTCACGAAATCGCTGCGGCAGCTCTATTTCCCTGATGTTCTGCACGGGCGTGACGTCCCCGAGAGCATGCGGAGCGTAGCGCGCGCGAACGGAAACTATTCCGACGTCCTTACGCCGTTGCTATGGGAGGGGCGCCTGGTCGGCATGATTGCCGTGACGCGCGAGCCCAATGTCGCGTTCAGCGAGAGGGAGCTGGCACTGCTCAGAACCTTCGCGGACCAGGCCGTCATCGCCATCGAGAACGCGCGGCTTTTCAAGGAGACGAAGCTGGCGCTGGAGCGACAAACCGCAACGGCGGAGATATTGAAGGTGATCGCCAGCTCGCCCGGTGACGTGCAGCCGGTCTTTGACGCGATTGCATCCAGCGCCAGGCGGCTGATCGGCGGTTTCTCGACCGCGGTCCATCTCGTCATCGACGATGTGGTGCATCTCGTGGCCTTCACGCCGACCAATCCGGAAGCGGATGCGATCCTGGTCGCGGCGCATCCGCGGCATCGAAGCGAGGTGGCGGCCGTCGCGTTGGTGGAGAACGGCGAGATTGCGCAAATCGCGGATTCAGAGACCGCCGACGCGCATACGCGCGAGCTTGGCCGCGCCCGCGGTTGGCGCAGCCTCACGCTCACGCCGCTGATGAACCAGGACAAGTTCATCGGTTTCATCGCATCGACCCGACGCGAGACGGGCGTGCTTGGGGATCACCATGTCGAACTCTTGCGCACCTTCGCCGACCAGGCCGTGATCGCCATCGAGAATGCGCGGCTATTCGACGAGGTGCAGGCCAAGACGCGCGACCTTTCGGAGGCGCTCACCTACCAGACCGGCAGCGCCAACATCCTGAACGTCATCGCGTCATCGCCGACCGACGTTGCTCCGGTGCTGAAGGCCATCGTCGAGAGCGCATGCGAAGTGTGCGAGGCCTATGATGCGGCGGTGCTGTTGCGGGACGGTGACGATTTGCGCTTCAGCGCCCACCACGGTCCGATCCCGATCGGGCTGGAGAAATTGCCCATCAACCGCCGCTGGACCGCGGGCCGTGCCTTCATCGACCAAGCGCCCGTCCACATCGAGGACCTTCGCGACGACAGGCATGCGGATTTCTCCGATGGCCGCGATCTGTCCCTGAGGATGGGGCATCGCACCATCGTCAGCGTCCCGCTGCTGCGCGACAGGGAGAGCATCGGGGCCATCGTGCTGCGCCGTATCGAGGTCAATCCGTTCAGCGACAAGCAGATCGCGCTGCTCCAGACCTTCGCCGATCAGGCGGTGATCGCGCTCGGCAATGTCCGCCTGTTCGAGGAAGTACAGGCCAAGACGCGCGAGCTCGAGCGTTCCCTGGACGACCTTCGCGCCGCGCAGGACCGCCTGGTCCAAACCGAAAAGCTTGCTTCGCTCGGCCAGCTCACCGCAGGCATCGCTCATGAAATCAAAAATCCGCTGAATTTCGTCAATAATTTCTCGGCACTATCAGCCGAACTCACCGATGAGCTCAACGATCTGCTGAAAGGCGCAAACTTTTCCGAGGATATGAGCAAAGAAGTGGATGAACTGACATCACTGCTGAAGGATAATCTCGGCAAGGTCGTGCAGCACGGTAAGCGCGCGGACTCCATCGTCAAGAACATGCTGCTGCACTCGCGTGAGGGGTCGGGGGAGCATCGCCCGAGCGACGTCAACGCACTGGTCGAGGAGAGCCTCAACCTTGCCTATCACGGAGCGCGCGCCGAGAAGTCGCATTTCGATGTGACCATCGAGCGCGATCTCGATCTCAAAGCGGGGACAATCGAGGTTTTTCCGCAGGAGATCACCCGCGTGCTTCTCAACTTGATCTCCAACGGCTTCTATGCGGTGAGCAAGCGCAAGGCGGAGCACGGCAATACCGGGTTCACCCCCGTCGTGAAGGCCATCACGCGTGGCTTGCCCCGCCATGTCGAGATCCGGATTCGCGACAACGGGACCGGCATCCCACCCGAGGTGAAGGAGAAGATGTTCAATCCGTTCTTCACGACCAAGCCGGCCGGTGAGGGCACGGGACTGGGGCTTTCGATGAGTCACGACATCGTCGTGAAACAGCACGGTGGCACGATCGACGTGGAGACGGTCCCCGGCGAGTTTACCGAGTTCACAATCCGATTGCCGCGCACAAGCGATTTCAAGGTCAGCAGCAGAGGTCAGGCGTGACTGTAGTGGTTCTGGTGGTGGACGACGAGCCGGACGTCGAGGCTCTGTTCCGTCAGCGATTTCGACGCGATCTGCGCGCCCAGCGCTTTGCCATGGATTTCGCGAGCTCGGCCGCCGATGCCTTGTCGCGCATTGCAAATTATGTGGAGCCGTCGCTGATACTCATTCTTTCCGACATCAACATGCCCGGGATGACGGGGCTCGAAATGTTGCCCAAGTTGAAGGCGATTCGGCCCGAAGTGCCCGTGATCATGTTCACCGCCTATGGCGATGCCGATACCGAGCGAAAGGCGCTCCAGGGCGGCGCAACAAGGTTGCTAACCAAGCCCATTGATTTCGCCCTCCTGCGGCAGGAAATCGATCGGCGTCTCGAAGCGGCGGCCTGATAGCTCCTGTCGATCGGTAACAGCTGGGAGCGCGTCAAGGGGATGATTGTTTGCTTCTCTTCTCGGAAGAGAAGGGGCGACCGGGACCGACGGTGTTCGCGCGCAGACAAAGATGACAAGGTCAGCTTCGTTGCGCTCGCAGACGCTTAAGTGCCTGAGTGCATCGCGCGCGGGTTACCGCAGCTTGCCCCGCGCAGCGACCGGGAGCACGCCGACGATCTCCTCGCCCCGCACCATCACCACCTCGTCCATCATGTTGACGACGACGCAGACATGGTTGGGCACGATGCGCACGACGTCACCGACATTGGGGCGGGTGTTGCTGCGGGCGAGATCGAGGAAGCCGTGCTCCTCCGCAAAGCGGGCGATCCTGGCTTCGGGGTGTTCCAGGATCAGGCCGAAGCCGTCGAGCCCGCTGCCGGGATCGGAGGTCAGCGTCTTGGAGCCGGCGTCGAGAATGCCGCGATCGGGCGCGGCGCGGCTCACGACGGTGGAGTAGATCTGAAGCGCGCAATCGTCCCAGCTGGCAACACCGGCGGCGACCTGCATGCGGTCGTTGTAGATATAGGTGCCGGGGCGATGCTCGGTCCCGCCGTTGAGCTTGCCGAGATTGATCAGGTTCGGCGAGCCGCCGGTCGAGACGATCGCAGCATCCAGCCCGTGTTCGCGCACGCCCTTGAGCGCCTCGTCGAAGAATTTCTGCGCCTCGGCCCAGCCGGTCTCGGTCGGGTAGAGCATGAAGCCCGCGAAATTGAGCCCCTTGTGTGAGGCGATCTGGCGCGCCAGGGCGATCGCTTCCGCCGGCGTCTCGACGCCCGCGCGCTTGCGACCGGTGTCGCATTCGACGACCACCGATAAGGGGCGTCCGGAGAGTTCGGCCGCCTTCGGCAGGCCCGCGATCACCACCTCATTGTCGGCGGCGACCGTCATGTTGGCCTTGGCCTGCAGCGCGGCGAGGCGGGCCATCTTCTCGTCGCCGATCAGATTGTAGCTGATCAGGATGTCGTCGATGCCGGCGTCCGCCATGATCTCGGCCTCGCCGAGCTTCTGGCATGTGATGCCCCTGGCGCCGGCGTCGATCTGCATCTTCGCCAGCACCGGGCTCTTGTGGGTCTTGATGTGCGGCCGGTTGGCAAGACCTGCGGCCTCGCAGGCCGCCTGCACGCGCGCGATGTTGCGCTCGACCTTGTCCATGTCGATCACGGCGCAGGGCGTTCCGTAGTCGCGGGCGATCTTGGCGGCAAGGGGAGTGGTCATGATCAGAACCTGTCGGGTGGATTAAGCCTGTTCGATTTCTTCGCGGAGCATTTCGAGCTCCAGCCAGCGATCTTCCGCCGCGGCCAATTCCGCCTGCGCGGTGGCGATCGCGGCCGAGACTTGTTCGAATGTCTTGCGATCTTTTGCGTAGAGATCGGGATCATCAAGCAGCTTCTGCTGTTTTGCGATATCGCCCTGGAGCTTTGCGATGGTCTTGGGCAGCGTCTCCAGCGCGTGCTTTTCGTTGAAGCTCAGCCGGCGCTTTGCCGCCGCTGCGGCGGGGGCGGTCGCAAGCTTCGCCTCTTTCTTCTCGTCCGTCGTCGGGGCCTTCACCTGTTCGCGCTTCAAATCCGCGCCGCGCTGGATCAGCATGTCCGAATAGCCGCCGGCATATTCGACCCATCTGCCGTTGCCCTCGGGCACGATCACCGAGGTCACCACGCGATCGAGGAAATCGCGATCGTGGCTGATCAGCAATACCGTGCCCTCATAATCGCCGAGCATCTCCTCGAGCACGTCGAGCGTTTCCAGATCGAGATCGTTGGTCGGCTCGTCCAGCACCAGCAAATTCGACGGCTTTGCCAGCGCGCGCGCCAGCATCAGCCGGCCGCGCTCGCCCCCGGAGAGCACCTCAAGCGGCGTGCGGATCTGCTCCTGGGAGAACAGGAAGTCCTTCATGTAGCTGACGACATGCTTCGGCTTGCCCCCGACCATGACGTGGTCGCCACGGCCGCCGGTGAGCGCTTCCGACAGCGTCGATTTCGGATCGAGGCTTTCGCGGTGCTGGTCCAGCGTTGCCATCTCGATGTTGACGCCGAGCCGCACGCTGCCAGAGTCCGGCTCCAGAGCGCCGGTCAGAACGTTCACAAGCGTGGTCTTGCCGGCGCCGTTGGGACCGACAATGCCGACGCGGTCGCCGCGCTGGATGCGCGTGGAGAAGCCGTCAACGATCTTGCGATCGCCGTAGCTCTTGACGATGTTCTTCGCCTCGACGACGAGCTTGCCGGATTTGTCCGCTTCGGCCGCGGTGAGATTGGCACTGCCGGTGCTGCCGCGATAATTGCGCCGCTGCGAACGCATCTCGTGCAGCAGTCCGAGCCTTCGCACATTGCGCTTGCGCCGGCCGGAGACGCCGTACCGTAGCCAGTGCTCCTCATTGACGATCTTGCGGTCGAGCTTGTGTTGCTCGCGCTCTTCCTCCGCCAGCACCTCGTCGCGCCAGGATTCGAAAGCGGCAAAGCCGCGATCGATCGCTCTGATCTGTCCGCGGTCCAGCCAGGCGGTGGCACGGGAGAGATTGGTAAGGAAACGGCGATCGTGGCTGATCAGCACCAGTGCGCTGCGCGAGTTTTCCAGCTCCGCTTCCAGCCATTCGATGGTCGGCAGATCAAGATGGTTGGTCGGTTCGTCCAGCAGCAAAATGTCGGGCGCGGGCGCGAGCACTCGTGCGAGTGCTGCTCGCCGCGACTCGCCGCCGGAGAGATGGGTGGGGTCCTCGTCACCGGTCATCCCGAGCTGCTCCAGCAGATAGCGCGCCTGGTAGCGGTCATCGCCGGGACCGAGGCCGGCCTCGACATAGGCGAGCGTGGTCTTGCGCTCGCCGAAATCCGGCTCCTGCGGCAAATAGCGGACGGTCGCGCCTGGCTGCACGAACCGGGTCCCGGAATCCGGCTCGACCAGGCCCGCCATGATCTTGAGCAGGGTCGATTTGCCGGAACCGTTGCGGCCGATCAGGCAGACGCGCTCCATTGGCGACACCGACAGCTCGACGCCAGAGAGCAGCGGCGTGCCGCCAAAGGTGAGACGGATGTCCTTGAGCTGGATGAGCGGCGGGGCCATTGGTGTCCTTGAAGGTACAGGGGCGGGTGGTACCCCATCGCCGCATGAATGGCGAGCGAAAGCAGGGCCTTGCCAGTCAAGTTCCGTTGCGTACGATCCTGGTCGACGAGGCCCACAAAAAAGCGACGAGGGCAGAATGAGCGCCATCCAGACCTACCGCGTCTCCGCCTACAACACGGCCAAGCAGTCCGAGAACAAGATGCATGACGACACGGTGGCGCGCCGCTTCGGTTTCTCGGGCGGCCTGGTGCCCGGTGTCGATGTGATGGCCTATATGATGTATCTGCCGGTTGCGACGTGGGGCCGCGCCTTCCTGGAGCGCGGGCTGATCGATGCGCGGTTTCTCAAGCCGGTCTATGACGGCGAGGATGTTGAACTGACCGCGCGCGAGAGCGACGGCGCGCTTGAGCTGGAGGTGGAAAGCCGCGGCGAGATCTGCGCTACGGGCAGCGCGTCTCTGCCGGCCACCGCGCCCGCGCTTTCACTTGCCGATTACAAGGCGGTTGCCGCGGTCGCCGAGCGCAAGCCGGTCGATGCGGCGTCCTTCGCGCTCGGCTCATGGCTCGGCACCACCCCGCGCGCCTGGGCGGGCGACGCGGCCAAGGGCTATCTTGCCGACATCAGGGAGACCGACCCGATTTACCTGCGCGAAGGCCTTGGCCATCCCGGCATCCTGCAGAAGGTGATGAACCGGCTGCTGGTGGACAACGTCATTCTCGGCCCGTGGATTCACGTCGGCAGCCGCATGCAGCTCTTGTCGGCGGGCAACGCCGGCGACGAGATCGCGGCACGCGCAAAGGTCGTCGGCAATTACGAGAAGAA
>Ga0209062_1006741_pt1 | contig 10311 bp, 10 predicted proteins | sample Coa_R2_2_FD_187158 | JGI IMG/M metagenome (GOLD analysis project Ga0209062, IMG submission 187158) | Surface soil microbial communities from Centralia Pennsylvania, which are recovering from an underground coalmine fire - Coalmine... | ecosystem: Environmental > Terrestrial > Soil > Unclassified...
TTGAGCTTCTTGAAGAGTCGATGGGTGTGAGTGTGAACCGTTGCCTCACTGATATTGAGTGCGGTGGAGATTCCCTTAGCCGTCTGACCGCGAAGCAGGCCGGCCAGGATATCTTCCTGCCGCTCCGAGAGCTTCGCGATCGGCGCGGAGATTTCTGAGCTTGTGAAAGATTCTCAGCATGTGTGGCACGGCCGTTTTGCCCAGAACGCCACCCCACCTAAACACGTCATTAATTGCGTCCAATGCGTCTTCGATCGTGCAGGGCTTGATTAAAAATCCCTGGGCGCCAGCCATCGCCCCCCTGAGCAACGTCGAATCTTCCGGGTGTCCGGTGATAACCACGATACGCAATTGGGGCAAAAGTGCCAAAAGTCTCTCGGTACATTCGATCCCGGACATGTCGGGCAGGAAGAGATCCATCAAGACAAGATCCGGCTGCTGCTCTGGCAAGTGCTGCAGCGCCTCTCTCGCGCTGCCGTAAGAACCGATCAGTTGGAAATGCCCCAGATCAGCAATGCTCTTGAAGAAGTCCCGTAGCTCCGGGTCGTCGTCCACAACGGCTATTGTGGCTCTGGCTCTCTTCGTCATGCCGCTCCCGGTCTCTCGGGTACTCATCGACTCATCTCCAGCTCGCTTCCTGTTCCAACAGCTCCAGTTCTGCCTCCGGGTGCGTGACCGTCGGAAAGTCGCCTTTGATCTACGATTCCGAATTCTCACGCCGTGACACGAACTACCGAAGTAACGTCGGCCCTCTGTCGCGACGCTGCCCAAGCTATTCTATGTCAACTCGAAAAGCAATTTCACACCTTGTTGAATGGTTGTTTACATGGCCGCCGCAATTACGCCGAGGCGATTTTTGGGCGAATGCTATAAAAAAGGTCCCTCAAAGGTGTGTTGCTGAGGGTCTGAAAATTGATTGCGGGTGGCTGGATTTGAACTTGCCAGAGCAAGTCGAGTCATCAAGAAAACATCACACACGGAGTTCGCGAAGCATGCGAGACGCTGTTTGACGCCAGAGGTAAACCTGCCGTGACGGGACGTCACGTGGTCCGCGGTGCGGTTCGCGCGTCGATGGGGTTGCCGAGGAACATCCCGAAACTTCTTCAGAGCAAGTATCCGCAGTTCAAGACAACAGACGCTTGGGAAAAGGTCATCGTGAGTTGCTCGCTTGTCATAGCGCGGACAGTTGGCCGCAAATCGCTGCAGATAGGTCTGGATTGGCTCTGTAATGAAACGGGGACGAAGACTGGTCGCGGCCATGCGCTGGACATAAACTTGGGCTGGATGCGAATAAAACGCAGGTGGTTCTGGGAAAGCACAGGTGGTGCTTATGGCAGTGGACTGTTCACGGTCATGGACAAGTTGCGGCGACTGCCAAGTCACGGACTGAACGCGGACAGGGACTGACCGAGTTTGGGGACATTGCTCGCGTATAGCCCAACAGTTGTCGGGCCATTTGTGTGAACCCGTCGCGGACGCAGTGGGTAACTACCTGGACGTTGCGTGGGCGCCGCCATGCCAACGTGAGCACTTGCGCGGAAATGCTTCCGGATATTGCCTGGACGATCCGCACGAAGCTGTGCGGGCGAATCCCGCGTATTACGGCAGCCTTCCCGCGGACAGCGGCCAGGATATCGCGCGGATACTGGCGTTCGCGGCAGCCTTATTTTTGATAAGGGGATGGTGTCTAACCAAAATGAACGGCTTTCCATTTCCGGAAAGCCGCAACAAATGGCGTTCGGCTGAACGCCTCAAAACTCACGCACTGATGCGGAAATTCCGACGCACTGAACGGGAGTTTGAAACCGGAAGCGCAACGGAGCGGGTCGGGAGTGGAATGAACAGACGACGGCGAAGTGGAGCGCGGTTTCAGAAACGCCCGTTGAGTGCGCCACCGTATAGGTGCATGCGAAGCGATTTGTCTGCGCGGTCGGCGAGGCATGAGCAAAACCGGGCGGCCAAAGTGCCGGACATTACGTCAGATGGATATGCTCTTTGATTTTTTGTAGCCTTGCTCCAACTGTTGTTCCTGAAATCGCCTGATCTTTTCGTGCTGGCTTTTGGCGATGACGGTCAACGGGAGAATCTCCGGCCAGTTGATCTGGTGCTTGCTGCCTATTTTCCTAGCGCGATGGTTGGTCGTCAATTTCAACACCTGATTGGCCGCACCTAGCCAGTGCCTTGCCGGAATCTGGCCACTTTCGACCTGTTGCAGGAATTCACTCAAGAACGCGCGGACACAGGGAAGCAAAATCCTAAGGTGTGCCACGTCGTGGCGCTTTTCCTGGGGCACACTGGCAGCCAATTCCAGTTTGCAGGCGAGCAATGAAATGGGATCGAGCACCCGGATGGTTCTCCCGTCCCACTCTGCCTGAACCGCCAGCGCGTCCACCGAACCTGAAACACCGGGAATCCGCCGAACAATTTCAATGTTTGATTTCAAGCCGCCAATCTGGAAGGGGATGGTTCCCGCCAGCGCAGTCATCTCCACTTTATGTGGATAACCCGCCGACAGTCCCAATTGGAGAGCGATGCGCCGCACATCATCGGAACTGCCTTTGAAATCAATGTCTTCGCTCGTGAACGGCTGTAATGGTTTAAGCTGTGGTTCAGCGGGAAGATATCGTTCTGCCCAATAGTTGACCGCCTGGCCACCGATGAGAAGATAAGGTTGTCCCGACGCGTCGCGTATCTTGAGAACTTCCGAAAACTGCTGGAGGGAAAAACCCACCGCTACGCCCATTTAGACATGGCACGGGCGACCTGTTTGAAATTGGTGATGCGCCACTTGGCACCATTGCCCACCAGCGACGCCCGTTTCTGAAGCGCCGCTGCCGTTTGCGGACTGCGGCGAGCCTTGCGCGCAGCCGCCATGCGACTTCGCGCTTCCTGCCGCTTCACTTCATTAAAGTCCACCGTCTTCACCTGACCAACCCATACCGCAATCAGGGGAAAGAAGCAAGTTTGTGCACTGTAGGACTTAGTATTGAACGGCCATTCGCGGCGCTGTCTGGCCAGGTTCTGAGTGCCCGCAGGAAAGCCGGCCAGTCAAAGCGCTGACAAGGAGGCTTCCATCCCGTGTATCACATACATCTCCGCGTCACCCATTTCTGTCAAACTGACCAACATTAGATGAACTCGCATTTCAGGTCATGAACACGGGTGCGCTGGGGATTAACCGATTGTGCGCGAACCATGCAAAGCTCGGCCTGGATATTGAATAACATCGTCTCGTATGTTTAGCGCGGTCGTCCATAAAGACCTGGCCTCCGCCGAAGGTTACTTCGTCGAACACCTGGCGCAAAACGACTACTACGCCGCCGGGGAAATTCGTCCCGGCCGGTGGATCGGCGTCGGTGCGGAACGATTGGGATTGAGCGCAGGGCAACACGTCACCCGCGAACAGTTTTATGGGTTGTGCGAGAACCAGCAACCGCAAACCAGGGAACGGCTGACGTTACGACAGAATGAAAAGGATAAGCGCCGGGTGTTCTTCGACTTTACCTGTTCGCCGCCCAAGTCGGTGTCTGTCCTGGCTGTGGTTATGGAAGACGTGCGACTGGTCGAAGCTCACGAGGACGCGGCTCGAATTGCTTTCCGCGAACTGGAAACATATGCGGCAACGCGAGTGCGCAAGGCAGGTAACCAGCAGAATCGCGCGACCGGCAATCTGATTGCGGCCGCCTTCGTTCACACGAGTTCGCGCGCGCTAGACCCGCAACTGCACACGCATTTCACCGTCTTTAACGCCACGTTTGATGAAAGCGAGCAATGCTGGAAGGCCTTACAGGCAGGCGCGATGTATGACGCGATTCGTTACGCTACGGCGGTCTATCGTAACGAACTGGCGCGGCGGGTGCGGGAGATTGGCTATCGCACCACGCCGGCCCGGCACGGGTTTGACATCGAAGGGGTGAGTGACGCCGTGATGAGGAAGTTTTCCAAACGCGCCCAGGAGGTAAAAAGAGTCGTCGGTGAGATGGAGCAAAAGCTCGGGCGTAAACTCTCGAACAACGAGGTGTCGTATGCCGTGCACCAAAGCCGGACTAAGAAGCTCAAAGGTATTTCGACCTCTGAAGTCCGTGAACGCCAACTGGCACAGTTATCCGGCGAAGAAGTTCAATCGTTACGGTCGCTCGCCGGTTCTACACAACCGGGTCAAACCACTGGCAAGGAGTGCGAGCGGGAGTCGTTGGCTCATGCGGTTGCTCACGTCTTCGAGCGCCAGTCGGTGGTGCCGGAGCATGAGTTGTTGTCTGCTGCCCTGTCCCACCGTCAAGGCGAGGTGGACTTGCAGCGATTGAAGCGGGAGTTGCGGCAGTCGCCGGAGGTGGTGATAACGGAACGGGGATTGTCCACGTACAAGATTCTGGAAACCGAACTGTCCCTGATTCAAACCGTTAACATGGGCCGCGACTCGGTCGCGCCTTTGCATCCCAATTATCAACCTAGCGACTGGTTTGGCGAAGATCAGCGCCGGGCCATCCTGCACATCCTGAACACGAGCGACCGGATCACCGGCCTGCGTGGTCTCGCTGGCACGGGCAAGACCACTGCGTTGCGTGAATTGGTCAACGCCTGCCGTGTAGCCGGCATTGAACCGTTGTTCTGCGCGCCCACTGCGGCGGCTACGGACGTTCTCCGCAAGGACGGATTTGACGCTACCACGCTGCAAAGTCTGTTGTCGTCCAATCCCTCACTGTCCGAGCGCAACTTGATCGTGCTTGATGAAGCCGGGGCGGTGGGAATTGACGACATGAAACGGTTGTTTGACATTGCGAACAAGTGCCGCCTCGTTCTCTCTGGCGACACTGGCCAACACGCCTCGGTCGCTCGTGGTGATGCGCTACGGATCTTGGAGCAACACTCCGGCTTGCAGTCTGGCCAATTGACGCGCATCAGGCGTCAACGTCAGGCGGAATATCGACGGGCGGTCGAATTGGCGGCGCAAAAGCGTTCAGCAGAATCGTTCGCGCAATTGGAACGAATGGACGCCGTTACCGAACTTTCTGGCAGCGAAGTTTATGCCGCGGCTGCTCAAGCGTATCTGAAAGCCCTGAAACACACTCAAAGTGTCCTGTTGGTCGCGCCGACGTGGGCGGAGATTGAGGCGGTGACAGAGAAAATTCGCACATCATTGAAATCCTCCGGCGCGGTTTCCGGTGATGAACAGGACTTGCGAGTCTTTGATTCGCTCTCGTGGACCGATGCGCAAAAACGGGATGTGCGGCAATATCGGCCCGGCATGATGCTGCGTTTTCATCAAACCAAACATGGCTTTGAACGCGGGGAGACAGTGGAGGTTGTGACCGCAGGTGATGCGCTTACAGTTCGGCGAAAAGATGGATTAACGATGCCACTGAATCCCGCGTTGCTGGCCAAGTGTGTGGACACGGGTGAATCTCGAATGTTGAAAGTCGCCGTCGGCGACAAATTGCTCCTGCAAGCCAACGCGGTGGCGGGGCGCCAGCGCTTCATCAACGGTGAAGTGGTCCAGGTGAAAGCAATTCAAGCCGGCGACATTCTGCTAACCGATGGCCGTGTCATTCCTGAACACTACCGCACGTTCACCCTCGGCTACGCGGTCACTTCCCATGCCGCCCAAGGCAAGACGGTGGATGAAGTGCTGGTTGTCGCCTCTTCGCGTTCGTTGCCAGCGATCAACCAGCAACAATTCTATGTCAGCATTTCGCGTGGCCGTGAATGCTGCCAAGTATTTACGGATGACAAGGATCTGTTGCGTTCGCACGTCACGGACTCCAGCACCCGTGTCGCCGCGGTCGAGGCCGTGCCACCTGCCACGATTCGCCGGCACAACTTGCTGCGGCGTATTTTGCAGTGGGCCGAGCATATCGGTGAGCTGGTACGACTGAACGCCGTCTTGCGGACACAACGGCCCACTCACTCATCCCGCAGAATTTCGTCACGCGAACATATCCACACTTATGAAAACAACCGAAAGGGAGTCTCCATCCACTGAAGCGCCGGCACAGCGCAATCCCTGCCACGATACGACGGACAAGCATTTGTTTGCCCTCTGCGTCACCGCTGATGACGGCCACGACTATTTCTTTGGCACAACCCAATTCATTGAAGCGGAACTCGCGGCCAATGACGCCCTCGAGAAAAGTGAAAACGCGCCGACCGAACGCCTGGACCTCCGCTATGCCACTGGAGAAGCGGTCATCCTCGGCCAGAGTCTGCGGCGCCTGGCTCAACTGATCCAGCGCGGGGAACTGGAGAACATAAGGCCGCTCGACCGGCGATATGCTGGACTTCGCTACACCGGCCCGATCATTTCATCCATTGTCGTAACTCGAAAGGAAGTCGTATGAATCCAATCCCTTTCTCAGAGCGGCCGAGTTCGGGCTAGCTGGAAGATTGTAATGTGACGAGTGACAAACAATTGAGGGGAATCAAGCTGCAGGCCGTTCGCATGAAGCGTGACGCAGACCAGGCTCTGAACATAAAGGAGTTTGCGGTGCTGGCGGGCGTTTCCTATTCAGTCGCGCGCGAGTGGTTTCATCTGCCTGGATTTCCGGCACTGCTTGGAAAAGTGTTTTGGAGTGATTTCATGCTTTGGCGCCGAAGTCAAAGCCGACCGAAATCCCTGCCGAGTGTCAATACCTCCGAAAACGGCGAAGCCGAATACAAACTGACTCCACACAAAGCTTCTCCGCAATGGCCCGCGCGAGCGGCAAGCATCCTCGCTGAGGTCCACTAAAGCGACCGCGCGATCCATCTCAACGATTCTGGCGAATCACTGTTCCCAGCAGCTCTTGCGACTGATTCCGTTCAGAACTCTCATTCGCCCTTGAGCAATTCATTTCCCAAAAACTGTGAGGAGCGACTTGATTTTCCTGCACTCTTCCTGCATTTTTGCGTAAGTTATTGAGCTTCAATGGTAGCGCGTACGGGAATCGAACCCGTCTTTCAGCCTTGAGAGGGCCGTGTCCTAGCCGATAGACGAACGCGCCGCTGGCAACTTCTCAATGCTAGTCGCCGCGGTTGGGTTGTCAACGGGCTGTTTGAATCGGTTGACTCGGCTGCGCGTCGGTGCAGCGCGGCGCTTGTATCTTGCTTTCCCAATGCCTTTTGAATTCTTTCCGCCCCTGTGTGGTTCTGCCATAATCTTGGCCATGAAAAGCAGGTCACGGTTCACGCGCAGTTTGATGTCCGCTTTGGCGATGCTGGTCTGCAATTCGTTCATGCCGGCTTTGTGGGCGACCTCGGCGTCCACTGAGTTCGTAGGCTGGAGCACAAATGGCCCGGCGGTGTACCGCCTGCGATTCGTCGGGACACAGGTTATGCCCGGGCTACCGGTCTCGCTCAGTCCGCCGCCTGCCGATTTGCCTCCCGAGGTGCGTCGTGCCATGCTGGTTTTTCGGGCGGCGTCCAACGTTACTACGATCACAAACACTAAACCGGTCTTCGACCATTTTGTGGCGGGCTCACTCAACAACACGGTCTGGACCAACTTCATTGCGCATACGAATGGCCGATCCATGCAGATTTGGAGCGAGAGGTCGCAGCCGTTCGGGTGGCCGTTGCGCGACCCCGTTGTGAAATGGAATCCCAAATCGCTGATCTGGGGAATGCGAGGAATGACAGCCCTTTCGCCTTCCTGGCAATACGAGGGTCCGATTGGTTTCATGCCCATCACCGCTCTGACGCGGCGTCACGGTTATACTAGAGGCCACGCAATGGGTCCTGATCGAGTCGGGAATTCCTATGCGGGCAGGAAAGTCTGGTTTGTTACCCGGAACAATCAAATCGTCCAGAGGACCATTCTCCACGAAATTGTGCGAACGGTGGAGACCAGCGGGCGCGATTATACCCTAATGCTTTTCAGCTCCGATCTGCCGGAAGCGATTGAGCCAATGCGAGTTGCGCGGCCTGAAGATGGCATCTACTCGAGCGGCCCTTCGCGCTACCCTTTTTGTCTCCACGCTCCCAATGTGGTGTTTGAAACGGAACAGGGAGGAAACGTCAGCGCAGAGGTTCCCGGGTTCCAAGTCGACACAATGAAGGGTGGCGACTCCGGCTCGCCAAATATGCTTCCCCTACCGGGGGAATTAGTGTTCTGGTCCGGCCGGACCTCATCCGGCGCCAGTCCTCAAATGCAGGTGGATATGGATACCCTTTGCCGGCTCGAAAGGCTTGATCCTGCCAAATACCAGCTTCAGTGGGTGGACCTTTCAGCCTATCCGAAATACTGACTGCAGTTTGTAATTAGTAATAAGTAATGAGCGCGCCGGTGAAATTTGGCTGGCATTTTCTGGTCAACGTACGTAGCATGGCATAATGAATCGCGGTGGAAAAACGCTGGTTTGCATGGCAGGCAGCCTCGCCGTTTGTGCTTTGGCACGTGGGATCACCTCCGATACCGCTGATAATCGTCCATACCAGGGCATAATCGATCGCAACGTTTTCAGTCTCAAACCGCCGCCGCCACCCCCAGACCCTTCAGAGGTAAACAAACCACAAGTCGTTAAAATCACTCTGACCGGAATTACGACAATCTTTGGCGACAAGCGAGTTTTGATGAAGACAGCGCCGCCGCCCGGCAAACCGAACGAGGGGCCCAAGAGCGAGCAGTCCTACATATTAACGCAGGGCCAACGAGAGGGCGACATCGAGGTCCTTGAAATTGATGAGAAAGCCGGGAGCGTAAAGGTGAACAATGGCGGAACAGTCCAGACGCTCACGTTTGAAAAAGACGGCGCCAAACTGCCCGCAACACAACCACCACCTGCTGCCGGGGTTCCAGGCGCAGCGCCGGGCATTCCGGGTCTTCCGTTACCTAAACCTGCGGCTGGCGTTGCTCCGGCCCCCGGTACGACCCCAACGTTTCAGTTGCCAACGCGGATTCCGCGTGTGCCTGGCATCGGTGGCCAGACCTCTATGGGCGCAGGGATGCTTCCCTCTCCTGGTATTGGCGGCGGGGCACAGGGATTCCTGCCCGGGAATACGACTTCTCCGACAGTCTCTCCCACAATTCCGGTAAGCGGCAGCCCAGGGAGTCAGACCCAAACGATTTTGCCGGGAAGCCAATTGACCCCGGAAGAACAGGCGATTGCAATCGAAGTAAATCGCCAGGCTGGAGGTCCAGGAGCAGCTTTGCTTCCGCCGACGATGCTAAGTCCTCACCCTGGCGAAGGGACCACTACCCCCGGCACTCAGAATCCGCAGAATCCGTTCCTGCAGTTCCCAGGCCGTCCCCCGACTCCGGGACAGTATTAATACCGTTGCTTTTCGAGGCAAAGGCCGGTGGCTCGATTGCCCTACCGCGCGATTATTTGAAGCCGGGCTCCCACTTTGAAACGGAAGAGAGGAACACAAGGGTCGCGTACTCCGGTTGAAGGGACGTCCGCCTGCAGGACCGCGCGAGGGCTAATCGAAGGGCCTCCTCTCCCCAGCCCTCTCCTCCTGGAGGAGGAGAGGGGGAATCTTCGGCCGTGATCTGGAGAGTCTGATCTCCAAGAAGAAGTGGCATGAGGCCCAATGAACTTCGGTTGAGACCCCCCTCCAAACCTGTTTCTTAGGCGGTTTTTGTAATTAAAGATTCGCACGCATTCGGAGGACGCGCTATCACACATCTCCCTCTCCTCCCCCAGGAGGAGAGGGCTGGGGAGAGGTGGCCTTACATGCCCCGCCCACGTGTATATTTGTTCTCCCACGCCGGCTTCCTAGCCGGCTTCTTTCCAAGCTGATCCGCAGGCAGCGGGAAATACGTCTGAGTTTCCAGTTTGCGCATGATCTGGCTGCAGCCGGTTCTGGGCTGAAGCGCATGCCAAATCTCAACCAGCACTCTTTCACGCTTTTGACGCCATTGCCGGTTCCAAAATCGCAACTCCTCAATGCCACGCTCCTCGAGGAACTTCTCCCGCCTGACGTCGTGCGCCCAGTTGCTGCGGCAGACCGTGTGAAAAGCCGTTCCAACTCGACCGAAAGCCGGGCCAAACGACAGTAGAAATCAAGAGCGTAACGGCCAACCGGATGTTGCCGACGAAATCTGAATCCAGCAAATCGACCTGCTCGCAAAGCCGACCAGAGCTGCTTCTCCTCCCTGGTTTGCTCTTGCCGAAGACGGCGCACGTGGCCGAGGAACTCATCACCGCTAGACAACGACGCCTTTGGTTGTGCGAGCAAGGAATACGCCTGGCACAGCACACTGGAGATGATGGCCTCCTGTAACGGCGCGAAATAATTCGTGGTGTTAGAAACGTGACGGTGACGGATTGGTTCGTGGGAGAGGACCCGTGGTTTCGGATTAAATCTGCGATTGCATTTCCGCGCTGATTCGGGTTT
>Ga0209062_1006743_pt1 | contig 10311 bp, 6 predicted proteins | sample Coa_R2_2_FD_187158 | JGI IMG/M metagenome (GOLD analysis project Ga0209062, IMG submission 187158) | Surface soil microbial communities from Centralia Pennsylvania, which are recovering from an underground coalmine fire - Coalmine... | ecosystem: Environmental > Terrestrial > Soil > Unclassified ...
CGTTTGCATGGCGGCCAGGAACGGTGTGCCGGCGAAGGCATAGGGGTTCCAGAGCGGGATGACGCCGCGGTGCAGCGCCTGAGCGGCCAGCACGGTCCAGGGGTAGAACTCGGTCAGCGCATCGGCGTCGAGTGGGTTGGACGCCATTTTGAACGACGGCGGCACCTGGCTCCGCCAGAGGGGATCGTGGGCATACAGGATATCGCCGGGCAGCAAGATCTCATGCAGCAGCACCACGCGCCAGAAGAAGGCGAGGCTGAGCAGGCACAGCGCAATGAGAAGGGCCGGAGTGGACAAGATAGCTCGCCGGCGCATCCAGGAGCGGCTCAGTTGCGCCCCTGCGCCGGCTCCGGTTCGGTCAGCTTCGGGCTCAGTTGCCGGTGCGGCGGCCACGGCCGCCCGGGTCGGGGGCAAAATCTCCATGCGGGGCTCAGGAGAGCAGGTGTGCCCGCACCACGAGGCGGTTGCTATCGACCAGGTAGGGAGTGCAGGTGATGAGCGTGAGCACCGGCGAGGAGGTTGCCCGCAGTACTCCGGTCTGGCCGGGTGGGACGATGCGCAGCGCATCGACGGCGTAGCGGTAGGTGTGGCCCTTTGCGATCACCTGCACCACGTCGCCCGCCACCACCTCGCCCAGGCGCCGAAAGACGGCGCCGTCCTGGTCGTCGTGACCGGTGATGACCAGGTTATGGCTCGCCACGTTCACCAGATAGCCGGCGGCGTAGGCCGGCACCTCCCAGGCGCCGTTGGCGATGCCCAGGGGCACGACCGGCGTATCGATGCCCAGGCGGGCGATTGTCAGATGGGAGGGAGCCGGCAGGGCCGGCGCGGCGTGCGGCGCTGGGCCGCCGGGCGTGTCCAGCCTACCGAATCCGGACGGTGCCGGCCGGGTTGCCATGACCGCGTAGGCCATACCGCTTGACGCCGTGAGCAATAAGCCGCCCATTGCCAGGATCAGGCCGGCCCGGGCCCGAGCCGCCTGCCCATGCCAGGGCCGGCGCAGCGATCCGCGGGCCAGGACGAGGCCGGACAGCGCGATCAGGCTGGATAGGGCGATCGCAATGCCAAAGGGGCTGCTGCCCGTCGCAGGCAGCGTCGTCGGTAGGGCCGGGGGAGCCGGCGCGGCGACGGGCGGCGTGCCCCGCTGCAGCACCTTGTAGAAGCCGGCCAGGCGCAGCCGGTTGCCGGGCTGGCGCACGAAACGGCCGGTCGCCGGGTCGAGCCGGTACAGGTCGGTGTCGGGCGGCAAGGCCAGCAGCGCATCGGCATTCAATTGTGGCTCCAGCTCGGGCGCACCCGGAGCGGCGCTGCGCGCCGCGTTGACCACGATATTCAGCCCACCCGGGCTACTTGGGCCGTTGCCGCTGACGCGGAAGATGGCGTGGCCGTTGTGCACGATCTGTGGCGCCGTGTTCCCCCCCGCGCAGAGGATCACGTGGCCGGGTAGATCGGCCACGCAGTCGGCAGTAGCGCCCGCCCATACGGTGAACGTCCGCCCTTGAGTGGGGTAGCCGCGCACCGACGGAATACTGCGCCAGCAGTCGTTCGTCGGCGGCGGGAGGACCGGTGGCGGGCAGGACGCGGCGAGGGCTTGCGGCGCCATCCACGGGGAGAGCGCGAACAGGAACAGGGGCGCGCAGAGCAGACGTGCGGCGCGAATTGGCCTCATCCCTTAACTATATGCGCTCAGTACGCTCCGCGCCCACGTATAACGGCGCCCAGCGTGCGCGCCAGGATGCGCAGGTCCAGCAGCACGGAGAAGTTCTGGATGTAGAAGAGGTCCATCTGGGTGTTCAGGTGTAGCGGCAGTTCGCTGCGCCCGTTGATTTGCCACCACCCGGTCATGCCCGGTGGCACCACGTGTCGCGCATGCTGCCACGGCTCGTAGCCCGCCACGATCGAAGGCAGCTCGGGGCGCGGCCCCACCAGGCTCATCTCCCCGCGCAGTACGTTGACCAATTGCGGCAACTCGTCCAGGCTGGTTCGCCGTAAGTAGCGGCCCAGGGGTGTGATGCGCGGGTGGAGTGGCTCCTTGCGAGCCGGTTCCGGATCGTTCGGGCTCTGCGGATACATGGTGCGGAACTTGTACATCCGGAATACCGTACCGTGTTCGCCCACGCGCGATTGGCGCAGGACCACCGGCCTCCCGGATTCCAGCAGGATGGCCAGGGCGATGAGGGCCATCGCCGGGGCGAGCAGGATCAGCAGCGTCGCGGCCACGGCCAGATCGAGCATCCGCTTGAGCAGCCAGCGCATCCCGGTGATGGCCGGTTCGCGTATCGTCAGCAGCGGCAGGCCCCATAGGTCGGTGACGGTGGAATGGAGCAGAAAAACGTCGAGCACATCGGGCGCGACCCTGACCATGATCGGGAAGCGCTGCAACTCCTGCGACAGGTGCACTACCGTCTCATGGGCGCTCGACGGCAGGGCCAGGATGACCTCGTCGATGTCACCGGCATCGAGCAGGGCCGGCAGCGCGTCGATACTGCCCAACCGGGGTACGCCGCGCACGCCATGGAGACGCTCGTCGTCGACCACGCCAACCAGGCGCAACCCGCTCCAGGCGTGATCCTGAATGGCCGCTATCACGGCCTGACCGACCGATCCCGTGCCCACGACCACCACGTTGCGCGTGTCGTGGCCGCGGGCGCGCGCCTGGCGCTGCAGTTGGCGCACCAGGGCATGGAAGCTCATCAAGAGGCCCAGGTCGAATAGCCAGAAATACAGGAAGAAGAGGCGCGAGGGTGGGACGTCGAAGAAGTAGAAGAGGCTGGCCATGGCCAGGACGCACACGGCGACGGCCTTGAACAGACCGCTGAACTCCTGCAACAGCGTGGTGGTGCGCTTAGAGTCGAAGATGGGCAGGACCTGAAAGACGACGCTCCAGACGACAGCGGCGATGATATAGACTTGAATGTCCAGAACGATGGGGCCGGTGCTTTTGCGTTGCTCGATGCCGAGCAGCAAATGCTGGCGCAGCAACTCGGCAAAGCGGAGGGCAAGGAGGGTCAGGACGATGTCGGCGAGAAAGTGCAAGACGAGAAGCTGTCTCTCCAGTCGCCTAATCAAGGTGCGGGTACCTCCTCATCTCGGGCCCACTCTGGCCCTCTGGACGGAGAGCTGTGTCGCCCCCCATGGGTCGCAATTGGGGACGCTTATGGTTGCAGAACTGTGCTCTCCGATCCAGTCACAGATGCGCCGGCCGGCTGCGCTATCGGCTTCTCCAGTCACACTATAGCAACTTCGTTGTCTGCCGTGTACCAGTAATGCCTTGCGCCTGCCGCTGCCTATCTGACGGCCCGGTGCGGCGCCTGTGACGACGGAATCGCCGGAGGCGCCGCCAGCTCTTCGCAGATACGTTCGTAGGCATCGGTGACGCGGTCCCACGAATAGTGCGCCAGCGCTCGGGCGCGCGCCTGCGCCCCCAGGCGTTCAGCCAGCCCGGGGTCGTCAACGACCCGTTGCAGGACCCGTGCTAGGTCCGGCGCACCGCCGTGGCCGCTGTAGCTCAGGCCCGCATCGCCGAGAACTTCCATATTGGGGGCGTGGTCGTTGGCGACGATGCAATTACCCGCGGCCATGGCCTCCACCAGGACGGGGTGCGTGCCGCCCACTTCGCTGGCCAGCACGAAGAGATAGGCATGGTGCAGGAGCTGGTGGTAGCCCTCGCCGAAGAGGTAGCCGGTGAAGATCACTCCCTCCGGCGCGTTCTCGCGCAGAGAGGACAGGTAGGCATCGGCGTACGGGGCGTCGCCGACTATGACCAGCGGCATCTCCGTGCGCAGCCGCCGGTAGGCGTCCAGCAACACGTGGGCGCCGTTCTCGGGCACCAGCCGGCCCACCATCAGGAGATAGCGGCGCGGCTGCAGGTTGTAGCGCCGCAGGTACTCATCGCCGGATGGTGCCGGCACTTCGGCGCCATAGGGGATGAAGGTCGAGTGGCGATGAAAGCGCCGCTCGTAAAGCCTCTGCACCACCTGCGAGTCGGTGATGGTGCGGTGCGGAAGGTAGGCCGACAGCCATTCGGCCAGGCGCAGATAGATGCGCGCCCGCTTCCCCCACTTGGCCCGCTGCGAGTCCAGGCCGTCGACGTTGAGCGCGGTGGGCACGCCGGCCAGGCGAGCCAGGCCGACTACCGGGCTGTTCCCGGCGATGAAATAGAGGGCCACGTCGGGCCGCACACGCAGCAGCATATGGGCCGTGCACAAGGCCGTATGCACGAGGGTATCGAGGTACATATTGCGGATAGTCGGCAGCTTGACCAGGCGCACGCCCTTGTACAGCGGCGCCTGCCAGGCCACCACGTGGGGGCGGCAGTAGACGGTTACCTCGTGGCCGCGCTGAACTAGGCGGGTCGCCAGATTCTCCACGCACGTTTCAACGCCGCTGTAGCGCGCGGGTATGCCCCGCGAGCCGAGCATCGCGATCTTCACACCTGCCTCCTGAAACGATCCCCGCCGCCCCAGCGGGGCGGCGGGGGATCTGAGTCGTAGTCAGACCCTAACACGAAGGTTTGGCCGAGCTAAACGCCTTACGCAGGGCATCGGTATAGCTGTACCCATAGGCCTTGGAGGGTATGATTGCCCCTCCCTCGCCGATCTCATTCCAGGCAAAGACCATCACGATGCGCTCCTTGACGGTGCGCTTGGCGTTGGCATCGATCCAGCGCCGGGCCGAGGCCGCGTAACAGCCAAACTCCTTGGGCGTGCGCCCGGCATAGATGATGGCCGTGCGCTGCTCGCGGTAGCTGAAGCGCTGGTCCCAGCCCGAGGTGATGACCGGGATGTAGGGCAGCTTGATGTTGCGCGCCACGCGGTCCCACATCTGCTGGTTCTCCTGCACCAGGTAGCGGTAGGGTACCGGCTTGCGGTACTGCTCGTTGCCCATGGCATGGTAATTGTACCCTGTTGCCACGTCATAGCCTTCCGACAGCAACTGCCCGATGCGTCCGGGATTGTACTTGGGCACCAGGGTGGCGCCCACGGCGATCGTCACGCCGGGCAAATGTGCCTGGACGGCCCGCTTGCGCAGATAGTTGAGGGCTTGACGCACTTTGGCCGAACTGCCAAAGACCTCGGTGCGCATGTGCTCCGGGCTGAAGACGATGAACAGGGGCTTGCCGTTGACGCGTACGTAATCGGGTTGCTTGAAGTAGCTGATCCACTTGTCGACCAGGCCCGGCCAGTCCTTGGCCGTGGGCAGGAACGGTGCCTGGTCGATGAAGGTGAGGGCAAAGTTCATGCGATAGCGCTGCTTGGAGGTCAGGAAGAAGCCCAGGGCCTCATTGAGCGTCTTATCGCTGGGGTAGGGGGATTTGGCCGTGTCGTACCAGTCGAAGGCGAAGAAGTTGATGCCGGCCGCCGAGGCCTGCAGGATATGGCGATCGACCTGCGCCTGGCTATCGTCGTACCAGCCGATGAGCGGTTCATACGATTTGAGCGGACCTTTGATCAGGGTAGGGGTCAGATTGTCGTTCTGGCCGTGCGACCAGCCGCTGAAGTAGTAGGTGCCGATCTGGTAACCATTGGTGCGGTGCACGGTCTTGAGCTTCGAGAGGGCCAGGGTAGGGGTGTCCTGTACGGTTGCGGTTGCCGTGACGGTGGCCGATACGACGGCTGTGCCGGCGACGGATGCCGGCGTTGCCGTGGCATCGCCGCCCGCGGTGCCGGTAGCAACTGGCGTCGCGGTGCCGTCGCGCGGCGCGCTCGACACTTTCGCGGCGCCCCAGCTGGCTTTCAGGGCCGAGCCGCCGCCGACCAGGAGCGCCAGAACTGCCACGATCAGGTACGCTCGTCGCTGGTCGCGTCCGAAGGGGAATCTGCCCATGACGTTACTGTCTCTTCTCTAGGTGCTCTGCCATGTTGTGATGATATCCGTTGCCGCGCTTCACGGCATGATGCGGAACTCATCTTTCACGGTTTCACGCTACTGGGACGCCGCTAGCTTCTTAACCGATCCCGGCAGGTGTGGCAAGAAGATGTCCACGTTGCGCTATAGGCGAAATGCTCATAATACTGGTATGATTCTGGCATCTATACCTCTATGCGAGGGCTCCCGATGAACCGATATTTGTAGTGCACCTCTCAGCAGACGTGGAATAATGGAAAGGGAGGACCTTCTATTCGCTCCGAACTGCGCTCCCTGGTTGAGAACTATCTCTGGACGTGGGATAAACCGACACAGGCTGTGCTTGAGCGCTTACCAACCAATACGGGTAATCCGTACACGTCCATAGCGGCCCTATCCGAGGCGCAGTTGCGCGCCCTCGATACCCCCGAGTTTCGGCAATTGCTCGACGAGGCGCGCAAGAGCCAGAGCGAGTATCTGAAGGGCACACCGGAGCGCAGCTCCGTGGCCTATTTCTGCGCCGAATATGGCATCGACGCCAGCCTGCCGATCTATTCAGGCGGGCTCGGCGTGCTGGCCGGCGACCATCTCAAAGCCTCATCCGACGCGGGCATTCCGCTGGTCGCGGTCGGGTTGCTCTACTACGGCGGCTACTTCCGCCAGGTGATCGACGACGCCGGCTGGCAGCATGAGGAGTACCCCCGGCTCGATACGTCGATGACCGGCCTGCAACTGGTGCGCGGCCCCGGGGGCGACCCGCTGCAGGTGGCGGCCCCGCTGGGCGATCGCGAGGTACACGCCCAGATCTGGCGCGCGGATGTGGGCCGCGTGAGACTCTATCTGCTCGATACCGATATCGACGACAACCATGTCTCCAGCGACCGCGAGATCACGCAGCGCCTCTACGGCGGCGACCGTGACATGCGCATCCGTCAGGAGATCGTGCTGGGCATCGGCGGCGTGCGCGCCCTGCGCGCGCTCGGCTACAACCAACTGGCGACCTATCATCTCAACGAAGGCCACGCCGCGTTCCTGCTGCTCGAGTTGATGCGCGAGGCTCGCCTCGCCGGCTTCTCGTTCGAAGATGCGCAGGCCGAGGTGCGCCGCCACGCCGTGTTTACCACGCATACCCCCGTCGCCGCCGGGCACGATCGCTTCTCGCACGATCTGCTGCTGTATTACCTGGCGCCGTGGTGGCGGACGGCGGCGTATGCCGAGGATCGCCTGATCAAGCTCGGCGGTGTCGGCGAGTTCTCCATGACCGAGTTGGCGCTGAACCTCACGCGCACCGCCAACGCCGTCTCCGCCAAACACGGCGAGGTGTCGCGGGCCATGTTCCCCGGCCGCGCCATCGGCTCGGTGACCAATGGCGTGCACCACCCAACCTGGACGGGGCCACACATGGCGGCGGTCTTTGACGGCGCTCTGCCTTGCTGGACCAAGGATGGCAACAAACTGCGCGAAGCGACGTCGATCGCTCTGGAGGAGGTGCGCGGGGCGCATGACGCCGCCAAGCGCGATCTCATCGCCTTCGTCAATGCCCGCTTCCCCGAGGCGCAGTTGGATGCGAAGGTCTTCACCCTGGGCTTCGCGCGGCGCATGACCGCCTACAAGCGCGCGACCCTGCTCTTCCGCGACCCCGGGCGTCTGGCGGCCATCGCCAAGCGCGGCCTGCAGGTCATCGTCGCCGGCAAGGCGCACCCGAACGACCACGAGGGCAAGAGCCTCATCGCCGAGGTGGTGCATCACATGGAGGATACTCCCCTGCGCGTTGTCTTCATCGACGACTACACCATGCGGATAGCGCGCCTGCTGGTCTCCGGCGTCGACGTCTGGCTCAACAATCCCCACCGGCCAATGGAGGCTTCAGGCACTAGCGGCATGAAAGCCCTGCTCAACGGCGTGCCCAATCTCTCGGTGCTCGACGGTTGGTGGATCGAGGGGTACCATGGCACCAATGGCTGGGCCATCGGCGAGGGATTCAGCGGCGGCGATGAGAATAGCTACGACGCCGATAGCCTCTATACGCTGCTGGAGACGCAGGTGCTGCCCGAGTACTATCAGCGGCCTGACGCCTGGGTGGAGCGCATGCGCCGCGCCATCGCGACGGGGCCGGACTTCACGGCCCAGCGCATGATCCTGCAATACGCCGCGGAGGTCTATGAGCTGTGAGCGCTCCTCCGGGGCGTGTTGCGGGAGTATACTGACATGCAATGCTCATTCGTCACACGTCGCTGGGGTCAAGTGAATTGTGAATGCTCCGTCGTTGCTCTCCGAGGAGGATCTCTACCTATTCGGTGAGGGTACCTGGCTACGCGCTTATGAGAAGATGGGCGCCCATCCGCGGGTTGTGGATGGGCGCCCCGGCGTCAATTTTGCTGTGTGGGCGCCGGGTGCGGCGAGTGTCGGCGTCGTCGGCGACTTCAACGGCTGGCAGGCCGGGGCCACGCCGATGGCGCCGCGCGGCACGGGCGGGGTGTGGGAAGCCTTCGTGCCCGACCTTAAGGTCGGCGACCTCTACAAGTACACCATCCGCTCGAAATATCGGAATTACCAGACGGTCAAGGCCGACCCATATGCGTTCTTTGCCGAGGTGCGCCCGGCGACCGCCTCGATCGTCTATGATCTGAGCGGCTATGACTGGGGCGACGCGGAGTGGCTGGCCGCCCGCAGGCAGGCCGATCACATGGCCCGCCCCATCGCCGTCTACGAGGTCCATGCCGGCTCGTGGCGCCGCAAGCCCGACGGCAGCTTTCTCTCGTATCGCGAGCTGGCCCACCAGTTGGTCGAGTACGTGCGGGATTTGGGCTTCACGCACATCGAGCTGCTGCCCATTACCGAGCACCCCTTCGATCAATCGTTTGGCTATCAAACGACCGGATATTACGCGCCGACGAGCCGCTACGGCACTCCGCACGACTTCATGTATTTCGTCGACTACTGCCATCGCCACGGCATCGGTGTCTTTGTCGACTGGGTTCCCTCACACTTCGCCAAGGAGGGCCACGGCCTGGGCTTCTTCGACGGCACGCATCTGTACGAGCATGCGGACCCGCGCCTGGGCGAGCACCTGGGCTGGGGCACCTTCGTCTTTAACTACAGTCGCCACGAGGTGCTGGCCTTCCTGCTCTCAAACGCCTATTACTGGCTGCGGGAGTACCACATCGACGGCTTCCGCGTCGATGCCGTGGCCTCCATGCTCTACCTCGACTACGATCGCGGACCTGGGGCCTGGGTGCCCAATCGCTATGGCGGGCGCGAGAACCTCGAAGCCATCGACTTTCTGCGCCGCTTCAACGACATGGTGCATTCCTATCACCCCGGCGTCTTGACCAGCGCCGAGGAGTCGACGGCCTGGCCGGGAGTCACCCACGCCCCCACCGAGGGCGGCCTGGGCTTCGACCTCAAGTGGAACATGGGCTGGATGCACGATACCCTGACCTACCTGCAGCGCGATCCCATCTACCGCAAGTATCACCAGAACGAGATCACCTTCTCGTACACCTATGCTTTCTCCGAGCGCTATATCCTGCCGCTCTCGCACGACGAGGTGATCCATCTGAAGCATTCACTGGTCAATAAGATGCCGGGCGACGAGTGGCGGCGCATGGCCTCGCTGCGCTCGCTCTACGCTGTGATGTACGCCCATCCCGGCAAGAAGCTGCTCTTCATGGGTGGCGAGTTTGCCCAGCACCGCGAATGGGCCTATGCCGAGGCCCTGGAGTGGTATTTGCTGGAGGGTGAGGGCGGCCTGGCGCATCGCCAGATGCAGCAGTTCGTGACCGAGCTCAACCGCCTCTACGCGGCCGAGCCGGCCCTCCACCACTACGATACCCGGCCCGAGGGCTTCGCCTGGATCGATGGCTCTGATACCGACAACTCCGTGATCGCCGTGCTGCGTCGCGGTCCCGGTCCCCGCGACGTGATCGCCGTGGTGTGCAACTTCACGCCGGTGGTGCGCGAAGCCTACCCCATCGGCGTGCCTCTCTCAGGTCGCTGGGTCGAGTTGCTCAACAGCGACGACGAACGCTTCGGCGGCTCGGGCGTGGGCAACGGCACGGGCCTGACAGCCCAGAAGAAGCCTCTGGACGGCTACGACTACTCGCTCCAGTTAACGTTGCCGCCGCTGGGCGTGCTGTGGCTCCAGCCCGCGCCTCCGGCCGAGCGCCGTGCCGCCGCGGAACAGTGGCGTGAGCGCTAGCCTGCTTTATTCACGAGGAGCGCGGAGTACGCCCTGGGACTGCCGGCCTCCGCGTGCCGGCTGGAAGCCGGCGGTCCCAGGACAAGGCTGCTACCGCCGTAGCAGACGCCCGTGAATAATCCGGGCTAGGCGCCGATCTCAACGCAGGGACACGAGCGTGGTCCTGCAAACCAGTGAAGACCTGCTGTAGGCGGTACTTGCCCTTACCCTGTTCGCCTGACGGCATCCTCGACGGCGGCCACGGTGCGGTCGACCTCTTCCTC